>Ga0123356_10008025_pt1 | contig 10507 bp, 11 predicted proteins | sample TergutEmb28metaG_2_FD_92546 | JGI IMG/M metagenome (GOLD analysis project Ga0123356, IMG submission 92546) | Embiratermes neotenicus P3 segment gut microbial communities from Petit-Saut dam, French Guiana - Emb289 P3 | ecosystem: Host-associated > Arthropoda: Insects > Digestive system > Gut ... | reverse complement strand
CGAGTAGGCAGAATATTCCGCTGTCTGGAAAACTCAGCGAAAGATGGTCAATTGCTATTGTGCTGCCATACTTTTTTGTAACGTTTTCAAGCTCAATCATGGTTTTATGCCCCCTTTTCCATTCCGCGCAATATGTTAATAATTTCGTCGAATGAAATACCAAGTGTTTTTGCCTCAGATATTACGGCATCAAGCGTTTCGGTCATGAACCGCTCCCTCCGCCGTTCGTAGATTATTTCACGCGCACCATCGGTGACGCACATGCCGATCCCTCTCTTTTTGTAAATAATACCGGCATCGGCAAGTTTGCCAACTGCCTTGACAGCCGTTGCCGGGTTGACAGAATAGGCCTTGGAAATTTGTGTGGTGGAGATTATCAGGTCATCCGTCTTATATATGCCAGTAATGATATCGTTCTCGATTGTCTCCATAATTTGTACGAATATTGGTTGGCTGTCATGCAAGGCACTCACCTCACCTTGTTATGTAGTTGATTAGTTAATGATATAACTAATCAACTACATAGTATCACTGGTTATTTTTCTTGTCAATAGCGAGGGTTGAATGGCGGGAATAGTTACCATCTGCGGTGGCGTAGCTCAGGCTTTAGGCTCGAGTGTATAGTAGATTATGTTCAAATCATCATGCTAAGATAAACTGGCGTGTGTCCGGCTTTGGTTAACATAGTTTGGGCAGATCTGTTGTCTACGTAAACCCGAAACAAGCGACGCATGTTACGGTTTATCTAAAAGTGGAGGTTGCCAATATGAAAAGGGGTCAGATTGCGCTGGGGATAGGGATGATAGTTTTCTCAATCTCAGTGTTTCTTAGCCATGCCTTGGAAATATCCAGCAACATCATTGATTTTACTATGGGATTTGGCTGTGGGATTGAGGTCTTGGGAATAATCCTGATAGTAATAGATAATCTCAAAGAAAAACGCAGAAAATAGGGACAAAAATTAACCCTGTTTCTGAATCATTGCGCATTGTACTTCGTTGAGCAACGAGTTCCTGACTGGGTGTTAATCAAGCCTAGGTGCGCACCGATGCAGTTACTGGCACACTACAAGTAATAGGTGTTCCAGCGAGATGATTCGTGGGTTCCGAAAACACTAATACTAAGCTGTCTTAGCTTGGGATTTCCAGCATCCGCGCAGAAAACGCCCGTCCAGGGAAATTACTCTGTCGGCCACCCCACGGAGGGCTCGCGAGGTACGTTCTTGGCCGAAGAGGGCCACTTCAGCATTCTTTCCATTATCCTTAATTGCTTGTAGGGCCCCCACGAAGTCATTGTCACCAGCCACCAAAATGGCAACGTCGTAGTTGCCCTTGAAGGCGTGGGTTAGCATATCGGTTGCAAGTTGTACGTCCACCCCTTTTTCGTAGGGAGGGGAGCTCGGCCATGCGCTGGTATATACTAGGCGTCCGAGGCGCAGTTCGGTGTAGGGGATGGCCGATACGCTGTTAAAATACTTTTGTTGGTCCTTGAAGCGATCTGGTTCTTCATTTTTGCCAACAGTGGCGTTGTAGTAGTAGATGCGTACCAAGCGCCTCCGCCCCACTAGCTTTTTGCTAAAGTAGCCCAAGTCAATATCTGTCCGTTTGAAGTAGGCCCTTAGGGAATGATACATATTGGAGCCATCAATGAAGATCATTGCCCGTTGTTGATTATCTATGGAAGTCATCTCTTTCCCTTATAAGCAACGAAAATAATTAGGTAGTATTCTATCAGGGATTGACAGGGGATTAAAGGGTTGGGCGACAGAATGCCTTGGGGTTATGGGTGATTACAATAAAAACTGAAGGGAAATGTGATTGTTGTCCAAGCGGACTCACCCGGGAAGATCGAGGTTAAGCATCCCCCAGGCCATACGAGGCCAATCCGAGGTTTTGGATAATACGTGTGACCATACTGTCTCTGTTAAGGGTATAGAAATGAAAATACTTCACACCATTGGCGATAAGGTCGGCAACTTGAGCCGTTGCCAGCTCTACGCCGATCTTTTGAGACTCCTCGGGGCTTAGTTGCCCATTGCCGAAAGGGGTGATGTGGGACGTTGGCAGTGTTGCCCCGCAGCGCTGGCAGAAAGTTTTAATTTTGCCTATGTCATGGATAGGCATAATGGCGGCAATAATTGGGATATTGATACCCCATTTCCCGGCCCGGTCCATGAAATTGTAGTATAGTCGGTTGTCAAAGAACATCTGGGTGATGGCGAACTCGGCTCCGGCGGCAATCTTATCGCGTGTGTACAGCATGTCGGAGTCAAGGGAAGGGGAGGACATATGTCCCTCGGGATAGGCTGCAACGCCGAGGGAGAACTCATCGCTTGTGGAAATAAGGCGTATGAGGTCGGTGGCATACCTTAAGCTTTGCTGGCTACGATCGGCCTCCTCGGTACCAGGCGGGGGATCCCCCCGGAGTGCCAGAATATTGGTAATGCCGGAGGAGCGGTAGTTTTGTAGAAGGCCTCGTAGCTCGCCCCATTCTTGGTCAATGCATGTTAGGTGGGGCATGACGGTTAGGGAGGGGTTGCGACAAAGGCGCTCCACTGTACGGGTGGTTTTATCGCGGGTAGAACCCCCGGCCCCATAGGTCACCGAGACAAACGAAGGGCGGAAGCCCCCGAGGCGGTGCGCCGCCTCAGACAGGTTATCTAATCCTGTTTCGTCTTTAGGCGGGAAGAACTCGAAAGAAAGGCTCTTACCGCGTTTTTGTAATAGTTCACCGATTCTCATGGCATTTATTAGTTCTGTGGGTTATCCGCCTGCCCCCGTGTCGCTTCCCTCTTCTTCTTGTATACCATCCTAGCCAACAGTATTCCCAGTTCCAAAAGCAGGATCAGGGGAATGGCAATAATACTCTGGTTAATAGGATCAAAGGTCGGGGTAACAATGGCAGCAATAATAAAGGCCATCACAATCCACAGCCTTCTCTTGTTGGCCAGCCATTGTGGTGATACCACCCCCAACCGGGCCAGAACCATAACAATAAGGGGTGTTTCAAAGATTAACCCAACCAGCATAATGAGACGGGTTACGACACTGACATAGTTCTCTATCCGGATCGTAACCTCAGCCAGTTCACTCTGAAAATCAAACAGGAAATACAAAGCCGGTGGCAAGGCAACGAAATAAGCGAAAGCCACCCCTGCAAGGAACATAACCACAACAGCAGGGAGGAAGGTTAAGATCAACCTCTTTTCTTTGGAGGTTAACCCCGGGGCAACATAAGCAAAGAGCTGATATACCAGAATGGGCATGGCCAGAATAACCCCTGACCACAAACTCACCTTAAACCAGACACCTATGTTCTCCGTAATTTCAATGGCTATCAGCTTGGAGCCTTCCGGGGCCGGGGCAATGAGTATCTCTAATATCCGGCTAGCAAGGGCCATGGAAGCCCCCACAGTGATTACCAAGGCAATGACACAGCGCAGGATGCGGTCACGAAGCTCCTTCAGGTGTAACATGAAGGGCATGCGGGCTTCGTTATCAGGGGAGGTCACTGCCTGAACCCCATTACTATCAGTTGCAGCAGTGCTTACCATGTCTTTATTCTCATTCTGATGCCTGATTATCCTCTGGTAATACCGGTGGCTTATACTCCACCATTTCGTTAGGGGAGGTATTGGTTATCCCCAGGTTCTGTTGGGTTTCCTCTATTACCTCGGTAATATCATTTCTGGCGCCCTTGGTATTGGCCGTAAGCGAGTTCATGATATCGTCGCTCCCCTTGGTCAGGCTCTTCCCAACATCCTCTACCCCTTTGTTGACCGTCTCCTCAATGGCAGTGGCCTCACCACTCAGGCTCCTCTTAAGAAGGGCGGCATCCTCCTCTAGACTCTTGGAGATCTCCCGCAACTCCTTCTTGATGTCATTGCCGTCATCCCACTCGTCAATCTCCAAGGCCTTATTGATCTCCTTGGTGACCCCAGAGGTTATCTTCCTGATTTGACGGACAATGCGACTGGCCTTACGGGCATATTCCGGTAACCTTTCAGGTCCCAGCACTAGAAGACCCACAATGGCTATTACCAAGATCTCAAGCCAGCCCATGCCTAGGAAATCCATACAATAATGTCCTTCCGAATACGGTTATGGTCTGAACTAGGCGGCTTTCTTAGTAGTCTTTTTCTTCTTCTTGGGTTTTACTTCTTCCTCTTCTTCCTCAACCTCATCCAACTCCCCAGCCTGGCCCTCTCGGAATGAGCGGATGCTCTTGCCAACAGAGCCAACAATCTGCGGCAGTTTGCCTGCCCCGAAGATAACGAAGATGATAACCAGGATTAGAATCAGTTCCATGGGACCTAGTCTGAACGGCATAATATTATCCCTCCTAAAAAAGTATTAGCTTAATTAGTTATTCCATACGTCTGGTACTTCAGACGGGGCCGCTTTTTCCTCATCCTCAACAGCGGCCTCAACCTTGGCTGCCGGTTTGGCTTTGCGGGTAGTCTTTTTGATTTGCTTGCGGCGTGGCTTTGCTGCTACCTCTTCAACCTCTTCCTCATCACCACTTTGCCCTTCCTTGAAAGCACGGATGCTTTTACCAAGAGCGGAGCCGACCTGGGGCAGCTTGCCTACACCAAAGACAACCAGAATGACAACCAGAATAAGGACAATTTCCATAGGACCGAGTTTCATGCAGGTACTCCTTCAGGTATTTGAGACATATTTGTGTTATTTATTGGAAAGCCAGGTGCGCACAATAGGGAGGACGGAGAGGAATTGATGACAGATTGTCGGTTGGGATTGGTGGGGGTGGGGTGAGTAGGCATAAAAAAACCACACCCAAAACCTACGCCAAACGTAGCGGGTGTGAGTATCCTGCTATGACGGATATTGGCCCTTGGTGCTTGCTTAATATAATCGAACATTTTGACCATTGGTGAATGCGGCATTAAATTTTGGGATATATGGTAATCCCCGTTTGTCGGTGCAAGGGACGGGCTATTGCCCTTCTATCATGACGAGTCAGGATACCTTCCCTGCTTCCGCGCCGCTCCGAGTAATGTCGGTCAGTCTATATTCGATACTTTATTCTCCTTAACGGATCGGTTTATGCAACTGACAGTGATGTTAGCACTTTGGTTGGGTGGTGTCAATGGCCCTAAAAGTCTCGCCACTTAACAATATTTAGCGCACTTTGCCAAATAGGGGTGAGTATAAGACCAGTTGGCCACAACATAATCGAAGCTAAATAGCAGAAGTTTTTTCCAACAATGAATGATAAGGTGATTTGCCCGAGGATGAGTTGTCCAATTATAATTGGGCGGGATTTGACGTTGGGTTGGCTAAAATCGTTACTAGCCTGCGTCAAATAATCATCGGGTCTTGCGAGGTTGTTGTCAAAAAATATCAAAACAATAGGGGGTAAAAATGTCGGAGTTATCAGGGTGTAAAATTATTCTGGATGCCGATCCCGGCATAGACGATGCTGTGGCCATGGCGGTATTGTTCAAAGCCTGCAAGGAGCGGGTGAAAATGGTCGTGACCACCTATGGCAATATTCCCCTCGAGAAAAGTTCTTGCAATGCCGCGACTCTCATGGCCCTTTTTGGTGTCGATAGTATTCCTGTTATCAGGGGGGCAGGCCAACCGGGGCCAGGTAATGCTATTTACGAGGACGCCTCTTATATTCACGGTGGTGATGGACTGGGAGGACTGCAAAGCAGTGATTTGCTGAGCAACCTAACTGTTAAGGTTCCCATTGATGGTGATTATCTTAAGATCGTCTACGACGCCATTGTTGAGGAGGGGCGCGTTGATTACATAACACTTGGGCCACTAACTAATCTTGCGGCCCTGATATTGCGCTTCCCTGATGTTGTGGAGAGGCTTAACCAGGTGGTTATTATGGGTGGTGGGATTGGTTTGGGGAATGTAACTGAGTTCGCGGAGTTCAATTTTTACTGCGATGCCGAAAGCGCTCACAGCGTTTTGTCCACAGCGCACAATCTGGTCCTTGTTCCTATTGATGTTACCACGCATGTGAGTTTTAGCATGGAGCAAATAACAGCCATTGGTGCTATTGGAACCGTTGTTGCCAAAGCTATGGAGCTCATACTTGTTACGAATTACGATCAATGTGTTGCCTATGGTGAGCCAGGGGCTGTTATGCATGATAGTGCTGCCGTCTTGGCTTATCTCCGCCCAGATCTTTTTGATTTTGCTACTTGCGGGATTCGGGTGGATTGCACAAGAGAGCGTTATGGCGAGAGTACGGTTGTGCCGGGAAAAAATACCAAGCTGGTGATCAATACTGAACCATCGCGCTTACTGGCAATCATTGCTCAGGATTTACGTTGATCGCTTGGTCATTTTTAACTTCTAATATCGCTTTCCGAAGCCCATGATTGGTCGCTTGGGTTTACTCCGGCTTGCGAATAAAGGTGAGCTGCATTTGGGAACAACTTTACATCGGAACCAATGCCAACGAAGATTATCTCTGCATTGATTGCCGCTTCATATAGCCATAAATCAAATCGATCATATTAACAAGTGTTTAACAATATCAACATATTTGTAAGCAATTTGAGTAATGTCATAGACAGTGTGGGAGGGAAATGTACTATAATCCCGAGCTGTTGAATATTGCACTCAGCGAGACGAAGGGTTGTGGAATCAATGGTTGCCAGGCACCAGAATGTAATCATCTCAGAATTCTCCCTCTCGTTTGTTTGATAGTGGTTTAACAACTGAATAATTGTTTTCGACCAGGCAATTGAAATATTGGTATTGCTTGGCGGTAATACAGGCGACTGTATTCGAGGGTGTGGAGTTTACCACCATGCCTCCCATTTTGGAAAGAAAACGTATTAAGAGTGCCCACGCACAATGCTAATTAGCCGTCTTTCCAAAGACGGCTTTTTGTTTTGGAAAATATCAAGGAGGTGTCGTTTGTACAATTATCGGGATTTCTTACCGGAACTAAAGAGCACAACGCTTTTTCAGTTCATCGAGGACGAGGCGTTAATTGCCTTACTTGAGGCGATGAAGCCAGAGATTGTCCGGCGCGAGGCGGGCGCAAAAGGCTTTCCTCCCATAGATTTGGAGAAGGGCGTGTTCTGTGTAGTCCTTAAGGGAAAGGCTCTTGACCAGCTTGAGCCTCGCCTAGACGTATACAACATGCCGAGGTTTAACGAGCCAGGAATGATGATGGGGGAGATTCCTGGTCTCTCTGAGATGATGAAGAGCCGCGCCCCGAGAATGAAAATGAAAGGCATGCCCCCTGGTCCACCACCTAAACGAGAGCAAATAGAAACGTACCTGTTGCTCATGAGCGGCGAAATGGTTACGGCTTACTATGGTGAACAATATGTTGTTGCACAAGGGCGAATGCTCCGCAATTTCTTAGGTATACTCGCTCAGAAAGTAACTGATATACGCAAGGAGAAGGCCGAGCTTTCCGCTAATGCTGCAGCACAACTAGCGCCATATCGCTTGCATGTTTTCTCTGCAGGCGTTGCCGTAAAGCTGGTCATGGAAGTAGCAGATAAGTGGAATGCCCTACGCCCCGAGCTTCCGGCTATTGTCACCCCTGGAGGATCGGTGGATTTGATTCGAGACTGCGTGGCTGGCGATCCGTGCGACCTGTTGATTTCCGCCGCTGACACAATTGTTCGCGATATGATGATGCCGGAATATGCAGATGGTTACCGGGTATGGGCAGGTAACAAAATGGTAGTAGTTGGCGATGGTTTAACTGCAGAGAACTGGGAGGAAAAGCTTCTCTCACCTAATGCGACTTTCAAACATCACAGCCCATATGGAGATCCCGGTGGCTACCGTGCGGTGATGGCAATGCTACTGGCAGATGAGTATAAACCTGGCCTCGCCGGCTTGCTAATGAACCACCCCGGGCATATCGGCATGGAAAAGAACCCCGGACCCTTTGGCAACATGAAAGAGGCGCAATACGAGTTTGGCTATTACTCTGGGGCAAAATCATCTGGCAAGAATTTCGCCGAGCTACCGGCGGTTATGAACCTCTCGGACTCAACACTGGCAGAAACGTATAAGAACGTCAGTTTTGCCGTTGACGACAAGAATACAGTTGTTGCTTCCCCCATTGCGCACGCACTCACTATTCCCAAAACAGCAAAGCACAAAGAGGCAGCTAAAGAATTCGCGGCGATGTTTATGGCCATTGATAAAGAGGCGGCGAACTTCCTGCCCCAAGAAATGATCATCGGAGAGGACCCTCTCAAATAACCCCTCGGCAAGCTGAGGTTTAGTATAAAAAATAACAGGAGGATAAATTGAAAAAACACTTGCGCAGTATTCTGGCTCTTGTCTTGGTCGTGGCTCTGCTCTCGTCTACTATTGGTTGTACTAAAACACCCACAACCACGGACAGCTCGGCAAATACAACGGGGCCTAGAACTGTAACTGTTACCGATATGAGCGGTGACTCGGTTACGGTTGTTGGCGAGGTGAAGAGAATTATTAACCTCTGGCCTGCTGGAACATCTTCGTTCTTTGCCCTGGGTGCTGGCGACTTGATTGTTGGCATGGCCAGCTCGGGTGCAAACTCTAATGCCTGGTCAAAGTTCCTGTACCCGAACATCGTGAATATTCCCGGTGTTGGTGGTACTACTCCTACCGTTGAGGACCTCATCAACCTGAACCCCGACCTGGTAATTATCCATCCCAGCACCGCTGCCTCTGGTTTTGCGCAGCAAATCCGCAACGTTGGTATTCCTGCTATCAATATCAATTTCGATGGTTATGAGACAATGAGGCAGGCCTATACCATTCTCGGCGAGGTACTGGGGGGGGTATACCAGCAAAAGCTTAACGACTGGTGCACTGCCACCGACAGCAAAATCTCCAACGTTAGAAGGCTTACTGCTGGCCTTTCGGATGCCGATCGCCCGGTGGTATTTTATATTGCTGGTCAATCCAATTCCATGACTTCCACTATGACTCACGACAGCATCTTCAGTGACTGGGTTGAGTCCGCAGGCGGCAAATATGCCACTAGAATAATGAATCTTACTGGCACAAGTGCCACCGCTGAGGCCATTTTCGCCTTGAACCCGGACGTCTTCATCGTTGGTGGTGTATGGCAGCACGTGATCAAGAATGATATTTTAACCACTTCTGGCTGGAAGGACCTAAAGCCGGTTGTGAATAACAGGCTATATACCAATCCCTATGCTTGCTTCAATTGGGATCGTTTTGGTTTGGAAAGCCAGCTCCAAATCAACTACGCGCTTTTGTGCATTCAACCGACTATCGCTGCCGCGAACGGCATCAATCGGGATTCCATGATCGACGAGATCGTTGCTTTCTACTCCAAGTACACCAATGTAACCATGACTAGGCAACAAGCGGGTTATATGCTCGATGGCTTTGGTCCTGACGGCACCGCAGAAAATTCCGTATAGTAGCTTGGCATCAAATGCTACGCAGAATTAAGTCAGCAATTGGAAAGTCTAGCCTCTCCGCCTCTGGCGGAGAGGCTACCCAGAAAACACGGGATCCCCTCGGTTTGGCGCGTTATCGCGGGATTCTTTTGGTGTCCCTTGCCCTACTGGCCTTGGTATTCGTGATCGTGTTGGCAATTGGACGCTTCTCAATTCCTTTCGGAGACACCATCCGTATACTGTTTTCAAAGATTTTCCCCATTAGCCAAACTTGGACAAATGTCCAGGAGGCAACAATACTGACTCTAAGGTTGCCAAGGGCAGTTGTTGCCATTATCGCCGGCGGCACGCTTGCCCTGTCTGGTGCAACCTACCAGAGCATCTTCAAAAACCCTATGGTATCCCCCGACCTACTCGGGGTATCGTCTGGCGCTTGTGTTGGGGCGGCACTGGCTATGCTTTTCGGTTTGGGGAGCGCCATGATCCAGGTTTCCGCATTCGCTTTTGGTTTGGCGGCAGTCGCCTTAACTGTTACTATTCCGCGCCTGATTCGCAATGAGTCAACAATTGCCTTGGTGTTGTCTGGTATTGTTGTTGGTTCCCTGATGGGGTCAATCCTGACTGTTATCAAATACATCGCTGATACCAGTTCGCAGTTGGCTGAAATCACCTACTGGACCATGGGCTCCTTTGCCACTGTTGAGTTTGTTGATCTGCTCCCTATTTTGCCTACCATCGTTATCCCGACTGTTATTATTCTACTCATGCGCTATCGGCTTAACGTTCTCTCCTTAGGTGATAACGAGGCCAGAACGCTCGGGATTAATCTGCAGACCACCAGAAACGCTTTCATCGTGTGCTCAACCCTAATTACCGCAAGCATTGTTTGCATATCTGGTACGATAGGCTGGGTTGGCCTGATTATTCCCCACGTGGCGCGGATGACGATTGGTCCAGACAATAAGAAAATGCTACCTATTGCCATGCTATTCGGTGGCATCTTTATGCTTGTAATAGACACCCTGTGTCGGACTATTTCCTCTGCCGAGCTCAGACTGGGTATTCTCACTGGCATTATTGGCGCCCCGTTCTTTATCATCATTCTTGTAAAACAGAAACGGCAACTGCGAT
>Ga0123356_10008024_pt1 | contig 10507 bp, 5 predicted proteins | sample TergutEmb28metaG_2_FD_92546 | JGI IMG/M metagenome (GOLD analysis project Ga0123356, IMG submission 92546) | Embiratermes neotenicus P3 segment gut microbial communities from Petit-Saut dam, French Guiana - Emb289 P3 | ecosystem: Host-associated > Arthropoda: Insects > Digestive system > Gut ... | reverse complement strand
GCAACTCCAAGATGGAGCAAGGAGCCGACGTCGAGTTGGTCCTGATCCTCCCTCCCGCACTCACACTGGGCGAGAAGTGCTGGGCCTGCTGCCAATCCACCATTGTCCGCGTCGAAGAGACCGGATCGAACTTCGGGGTCGCCGCCCAGATCCGAAGAATGGACATTCTCCCCGAAGTCACAGCCTGAGGAGCACGAATTCGGCTGGAAGTCCACTCCGGAAATCCATTCCCGGGCGGGCCTCCCCAGGAAAGTGTGTGATGGTCGTGGACGAGCGACGATTTTCGCGTAAGATTCCACAAATCTTGAAAAAGCGCTTCCCATTGCGCCTCCCGCGATGCAATAATGGCGGCCCCAGAATTGCGCTGACTAAAATTCGGCTTCCCCGGGGTGGGCGTAGAATGTTGATCGAAAAACTGGCGGCCGGTGTGGTGCAAGTGCAGACGCCGATCGGCCCGCGTTTCGTAATGCCATCTTTTTTACAACGGATTTATCTGTTGTGGATGTTCCGCAACTTTCCCATTCTTCCTCACACCGTACTCAGCAAGCGGCAACAGCGTATGATCGACCGCCTGTGCAGCGAGCAGGCGTTCGCGTCGTTCGCGTATGCGGATGGCATGGATGAAGCGCCGGTGATTGGCACAATCGAGCGCCGGCCGGCGATCGGGGCTCGGACATTGCCTGCGCGGCGTCGGGTCGCGAGTGATTCAAGTCCGCTGGCCGCGGAAGTTCGCCAACAATCGTAGCGGTCGCGGACCGGCGGCGAGCCGAGCGCGGCTCGCACGCATCCCTGAAAAGTGCGCGGCGGCGAAACCGTGCCCCCCGGCTTCCACCATGGATGGAAGCGCGTTCAGCTCCACGGGAGACTGGGCTGATGGAGGCATCGCCGCTTTTTGCCAGAGACGGCGCGGCGTCGCCTCGGCTGCGTTGCGCCGTTCTGCCACTCGATGCAATCCGGTACCGCCGGTGTCGTTTCCTCCTGAGCGCACGCGGGACCGGTGTTCTCCAGGCGCCTGGCGGCATGCGACATCACCTTCTCCTGATCGGCAAATTCATTAAGATTAAGCCGTTGATCATCCGGTGAGCTGGCTCGCCAATTTCCTGTACTGCCGATCCTTGTGCCGCGATGGTGTGAGAGACGCGTCGGAGCAGCAAGCGAGTTTCGATTGCGAATGGGTTTGGGACGCTGGATTGACCAGGCTATTCGATCATTCGATCGCCGGCTCCTCAGCGCCGGCCTGCTGACGGCGAGGCTTGCCGCCTGCTCGGCGCGTGTGCCAAGGAGATGAATTTCGCTGGCGGAGAATCCTACGCGACGAGCGGCGCAGCGCAGAGAATCGCTCCAGTGGGAAGATATTTGGGCGAGATGGTCGAACCTCCGACATCAGGAGCTGCAGATCGTTCGTTGTGAAACGAGTACAGATGGGAATTGCGCCTGCTTCCAACCGATAACAGAACACCGGGTGTGACTCCCCGTGGTCATCTGAACAATCAGCGCTCCGCGAAAATAATGTGCTCGCCATACCGTTCTGGCGCAAAAGGGTGTACACGAATTTTCTTGCTGCACGCATTCTGCGGGGACTGATATGGCTGCGTCCAAACATTTAGATCATCGCGTTCTGTGAATGCGTCCCCCGATGCTATAATTTTTATTTGCCCTTTCCAGCCACTACCATCGTGGGCGCGTAGCTCAATTGGCAGAGCAACTGACTCTTAATCAGTAGGTTGAAGGTTCGATTCCTTCCGCGCTCACCATTCTTTTCAACAAGTTGCCGCTAAGCAGGCCCGCACGGAAGCATTTGTGTGTGTATTGAAAAGGCGTGCTTTAGCGCAAATGGGATCAATCGGTACGGCACGTTTACGACACGGTGTGATTTCCGCATCGCGCGATCGAAGAGCTATCAGTCGGAGCGCCGCGTAGAAGCGCTGGTCCTGCCCTCCGAGATCAGCGGTCTGCCGCGGTTGCAGGCCCTGCTCAAGGTGGACAATCTGGTGGTGCCGTTCGGCTTTCCATATCTGGCACCGCAGAAGCTACAACCGGGGTTCATTCCGCGCGAGGCGACGGCGAGCGTAGTCGAAATTGGGAAGGGGGGCCGTCAGAGGCAGGCACGCAACTGGCCGAGGAAATCGCCCCCCTCGAGCGTGGGCAATCGAGAGGCATCGCCGCCGGGCAGGACCCTCATTTCGAATAGCTAAGACCAGAGTGAGCGAATCATGCTGACGATATCGAAGCCGTTGAGTGCAGGCCAGGCTAAGGCGTATCACAAAGAAGAGTTTGCGAATGCCCAGGGCAATTACTACACCGAAGGCGACCAGATACGCGGCGAGTGGCACGGCAAGCTTGCCGAACAGTGGGGCTTGCAAGGTAGCGTGCAGGAGCAGCACTTCGCGCGACTCGCCGATGGGCAACATCCGATCACCGGCGAACAATTGGTGCGCCACCAGGCCGCTCGGGAATACGTGAATGAGCGCGGTGGGACGGTCACGACGATGGAGCATCGCGCAGGCTGGGATGCCACGTTCTCAGCGCCTAAGAGCGTGAGCCTGACCGCTCTTGTTGGTGGTGACGATCGACTGCGCCAGGCGCACAGGGAGAGCGTGAAGGCTGCGCTGGCCGAACTGGAACAATATGTGCAGGCGCGGATCGGCAGGAATCATCCTGCACAAACTACTGGCAAATGGGTTGCGGCGAGCTTCGAGCATGATAGCGCACGACCTGTGGGCGGCTACGCGGCGCCGCAACTGCATACCCATATTGTGTTCTTCAATCTCACAGAAACCTCGAAGGGCGACACACGCGCCCTTCAACCACAGGAGCTGTACGGCTCTCAGCAGTACGCAACCGCCATCTACCGCTCAGAACTGGCGCTGCACCTCAAACAACTGGGATATGAGATCGAGCAAGGACGGAGCGGCCAGCCCGAGATCAAGGGTTACACTCGCGAGTACTTGGACGCATCGAGTCCGCGCAGCCGCGAAATCCAGGAACATCTCGCTGAACACGGCGTGAGAGGAGCAGGTGCGGCACAGATCGCCGCGCACCAGACGCGTGATGACAAGCTGCCTACAATCACACACGAAGAAATGCAACAGAAGCACCGGGAAATGGCCGCGCAGTTCGGCCAGCAAGCGGAGCGCGTGATCCGTGAAGCGCAGGCGTGCAAGGTTGACGATCATAGTCCGGAGCAAAAATACCAGGCAATCGAATCGGCGTTGACGTACTCGCGAGAGAGAAATCTGGAGCGCCAGGCGGTGACGGACGAACGCGAGTTGATGCGCGATGCGCTGAAACGCTCTCTCGGTCAGGCTAGTTTCGCCGAAGTGCACCAGCACTTTGAAAATCGCGTGCGAACAGGTGACCTGATTGAGAGAGAAAACAGATCGCCGAGCCGCGCATTTACCACGCAAGTGATGATCGACTACGAACGGAACAATATCGCTGAGATGCGAGCGGGACAGAACAGGCACGAGCCGCTAGTGAGTTCCGAAACACGGCGACAGGTCGGAGAAAAACACGCGCACCTGAGCGACACTCAACGCGCAGCGGTTGAAACAATCCTGTCGAGTCAAGACAAGATCATCGGGTTAGAAGGTGTGGCAGGTGCGGGGAAAACTACTTCTTTATCTGCCGTTCGTGAAGCCGCTGACAGCCAGGGCTACGAGGTGCGCGGGCTTGCTCCCACGTCGCGGGCTGCGCAGAAGCTGGCAGAATCAGGTATCGAGTCAGAGACTTTGCAGCGACATCTCCGCCGCGAGGAACGACCCGAGGAGGGGCAGAAGCGGCTTTACGTTCTCGACGAATCGAGCCTGGCAAGCACAAAACAGATGAATGAGTTCCTGCATCGTTTGCACGGCGAGGACCGTGTGCTGTTAGTGGGCGACACACGCCAGCACGAGGCCGTGGAAGCTGGAAGGCCTTACCGCCAACTGCAAGAAGCCGGAATGCAAATCGCGCGACTCGATGAGATCATGCGGCAGAAAGACCCGGCGCTCAAGGAAGCTGTGGAACAACTCGCCCGCGGTGAAGTGCGAGTCGCGATCGAGAATCTCGACCGCCAGGGTCGCGTGTATGAGATCATGAACCGCGAAGAGCGGCTAGTTGAAATCGCCCGTGAGTACCGGCGAGAGCCGCAAGGTACGCTGGTGATCTCGCCCGATAACGAGTCGCGCCGCGAGCTGAACGGGTTGATCCATCGCGAAATGCAAGAGCGCGGCGACGTGAGCCAGGCTGAGCACAAGCTGCGCGTTTTAGACGCGCGCCAGGACATGACAGGCGCTGATCGCCAGTGGGCCGGACAGTACGAGGAGGGTGATGTTGTGCGTTATACCCGCGGCAGCAAAGTGCTCGGCATCGAGCCAGGCGAATATGCGCGGGTTGAGCGAGTAGACGGGCAAGAAAACCGACTCACCATCGAACGCGAGAACGGCGATCACCAGACTTACGATCCACGGCGACTTGCAGGTGTGGCGGTGTATCGCGAGACGGAACGTGCCTTCTCCGAAGGCGATCGCGTACAGTTCACTGCCCCGTCGCAGGACCTGCACGTTGCCAATCGCGAGTTGGGCACGATCAATAAGATCAACCAAGCCGGCGACGTTCAAGTCCGGCTAGAAGCAGGTCGCGAAGTTGCGTTCAACATCCGGGAGCATCCCCATCTTGATCATGGGTACGCGGTGACGAGTCACAGCAGCCAGGGCCAGACTGCCGAGCGTGTTTTAATCCATGTGGACACGGAGAAGAGCCAGTTGTTGGTAAACAACCGCTTTGCGTACGTGTCTGTCTCGCGTGCACAATACGACGCCAGAATCTACACAAATGAGAAAAGCCAACTGGCAGGCGATCTCAGCCGTGACTTGACGCAGCGTACGGCACTCGCAAGCCAGGAGCCGGAGCCTGCGGCCTTAAGGATCGAGCCACCGTCTAAACAGCAGCAATCGCCTACACGTGAACAGCGAGACACTTTGGAAGTCGGCCTCAGGTAGAGGCCGACAGGAGATGGAATTCGCGGGCTTTCAGCGTTCGTATTCTTAATTTGGATCATTGTTACAGCGATTTCGAAATGAACCGGTCGGCTTCTTACATCTTCGACATTCGCCCGGACGGATATCATTGACCTAGATTGACCCAAAAAGGAGTCACCGAGAGAGTCCAAGCACCGTCGGCATAATTCGCTCTTGCCCGAGAAGTGCCGTTAACCAATGTCTACCACAGCCACTCGCGCGGAAACCAATCGGACAAGCGTATCCGCAGTTTCGCAGACTCGCCGTGAAGCCGTTGATCGTGCGCGGCAGGCGTGGATTCGAAAACTCACCGATTTGTCCCGTCGCAACAACCTCCTCTATTACCGACCGCTCAAGACTGGCACCCTGGACTTGTCATCCGCGGATTCGTTGGGCCTGTCTAATTTGCTGTCGGGTGAGGGGCCGGTTTCCATCGCAAGATTAATCCCAAATGCAAAGGACGATACAGTCTCAAATCTGCGAGAGATCTCGCGGCGGGCACAAGCTAACTTCGAAGAAAAAGGATTGCGGACGCTCTTTGTCGCGCTTGGCAGGGCGACATGGACTGCCAGCGACGGCGGAAAGCCCGCCGACGCCGCTGTGCTTTTGCTTCCAGTCGCTCTCGAAATGAAGGGATCACGCTCGTGCTTTATTAAGCGATCCGGAGTTGTCCAGATCAATCTCGTTCTGTTGGACGTACTCGATACACAATTTGGCGTGCGGGTGGCTTCGGAAAACTTGATCCCTCAATTGGTCGGAGATGATGAAAGAGAACCGTTCGATCCCTCTCCACTTTATGCCGAGTTGAGCAAACAAGCTGCTGACGTGCCGGGTTTTGAGGTTAAGCCTACCGCAAGACTAGGGAACTTCGCATTCCACAAAATGGCGATGGTCAAGGATCTGCAGGAACGCGGTAGCGCATTGGCTGAACATGACATTGTGGCGGCTATCGCAGGCGATGAGGAGGCACGTAGTGTCGTCGGGATGGCAGAAGGTGATCAAGACCCCAAGCAACTGGACCGCGTTCCTCCAGACAATGAGTTCATCGTACTCGACGCCGATTCGAGTCAACAGTGTGCAATTGCCAATGTTCTCTCTGGCCAAAATGCAGTGATTCACGGGCCCCCTGGAAATGGAAAGAGCCAGACTATTGGTAACATCATTGCCACTCTTGCCGCGACGGGGCATCGAGTTCTATTTGTTGCGGAGAAAAGAGCGGCACTCGTAGAGGTGTTAAAACGACTGGCCGGCGTCGGTCTCAGCCATCTCGCCATCGACCTCCACGGTGCCGACTTATCACCAAGGAAGGTTATGCAGCAGGTGGCTGAAGCACTCGACAAGGTGCGCAATGCAGTGCCCGCCGAGTTCGAGCAGATTCACAAACAATTTGCTGATCGCCGAAACAAATTGAATGAGCACGTCGAACGAATCCATCAGACGCGGCGGCAGACCGGGCTTAGCATTTACGAAATGCAAGGCAAACTCCTCTGGCTCGGGGACGTTGAAAAAACCGCTAGTCGATGGCGCGGCGACGAACTGCTGAGACTTGACCCAGAAACCGCAGAACGCATTGGCGACTTGCTCTCCGAGGCTGCGGCATTCGAGTCGCTTTTCCTCAGGATTGATCCGTCACCCTGGACTGGCGCAAAGCTCAGCAATGGGTCCGCAGTAGAAAATGCAGTTGACCTTGTTTACGGCGCCCACACACAAGCATTTCCCGCGTTTACCACATCACTTCACACTGTAGTCCAAGAAACGGGGTTGTCCTGGCCCGGTTCGGTAGCAGCCGCGAGATCACTCATGACGCTTGTGGGCACAGTACAGACAAAGTTGGAAGCCTACAATCCTGCGATCTACGAACAAGATCACGCTTCGCTGCTCCGCGTTCTTGCACGCGGACGATCTGGCGGCTTATCTGCTGCTTCGGCTTGGGCTACGAATTCCGCCTACCGTCAAGCTCGAAAGTTAATCCGTGAGCTTCGCATCGCCGGCCCGGCTTCTGCGTCGGTCCTTTTCTCCGAGCTGGCAGAGGTCGAACGAGAGGCTGTCCAGTGGAAAAGGCTGGCACAGAATGATTCGGTTCCACACACCATCGCCGAATTCCCGCTCCATCAAAAGAAGTGTGACGCCCTATTCTCGGATGTTTCAGCACTCGCATTGGTGCTCCCGACGAAACAACGCCTAGAGTCCTTGACGATCGAGGATCTGGGCAACCTGCTGGACCATCTTGCAAATGACAACTCGACGCCGCACCAGATTCCAAAACTATCCCAGATTGAGGCAAGGCTTCAGGCTATCGGGGTAGGAAAACTTGTCGACGAAATCCGCGACAAAAAACTGGAGAATCGACTCTGGCCCCGAATGTTTCAATATTCTTGGTTGACTTCGACACTGGATGCGGTATGCCAGAACGATGCCGAAGTTCGCGGTTTCAAGGGCATCGCGCACAACCGCTATGTAGACGAGTTTGTTCATTTGGATGAAGAAAGAATCACTTTAGCGGCAGAGCGGGTACGCAGAGCCCACGGGTTGCACGCGATTGAAGCCATGAATGCGCATCCTGAACAACAGCACATCATAAGAGCTCAAGCCGCCAAAGTCAGAGGACATCTACCATTGCGCAGAGTGTTCACTCAAGCTGCGGATGTACTAACTGCCGTTTGCCCTTGTTGGATAGTTAGTCCGCTGTCTGTGAGCCAATTACTGGATGGAGGCAAGCAGTACTTTGATTTCGTTATTTTCGACGAGGCCAGTCAGATAGTCCCGGAGGATGCCGTCCCAGCCATTTTGCGCGCCAAAAAGGTAGTGGTTGCGGGGGACAACGAACAATTGCCGCCCACCAGGTTCTTCGCCGCAAGCGAAGAAGACGAATACGCGGCAGACGAGGAGGCGGGAGCATCCGAAGGATTTGAGAGTCTTCTCGACATGATGATCCCGTTTGTCAGATCCTGCTATCTTCGTTGGCACTATCGTAGCCGCGATGAATCGCTAATCAATTTTTCCAACCACCACATATACCAGGGTCGTCTTGTTACGTTCCCTGGACCAGGCGGGCCGCCGGCCATCAACCACGAGCTGGTAGAACAAGAAGGCGGCATTGATGGTCAGCAAGAAAGCTCGGAGAGCGAGGCTCGGAAGGTCGCTGAGCTTGTTATTCGCCACGCACAAGAGCACCCTGACGAAACGCTAGGTGTCATCACAATGGGAATTAGGCACATGAACCGCGTACAAGCTGCTCTTGATCAGCAGGTTGAGAAATATCCGGAGCTCGAGAAATTTTTCGACCCGAACGCCCCAGAGCGGTTCTTTGTTAAGAACTTGGAGCGCGTCCAAGGCGACGAGCGAGACGCAATCATTATCAGCATCGGTTACGGGAAAGATCGTGCCGGCAACCCACCGCGTCACTTTGGTCCACTTGCGGCTGAAACCGGACGTCGCCGATTGAATGTTGCGATCACACGCGCACGACAGAAAATGACGGTCGTATCGTCGTTTAGTTATGCCGACATTGACTTGGCGAGGATAAGAGCAGGCAGCGGAGTCGAACTGCTACGTCACTACCTGCAGTATGCGGCTTCGGAAGGGAAAATACTTACTGACTCGCAGCTGACAACAGTCCCGCTCAACGATTTTGAAGCGTCGGTCTTCGATGTGTTGACGTCGCGAGGAATCAAACTGATTCCGCAGCTTGGTGCGTCGCAGTATCGCATCGATATGGTTGCCCAGCACCCAAACAAACCAGGACGATTCGTCCTCGCCATTGAATGCGATGGCGCGACTTATCATTCCAGTTGCACTGCTCGCGACCGAGACCGACTGCGCCAACAACAGCTCGAAAACTTGGGCTGGCGGGTCTATCGAATCTGGTCCACCGATTGGTTCATGCGACCAGAGGCGGAGGGAAAGAGAGCAATCGAGGCATACCAGTCGGCTGTTGTGCATGCGGATAACCTAGATGCCGGAGTGATTCAAAATGGACACCTGCCAGAGAATGGGAACGATAAAGCAACCACTGATAAAGGTACGAGTTCCCCGGCAACAAAACGTATGCCGCGGCCTCATATTCCATTGCGGACGTCCATCGCTCAATATAGCCTCAACGAATTATGTCAGCTAATCCTTTGGCTGTCGTCGGACGGCCGGTTGCGCACGGACGACGAAATCATCGCTGAGATCGTTTCAATCCTCAGGTTTAGTCGTCGGGGCGCTCGTATCGAGGCAGCGATCAGAAGTGCTCTCCAGAGATACCACGCAATGTCCTCGGGCCTTTCATCGTCTTGAACAGGTGGCAGTCTTGTTGAACAGGTGACAGTCTTGCGAACCGCGCTCCGCTGATGGCCCCACATCCGATGCACAGGGCATTGCGCAGCGGAGTTCTGGCACCGACAAGATCCAGTAGAGCCAGAGATAACATATCTTCTTTTAGCGCGCCAGCAAAACGCAGCGTCGACAAGCAGGCAGATTTCCAGATTTCCGTACCGCCTAGTGGATGAAGATGAAGTGTTTCGAGTCCGGCCGTCTTGAAGGATCGCATTCGGATCTAAACGCATCCGTCGAATATATTGCTGCTGCGAAGCTGTTGACCGCGCTTTCGCGCAACCCCGCAGTTCACGGCGCCCCGCATGTGGGGCACGTGAAAGATGGGTGGGTGAGATAGAGCACGAGAGCGAGAAATGTGCGCTCCGCTCACGAGTTTATTAAAGTGCACGAGGAGACGAATTGAGCTAACCTGCTTTCTGGAAACAGCTTATGACATCCACGATCGCGACCCATAGTGGTATTCCTACGTATTTGCTAGTTCCTCAATCGGGCTCAGCCCTCCCACCTCCTCCGGTTGAGACACTTGAACAGGATCTTCCTTTAGATGGGCTCACGTGGGAAAACTTTGAGAGGCTGTGTCTCAGGGTAGTCGAATCCGAATCAACCATAGAACAATGTTTTGAATACGGCACACGAGGCCAGGATCAACACGGAATCGATCTCCTCGCACGAAATCGAGATGACGGTAGCATCTCCGTTTACCAGTGCAAAAAAGTCAGGCAGTTCGGATCAGCTAATATTCGAGATGCTGTAACGAAGTTTCTTGCGGGATCGTGGCTTGCCACCGCGACGACCTTCGTACTCTGTACCTCAAATGATCTCCGAACAACCGAATGTGTCGATGAAATCAATCTCCAAGAAAAACGTCTTCTCGAATACAAGACAGGCTTTCTGGTTTGGAACACTACAGAGCTCTCTAAGAAACTGAAGAAGCTGCCTGAACTCGTTTATGACTTCTTCGGTCCGACGTGGCTAGTCGCCTTCGGCGGAAAGAGCTATGAGAATTCCTTCCCAAGGCGTCTTTCACCTGAAGAAGTCGAACAATATCGAAGTCGCTTACGAACTTTTTATCAACATATCTTTGAGCAGAACGATCCGGGCATTCCCACGCTTACGGGTCCGATAGCACCCAGAATCAACCTAACGCAACGCTATGTGCTTCCAGACTTGATAAACGATGAAACCAT
>Ga0123356_10008023_pt1 | contig 10509 bp, 7 predicted proteins | sample TergutEmb28metaG_2_FD_92546 | JGI IMG/M metagenome (GOLD analysis project Ga0123356, IMG submission 92546) | Embiratermes neotenicus P3 segment gut microbial communities from Petit-Saut dam, French Guiana - Emb289 P3 | ecosystem: Host-associated > Arthropoda: Insects > Digestive system > Gut ... | reverse complement strand
GAAGTGACGAGGATACACAGCATAGCCGGCGAGAATACGGAGCGGTCAGGGTTGATGTATGCCCGTCCGTTTCGCTCTCCCCATCATTCGGCCACACAGGCGTCGATCATCGGCGGAGGGCTTAAAGCAAGACCCGGAGAAATATCTCTCGCGCACAGAGGAGTTTTATTCCTGGATGAACTGCCTGAATTCGAACGAAGGACTCTCGACATGCTGAGGCAGCCGCTTGAAGACCGGTATATAGATCTGTCGCGCGTCGGGTTCAAAGGACGATACCCATGTGATTTTTTGCTGATTGCCGCCATGAACCCGTGCCCTTGCGGCTATCTCGGCGACCCTGAGCACGTATGCAAGTGCAACCAGTCCCAGATACAAAGGTATAGGTCGAAGCTATCAGGGCCTTTACTCGACCGTATCGATATACATGTGCGCATGGGAGCGGTCTCGGAAGCGGAATTTGGCCCGGAATCCTGCGAGCGCGCGTGTATGAATACTGAAGATATGAGAGCGATGGCTCTCGCGGCACGAAATCTTCAGCAGCAAAGAAATCCCGGAAGGATCCTGAACGCCAGGCTCTCCGCTGAAGGTATGCGAAAGTGCTGCATCATGGAAAAAGACGCTGAAAATGTTTTGAAAAAAGCATACGAACACTATTCGTTCAGCGTGCGCGCGAGATCAAAGATCATCAAGGTAGCGCGCACCATCGCTGATCTTAATAATACTGAGAAAATCCAGGCGGCGGACGTCGCCGAAGCGGTCGCTTACAGAGGAGTCGGTTGATATGAAAGAGAGGACATATATAGGGATACACGATCCGCTTTATCCCACAATGCTTTCGCTTATCCCGGGCGCGCCGGAGCGCCTGTACTATTCGGGCGATTTAGCGACGCTGAAGCTTCCTATGATCGCGATAGTAGGCTCAAGGAAATCGACGGATTACGGCAGATGGGCGGCATATACGATAGCTAAAAGGCTTTCAGATCACGGTGTGTGCGTTGTCTCCGGCATGGCTGAAGGCATCGACACATGGGCGCATAAAGGGGCGCTCGCCGGCGGCACTCCGACTATCGCCGTACTTGGTGAAGGCTTGAATTATTGTTTCCCGGAGTCGAATAACGGTCTTAAGAAAGCCATCGAAAAAAGCGGCCTGCTACTATCTGAATACGAAGACGGTGTGCACGCGACAAAGTATACGTTCCCGGCCCGCAACCGTATCATCAGCGGCCTTTCATCCGCGACAGTCGTTGTGGAGGCGGGTTTCTCGAGCGGGGCTCTTATAACAGCCGAGCACGCCGCGGATCAGGGACGCGAGGTATACGCCGTACCCGGCAATATAAACCGTTTAAGCAGCGTAGGCTGCAACAAGCTGATACTTGACGGCGCCCGCCCGCTTGTTTTCATCGACGATATATTGGCGAATTTCAAAATAGAGACTGATCTGGTCGACTCATACAGCAAACTGCTTTCAGCTGAAGAAAAGCGCGTGGCAGAGATCGTAAGACTTCACGGCGAGATATCGATAGACCGTCTGGCTGTAGAAGCAGGCATGCCGATAGGCGCTCTTACCTCAACTGTGACATTGCTTGAAATAAAAGGAGCGCTGACAACGGGCGCGGGCAAAGTTTTCGGCGGCGCAAGGCATTTGTTAAAATCTATTTGACATCGAAGAAAAAACATGTTTGAATACTGCCTTGTAAACACCTGAATGAAAGGCTTCAATCGTGAAAGCCTTGGGGTATGGGAGGGAAAATGGCAGACGCTGTGAAAAGCGCCCGTTCAAAGGCAAAAGCAAAGACAAAGAAAGACAAAAAGACTCTAGTCGTCGTGGAATCGCCTTCAAAGGCAAAAACAATCGGAAAATTCTTAGGTGCAAATTATAGAGTGGTCGCTTCTGTAGGACATATACGCGACCTTCCGAAAAGCAAGCTCGGCATTGATATCGAAGGCGGCTTCATACCAGAATATATCAATATACGCGGCAAGGGCGATGTTATCCGAGAACTTAAAAAAGAAGCGAAGGGCTCAAAAAACGTTCTTCTCGCGACCGACCCGGACCGTGAGGGGGAAGCTATATCCTGGCATATAGCATACCTGCTCGGGCTGAGCGAAGACGCGGAATCCAGGATAGTCTTCAACGAAATTACAAAAGAAGCGATAAAGAACGCGGCTAAAACGCCAAGGAAAATCGACATGAACCTTGTCGACGCCCAGCAGGCACGCAGGGTACTCGACCGTATCGTTGGATATAAGATAAGCCCGCTGCTTTGGCGCAAGATACGTATGGGCCTTTCCGCCGGACGCGTCCAATCGGCAGCCTTAAAGCTGATAGTAGACCGCGAGCGTGATATAAGAGCCTTCGTTCCTGAGGAGTTCTGGAAGATTGCCGTACAGCTTGCAAAACAGTCGGGCGACCAAAAGGAATTCACAGCGAAGCTAGCTGAAAAAAACGGTGAGAAATTCATCCCGACAAATAGGGCGGAATCTGATGATGTGCTCGCGGATCTTAAAAAAGGAAGCTATTCAGTCAGGAACGTTGAGCTAAAAGAGCGAAAGCGCAAACCATACGCGCCGTATACGACCAGTACGATGCAGCAGGACGCTTCAATAAAGCTCGGTTTTCAGACCAGGCGTGTCATGAGCGTGGCTCAGCAGCTGTACGAAGGCGTGTCCGTAAAAGGGCGCGGTACAATAGGTCTTGTGACATATATTCGCACCGATTCCGTGCGGATCTCGGCGGAAGCCGCCGCGGCCGCCAAAGCGTTCGTCGCGGAGGAGTACGGAGAAGAATATATCGGAAATAACTTTTATTCCAATAAAAAGAAAGATATCCAGGACGCGCACGAAGCCATCAGGCCTTCATATATCGATCTGCGCCCCGACGATATTAAGGAATCCCTGACAGCCGACCAGTACAGGCTTTACAAACTTATATGGTCCAGGTTTGTAGCGAGCCGCATGAGCGAGGCGGTCTTCGACAGCGTTGCGGCAGACATAGAAAACGGTATTTACACGCTGCGCGCGACAGGCAATAAGCTTAAATTCGACGGGTTTTTGAAGGTTTATCAAACGGCGCTGGAAGAAGACGAAGGGGCTTTCCTGCCCGAGCTGTCAGCCGGTGAGAAGCTGGACGAGAAAAATATCACAGCCGAGCAGAGTTTTACTCAACCTCCTCCAAGATTCACTGAAGCTTCACTCGTAAAGGAGCTTGAAGAAAAGAATATCGGCAGACCGTCGACATTCGTTCCGATCATTGCGACGCTTACCGAGCGGCGAGGTTATGTCGAACGCGACAAGAAAACACTCATCCCGTCGGAACTCGGCTTTGTCGTGACGGAACTCATGGAGAAGTATTTCAAAGAAATAGTCGACGCAGGCTTTACAGCGGACATGGAAGACAAGCTGGACGAGATCGAAGCCGACGGCCGCGAATGGCATGGTATAGTCGCGGATTTTTACAGCGTGCTTAAGGTCGAGCTTGAAACCGCCGACAATGAGATTGAAAAGATTAAGATCGAGGATGAGCCGACGGGCGAAATGTGCGAACTATGCGGCTTGCCGCTGGTCAAGAAACAGGGTCGTTTCGGTCCGTTCATAGCATGCTCAGGTTATCCGGAATGCAAGAACACAAAAGCTATCGTGATTAAGGTTGAAGGCGTAGCTTGTCCTTCTTGCGGCAGGGATATACTTGTGCGTAAGAGCAGAAAAGGGAAGATATTTTATGGTTGCTCCGGCTATCCCGACTGCAAGCAGGTTTTCTGGTACAAGCCGGTAAATAAACGCTGCCCCAAGTGCGGATCGCTGCTTTGCGAACGTAAAGGGAAAAACACGAAATACGCGTGCTCGAATCCGGAATGCGACTTCAAAGAATAACTATCTCTTGACAAGAAGATAATATAAAGTAAAATAATGTTAGCACTCTCATGATAAGAGTGCTAACATTTATTATTGAGAGGAGATCTTAAATGGAACAATTTCATGCGACGACGATCGTAGCGGTAAGGCGGGGGCCTGACGACGTTTGCATCGGCGGAGACGGCCAGGTGACGATGGGCCAGAATTCCGTTATGAAGCATAAGGCTAAGAAAGTCCGTAAGATCTATAAAGAGACAGTGCTGTCAGGGTTCGCGGGATCCGTTTCCGACGCTTTTACTCTGACTGAAAAGTTTGAGAAGAAACTCGAGGAGCACGGCGGCAACCTCAAGCGCGCGGCGGTCGCTTTGGCACAGAGTTGGCGCTCGGATCGTATAATGCGCAATCTTGAGGCTTTGCTGGTCGCGGCGGACCGTGAGTCATTGCTTGTGATTTCCGGCAACGGAGAGGTGATAGAGCCCGATCAGGATTTCGTTGCTATCGGAAGCGGCGGGAATTTCGCGTACGCGGCCGCGAACGCGCTTTTCAACCATACTGATATGGACGCTGAAGCCATAGTGCGTGAATCGCTGAATATCGCCTCGTCCATCTGCGTTTTTACGAACGACAACATCACGATCGAGAAATTATAAGAAAGGGACAAGAGATGCCGGATAATATCAACGCTCTGGGAAACACTCTGGGAAACCAATTTCACAGCATGACGCCAAAACAAATCGTTGAGGCCCTAGACAAATATATCATCGGACAGGACAGCGCGAAGCGGAGCGTGGCTGTGGCGCTAAGAAACCGATACAGGCGCGGCCTTGTAGAGGAAGGGATGCGTGAAGAGATAACGCCGAAAAACATCCTTATGATGGGGCCGACCGGCGTCGGCAAAACGGAGATCGCAAGAAGGCTCGCCAAGCTCATGGATGCGCCGTTTGTCAAGGTCGAAGCGACAAAGTTTACTGAAGTCGGGTATGTGGGGCGAGACGTCGACTCGATGGTTCGCGACCTGGTCGAAGCGTCGATCCGTCTTGTTAAACAAAAGAGGCTGGATGAAAAATACAGCGTAGCCGAAGAAATAGCTGAGGAGAAGATTCTTGAAGCCATTGCCCCGGGACGAAAAAAGCAGGGTACCGGTGCCCAAACGCTAAAGGGGCCGTTTGACTTTATAATGGGTAACGCTCATGAGCAGGAGCAGGACAAGGCTGATGATAATGACACAAGGACAGACAGCGAAGTAGAGCTTACTCGCGAACAGGTCAGACAACAATTGCGCGAAGGGCTTCTGGACGAGCAATACATCGAGATCGAAGTAGCTGACGCGCCAAAACAAAACCAGCTTGATGTGGGCGAGGGAGGCATGGGCATCGCCATAGGCAATATATTTGACGCCATTACTCCCGGCGGCCGTAAAAAAAGAAAAAAACTGAAGGTCAAAGACGCAAGGAAGATACTTCGCGAAGAGGAAGCAAACAACCTTATAGACATGGATCAGGTAACGAGCGAGGCCCTTGAAAACGCGGAGCAAAACGGGATCATCTTTATCGACGAGATCGACAAGATCGCGTCAGGCGACGGTATCCGATCCGGCGCGGATGTATCGCGCGAAGGGGTACAGCGGGACATCCTGCCTATAGTAGAGGGCAGCGTCGTGAATACGAAGTACGGCCCTGTTAAAACAGATCACGTGCTTTTCATCGGAGCCGGCGCTTTTCATACCGCAAAGCCTACAGATTTGATACCGGAATTGCAGGGACGCTTCCCGATACGGGTAGAGCTCGCAAGCCTGACCGAGGAAGCCTTTGTTAGCATCCTCACTATTCCGGAAAACGCTCTTATCAAACAACACAAAGCTTTGCTTGAAACCGAAGGAGTCGAGGTGACAATAACGGATGACGCTGTTACTGAGATCGCGCATATAGCTTTTCTCGCGAACGAGCAGACCGAGAATATAGGAGCCAGACGCCTTCACACCGTGATGGAAAAACTTTTAGAAGACTTTGCTTACAACATCCCTGACAGCGGCGAGAAGGAAATCATGATCGACAGAGAATTCGTCGTTGACAAATTCATGGACGTTATCAAGGCAGACGATCTCGACAGATATATACTATAATCACTGAATGAGCAAATCTGTAAACTATAAAATCGGGGAACGCGAAAAGGCGGCGCTGCGCGTGACGCGGGTTTTTCGCGGCCTTCCCGAAGACGAATTTGAGGCGGTTCTGCAGCACGGGCTTGCGCGCGGCGTACGCTATAGCAAAGGCTCTACGATAGCTGAGGCCGAAAGCCGGCGCGGTGAGTTCATGATAATTCTCTCAGGCCGTATCCAGGGCGTTCGTGAGCAGGAAGGAGGCTCGCAGGACTTTGTGCAGCTTTTCGTGCCGGGAGAAATATGCGGTCTCGATATCGTGTGCTCGGCTACCCGAAGATGTCCGTTCCGCCTGCAGGCGCTCGACGAGACGGATCTCGTCTGCATAGACTATGACGCAATGCTTTCCGGCATGATCTCTTCAAACGCCGAAAAAAAACTGCGTGAGGGGGTATGTCAGGCTTTGGCGAACGAGAGCCTTAGACGTTTGCATAAAATCGACGTGCTATATCGCCGTGCGCTAAGGGACCGTGTGTGTGTTTATCTAAGAAATCTGAAGATTCTTTCGGGATCTGACAGTGTAGAGACAAATATGGACCGCGAACAGTTCGCACAGTATCTCGGAGTGAACCGCAGCGCTCTTTCAAGCGAGCTTTCGAAGATGCGAGCAGACGGTCTGATCGATTTCAGAAAAGGTTCGTTTACCCTGCTTAAAGAATTATGAGCGAAAAAAAACCAAGGGCATTGATCGCGATGAGCGGCGGCGTCGACAGTTCCGTAGCCGCGCTTCTGACGATGCGGATGGGTTATGAGTGCACAGGCGTCACGATGACTTTGTTTGGTTTTAATGAAGGTGTCGAGCTCGTTTCAAATACTCTCGGAATAGAGCACCGCAGATTAGACTTCACAGATGAGTTCGGATCCTGCGTCATCGAGCCTTTCGTATCTTCTTACGAAAAAGGAGAGACTCCGAATCCCTGTGTTGTGTGCAATACGAAAGTCAAATTTGGCTTATTGTACGATTACGCTATGTCAGAAGGGTTCGATAGAATCGTTACAGGGCATTACGCGCGAGTTGAAGGCGGAAGGCTAATGCGCGCAGCCGATGCCTCAAAAGACCAATCCTACTTTCTCTACGGGCTCACTCCGGAAAAGCTCTCTCGCGTGTTTTTTCCGCTCGGCGGGCTCACGAAGAAGGAAGTCAGGGCCATCGCTGCAGAATCAGGTCTGCCGAACTCGGTCTCTAAAGAAAGTCAGGATATTTGCTTTGTACCGGGGGGCAGTTACACGGATTTTATTGCCAGTTATCGAGGCGAGCCTCCGGCTAAAGGAAGTTATGTAGATACAAACGGCTATATACTCGGACAGCACGAAGGTATCGAACGCTATACGATAGGGCAAAGAAAGAGGCTGGGCATAGCACTCGGGTATCCGGTATTCGTAAAGGAGATACGGCCCGATACAGGGGAGGTCGTGCTGGCTGACAAAGAGGAAGTTTATGCCTACCGGATAAAAATCACAGATGTAAATTGGCTGTCGGAGAGCCATGAGCGATTGAGAATCATGATTCGATACAAATCCAAACCAGTATGGGCTACAATTAGACCTGCAGATGGAGGAAATATCACAGCGGAGTTCGACGAACCTGTACGAGCGCCTGCTAAGGGACAATCGGCGGTGATGTACGATGGGGACTATGTGATTGGCGGAGGAATAATTGCTGTGGTATGGCATAAAGATCATTGATTATGGTAAGAAATTGCGCTTGTGCACGGATATGTTGTTTGTAATGTCTATAAAAGGGCATGAAATGGTATAATATGGAATATTTAGCGCTAAAAATCGTGCACAACCGCAAATTTATACCATAATCCTGCTAGTTTTTGTAGGGGGGGGGGAGAATTATCAGGTTAATAGGTTTTCGAGAGTTATGGTGTCGATATGAATAGAAAAAAAGTAAAAGAAACAAATAGAGAAACAAAAGAAAAATACGATATCTTACTTAATATAATCGGCGCGAGCGACAGCGCGCTGATAGCTTTTTCCGGTGGAGTTGACTCGACTCTTTTGGCGTATGCCGCCGCGGAGGCGCTAGGGCGGGAGAATACTCTTTGCGTGACAGCGCGCGCTTTATCCTTTCCTGATCGCGAACTGAAAGACGCCCGGGAGTTTTGCGTGGAACATGGCATCCCACACGAAATCATTGATTTCGACGAACTGGGAGTTGAGGGCTTCGCGGCAAATCCACCGGATCGATGTTACCTGTGCAAGCGCGCTTTATTTTCAAGTTTTAATAATCTGGCAAAGACAAAAGGCCTGGTAAATGTTTTTGAGGGGTCGAATTCTGACGATACAAAAGACTACAGGCCCGGCATGCGGGCTGTCAGCGAACTCGGCGTCATAAGTCCGCTGAAAGAAGCGGGGCTTACAAAAGAAGAGATACGTTCTATATTAAGAGAAATAGGGCTGCCTGTATGGGAGAAACCGCCGCTTGCATGTCTTTCTACCAGATTCGCTTATGGGGAGGAGATAACGGCTGAAAAACTCATAATGGTCGGGAAGGCGGAGCAGTATCTGTTTGATAAAGGGTGCATACAAGTACGTATTCGTATACACGGAACAGGCAGCTATACCGCGCGTATTGAGACCTTGCCCGAACTGATCGAAGGGCTCGCGAAAGAGCCTTTACGAAGCGAAGTCGAAAGTTATCTGAAAAGTATCGGCTTCACCTGGGTGTCCCTGGACTTGACAGGTTATATTACAGGGAGCATGAATAAAGCTCTTGAATAATTGCCGCTTGCTGATTATTGCTATAAAATAAAACAAGTTTTAATCACAGAAAAATCTTAACGGAGGTTATACGATGGCTCTCAGGAAAGTATCACATGTGGTAAATGGTGTGGAGCGTATGTTTTTTTTCGATCCCGAAGCAGATACGCTCGCGGAAGCTCTTAGAAGGTATGGGCTGACCGGTATCAAAGTCGGGTGTAACGCCGGACAATGCGGCGCGTGTTCGATAATCGTAAACGGAGACGTTGTCCGGTCATGCGTGAAGAAGATGAAAGACGTCGCTGAAGGCGCCGTGATAGAAACGATCGAAGGTATGGGTACCGCGAGCAACCTGCATCCGCTGCAGCAGGCATGGATCACATACGGCGGGACACAATGCGGTTTTTGTTCCCCGGGATTCATAATGAGCGCGAAGGCGCTTCTCGCCGAAAATCCTGACCCGACGCGTGAAGAGGTGCGCGACTGGTTTCAAAAAAAGAGGAATATCTGCCGCTGCACAGGATACAGACCGATCGTCGACGCGGTCATGGCGGCCGCTGAGGTCATGCGCGGAGAGAAGACGATGGCGGATATCACTTACAAGCATGAAAAAGGTTCGCGCATATACGGAACTAAATACCCCAGACCGGCAGCGCTTGGCAAGGTGCTGGGCATCACTGACTACGGCGACGATATCAAACATAAAATGCCGCAGGGCACGCTGCATGTGGCTGTGATCCAGCCCCGTCTGGCGTCGCACGCGCTTATTAAAAATGTAGACACATCGAAAGCGGAGAAGATGCCCGGCGTCGTGAAAGTCCTGACGGCAAAAGACGTGGCCGGGACCAATATAATTTATGAACCGAACTTCAACCAGCGTTCGCTTCTTAAAGGCGACATACGGCCGATATTCAACGGAGAGAAAATATTCTTCTACGGGGATCTGGTCGGCGCCGTGATAGCGGATACGGAAGCGCACGCGCGGGAGGCGGCCGCGGCCGTGAATGTCGAAATCGAGCAGCTTCCGGAGTATAAAAATTTCATAGACTCTGCGGCGCAGGGCGCGGTCAGGATACATGACCGCGCGCCGAATGTATATCTCAAACAGCCCGTCATCAAAGGCGAAGATGTACGGGATATCATCGAAAACAGCGCGTATTCTGTAGAGGGGAGCTTCTACTCCACGAGAGAGCCGCATATGTCTCTAGAAGGGGATACCCAGCAGGCGTTTTGGGACGAAGACGGAAACATGGTGCTTGCGAACAAAAGCCAGTCGATCCAGTGGAACAGGGAGTCTATAGCGGACGGTATAGGCATACCGCTGGATAAGCTGCGTATCGTTGAAAACCCGACCGGAGGGTCTTTCGGATGGTCGACCTGCGCCGGTAGCTTTGCCGTCATGGGCGTCTGCCTTCTCGCTATGGACGACAAAGACGCGAAGCTCACGCTCACGATGTCGTGGCCGGAACATCAGGCGTACAGCGGTAAACGCACGCCCGCGCACAGTAACGGGCGCATAGCCTGCGATGAAAACGGGAAGCTTACGGCTTTCGAATTTGATTTCGGCGTAGACCACGGCGCGTACGACGATATTTCGATGAACCTTATTCAAAGCTATCTTAGATACCCCGGTTACCCGTACGTAATACCGAACGTGCGCGGTCTTGTACGTATGGCTGTGACGAATCACGGGTTCGGTACATCATATCGGGGATTCGGTTCGCCGCAGTCCTATACGCTCGGCGAGGCCATGATAGATATGCTTGCGGAAGAGGCCGGTGAGGATCCGT
>Ga0123356_10008022_pt1 | contig 10509 bp, 8 predicted proteins | sample TergutEmb28metaG_2_FD_92546 | JGI IMG/M metagenome (GOLD analysis project Ga0123356, IMG submission 92546) | Embiratermes neotenicus P3 segment gut microbial communities from Petit-Saut dam, French Guiana - Emb289 P3 | ecosystem: Host-associated > Arthropoda: Insects > Digestive system > Gut ... | reverse complement strand
TTATGGGTCAATATGGTCATCAGCAAATGGAGGATCTGCATGTTTTGTCGGGGTTGTTGGAACAGGAGGAAGGTCTCGTTCATCAGATATTGAGGAAGATTGAGATTGATCTGATTAAGCTGAAAGGTCAGGTTGTGAATTCTTTGGAGCGTTTGCCGAAGGTCCGGGGAGGCAGCGGGTTGTACGCCTCGAAGGAATTATCGGAGATTATTGAACTGGCTTGGCAGGAAGCGGAACGTTTGAAGGATGAGTACCTTAGTACCGAACATGTGCTTTTGGGGATGATTGCCTGCCGGAACGCTGCCGGCGGCCGGTTGCTGCGGTCGGCTGGTATTACTACCGACCGGGTTTATAAAATCCTGGTGGAAGTGCGCGGTACTCAGCGGGTGACTGATCAGAGTCCGGAGGATAAGTATCAGTCTTTGACCCGGTTTACTCAGGATCTTACGGAAATTGCCCGAAAAGGTAAGCTGGACCCGGTTATCGGCCGGGATGAGGAGATTCGCCGGGTGGTGCAGGTGCTGTCCCGGCGTACTAAGAATAATCCGGTACTAATCGGTGAACCGGGTGTGGGGAAAACTGCTATTGTGGAAGGTCTTGCCCAGCGTATTCTCCGGGGTGATGTGCCGGAAGGTTTGAAGAATAAGCGGTTGCTTTCTTTGGATATTGGCTCTTTGGTTGCCGGTTCTAAGTACCGGGGTGAGTTTGAGGACAGATTAAAAGCTGTTCTGAAAGAAATCAAGGAAGCCGATGGCGAATGTGTGTTGTTTATTGATGAATTGCATACCCTGGTGGGCGCCGGTGCTGCCGAAGGGGCTGTGGATGCCGCTAATATGCTGAAACCGGCTTTAGCCAGGGGGGAACTTCGTTGTGTCGGCGCTACTACTTTGGATGAGTATCGTAAGTATATTGAAAAGGATGCGGCGCTGGAACGCCGGTTTCAACAGGTTTATGTGGGGGAACCAGGGGTGGAGGATACTATTGCTATTTTGCGCGGGCTTAAGGAGAAATATGAAGTCCATCATGGAGTGCGGATTAAGGACGCTGCTCTTGTGGCGGCAGCGGATTTGTCTAATCGTTATATTAGCGAGCGCTTCTTGCCAGATAAAGCCATTGACCTGATTGATGAAGCTGCTTCCAGACTTCGTATTGAAATTGACAGCATGCCTTCGGAAATTGATGAGACCGATCGGCAGGTACGACGGCTGGAAGTAGAGAAACAAGCATTAGCGAAGGAACAGGATCAGGGGAGCCGGGAACGGTTGTCAAAAATGGAAAGTGAATTGAGCGTTCTGACTAACCGGATGACTGAATTGAAGGATCATTGGAATAAGGAAAAAGAATTGATCCAGGATATCAGAGAGATCAAAGGTGTGATCGAGGAGTCGGGGTTGGCGGAGCAGCTGGCGGAGCGGGAAGGCGACTTGCGCAAAGTTGCCGAATTCCGGTACGGGATTCTGCCGGATCTGAACCGGCGTTTGTTGGAGAAAAATGAAAAGCTTGCCGAGTTGCAAAAGGATCGCAGAATGCTCAAGGAGGAGGTGGACGAAGACGATGTTGCGGATATAGTGGCAAAGTGGACCGGTATTCCGGTTACCCGGATGCTGGAAGGTGAAATGCAGAAGCTGTTGCGTATGGAGGAAGGTATTACCGCCCGGGTGGTTGGTCAGGAACCGGCGGTGCAAGCCGTGTCGGACGCAATCAGACGCGCCCGTGCCGGGGTTGCCGATCCGGAACGCCCCCAGGGTTCCTTTATATTCCTGGGTCCCACTGGGGTTGGTAAGACGGAATTGGCTAAGACTTTGGCGTTTATTCTGTTTAATGATGAGCGGGCGGTGTTGCGTTATGATATGAGCGAGTATATGGAAAAACACACGGTATCCCGGTTGCTGGGCGCGCCTCCCGGTTATGTGGGATATGAGGAGGGTGGTCAGCTCACTGAAGCGGTGCGGCGGCGTCCGTATTCGGTGGTCCTTTTTGACGAAATAGAGAAAGCGCATCCCGATGTGTTTAATATTCTGCTGCAACTCCTGGATGACGGCCGCTTAACTGACGGGCACGGGCGCACGGTAGATTTCCGCAATACGGTGGTGATTATGACCTCTAATATAGGCAGCCACTGGTTCCGGGAACTGGATGCGGAGGAAGAAAGCAGCAGGGAAAAGCTGGAGCAGCTGGTAATGGAAGAGCTAAAAGCCAGTTTCCGTCCGGAGTTTCTAAACCGAGTGGATGAGATGATTATTTTTAACAATCTGGGCAAAAAGGAAATTGTTAGGATTGTTGATATTCAGCTGGCTTTACTGGAAGAGCGGATGGCAAAGCTTGGGGTGGTTTTAGATGTTACCGACACTGCAAAAAATGTGCTGGCGGAAGCCGGTTTTGATCCATTGTTTGGCGCCAGACCTTTGAAGCGAGCCATTCAGAAACAATTGGAAAACCCGTTATCCATATATATATTAGAAGGAAAGGCTGTGAGCGGTGACCGCTTGCTGGTGGATACGGTTAACAATAATATTACAATAACTAAAAATAATTAGTTCTTGAAATTATTGTAAAAATAGTGTAACTTAGTAATATATTAAAGGGGGGCTCATAGTGAGCGCTAAGGTATTTTTCTGTGATATGCGTGCGGAACAAGGTTTGGGAATGCTGGATAAAGTAGAAAAACTGTACGATGCGGCTGGCTTTGGAGAGATTATAAAGCCGGATGATTTAGTAGCAATAAAACTGCATTTCGGAGAACGCGGTAACACCGGTTATATCCGTCCTCAATTTGTACGGCGGGTTGTTGACAAGGTGAAAAAATCAGGAGGCAACCCTTTTCTTACCGATGCAAACACTTTGTACAAGGGGAGCCGGTCTAACTCGGTGGATCACTTGCATACAGCTATAGAGAACGGTTTTGCTTATTCGGTAATGGGTGCTCCCCTGATCATTGCTGACGGGCTAACCGGGAAGGAATTCGTCACTGTCCCAATTAACCGGAAACGCTTTAGCGAAGTAAAAATCGGTGCAGCGGCGCATCATGCCGATGCGTTAATTACAGTAACCCATTTCAAAGGGCATGGACTGACAGGATTTGGCGGAGTACTGAAAAACCTGGGAATGGGCTTGGGCTCCCGGAGCGGCAAAATGCAAATGCACTCGGATCTGAAGCCAAATATCAATCAAGAGAAATGTACTGCTTGCGCAAAATGTACCAATTGGTGTCCGGCGGACGCTATAACTATGACTCCCGACGCTGCGAAAATCGATCATGAAATATGTATCGGTTGCGGCGAATGTACCGTTACCTGTACCACTGAGGCTGTTGAAATTGACTGGGTATCCACAGCGGATAGTATCCAGGAAAAAATTGTGGAATATGCCGAGGGTGCACTATTATCCAAAAAAGGCAAATGCGGCTTCATGACTTTTCTTACCCAAGTAACTCCGGATTGTGACTGCTGGGGTTACAGTGACGCGCCGGTAGTGCGGGATATTGGAATCCTGGCATCCTTAGACCCCATAGCCTTGGAGCAGGCTAGCGTGGATTTGGTTAATAAAGAGAGTGTTTTGAACGGTTGCTGCCTGTCGGGTAAGGATAATGTGGAGGATAAATTCAAAGCGCTTTACCCGGAAGTGAATTGGGAAAGGCAACTGGAATACGCGGTGGAACTGGGCTTGGGCATTAGGGAATATCAGTTGATTAGCTGTTAAAAATACAAATTTTGTTTGTTACTCCTAAATAAAATAAAATTAAGTATATTTACCCACAGATGGAGGATTCTATGAATTCGTGTCGAATTTACAGGACAGGGCGAAGTCTATCTGTTAGGAGAGATGTAACAGCGTGGAAATAACGACGGTTGCTGGATTTTTGTTTGCTTTAATTTCATTAGTAGCGGGTTTTCTTCTGGAAGGGGGGCATTTTACCGCTCTTTTGAGTCCCACCGCCGCTCTGATTGTTTTTGGCGGTACTATCGGCGCGACGATTTGTTCGTTTTCCGCCGCGGAATTGCTGACCGTTCCCAAATTGGTACGAGTTACCTTGTTTCAAAGGCTGCAGAATGAAATTGCGCTGATTGAACAATTGGTGTCCCTGTCAGATAAAGTGCGCCGGGAAGGTTTGCTTTATCTGGAAAATGAATTGCACAATGTAGAAGACGATTTCATGCGCAAAGGCATCCAGCTGGTTGTGGACGGTACCGATCCCGAACTGGTACGTCAGATCATGGAAACCGAGTTGTACGCGGTGCAGGAGCGCCACAGTACCGGCGCCAATATCTTTGACACTGCCGGAGGTTATGCTCCTACAATGGGGATTATCGGCACTGTTATGGGCTTGGTACACGTATTGGGCAGCTTGAACACGCCGGAGAGTCTGGGTCCGGCAATTGCCCTAGCCTTTCTTGCTACCTTATACGGTGTTGGTTCGGCAAACATACTGTGGCTACCTTTGGGCAGCAAATTAAAAAACCTCAGCAAAAAAGAGGTAATGCTACGGGAGATTATGCTGGAAGGTATCATGTCCATCCAAGCAGGTTATAACCCGGTACTGATCCGTGAAAGGCTAACTGCTTTCCTGAAGCCGAGTCAAGAGGATAAATCAGGTTCTTCAGATGAAGGGAATGACGAATAATCATTGAGAAAGAAAAAAGAGCAAGGTCATGGAGCAAGCAGTGAACGATGGCTGATCTCTTACGCCGACCTTATTACGCTGCTGCTGATCTTTTTTGTGGTTATGTATGCGTTAAGCAGTATTGACGCAAAAAAATTTGAATCCATGGCTATATCCATGGCAAACGCTATGGGTGGCGGGCAGTCGGTATTGCCAAATCCAGGGGCGTCCATCCCCCCCGGCACATCCAATCCGGAGACATCGGAAGCCAATGATTTGGAGCGGTTAAGGGCGCAATTGCAAGAATATGTTGATGAAAACGGCTTAAGCGGCAACGTGACAGTGCGGTTGGAAGAGAGAGGCATTGTGGTGAGTTTTCAGGACGTAGCTCTGTTCCCGCTAGGCTCTGCGGAACTTACCGCCACTGCCAGGGTTTTTATTGACCAAATTGGCTTGATTCTAATGGGGACAACCCAGTTTATCCGGGTGGAAGGACATACCGATGATCTGCCTATTAACACCAGAGAATTCCCTTCTAACTGGGAATTGTCCTCAGCTAGAGCAAACAGTGTTGTGCAGGCAATGATCCGTGATTTGGACTTCCCGCAGCACCGGCTTTCTGTTACCGGTTATGGAGAGTTTAGACCTCAAGTACCTAATGATTCAATGGAAAACCGCCAGCAGAACAGACGGGTTGATATTGTGGTGCTGAGGAGCAGATATGAAACTGCCGAACCTGGTGTGATAGTTTTACCGCCCTTTGAAGAAGTGCCATTAATTAACATTAATTGGTAATGTGAACTAATTATTTAAGGAGACAAACATCTATGGCCAATAGCGAAAGTGTTGCAGACGTCAGAGAAGAACAACTTGTTGCCTTTCAGTTATCCGGGCAAGCGTATGGTGTGGATATCGCCTCTGTTTTTGAAATAATCAGAGTTTCCAGAATCACTACCGTCCCGCGAACACAACATTTCGTGGAAGGTGTGATTAATCTGCGCGGTAAAATTATCCCGGTAATCGATCTATGTAAGAGGTTCAACTTGCCCCAATCGGAAAAAACTAATGACAGCCGGATTATTATTGTTGAAGTAGAAGGAAACACTATCGGCATGGTTGTAGACGGGGTATCGGAAGTGCTGCGGATACAGGCGGACAGCATCGAGCCGCCGCCGCCGATGATCCACGGAATAGATGCGGCTTATTTGAGAGGTATTTCCATTATTGAAGGGGTATTGACCATATTACTTAACTTGGAAAAGGTGCTTTACGGCATTGGTAGTGAAGACCCAAGACATAAATATACTTCAGAAACTGCGTAGAGCGAGGTGATAATGTGTTTTCAGACGAAGAAGTCAGTGTATTTTTAGACGAGCTGGAAGAAAAGATACAAATCATTAATGACAACATACTTATATTGGAAAAAGAAGGCGGCAGCCCGGAAGCGTTGCAGGAGATTTTCAGAGCCGCCCATACCATCAAAGGTTCATCGGCGGTTATGGGTTACAATAAAATGGCTTCCCTGACTCACGAAATAGAAAACCTTTTTGACCAAATGCGTAAAGGTTTCCTGCAGGTGTCCGGTCCTTTGGTGGATACGCTGTTTATGGCAATGGATACAATTCAGGCTTTGCAGGAGGAGATTCTTGGCAAGACGGAATCTGTTGATGTAGATGAAGCTATTACCGCTATACGTAAGTTTAAAGACGCTGTTCCGGCGGCTGACGGTGCGGCGGAACCAACGGCTCCGGGTGCTCCGGCTGCTGATTCACCGGCAGCGGCGTCGTCCGGTGGTATTACCTTATCCGTTTCGGAGGAAGAAGTGGTTAGGGAAGCGCAAACCGAAGGTTCACAGGTGTATTGGGTGACTGTAAAACTGGATGATGGTTGCCAGATGCTTTCAGTGCGTGCCTACATGGTTTTTGAGACTTTACAGCAAGCGGGAGATGTAATCAAATGCGATCCTTCGGCGGATGATATCCAGGATGGCAAGTTTGACAAGGTCTTTAAGGTGGTGTTTATTACCGCCGATGATGCAGAAAACCTAAAAAATCAATTGATGACTATCTCGGAAGTGGAAAGTATTACCTTTGATCCGTTGGTGCTGGAAGCAGCAAAAGAAGCCCCGGCTACGGCGGAAGTAATTCAAATCGCCGACAAGCTCCCAGAGGCTAAAAAAGAAGCACCCAAAGCGGCGGATCACGAAGTAAAAACCGTACAAACCGTTCGGGTGGACGTGCAAAAGCTGGATACACTAATGAATCTGGTTGGAGAGTTAGTGACTGATCGTACCAGGCTAAACCGTTTTGCCCAAATATTCGAAGAGCGTTTCGGCTCCGGTTCCGGCGACATGGTAGAAACCATGAACGAAATAGCCAGCCATTTGGGTCAGGTTGCCGGTGATCTCCAAGAGAACATTATGAAAGCCAGAATGTTGCCGGTAGCCCAGGTATTCAACCGGTTCCCGCGTATGGTGCGGGATTTGGCACATAAATTAAATAAAGAAGTGGAATTTATAGTAGAAGGTCACGAAACAGAATTGGATAGGAACGTTATTGAAATTATCGGCGATCCCTTAATTCACCTGATCCGTAACTCCCTGGATCATGGTATTGAATCACCGGAAGACCGGATCAAAGCCGGCAAACCGGCAAATGGTATGTTGCGGCTAAAAGCGGCATATTTAGAGAATTATATAGTTATTTCCGTACAAGACGACGGCAAGGGAATGGACCCGAATATGCTGCGGGAAAAGGCAGTGGAGAAGGGTTTGATGGACAGCGAAATGGCTCGCCGGATGTCCGATCAGGAAGCTTTGAATGTGATCTTTATGGCGGGATTCTCCACGGTTGCAAAAGTTAGCGATCTTTCCGGTCGTGGTGTGGGTATGGATATTGTGCGCAGCAATATTGATCAGATTAACGGCACTACGGAGATTACCAGTATGCCCGGCGTGGGTACTACTTTTACCATTAAACTGCCATTAACCCTGGCGATTGTCCGGGCGTTGATGGTAGAGCACAATGACGAACAATTTGCCTTCCCCTTAACTAATGTGGTGGAAACCATCAGTATTAGAACCGAAGAGATTAAGATGGTTAAGCATAACGAAGTTATTTTGGTGCGCGGACGGGTATTGCCATTGCTTAGGCTTTCCACGGTATTTCAGCGGGAAGAAACCAGCCGGTCGGATCGGATGTTTGTAGTAGTTTTAGGTATAGGCGAGAAAAAAGTAGGTATAATAGTGGACAAACTCTTAGGCGAACAGGAAATAGTAAGTAAATCACTAGGAGATTATCTGGGCAAGGTGCCCTGCCTCTCCGGTGCTACCATTCTCGGTGACGGTCAAGTTGCCTTAATCGTGGATGTGCGTAGCATGATCATGGAGTTAGGCGTAGAGGAGGCGGCATATGCCGCCAGTTAGAGTACTAGTAGTTGACGATTCTGTAACAATGCGTGGCTTGCTCAGGAAACTGCTGAACACTCATCAGAATATACAGATAATCGGCACAGCGGTCAACGGTGTTGACGCTATAAACAAAATCAAACAATTAAAACCGGACGCTGTCACACTTGATGTTGAGATGCCCGAACTAGACGGTTTGTCAGCTTTGCGCCGGATTATGATGGAATGTCCGGTACCGGTGGTCATGTGCAGTTCCCTGACTGACACCGGTACCCGTGCCACTATGGACGCACTGTCCGCCGGAGCGGTGGATTTTATCGCTAAACCCAGCGGCAACGATAAACTGGAGCCGGTGGTGGAGGAATTAGCCTCCAAGCTACTCACGGCAGCCAGCGCCAAGATTCACAAGGTGCGGCTGAACCGGGTAATGAGCGAGGGGCGGTCAACGAAAAAGCCCACGGTTGACGAGCCGGGTAAAAAAACGCCGTTAGCCGGAGGGGAACCCCGCGTCACCAAAGGGATATCGCTGAATATGCGGGCAACACGCACAAAACTAGTGGCAATCGGCTGCTCTACCGGCGGTCCTGCCGCCTTGCAGCGGGTACTGCCTGCTTTACCTGCGCAGTTACCGGTTCCGGTGGTAGTGGTACAGCATATTCCGATAGGGTTTTCCAAGGCTTTAGCGGAACAGCTTAACACAAAATGCAAATTGGAAATATGTCATGCGGAAAACGGGATGCCTTTAAAGGAAGGTTACGTCTATATTGCTCAAGCCGGATGTGACATCACCTTTCGGGGCAGGGGGGACAGTGTCTCCTTGCACTTGGAAAAGAGTAGCGCCCCATTGCCGCCGGGCGGATTCCGGCCGTCGGCGGATGTAATGATGCTTGACGCTGTCAGAGTTTACGGTGCTTCCGTACTGGGGGTACTTATGACCGGTATGGGCAGAGACGGCGCAAAAGGCATGAAAGCCATTAAAAACAGCAAAGGCCGCACAATTGCCGAGGATGAAAGCACTTGTGTGGTTTACGGTATGCCCAAAGCCGCTATTGAAGCAAACGCAGTTGACAAAGTGGTGCCTCTGGGGGGTATTGCTCAAGAAATTGTCAATATGCTATAAAGTATTCTGACTTGACTGCCGATGTTTATAATATAATAAAGCTGGAAGAGGGTGATGCCGGTGGTAATCAATGGGACAAACGGGATTGATGCTGCAAAAGCTTATGGACTGCAGCAACAGAATCAAAGCAAAGTTAATAAAAAAGCCCTAAGCACCGCCAGTAAGCCTGATAATTCGGATATCCTGGACATTTCCCAGGCGGCACGTCAGGCGCGGACTTACAAAGAGGCTTTGAAAGCGTTACCCGAAGTGCGGGATGATTTAGTGGCGGCTATACAAAAAGGTATTGAAAACGGTACCTATAAACCGGACCCGGCTAAGACAGCCGAGGGAATCATTGAATCAGGTCTCCTAAACAGGTGGTGAAATACTTGACAGAACTAAGTGATAAATCTATCGGCGCCTTGGATGTGCTGATAGATTGTCTGTCCCGCGAGGACGAACTGCTGAGCTTCCTGCTGATCGCTTGCGATGATCAAACGGAAGCTCTTAAGTCTAACGATCATAAAGCCGTTGAGACAGCCGTTAGCAAAGTAGGCAGTTTACTCAACGGCATTAATGCCGTAGAAGAGGAACGTGTACGTAGCAAAGAGGTACTGGACACGGAATTAGGGCTTGCCCCGGACAGTTCCCTGGAAGATTTATTGTCTTTTGTTGACGGTGAATACTGGGAAAAAGTAAACGCCTTAAATGTGGAAATGAGTGTCAAAGCAGAGCGTTTACAATCAACAAACGAGCTAAACAGAATCCTAACCAAACAGGTACTGGATTTTAGCGGCGCTATGCTGGCATCCGTAAATCCCAAAGAAAGCCTGACTTACGGAGCGGCAGGGCTGGAACAGGGCATCTCCCGTCCCGGCAAGTCATTACTAAACAAAACAATATAAACTTTTAGCATAATGAGTATAATCGGAAACAGCTTTCGTCCAACTGCGCAGCGGCAACTAAAGCAGCCAATAAACCGGCAAGCGGCAAAAGAGTTCCGCCAAACGGGCAAGCGGCTAAAAAGTTCCGCTAAACTGCGTAGGGGCGACCGTCCCCGGTCGCCCGCGGGTAGTCAACAACGTTACGCAGAAAAAAATAGCTAACAGTTGTATACAACCCCCGCGCCAGCACGAGTTTCCGATTAAACAGCAGACAAAAACGAGGTGAATATAACGTGTTTGGACCCGGAACATTTTTTGGCTTAGAAATCGGCAGGCGGGCGCTACAAGCGGAAACCCGCTCCTTAAACGTTGTGAGCCACAACCTGGCAAATATGAACACAGAAGGATATACCAGGCAATACGCCGTCCATGAGGCGTCATATCCCTGGTGTTACCCCATTTACAATCAGAAGATCACTTACGGACAGTTAGGAACAGGGGTTGACATCAGTCATAT
>Ga0123356_10008021_pt1 | contig 10510 bp, 9 predicted proteins | sample TergutEmb28metaG_2_FD_92546 | JGI IMG/M metagenome (GOLD analysis project Ga0123356, IMG submission 92546) | Embiratermes neotenicus P3 segment gut microbial communities from Petit-Saut dam, French Guiana - Emb289 P3 | ecosystem: Host-associated > Arthropoda: Insects > Digestive system > Gut ... | reverse complement strand
CGATAATAACTCTCCATCTTCCGTTGATACTCTTTGCCATAGACACCGTCTATTCTAATAACAGCATCATGCATCGGGATTCGCTTTAGCGTCTCCAGTATCAATTGGTTATACAACGAATCAAGGTCTTTATGCTTACTGCTTTTTCCTGTGTGGCTTTTATCGATATACAGTGAGTAGAGTTTGAAGTCGAACGGCACTATTACTTCGATCAGGCGGATTATCAAATCCTTACGCATCTTGTTGAACTTGAACTCATGGTCATCTCGCCAACCAAGTGAACGCTTGAACTTCTTTGCCGCCAATGATGCACTCTCTGCCTCTAATGCGTCATCAAACACCACTGCGGCGATTGACAAGAAACCGCTGGAGTCGGGTTTTAACCCAGCATCTCCACTATCATCGACTGATATATAGTTCTTTTGCTTCTGTTCCAATTCTCACCTTTCTGAATTCGCACAATACCTAATATAGCACACTGTATAACTCTAACGTTACTTGCAATAATCGAACACACGTTCTATACTAAGGCACCTGATCCGAAGAGGTGCAAGAAGTGGTTCATGGTATCGCCCATAGGGAAAAACAGTATGTTGAAGTCGTTGCCAAGCATGATGAGGATGGCGCTATATTGCCGTTGCGAATAACCTTGCCTGACGGTAGGCGCTTCAACATTGATGCTGTCCTCGACAGAAGACAGGCATCAGCACTCAAGGTTGGGGGCAACGGCCTGCGTTACCGGATACGCATCGGTCAGAGCGAGACCTTCCTTTATTACGAGTGCCCTCGTTGGTTCGTTGAGGCCAAGGTCTACGAAAGCAACGCATAGACATGGACCGCATCATCTTCCACGTGGATATGAACAGCTTCTACGCTTCGGTAGAACAAGCCGAACATCCTGAACTGAGGGGAAAGCCCATAGCAGTTGCCGGTAAAGAGGAGCTCCGTCATGGCATCATCCTAACGAAGAGCATCGAAGCAAAGAAGTATGGGGTAAAGACTGCTGAAGCGATCTGGGAGGCCAAGCAGAAGTGCCCTGACCTCATTGTCGTTGCACCAAATTACAGACTCTATCAACGCTACTCGAAGATGGCCCGGAGGATCTATTACGACTACACAGACCTGGTAGAACCGTTCGGCTTGGACGAGAATTGGCTCGACCTCACGGGCTCGCTACATCTGCATGGTGGCAGCAAGAGAATGGTCGCAGAAGAGATCAGTGAGCGCGTGAAGGCCGAGCTCGGTGTTACCGTCAGTATCGGCATCGGGTGGGACAAGATCACCGCTAAGTTCGGGAGCGATTACAAGAAACCTGATGCTATCACAGAGATCAATCGTGAGAACTATAAGGAGATATTCTGGGGAGCTCCTGTGAGAGAGCTGCTGTACGTTGGGCGAGCAACAGAGAGAAAGCTCCGGGAGTACTCCATCAAGACCATCGGGGATCTCGCCCATGCAGATGATAAGTACCTGAAAGGCAAGTTTGGAAAGATCGGTTTCGTCCTCCGTTGCTTTGCCAGGGGCGAGGACATCACACCCGTGAAAGCCTACGATCTCGACACAAGCGATGTGTTGCGGACTATCAAGAGCTATGGCAATGGCCTCACAGCACCCCATGACATAACCTGTGAAGGCGATGCAAAAGCACTGATATACCTTCTCTCCGAGTCCGTAGCCCAAAGGCTTCGTGAGGACTACATGAGAGCGAGCGTTATCAGCATTGCTGTGCGAGATGGAAAATTGCTCACGGGATTCACCCGACAGACGAAACTCCATGAAGCTACCGCAACGACACGAACGGTCGCACAGGTGGCATGGGGGCTGCTTGTCTCCAACCAAAGGCTCGATGAGGACCATCCCGTCAGGAGCCTCTCGGTCCGTGCCTCTGGGCTGGTTCCCATGTATGGGTACCAGCAGCTTTCAATGTTCAATGAGCGTGAGGTCGAACTCGAGAGGCTTGACTATGCCATCGATGATCTGAGAAGGCGCTTTGGCAACACCACAATACAACGAGGCATCGAGATGGTCGATGACAGCCTGAGAGATGTGGATATAAAGGGAGACAATACCGTCCATCCAGTTGGGTACTTCCACGTTTAATCTATTAACTCTTTCTTCCTCTCCCGAATAAGCACCAATACATAGCCGCATTCGCGGTACTACCTCAACCATGGAAGGAGCGTGGTGCCATGTCGCACTGCAATGTTATAGCCATTGCCAATCAAAAGGGAGGTGTGGGCAAGAGCACAACAGCTGCAAACCTGGGCATTGCTTTAGCTATGCTGGGCAAGAAGGTGCTGTTGGTTGACGCGGACAGCCAGGCGGATCTGACATGTAGCCTCGGTTGGCAGGACGCGGACTCGCTTGATGTCACCTTGGCGACGCATCTGGAAGCCGTCATAAGCGACGATGACCTCGATATGTCCTCTGGGATCCTTCATCACAAAGAAGGAGTCGACCTCATGCCTGCAAACATCGAACTATCAGGGCTCGAGATGAGGCTGGTTAATGCTATGAGCCGTGAGTACACACTGAAGTCGTGGCTGGACTGCATCAAACACGGCTACGACTACGTGCTCATCGATTGTATGCCCTCACTTGGAATGATTACGATCAACGCGCTCACAGCAGCAGACAGCGTCATCATCCCCGTACAGACCCACTACCTGCCCGCGAAGGGCATGAACCAGCTTATCAAGACCGTCAACAGGGTCAAGCGTCAGGTGAATCCCAGTTTAATGATTGCGGGCATACTGCTTACCCTGGTAGACAACAGGACGAACATCGCTCGAGACATGATGGCTACTATCAAGGAAAGCTACACAGGGCATATTCCTGTCTTCAAGGCAGAGATCCCTCTGGCTGTAAGTGCTGCTGAGACCTCGATGTTCGGCAAGAGCCTCTTTGCCTATGACAAGAACAGCAAGGTGGCGAAAGCCTATAGCGAGCTCGCTAAGGAGGTGGCAGACGATGGTAAAGCCCGTTCTAAAGCCAAAGCTGGCCTCTGTAGATGAGCTTTTCACCACCCAGGCAGAACGTGACGATGCAGTCCGCGAGAAGGTCATAGACATCCCACTTGAGGACATCGACGGATTTCCCGACCATCCTTATCAAGTCCGAATCGACTTAGAGATGAGAGAGCTTGTAGAGAACGTCCGTGAGCACGGGGTGCTGACCCCGACAATTGCCAGACTGAAAGAAGACGGTAGATATGAGCTTGTCAGCGGGCACCGTCGCAAAATGGCTTCTGAGCTTGCTGGGCTTAAGACCTTGCCCGTCATCGTCCGTGAAATGGACAGGGATACTGCAATCGTATTCATGGTCAATTCGAATCTTCAAAGAGAGCAAGTGCTTCCCAGTGAAAAGGCGAAAGCGTACAAGATGAAGCTGGAAGCCATGAATCGCCAGCTTGGTAGACCGTTGAATAACGTGCCACCAGTGGCGGAAGATTCTCGCGGCAAGCGATCGACAGCAATAATTGGCGAGGCGACAGGCGAAAGTCATGAACAAATACGACGCTATATCCGCCTCACTGAGCTGATTCCTGAGATTCTACAGATGGTTGACGAGGACAAGATGGCTTTGCGCCCTGCAGTGGAGATCTCCTATCTTGCTGAAAAAGAACAGAAGGTCTTATTGGATACGATGGAGCTGGAGCTTGCTACACCGTCACATGCCCAGGCAGTCAAGCTTAAGCAGTTCTCACAAGAGGGGAGGCTTAACAGCGATGTGACGCTTTCCATCATGCAGGAGCAGAAGCCAAACCAGGCAGACAAGATCAAGATTCCTCGAGATAAGATATCAAGGTACTTCGACGAAGGCACACCGGTGGCCAAAATCGAAGAGACCATCATCAAAGCCCTGGAGCTCTATCGTAAGCGTGAGCGCAGCAGGGGGCAGGAGCGCTAGTTGCCAAGACAAGGGGGTAGTATTAAAAATCAAGCCAAGGGTTCATTGTCCGTCGTTTCCCCTCCCAGACCCACCCCTTCAATTAATTACCAGCTGAAAAAGAGAAAGGTTAGGTGAGGCTGAACTCAGACCTTCACAGCATTCAAGAAAACTGAATAGAGAACGTTTAGATGGCGACCCGTTGAGGTCGCTTTTTCATTTCCACAGAAAGGATCCATATGAATGTCATATCTAAAAAGAGAATAGGGTTGAGAGGCAGGAGGGCAGTGTGCCTCGTCCTGGCATTCTCTTTGCTCTTCAGTCTGTTTTCCTTCGCAAGGCCCACGCAGGCTCATGCCGCAACGACAGGCTGGGAGATAGGCACCATCTCGCTTTATGACTCGTCCATGTCCCATCTGGACATTTGCAGGATCACGGTAGATGGGATGTTTGCCTACTGTATGGATGTCTATGCGACCTTTGAGCCAGGTATTAACGTAACTCCCGTAGATGCAGCGATCATGATAGGGCAGGACATGGTCACGAAGCTGGCGCTCATGCAGGATTACGTGAACAGTGTCACCTGGATCGATGCCCGCCAGAAGTACTTCATCTGCCAGACGCTCGTTTGGGACACGATGGAAAACAACGCCTTCCCAGGAGGGCTGAGGACGGGCTGCGGAGTGTCTGATGCCGACCAGATCGCCATCAAGAACGCAGCTATTGCCTACGCGAACGCAAACAAGGACGCCTACATCGGCCACGGCACCTATTTCCTCGGAGGCTACTACCAAGACCTCGGAATATATTGGACTGAGCCGATTCTCGGCCACATCGACCTCCAGAAGGTGTCGTCCAACCCTTCTATCACCGAAGGCAACAGCTGCTACTCGCTGGCAGGGGCAAGGTACGGCGTCTACGGCACGCAGGCAAATGCCTTTGCGCAGACGAACCGCATCGCCACCATTACCACCGATAGCACTGGCTACGGGCGTGCTGATGACCTCAGAATCGGAGGCTACTGGGTGCGCGAGTACCAGGCACCGGAGGGTTATGCTCTTGATGACACCATCTACTACGTGACCGTAGTTGCCAAGACCACTGTGAGGGTGAATGCCTCTGACAAGCCTAAGAACGACCCGATAGGCATCCTGCTTGCCAAAGTGGACGCAGAGACCTTACAGCCCTATTCGGGAAGTGATGCAGCTTCTCTGGCTGATGCCCAGTTCACGGTCAAATACTACGATGCCCAGTACGCCACGCTTGCCGAGGCACAGGCGGCAACTCCGCTTCGTACCTGGGTGCTTTCAACCGATGAGGACGGGTTCTGTGCACTTGACCCTGACTACCTCGTAGCAGGTGACCCGCTTTATACCAACAGCGCGGGAGACCCCACTATCCCGATAGGCACCTTCACGGTGCAGGAGACGAAGGCGCCGACAGGCTATCTTCTTATCGCGCCGGGGCTTCCCAATACCACCTACCTCTTCCACATCACCGATGATGGCAGCGACGGGGAGTTCCTCTACGTCTATAACACCTCGACAGTCCGCGAGCAGATAATACGTGGTGACATCATACTCGTGAAGTACCAAGAAGACCTGGTAACCACACCGGATCTGCCGTCCGAGCAGAAGACCCCAGAGGCGGGCGTAACCTTCGACCTCTATGCCTCACGTGACTTTACAGGCACAGAGCCGAACCCAGGCGCGGTGCCTGCGCTCTCCCTCGTTACCGACGAAGACGGAGTAGCTTCGAGTATCTCTACGAGCGTTTGCGTCACCCAGTGGCCTGACGGCTCGTATACCACCCGTCAAAGGACACTCGAAGACGCAGGGGCGCTTCCCTACGACAGTTATCTTGTTGTTCAGCGTGATGTGCCAGAGGGTTATTCGCTTGCACACCCCTTCGTGGTGACTGTCAAAAAGAACGCTGAATGCCATACCTATATCATAGGGAACACCTTCATCCCTGCTGCGATAAGGATTGAGAAGAGGGACGCTGAGACAGGTGTTGCAGTACCCTTCCCCTCCAAGTGGCAGATTCTTAGCGCCAGTACCGGTGAAGTCATCACCATGACCATCCACTACCCGAAGACCCAGGTGCTCGATGTATTTGAGAGTGATGAGGATGGCTGGCTGCTCTTGCCTGAGATGCTCCCGGTTGGGGACTACCTGCTTCGGGAGATTGAGGCACCAGCGCATGGAGGCATCGGTTACCTGGTGAGCCCCGTGGACATCCCGTTCTCAGTGACCCAACGCTATGAATGGGATGACCCGCTGGTCGTCATCTGCTATGACGCTCCTGCCAAAGGGCAGATTGAGCTCTTAAAGACCGACGAACTGAGCGGAGAGGCAGTTGCCGGAGCCACCTATGCCATCTTCGCAGCTGCTGACATCTATACCCTTGATGGCACTCTCAGGGCTACCAAGGGCGATGTGGTTGAGATACTGGTGACCGATGAGGCAGGCATGGCGCTCTCCAGCGAGCTCTACCTGGGAAGCTACAGCGTGAAGGAGATAGCAACGCCCGACGGCTTCGCTATCAACCTCACGAGCTACCCTGTTGAGCTTAGCTATATCGACCAGTACGCGACCATCAACATCGCTGAGGTCGATGCAGTGGACACCCCAACGACCGTCCAAATACTGAAGCTCGACGCTATCACACGTGAGCCACTTGCCGGTATCACTTTTGCCATCGAAGATGCAGAAGGCAACACTATCGAAGTCACTACTGACGAAGATGGATATGCGACCTACCTCTACCTCCCTCAAGGTGCCTACAGCATCTACGAGGTAGAGACGCTTCCTGGCTATATCCTGAGTAACGAGGTTGTCGAGATAACGGTTGACGAGAACGGACTTATCGAGGGGAAGGCGGTCTTTGAGGTCACCTTCACGAACAACCATACAAAGGTGCTCATCAAGAAGACCGACATCGTGACCGGAAAGCCGGTCGCAGGTGCCATCTTGCAGGTATTCCCTGTTGACGAAGAGGGCAATTTGGCAGACGAGCCGCTCCATGAGTGGACGACCACCGATGAACCCTATCTTTTCGAGAAGCTGCCCCAGGGTGACTATGTCCTTCGGGAGACGCTTCCTCCGAATGGTTACCTCTTAGCCCAGGACGTGCCCTTCACCGTTGAGGATACAGGGGACATACAGGTCGTTGAGATGTTCGACGAGCATGAGCCTGTAGTAGATGAGCCTGAGAAACCAAGCACACCGAATACCCCAAAAACCACGCTCGACAATACCGGACGTGATGCATCCGTGCCTATCGCTGTGCTGGTCCTGCTTGGGTGTCTCGGACTCTGTGGTGGCATCTACGCCTTCAAGAACCTGCGCAAGAAGGACAGCGCAGATAAAAGCGATAATGAAGGATAAGGCGAAGGCGAAGCGCCTCACCAAGGTCCTTGCAGGGCTGCTGGTGCTACTTGTCTCTGTTGTCATGATATGCGCCATAATCATCCCTCACGAGGCTCAGAGAGTGGCCTCAAAGCCCTCAGAAGGAAGGACGGCAACTCCGGTTGTCGTCTTACCTTCTGAAACAGGGGAAGACAGGGAGGTTAGGGGAATCGACTGGAGATACTGGCAGTCAGTGAATCCCGATATCATCGGATGGATAACTATCCCTGGAACCCCTATAGACTATCCCATCATGCAGGCGCATAGAGAAGATCCCACGCACTACCTCAACTATGACGCCTATGATAGCTACAACTTCTATGGGTGTATCTACGTGGACGCAGGGTGCTCTATCGAGTCAGACAACGTCATCATCTTCGGCCACAACATGGGCTACTTTGATGATTCCATGTTCACTTCCCTCACCAACTACCTCGACCAAAACTACCTGGACGGGCACCAGATGGTCGTCATCCAGACGCCTGAGAAGGTTATGCCTCTTAGTGTTCGGGCAGCAGAGGAGATCAGTCCCTATGGGTATGAGAAGCGGGTGGAGTTCGACTCTAATGAGGAGCTGCAAGAATACTATCTTGGCCTCTGGCAAAGAGCACCTTCAAGAAGTGCAGAACCAAAGGATGACGAGTTAGAGCAGCTCTTCACTTTGATTACCTGTGATAGCGACGGCTACACTAGAGCAATCGTCTATGCAGGTTAGCTGTAGTATCCCTCGTGATGAACGGTGTGTGAGGTATCGACCCAAACTTGCTCGGTACGCGCGGGAGTGATCTCGTAGTCCTCGTAACCTACGACACCTTCATGGTATCCGCTGTGGCGTGTCTCTTTCAGATGCGCTACAGCGACGCCAGAGATATTCGCAGAACAATCATTGCAAACTGAGCCAAAAATGGCACGTTGACCATAGGTTGCTGCAATGTAGACATCTTCCGTATGCCCTTCGACCACCCATTCGTCCCACGGAGGATGATAGGTTCTTGCAGGAGTTGTCGGTTGGGATGGTGTGTTGTTGTTTGCAGGGTTGCTACCACTGCTACTACTTCCAGTGGTGCTAACTGTGCTGTCTGTAGCTGTACCATCCGTGCTGCTATCGTTGTTCGCACTTTGGCCTGCCACAGATCCAGAGGCACTTGTTGAAACACCATCAGGAGAGGCACTTTCACTAGTATCGACATAGCTATCTTTTTTGCTTGTTGCCTCAGAAGAACCATACTCGCTTGCCGCAGACCTCTCCGAGGCACTGGATTGAGCAATCGTATAGCCAGCAGCAGAATCCATAGCGGTATAGATGCCCCATACAACCATCACGAAGAACAGCAGTACCGCTATAGAGATGACTATCTTAGACACTTTGAGTGCTTTCAGCATTCGAATCACTTCCTCACAAACTTACTGATGTTGGTGAGAGTCTAACTTCTCGCTACCTGCTTTGTTAATTGTGTGATTTTCGGAATCTCACAATTAGCGCAATCAAACAAAGAGAAAAGAGTAGAAATGACCAAACAAGCCGAACGGAAGAAAGTCGCAGAAGAAATAGGTATCTCGATGCTCGGCGAAGAAATGGCCTGTCACTATCTCAACGACAATGGGATAAAAATCCTTGAGCGCAACTGGGAGTGCAACAGTGGTATGGCTGATATCGTTGCCCTGGAAGGCGAGACGTTGGTATTCATGACGGTAATAACACGGCCTCAGGGACAATCCGGGTTACCGGAGTATCCAATCTCAGCCGACAGGCGTTTGCAGCAGGAGATGATCGCCATCAGCTACCTTGAAAGCCATCAGCGCCCCTCTAGCAGGGTTCGCTTCGATGTGATTGCTGTCAAGATGACCGGAGAACAGCAGTGCCTGCTTCGACATCATAGAGATGCTTTTGGTGCGGGGAGTGATTTGCCGCAGAGTCGCGAAGGCGAGCCGAAGGCTACCCAGCGTAAAGACAGAATAACTCCAGAAAAGAAGCCAGAGAAGAAGGCGAGCAAGAGCAAGGCACTAGCCAGATGATGCTAGTAATGCCCCTTGCACTGGATGACCTCGACAACCCTCGGGTCATCTTCACTTGGACGATAGACGAACCTGTCTTGCATCGTGATGCGCCTTGAGTACCAGCCCGATAAACTGCCCTTGAGCTTTTCTGTGCTGTATCTACCTACCAGCGAAGTGGGGTCCTTTGCAATCTCAGCCTGAATATCCTTGATGGTATCCAAAACATCTGTGTTGTGTTGCTTCTTCCATTCCTTCAAGTCTTTAAGAGCGGAAGCTGTATATGAGAATGTGACAGCCATTTAGAGGCCGGCCACAAGAGCTTCGAAATCATCGACGGTTGATGAGGCAACAAACTTTCCTGCATCAGCATCCTTGGCAGAATTAAGCAACACTCGCGCGTTCTTCTCACCGTAAAACGGGTCAATACTAATCTCGAACGGGATTCGTTTCTCGCGAACCACGGTCTTGGCGAACATGTTGAACATGCCGGAGGCGCTGATTCCAACCTCAGAGCAAAAAGAGTCAAAGTCCTTTTTCACTTCTTCATCCATCCTGAAGGTAACCAGTTTAGTGCTCATATGAAGCTCCTTTCGATATATACAACAATACTAGATTGTATATACAAAATCAATCATTTTTTCAGCCATCCCTTTGGAAACTTTGACCAAACAACAGAACAGGAGGTAGCCATGCCCTATATAGACCCAAAGGAAATCGAGCGGGTGAAGCAGATTGATCTGCTTACCTATCTCATGAGCAATGAACCTGATGAGCTTATAAAACGCACAGCTCGCGAGTACATCACGAAGACGCATGACAGCCTTGTCATTTCGAATGGAAAATGGCACTGGTTCAGCAGGGGAATTGGTGGCAAGAACGCTCTTGACTACCTGGTGAGGGTGAAGGAGATGAGCTTCCTTGATGCGGTGCAGATACTCACGGGAGCCAGCACTGTGCCGGTTGGGCCACTGCCAACAACAGCCATAAGAGCACAGCCAGCTATAAAGCGCTTCTTACTTCCGCCTCGGCATGTAACGAGCGACCGGGCTAGAAGTTACCTGGAACTCCGGGGTATCGACCCGCTCATCATCAAAGATTGTATGCAGCGCGGTCTTATCTACGAGAGCAGGAACAGCCGCCATACGAACGTCGTTTTCGTTGGAATGGACAGTGTTGGTAAGAGCCGCTATGCCTTCTTGCGTGGGTGTATGGGG
>Ga0123356_10008020_pt1 | contig 10510 bp, 9 predicted proteins | sample TergutEmb28metaG_2_FD_92546 | JGI IMG/M metagenome (GOLD analysis project Ga0123356, IMG submission 92546) | Embiratermes neotenicus P3 segment gut microbial communities from Petit-Saut dam, French Guiana - Emb289 P3 | ecosystem: Host-associated > Arthropoda: Insects > Digestive system > Gut ... | reverse complement strand
GTGCAGGCCGACAAGCAGGGCGGAGATTTGCGCATCGCTGCATTTGCCGGAGAGCACCTCGTCCATCGCCCGACGGGCTTCGTCGCGGAGAGCGATTCACAGCGGTTAACAATTTTCTGCAGGACTTCGAGGATCACAGAATACAAGCAGTAACAGATGCGTCCAGCTCACGCAAGTTTTGAACCAAACTGAGGCGGTCGCCACCAAGCCCGGGCGGGCGCGGGCGATATTGAAGTCTTCTTCTGGCATTCCCTTGAAAATCGACACCTGGCATCTCTTGCGCGAGCCGGAGGGACTCCTTTCTTCCTCCCAAGACCTTCCCACCGCAGCACGCGACCCCATGCAACTCGTTGCCAGCATTATGGTTGCAGCCGACCCTGGCGGGCACCGGAGGCCCCGCCCATGCCCCAGCCCCAGGCCCGTTCGTGCCTTGTCCGTCCCCAGGCCCTCAGGTAAGAATAGTGTGCGCGTCCAGCTTGTCCGGGAGTCAGCTTGTTCGATATTGGGGGGATCACTACAATCCGCATCCGCGAACGGCGGCGCGTCCTGCGACGCGCGGTGCACAAACCGGCCTATGCCAGCACGAATGGCAGTTCCCAGGCACCTGCCCGCGAGTTCTCTGAGATTGTGAACATCAGTGAGTCGGGAGCCTGCATTCAAGCGGCCCGTCCGATGAAGGTGAATTGCCTTTTACCGCTGGTGCTGGAACTTTCAGAGACCGGCGCTCGCATTCACACCACCGGACACGTGGTCTGGGCGGAGAGTTCGGGCCGGACGGGAATTCGCTTTCCCGAACTGCCCGAGGTGTCGCGCGCGCAGCTCAAGGAATGGATGGCGGTGAACGAACCGGCGAAGGGCAATGGAGCCGGGGAGAGCGTGGCGGACCCGGCCGCGCCGGCTGCGGCGCCGGCAGGGCCAAGTTCTCGAGCCAGCCGGGCTGCGTTCCTCGCCGAACGGGCGGAAATTCAGAAGGAGGTGGAGCTTTGCGGCCCCGATTTCGCGGGCGCCCTCAAGCGGATCGCCGATCGCGCCGTCGCGCTGGCCTGGGCTGGCGGAGCTGCCATCGCGCTTAAAGATGAGCGCAGCCCTTCCGATCTGATTTGCGCTGCCCGGGCCGGCCATGACTCGCCTGAGCTCGGAGCCAGGCGGGATCCTAATTCGGGCTTCTCGGGCGAGTGCATTCGCTCGGGAACCGCGCTCAAATGCGACGACTGCGCGACCGACCCGCGAGATGGCGCCGCGGACTTTCGCCGGGTCGGAATCCGGTCCCTGGTGGCATGCCCGATCCGGACCTTCCAGGGCGAAGTTGTCGGCATTCTCGAGGTTTTCTCGCAAGAGCCGGCCGCGTTCTCCGACCACGATGCTCGCATGCTCGAAGGGCTGGCGCGCATTGCGGCGGAGGCGATCGGCCAGGCGGCCAACTCTCGTGGCCAGCCGCTTCCGGTGATCAGGGTCGAGGAGCCTTCACCCGCGCCCCCGCCGGTCGATAGGATCTCAAGCGCTGACGCCGGGGAGCCGGTCGCCGAAGCCCCTGCCGCCACTCGGAGGCTGGCGTTATTGGGAGCCGGAATTTGCGCCGTGGCGTTTGCCGCCTGGCTGGCGGTGCCCTGGATTTCAGAGGCGATGAATTCGCGGGCTGCGCCGCCCGCGCCCGAAGCCGCCGTGGCGGCCACTCCGGCTGTGGATTATGCGGCCATGGACACGGCCGAACTGAAGACGGCCGCGCTCGCAGGGAGTGGGGCGGCGCAATATGCCTTGGCCATTCGTTATGCCAGCGGCAACGGCGCCGGGGCGAACAATCACGAGGCCTTGGGCTGGTTTCTGAAAGCCGCCGACAGCGGCGAACTTCGCGCCGCCGCGAAAATCGCAAGTTGCTTTTGGGCCGGCAAGGGCACGGAGCAGGACTACAGCAAAGCTTATTTTTGGGGGTTGCTCGCGCAGGCTGCCGGCGACGACACCGGGCAGATGATCGTCATCAACAGCTCGCCCCATCTGCATGACCGCCAGAGATTGGCGGAACAGCAGGAGGCCGACACCTGGCTGCGCGCGCACCGCGCCACGGGATCCATTGCTTCGCGATGATGGCGCGGGATCGAGCGAAGGTTGAGACGAGCAGGGTGGGGAGAAAGGTTCGCCCAGGAACCTTGTCCTGTAATGTTATCCACTATAGCGTCCCGCACCATAGTGATTCGAATTGGCTTTCGCCGCCTCAATTCCTGGCCTACACTGAGGCGTAGGAGGCGCCTATGATTAAGGCGGTGAAGTTTGTAACCGTCCCGGTACGCGATCAGGACCGGGCGGTTCGTTTCTATACGGAAAAGCTCGGGTTTCAAATTTTGACGGATCAGCCTTTTGACGATAAGCAGCGCTGGATCGAGCTGCGCATTCCGGGCAGCGAAACCAAGGTGGTTCTGTTCACGCCCCCGGAGCATGAAGACCGGGTTGGCTCTTTTTCGCATGTGACCTTCCTGACCGAGGACATTGACCGCACCTATCAGGAGCTGAAAGACCGCGGAGTGGAGTTCACGGCTCCTCCCACGAAACAGCCCTGGGGACATTTTGCGACGTTCCGTGACGCGGATGGCAATCAGTTCGTGGTTTCAACGAAATGAGCCGGGCATTGGGGCGCCCCGTCGCCCCTTCCCGAGTCGTGCGAAAACGCGAGCCCCGGGGTGATTGTGCATTTCAGCGTGTCCCCTTACGCGACGGGGGGGCCGCGATTGGAATCGGGATTTGAGGGCGGCGCGCGAGATCCCGATCCATGAAAGCTGAACCGGTTTCCCGCCCCGTCCTCCCCCCCCGTCTGGGAAAGGTTTGTGGCCTTGTCCCCTGCCGGCTCCCCGGCGCTTGCGGATTTAAAATAGAGACAAGAGGTTTCGCTTGTCGTCGCTCCGCGAAGTTCTCGATCAAAACGTCCGCGAAGGTGAGCTGTACGAGCCGATTGAGCGGAATCGCATCCGCTGCTATGCCTGCGGACATTGCTGCCCGGTGCCTGAAGGCCAGGCCGGGGTTTGCAAAGTCCGCTACAACCGAGGCGGGAAGCTCTATGTGCCCTGGGGCTACGTGGGCGGGGTGCAGTGCGACCCCATCGAGAAGAAGCCGTTCTTCCATGCCTACCCTGGCGCGCTGGCCTACAGCTTTGGCATGCTCGGGTGCGACCTGCACTGCTCGTATTGCCAGAACTGGGTGACCTCGCAGGCGTTGCGCGATCCCCATGCGCTCTCGCCGCCGGTTCAGGCGTCCCCGGAGCGGCTGGTGGGGGATGCCCTCCGGCTGGGCGCGAAAGTTCTGGTCAGCACCTACAACGAACCATTGATCACCGCCGAGTGGGCGGTCGAAATTTTCAAACAAGCCAGAGCTTCGGGGCTTAAGACCGCGTTCGTATCCAACGGAAACGGAACGCCGCAGGTTCTCGAGTACATCCGTCCATGGATTGATTTCTACAAAGTGGATCTCAAGAGTTTCGATGACCGGCACTATCGCCAGCTAGGAGGCCGCATCGCGCCGATTCTCGACACCATCGGCTGGCTGCATGAAAACGGAGTGTGGCTGGAGATCGTAACCCTGGTGATTCGAGGGTTCAACGACTCCGACGATGAACTGCGGCGGCTTGCGGAATTTCTTGCCGGCGTCTCCCCCGATATTCCCTGGCACGTGACCGCATTCCACAGTGATTACAAAATGGCCGATACCGCAGACACGCGCCCGCAAGACCTCCTGCGCGCAGCCCAAATCGGGAAGACGGCCGGTCTGAATTTCGTCTATGCCGGAAATCTTCCGGGCAGAGTGAACGACTTCGAGGATACGCGCTGCTCTCATTGCCTCGGAACCCTCGTCCGCCGCTATGGATACTTCATCGAAGACTACCGGCTCACGCCGAATGGCTGTTGTCCCGATTGCGGAAACACGGTGCCGGGAAGGTGGGCGGATCGATTCGAAGGTCAGATTGCCGACCGGCCTTTTCTTCCCGGCTTCCGCCCGAGTCTGGTTACGCTGACTTAGCCGCCGTCCGCGCCGCTTGCCAGTTTTGCGGGCCGTATCTGGCTGCGATAGCGAGCCACTCCGCGATAGAGCGCCTCGGCAATCTGCTGGCGATAGGTTGAGCTTTCGAGACGGTCCTCATCCGCCGGGCTGCTGACGAAAGAAACTTCGGTCAGAACGGCCGGCATCTCGGTCCCGGCCAGGACCACGTACTGAGCCGCTTTGACGCCCCGGTTTCGAATGGCGTGATTGCTGGCGGCGAGGCCCCGGTACAAGGCGTCTTGAACATCGCTTGCCAGGCTGTGCGAGCAAGTGACCTTTTCCCGAGGGTCGACCGCGGCCCAATCCACGTCTTTGAGCGTGGCGTTGTCTTCGACGGTGCGCGCCTTGGTCGGGGAGAAGGTGGTGGAGTAGTAGGTTTCGACCCCGCGGGCAGTGGCCTGATCGCTATAGTTGGCGTGCACGGAGAGGAACAGGTCCGCCCGCTCCAGGTTGGCGATTTCCGCGCGCTTTTCGAGGGGGAGATAGGTATCATCCTGGCGCGTGTAGACGACCTCGGCGCCCAGTTTCTCTTCGACCAGCTTGCCCAGCCGGGCGACAATGTCGAGCACGAGGTCCTTTTCGAGCAGCCCTTTGCGTCCTACCGTGCCAAGATCCCAGCCGCCATGGCCGGCATCGAGCGCTACCCGAAATTCGGATCGAGGACGGCGAGCAACCCGGGAGGCTCTTTCCTCGGAACCCGCAGTTGCCGGCGAGGGCTCAGGGAAGGAAGGGAAACTCGCCGGCGGGGGCTTGTGAACATCAATGGTGAGCCGGTAAGGATTGGAATCGAGCTTTACCGAGACCTGGCTAATTCCCTTGGTGTCGAGCACCACGCGCGTCGTTCCCTCCGAGGTTTGCGCCATTCGCACTCGCTTGATGAAGCCGTCGTCCACGTCGATGCCTTGGTTCAGCAAACCGGGCGCCATTTTGGTATCCGGCAGATCAAAGTAGACTCGCGGCGGCTTGTCGAGTGTATGCGTCTCGTACTGGACCTGTTCGTCCACATCGATCACCACCGTGCTCGACTCTGGCGAAGACCAGTGGCGGACCCCGGTCACTACGGGCGTCGCACCCGGCTTCGGCGCAGGCTGCTCCCGGAAATCGGTTTGGCTCGAGTCCGTTCGAGGGGGGTTGAACGGGGTGGAATGATGCGTGTTTGCGCTCGTCAGCTGTTCGGCGTGGTGTATCCATGCCCAGCCCAGCCCCGCCGCCACCAGCAACAACCCCGCCACCCACGCAAGGTTCGAATAGGGCTCCTTCTCTTCGAGAAAGGAAAACACCGGAGCGCGGAAGAGCTCGGTCCCGGGGGGTGGCTCGAATGGAAGCGCGGCCGGCGCCGGAACGTGCGCCGGGATTTCGGTTCCCCGGCTCGAACTTTGAGACGGAGGCGGGGATGCTTCAGCGTTCGCTTGGTCGAGGATCGCCGCCACCAGGGCATCTCGAACCGGGTCAGCCTCAGTCGCCGCCAGAGCGCTGGCCGCCGCCTCTATGAACGGTTCACCCTCGTTGGCTACTCTCAAGTCGTTCTCGATCTCGAGCGCAAGGGTGGTTTCCGGCGCTTTCTCCAGCTCCTGCTGCGGCGGCTGGGGGAGGATTTGCCCGGCCAGCTGCGCCAGGCGGTCTTGCTCGGACGGGTGAATGGCGGCGAGGATCAATTTGCCCAGAAGTTTGAGGCTGCGAACGTCGCCTTCGTTGAATCCCAGGGCTTCCGACGAGAAAGCCTCGATCAAACCGACGACGCGCCTTTTGGCGGTGAGCGGAACGGCGACCATCGAGCGCGCGCCGAGACTTCGGCAGGCCTGCGGGTTCACGCGCGAGTCGGTTTCTGCATCATCGCAACGGACCGTCTGCGCGTCGCGCAGGCATGCGCCGGAAAACCCGGAGCTCGGATCCAAACGCACCCCCGGGCCCGGCGAGATCCTGCCGAAGGAGGCGCGGCAGACGATGGCTTCTTCACTGGCCAGCGCAACCGCGATTCCGTCGGCGCCGGTGATCATCGCGGCGCGCGCGACGACTAACCGCAGGACTTCGTCGAGTGTGAAGTATTCGTCGGAAGCTTCGTGCGGACTGCCGGAACGATGCTCGCGGCGCTCGGCGACAGACTGTTCCTGGATGCGGGCGAAGGCCAGCAACAACCGCAGTCCGTCGTGCCCCTCAAGGGCTGCCGGTTGCGGAGGCACGAGAATCTGCTGAATGCCCCATCCGGTTTCCGTATCCTTTGGAGTTGCGCTCATGGTGGAAACGCGAACCGCACCTTCCTGTCGCCGCGGTTCCTCGCCATGTCTGCTCGATCGGTCCCACGAGCTGCGGGGCGGGCTGGGCAGCTTACCAAATTTACGTTACAGCGGTTCGCCCCTGGCCGCAATATCCGGCGATACATATCCGGCGGTACATGACTGCGCTTCGGGGTAGAGACTCGGTAAGCCCTGAGCCGGAACGCGCTGATACAATTAAAGCTGCGGGTTCCAGGGGATGAAGGGGGAAAAGAAGCCGCGTTGGAAAGTGGTTTTGGGGTTCCTGGCCACCGGGGTTGCGGGGGCTGCGGTCCTAGTTCTGCGCGGCTGCTGGCATCGCAAGATGAGCTGGCCGGTGCGCTCTCAGGAACACTCCTATCAGGTCTGTCTCGGCTGCGGCATCAAGCGCCTGTTCGATGAAGATTCCTTCTGCGCTTACGGCCCCTATAGCTACGACTTGAATCGGCTGATCTCGTGGGACGCGGCGAGAAGGGCCAAAATCGCCTCCGAAAAACGCCCGGCATAGTCCCCGGGAGATCGAATCCAGGCGGGCGAGAGTCTCACTTCCGCGGAGTCGGCTCGGTGACATACGAATACTCGTTCAGCTGGCCGAAGCGGCGTCGCTCGGCATACATACGCCAGCGCCGCCAGACAATCCGCAGGCTGGCCATCACCGGGATCGAAAGATAGACTCCCAGTACTCCTGCAATTTCCCCTCCCGCGAGAACTCCGAACAGTGCCGCCAGAGGATGCAATTCCATGCTCTTGCCCATGATTCGCGGATTGATCGCATAGTCCTGAACCATGCGCCAGGCAACCAGGAACACCAGCACCAGCAGCCAGTGCGAGCCGGTAAGCAAGGCCACCCCGAAAATCAGCGCCGCAGCCAAAAGCGGCCCGACCACCGGGATAAACTCGAGCAGTCCGCCGGCGGTGCCGAGCATCAGCGCATAGGGCATTTGTACCGCAGCCAGGAACGCGGAATAGGCCATCCCGGAAAACGCAGCCAGCGTCAGTTGCGCACGGATGAAATCGGCCAGCATCTGATTCAGGTCGTCAATCACGCCCTCCATGAATTCGCGCTGCGGTTTCGCATGAAACAGGGAAAGCAGGACATGGCTGAACATGTGCGCATCGGCCAGGAAGAACGCCGCCAGTATCGGGACCAGCACCAGAAGCCAGGATTCCTGCGCTACGTCGGCAATGCGCAGGCCTGCCTTTTGCGCCACGCCCAGCAGATCGCCGCGGTGGGAGGAGAGAAATGAGCCGAGCTGCCGCCTGGTGTCGGCGCTCAGGTGATGCTTGACCCCGATCTCTTCGGCGAGCTGCCCGCTGTTGATCTTTTCGAGCAGGGATGGCAGCGACTCGGTCAGTTTCTGGGTTTCGCGGCCGATTCTCGGGCCTACGAAGAAAAAGAAGGTGACCAGGAAGACGACGATCAGCGAGTACATGATCGCAATCGCGCTCCCGCGGCCCTTGGTCCAGCGCTGAATACGGGAGATGGCGGGATCGACGAGATAGGCGAAAAAAATGGCGAATAGAAATGCCACCAGGGTACGACGCGCAACGTAGAGGAACCCTATCGCCAGGGCAAACAGGGAAACCGTCAACAATACCCGGGTAGTGCGGCCATCAAAGAGCACCATAACAGTTCTTTCTCTAGAGCGCCGGCTACGTATCAAGAGTACAGCAAGCGGCTGCCGTAATTCAGCAAAGATGAGCTTGGCTGATTGCAGTCACGCCCCGCCTCGATACCGTCATCCCTGAGCAGGCGCGCGAATGCGGCCAACTCAAGGGGTGGCCAGCATGGAACTGCGCGCGGGCATGCAGCGTTCCCCAGCCCCACCGTCCGCGTCGGGGGACAGCCCGGTGCGGCCGGCTGGCGTTGCCGAGAAACCTCGACCGCCTCACGCGGGAGCTCCTGCATGTTCGTCCAGGCTCAGACGGGCGATAATTTCATCGACAATAGATGCGACTTCTCTCCCCGCTGTCTGGACCAGGAATGCGGCGGTCAGATAGGCGGGACGGCGTTCGATGAGCAGCGAATCGAAGCGGCCGCGATCGCTCGAAAGAGGCCGGGCCGGGCCCGGTTTTCGACACCGCCGGTAGAGCTCCTCGGCGGGTGCGTCGAGAAACACCGTCTGCACCTCATTTTCGCGCAGGAGCTCCCGGTTTCGATGGTCGATGAATGCTCCCCCTCCTAGGGACAGTATCCAGCCGGTTGTGCGTGGGGACCCGAGGATTTCCTCGAGGAGTTCTCGCTCGAGGCGGCGGAAGCCGCTTTCTCCGTTTTCGTCGAATATCTGGGGAATCGTGCGTTGGGCGCGGGCCTCGATTACCTCATCGAGATCAATAAACTCACGCTCGAGCCGGAGGGCGAGCGCTTGGCCCACCGTGGTTTTGCCGGCCCCCATGAAGCCGACGAGACCTATGGGCCGGGAAAGAGCGAGTTGAGAGGCCACGGCAAATTTCCCGGACGACCTGACCTCATCGGTCATTGGTCATTTGGTCGAGCGAAGCCGATCGAGTGGATCAGTTCTGGCGCTTCTTGAGAAGAATTTTACCACTGAAGGAAAACAACCTTACCGAGGATGAAGCCGCTTTGCCCATGGTGCCGGCAAGCGAGTTTGCGCCCTTCATAAAAGGCGCGTGCTTGGGCTCGAGCGAGAAGTCGCTTTGCACCACGCCGTGGGTGGAGCGGGCGAGCACGTCAAACGAAGCATAGGCGGGGGCCACGGCTTCGATGTTCCCCGTATGGCTGGTGAAGGTGTATTCGCCTTCGGCGCCGAAATCCCCGTCATACTCGATTTTGCCGCTGTTGGAGTTCACCGCCACCAGGGTGCCGGTGACTCCGTGCATGACGACATCGCCGCCTACGGACATGATTTCCACGTGGCCATGCACATTGTTCAGATTCACGGCGCCATTGAGGGTCCGCACATGAACGTGTCCGCCGTCGCAATCGGCGACGTCGATGGGGCCGTCATTGCCGGCGACGATCACGTCGCCCTCGAGTTTTTCGGCGTGAATGCGTCCGGTATCGGAATGCAGGGTGATGTTGGCCGTGGAAGGCACGAGAATCTGGTATTCCACCACGCCGCTGGTTTCGTCGCCGCCGGGCAGCAGATGCGAAACTAGATCGACGCGATTCCGGCTGTTGCTCTCGTCCAGCTCGACCTTGTTGGAGTGAAGAAGTGCTACCACGGTTACTTCGTGGGGAGCGCCCACCTTCACAATCACCGGTCCATAGGCGTTGTTGATGGAGATCATGGGCCGCTTGCCGACTTTATAGTGAAAATCTTTGCGGACGGTATCGGCGCCGAACGCCAGGCCGGCCAGGGCGAGCACGGTTGCGACGTTGGCCGTGCACTTACCCGAGGACATCCATCTACCGGAGGACATCAGTGGTCTCCCTACTGCACATCACCGCCCTGAACCACATCCTCCTGGTCCACAGCAAGATGATAGAGCATTTGTTTTTGCTCGTAAGCGTTCATCAACAATTCCTGCGAGTAAACATCGTTGCGGTTGCTCTTCACAGCTTCCTGGGCGTCATGAATAAAAGAATTCGCCTGGTCTAGCTCGCGGCGGTAGGCTGCTATTTGGGCCGGAGGTTTGGATGCGACCGTCCTTAACAGTTCTTTGTCTTCTGGAGATACGGCGATCGTCGCCGGGCCGGAAGATGTGAGCGCGGATTGGGCCGATGCGGCCCGCTTCACCGGGGGCTGGTTGTCGCCCACTCGCGCCGGCTGATACAGCTTGATGCCGGCTGCGATCAGGAGCGCCGCCAGAGCAGGCACGAGCCATGCGCTGCGCCAGCGAACCCCGAAGCTAGGCTGCGAAGGGCGCGCGGGTTGATGAATCAGCCCCTCGCGGCGCAGTTGCGCTTCAAGCGCGTTCCAAACGCGCGGGCTCGGCTCCTCGAACTCCCGAAGAGCGGCCGCCTGCGCGGAGATGAAATCCAGGTCCGCTAACAGGCCGGAACAGGTGGAGCACGAACTCACGTGCGCCTGCTGTTCGGATGTGCGCGCGCCTTCCAGATAATCCGGCAGCGCCCTTTCAAATTGCAGGCAATTCATACGGCCTCTTCCCCGTCTGTCCAGGCCTAACGTTCGTTACCGTCTACCGGCCTTTTCGGCTCTGCTGGCCCGCAACAGTTCACGCAGCTTGATTCGCGCCTTATGCAATTGCGACTTGCTATTTCCTATGGAGCAGCCAACCAGCTCTGCGATCTCGTTGTGCTCGTACCCTTC
>Ga0123356_10008019_pt1 | contig 10510 bp, 6 predicted proteins | sample TergutEmb28metaG_2_FD_92546 | JGI IMG/M metagenome (GOLD analysis project Ga0123356, IMG submission 92546) | Embiratermes neotenicus P3 segment gut microbial communities from Petit-Saut dam, French Guiana - Emb289 P3 | ecosystem: Host-associated > Arthropoda: Insects > Digestive system > Gut ... | reverse complement strand
GTCGGCTGTCCCGGCGGCGACCCGGCCCCGGCAACCGGCTCGGCGAGACCGGTGAGCCGGCCGATCACCGGCGCATCGCGGCCGAGGCGGCGCAGACGACCGTTGGTGATCGTGTTGCAGCCCGACAGATCGATCGTGACGACGTCACCAGGTCGCGAGCGATACGCGAAGAAGGCCAGCAGCTTCGTCCCGAAGTCGGCCGGGCATCCGTAGACGACGACACCGCGCCGTCCCGGACGGATCGCGTCGAGCTCGGCGGTGACCCTGGTGATCGTCGCGCGGTTGCCGGTCGTGCCCACGGCAACGAGCGTGTTGGCCGGCACCCCCCGCGCCGACTGCGGGGCCCCCGGCAGCCCGCTGTAGCGGCAGACCGTCAAGGAGACCGCCCCGCCCGGGACGAGCGACCGTCCCGCGCCCGGCGCCCGGGAGACGACCGGGGTTCGGTCGCTGGTCGGGCACACCGAGCTGGGCGCGGGTGCCGCCGTGACCGCGGCTGCAAGCAGCGCCGGCAGGGCGAATGCGAGCATCTCGTGAGACTACAACCGCCCGAGCAGCCACCCCTGAGGGGGGGCGTCAGGCGGCTGGCTACCGCCCCGAAGCAAAGGGTGCTACCGTCCCGTCTTGGCACTCTCCTTCACAGAGTGCCAACACCGCCCAAACAGGCGAACCCCAGGCATTCCCCTTCAACCGGAGGTTGCATCACATGAGTCTCAAGCCCCTTGGCGATCGTCTGATCGTACGGGCGATCGAGGAGGAGGAGACCACTGCCAGTGGCATCGTCCTGCCCGATACCGCGAAGGAAAAGCCCCAGAAGGGCAAGGTCATCGCCGTCGGCGACGGGAAGATCAACGAGGAGAGCGGCAAGCGCACGCCGCTCGACGTCGCCGAAGGCGACGAGGTCCTCTACAGCAAGTACGGCGGCACGGAGATCAAGGTGGACGGCGAGGACCTGCTCGTGCTCCGCGAGTCCGACGTGCTGGCCAAGATCCAGTAACAGGAGAACCTGAACAGATATGGCTCACAAGGAACTGAAGTACGAGGCGGACGCCCGCAAGGCGCTGGAGCAGGGCGTCGACGCGGTAGCCAACGCCGTCAAGGTGACGCTCGGCCCGAAGGGCCGCTACGTCGTCCTCGACAAGAAGTTCGGCGCCCCGACGATCACCAACGACGGTGTCACCATCGCTCGTGAGATCGAGGTCGAGGACGTCTTCCAGAACCAGGGCGCGCAGCTCGTCCGCGAGGTCGCGACGGCGACGAACGACGTTGCCGGCGACGGCACCACCACGGCGACCGTGCTGGCCCAGGCGATCGTTCGCCAGGGCCTGAAGAACGTCGCGGCCGGCGCCAACCCGCTGGCGCTGAAGCGCGGCATTGAGAAGGCGGTCGACGAGGTCGTCGAAAGCATCGCCAAGCAGTCGAAGGAGATCTCCGGCAAGGACCAGATCGCCCGCGTCGCGACGATCTCGGCCGGCGACGAGGAGATCGGCGACGTGATCGCCGACGCGATCGACAAGGTCGGCAAGGACGGCGTCGTCAACGTCGAGGAGGGCCAGACGTTCGGCATGGACCTCGAGTTCACCGAGGGCATGCAGTTCGACAAGGGCTACATCTCGCCCTACATGGTCACCGACCAGGACCGGATGGAGGCAACGCTCGAGGACCCGTACATCCTGATCGCGAACCAGAAGATCGGCTCGGTCCGGGACGTGCTGCCGGTGCTCGAGCAGGTCATCCAGTCCGGCAAGCCGCTGCTGATCATCGCCGAGGACGTGGAGGGCGAGTCGCTCGCCACGCTCGTCGTCAACAAGCTCCGCGGCACCTTCACCGGCGTTGCCGTCAAGGCGCCGGGCTTCGGCGACCGCCGCAAGCGGATGCTGGAGGACATCGCGATCCTCTCCGGCGGCGAGGTGATCACCGAGGAGATGGGCCTGAAGCTGGAGAACACCCAGCTGTCCCAGCTCGGGCGCGCGCGTCGCGTCGTCGTCGCCAAGGACACGACCACGATCGTCGACGGCGCCGGTGAGTCCGACGGGATCAAGGGCCGGATCAACCAGATCAAGAACGAGATCGAGAACACCGACTCGGACTTCGATCGTGAGAAGCTCCAGGAGCGCCTCGCCAAGCTCTCGGGCGGCGTCGCCGTCGTCAAGGTCGGCGCGGCCACCGAGACCGAGATGAAGGAGAAGAAGCACCGCGTCGAGGACGCGCTGCAGGCCACCCGCGCCGCCCTCGAGGAGGGCATCGTGCCGGGTGGCGGCGTCGCCCTGCTCGTCGCTCAGGCGGCGCTCAAGGTCGATGCGATCGACGATCTGGACGTCCGCACGGGCGCCAACATCGTTCACCGCGCGCTGGAGGAGCCGCTCCGCCAGATCGCCGAGAACGCTGGTCTCGAGGGCTCGGTCGTCGTCAACGACGTCCGCAAGGCGAAGAAGGGCCAGGGTCTCAACGCCGCCAACGGCGAGATCGTCGACCTCGTCGCCGAGGGCATCATCGACCCGGCGATGGTGACGCGCTCCGCGCTGCAGAACGCGGCGTCGATCGCGAAGAACATCCTGACCACCGAGGCGATCGTCGCCGAGGTGCCCGAGAAGGAAGCCGCCGGCGGCCCCGGCGGTGGCATGCCGGACATGTCGGGGATGATGTAGGAAGTCGTTTCGGAAGAGGGCCCGGCTCACTATGCCGGGCCCTCTTTCCTTCGCCTAGGCTGCCGTCCGATGGACGAGCTGCTGCTCGCGATCGACGCCGGAACCGGGAGCGCCCGGGCGCTGCTGTTCAACCTCGCCGGCGAGCAGGTCGCGGCCTGCCAGCGCGAGTACTCGCATCTGCCGGAGCCAGGGGTCGCAGGCAGCCGCGTGTTCGACACGACCGCCAACTGGGAGCTGATCGCGGGCTGCGTCCGCACCGTGATCGCCGAGGCCGCGGTCGACCCGAGCGCGATCAGGGCTGTCGCCGCCACCAGCCTGCGCGAGGGGATGGTCCTGTACGATGCCGGCGGCCGCGAGATCTGGGCGTGCCCCAACACCGATGGTCGAGCCGGCGCCGAGTCGGCCGAGCTGGTCCGCGCCGGGCTCGCGCAGGAGATTTACGAGCGCGCGGGTGACTGGGTGTCGATCACGGCGCCGCCCCGCTTCCGCTGGATCGCGCTGCACCGGCCGGACGTGTTCGCCCAGATCGCTCACGTCGGGATGGTCGGCGATTGGATCCTGAACCGGCTGTCGGGGGCGTTCGTCACCGATCCGTCGCTCGGCTCCAGCTCCGGCATGTTCGACGTCGCGCGGCGCGAGTGGTCGGATCGGATCACCCAGATCTGCGGCCTCGATCGCGCCGTGCTGCCCCCGGTCGTCGACCCGGGCACCGTGGTCGGCGAGGTGACCGGCACGGCGGCCGCCCAGACGGGGCTTCGCCGCGGCACCCCGGTCGTCGTCGGAGGCGGCGACACGCAGCTGGCGCTGCTCGGCCTCGGCGCCACCGAGCCGGGCCGGGTCACGATCGTCGGCGGCAGCTACTGGCAGCACACCGCGACCGTCGGCGAGCCGCTGATCGATCCGAAAGGGAGGCTCAAGACCTCCTGCCACGCGGCTCGGGACAGCTGGATGGTCGAGGGCGTCGGCTTCTACAGCGGGCTGGTGATGCGCTGGTTCCGCGACGCCTTCTGCGAGCTCGAAGCCGCCGAGGCGCGGCGCGAACACGCCGATGTGTACGACCTGCTGGAGCGCCAGGCCGCGACCCGCGCGCCCGGCTCAGGCGGCGTCGTCGGCCTGTTCTCGAACCTGATGCAGACCAACCGCTGGGTCCACGCCTCGCCGGGCTTCGTCGGCTTCGACGTCGAGGACCCGGCCCGCACCGGGCGGATCGAGTGCTTCCGGGCGATCGAGGAGAGCGCGGCCTACGTCTCGCGGGGCCACCTCGAGTTCATCGCCGACGTCACCGGCGCCGCGGCGCAGGAGGTGGTGCTGTGCGGCGGCGCCTCGAAGGGAAAGCTGTGGCCGCAGATCGTCGCCGACACCCTCGGCCTGCCGGTCAGGATCCCGGTCGTCAAGGAGTCGACCGCCCTCGGGGCCGCCCTTTGCGCCGGCGTCGGGGCGGGTCTGTATGACGACGCGGCCGCCGTCGCCCGCGGTCTCGCCCGGTTCGAGCGCACCGTCGAGCCCGAGCCCGGCGCGAACGCCGAATACGACCGCCTGTACCGGCGATGGGCGGCGCTGTACCCGCGGGCGCTCGAGATGACCGACGCCGGCGCGCTGCGCCCGCTGTGGCGCGCCGCCGGCACCTGACGCCCTTCAGAGTCGCTCGTAGACGGCAAACCCGTTGTCGCCGACGAGCCTTGCGACCGGCTGGCCGCGTTCGAACGAGCGCTCGTCCCCGGTCAGCAGCTCGCGCCAGCGCCCGCCCGGGGGGTCGGCCAGCACCGGCTCAGCATCCAGCCCCGTACGCGGCAGCGCCACCACCGTCAGGACCTGGCCGCCGCGGACGAACGCGCACGCCCCCTCGCCGACGTCGAGCGGCTCGTAGCGGCCGGCGGCGAACGCCTCCGGCCGGCGCGCCCGCAGCCCCAGCAGCCGCGAGGTGATCCAGAGCTTGTGGTCGCCCGCCCCCGGGCGGCCGCCGCCGAGCAGGTGCGCGAGCCGCGCCTGCCGCAGATCCCAGTCGACCGGCCGCCGGTTGTCGGGGTCGACCATCGCGAGCAGCTCGAGCTCGTCGCCCTGGTAGAAGTCGGGCACGCCCGGGCTCGTCAGCTTCAGCGCCAGCTGGCCGAGCGCGATCCGCTCGCCCGCGCGCGCAACCCTACCCGCGAACGGCTCGAACTCGGAGATGAACTCCGGGTCGCCGATCAGGGCCGCGACGAAGCGGCTCACCGCCTGCTCCCAGCCCTCGTTCTGGGCCACCCAGCTGGTGTTCCGCTTGGCCTCCCGCAGCGCCTTCTGCAGGTAGCTCTGCAGGCGCTCGAGCTCGATCGGCCAGCACCCGACCAGGGTCTGGAAGATGTAGTAGCGCTCGACGTCGTCAGGGGCGCCGCCGTCGCGGAACCGCTCCGACAGCTCCATCCAGCGCTCGATCGCCCGCCCCCAGTCGCCGGCCGTGCCGGCCAGCGACGCGAGTCGCGCCCGCACGTCCCCCGAGCGCTTCGAGTCGTGCGTCATCGTGTTCAGCAGGCCCTCCGGGAAGCGCGCCCCGCGCTCGGCGCAACCGCCGTGGAAGCGCCCGACCCCGATCCCGAAGCGCCCGGGGTCGGAGCCGACCTCGTTGAGCGCCAGCAGCCGGCCGTAGCGGTAGTAGGCCGTGTCCTCGACGCCCTTGGCCATGATCGCCGGCGTCGTCTGCTGGAAGCGCGTGACCAGCTCGCCGGCCTCCGGCGCGATGTAGGTGCGGTAGACCGGCAGCGACGCGACCGCGACCGCGAGCCGGTCGACCGGGGCGTCGGCCAGGCGCGCCAGCCGTTCGAGCTCGGGCAGGAAGGTCGTCCGCGACTGCTCCAGCTTCGCCTCGAGCGCCCACGCGCCGAACGGGCGGCGATCGCCGGAGATCCGCTCCCAGATCGCAGTCAGCTCGGGCTCGCCGGCGGGATCGACGAACAGGGCGTCCACGTCGGTCGAGAACTCGTACCCGACGGTGCCCGACAGCGGCCAGTCTCCCAGGCGCTCGTCGGCGGCGAGGATCTTCTCGGCCCAGACGCGGCGGACGCCCCGGGCGCGAAGCCGGCGCAGGTAGCCGGCCGGGTCGGCGAGGCCGTCGAGATGGTCGATGCGCAGGCCATCCACCAGCCCCTCGGCGACCAGCTCGAGGACCAGTCGATGGGTCTCCTCGAACACCCCCACGTCCTCCTGGCGTACGCCCGCCATCACGTCGATGTCGAAGAATCGCCGCCACCGCCCGGTCGTCTCGTCGATGTCGAAGAACCGCCGCCGCAGTGCCTCGTCGGCCCAGAAGCGGTTCTCGGGGTCGGCCGCCATGTGGTTGGGGACGACGTCGAGAACGATCCCCATGCCGGCGCCCCGCGCCTCGTCGGCGAGCGCGCGGAAGCCGCTTGAGCCGCCGAGCTCGTCCGACAGCCGGGTCGGGTCGATCACGTCGTAGCCGTGGGTCGAGTCGTGGCGGGCCTGCAGCGACGGGCTGAGGTACAGATGCGAGATCCCGAGGTCGCGCAGGTAGGGCAGCAGCCGCCCCGCCGACTCGAATCCGAACGTGTGGGTCAGCTGCAGGCGATAGGTCGATCGAAGCTCGGGGCCGCTCACTCCGCCCGTCGCAGCACCAGGATCGAGCGGCTCGGCAGCGTCACCGTCGTATGCGCGTCATGGCGTTCGGAGCCCTGCGCGGCGGCCGGGTCGACGGTCGACAGCTCGAGCTCCCAGACGAGCCCCATCGGCTCTCGCGGAAGCATGAACTCTCGCTCCTCGCCGACCGCGTTGAACAACAGCACGAACGAGTCGTCGCTGACGCGCTCGCCGTGCGGGCCCGGGCTGGGGATCGCGTCGCCGTTGAGGAAGAGACCGAGCGCCGGCTCGCCCTTCTCCCAATCGACACGGGTCTTCTTGTAACCGTCGGTCCGGAACCACCAGGCGTCGGGCAGAACGTCGTCGCCGAGGACGCTGCCCTCCAGGAAGCTCTCGCGGCGGAACACCGGGTGCTCGCGGCGCAGGGCGATCAGGCGCCGGGTGAAGGCGTGCAGCGCCGTCGCGTGCTCGTCGAGGTTCCAGTCATACCAGGAGATCTCGTTGCTCTGGCACCAGGCGTTGTTGTTGCCGTGCTGGGTGCGCGAGATCTCGTCGCCGCCGAGGAGCATCGGGGTCCCCTGGGAGAGCAGCAGCGTGGCGAGGAAGTTGCGCTGCTGCCGGCGTCGCAACTCGAGCACGTCCGGGTCATCGGTCGGCCCCTCGACCCCGAAGTTGAAGGAGCGGTTGTCGTCGGTGCCGTCCTTGTTGTCCTCCAGGTTCGGCTCGTTGTGCTTGTCGTTGTACGAGACCAGGTCGGCGAGCGTGAAACCGTCGTGGGCGGTGATGAAGTTGATCGAGGCAAACGGGTCGCGCCCGTTCGACTGGTAGAGGTCCGCTGACCCCGACAGCCGTGACGCGAACGCCCCACACGAGGCGCGTTCGCGCCAGAAGTCGCGCATCGTGTCCCGGTACATACCGTTCCACTCCGACCACAGCACCGGGAAGTTGCCGACCTGGTAGCCGCCCGGTCCGACGTCCCATGGCTCCGCGATCAGCTTGACCTGGGAGAGCACCGGGTCCTGGTGGATGATGTCGAAGAACGACGACAGCCGATCGACGTCGAAGAACTCGCGGGCGAGCGCCGAGGCGAGGTCGAACCGGAAGCCGTCGACGTGACACTCGACCGCCCAGTAGCGCAGCGAGTCCATGATCAACCGCAGCACGCTGGGATGCACCGGGTTGAGCGAATTGCCGGTCCCGGTGAAGTCCATGTAGTGCCGCAGGTCGTCCGGCACCAGGCGGTAGTAGGCGGCGTTGTCGGCCCCCTTGAAGGAGAGCATCGGCCCGAGGTGGTTGCCCTCCGCGGTGTGGTTGTAGACGACGTCGAGGATCACCTCGATGCCGGCTCCGTGCAGCGCCTTGACCATCCCCTTGAACTCGCGCACCTGCTCGCCGCGGCGGCCGGTGGCAGCGTACTCGGAGTGGGGGGCGAGATAGCCGATCGTGCTGTAGCCCCAGTAGTTGCTGAGTCCCCGCTCGGCCAGGAACGACTCGTCGGAGATGTGGTGGATCGGCAGCAGCTCGACCGCCGTGATCCCGAGGTCCTGCAGGTACTCGAGCGCCGGCTCGGACGCGAGCCCGGCATAGGTGCCGCGAAGATCCTTGCGGACCTCGGGATGGGTCATCGTGAAGCCCTGTACGTGGGTCTCGTAGATGACCGTGTCGGCGAACGGGATCCGCAGCCGCCGGTCTCCCTCCCAGTCGAACGAGTCGTCGATCACGACCGACTTCGGAATCGCGATCGAGTCGTCCTCGTCGTCGGGCTCCAGGTCGTCGTCCTCGGCTCCACTCGGCACGTAGGGGAGGACGTTCGCGTCGTCGTGTTGCCAGTCGACGACCCCCTCGATCGCCTTCGCGTACGGGTCGATCAGCAGCTTCGCCGGGTTGAAGCGGTGTCCTTGAACGGGGTCGTACGGGCCGCGGACCCGGTAGCCGTAGCGCTGACCCGGTCCGACCCCTGGCAGGTAGCAGTGCCAGTTGAGCGCGCGGCGGGCGGTCACCTCGACCCGGGTCTCGTTGCCGTCGTCGTCGAACAGGCACAGCTCGACCCCGTCTCCGTGCTGCGAGAACAGCGAGAAGTTGGTGCCGTTGCCGTCCCACGTCGCCCCGAGCGGATACGGTCGGCCCGGCCAGACCTCCATCAGGTCGGATCCTCCCCGGCCTGCGCGAGCACGGCGCCTGACAGGGGAGCGAGCCGGATCTCGCCCCGGCGCAGCTCAGTCGCGTCGGATGTCGTGAGGACGAGCCGCCTATCGTGCGCCGCCAACGTCACGGGCACTCGGTCGAAGTTGCAGGCGAGCTCGTGGGTGCCGCGGGTGACCCGAAGCCAGCGCTCGCCCGCCGCGAACGCGACGCCATCGCCGTCGCGCGGTGCGAGCGCGCCGCGCCGGAGCGCCAGCAGCTCCGCGTAGATGCGCGCGATCCCGGGATCCGCGACCCGGGTGAGCGTGGAGGCCGCATACGTCTCGACCGATTGCGGATCCGGGATCTCACGGCCGAACGACGCGAAGGCGGCGAACTCGGCACGGCGGCCGGCTCGGGTCGCCTCGGCAACCGCACTGTCGATGTGGTCCGAGAAGAACTGAAACGGGGCATCCTCGCCGTATTCCTCGCCCATGAACAGCAGCGGCGTGAACGGCGACAGCAGCGTGCAGAAGGCTGCCAGCGGTCGCGCCTGCGCGGGCATCCGGTCGCCGAAGGCGCGATTGCCGACCTGGTCGTGGTTCTGCGAGCAGACGACGAACCGTTCCGGCGGGACGTCGCTGGCCGGCGCTCCGAACCGGCGCCGGCGCACGCGTGAGTAGCGGCCGTCGTACACGTACGGCCGCCGCCAAGCCTTCGCGAGATCCTCGATCGTGCCGAAATCGGCGTAGTAACCCTCGTCCTCATCGGTCAGCAGTGTTCGCAGCGCGTGGTGGAAATCGTCGGCCCAGGCTGCGTCGCAACCATAACCTCCTCGCGATCGCGGCCGCATCGCGACCGGGTCGTTAAGCGCGCTCTCTGCGATCACGAGTGCGTCTGGATTGGCCGCGTGGACGCGTCTGGCGATCGCGGCGACGATGTGCTCCGCGCTGGAATCGAAGATCGCGTGGATCGCGTCGAGCCGCAGTCCATCGACGCCGAAGTCCCGAACCCAGCCCTCCGCCGACTGCAGCACCCACTCGCGGACGAGGTCGCAGTCGGCGCCGTCGTAGTTGATCGCCTCACCCCACGGGGTCTCGTATCTGCTCGTGAAGTAGGGCCCGAACGCCTGCAGTGCGCCTGCGCCAGAGGCGCCGACATGGTTGTAGACGACGTCGAGGATCACCGCCAGGCCGGCCGCGTGGGCCGCCTCGATCAACCGCCCGAAGCCCTCCGGCCCGCCGTAGGAAGACTGCGCGGCGCTCAGGTAGACGCCGTCGTAGCCCCAGCCGCGCGCGCCGGGAAACTCGGCGACCGGCATCACCTCGATCGCGGTGATCCCGAGCTCGGCCAGCGCCGGCAGGTACGGGATCGCGCCGTCGAACGTGCCGTCCGGGCTGAAGGTGCCGATGTGCAGCTCGTACAGAACCTGCTCGCGGAGTGGCAGCGGGGTGAACTCGCGCGGGGTGGGCGGGGCGTAGACCCGGGAGCGGCCGCGCAACCCGCCCGGCTGCCAGCGGCTCGCCGGGTCTGGCAGCTCGCGCCCGTCGATCAGGTAGGCGTAGTCGGCTCCAGGACCGACCGGCGCGCGGGTTTCATAAACCCCGTAGCCCGCGTGCTGCAGCCGATGGGTCTCGGCGCCGAGCAGCAGTTCGGCCTCGCTCGCGGCCGGTGCCCAGACGCGGAACTCGGTCTCGCGCGCGCCGAGCGGGCGCGCCCCGAGCGGCCGCTCCCACGGATATTCGGGCCCTACTGACGTGCTCGTGGGCCTGGTCGCGGGCCGCGAGCGACCAAAACGTCCGTATCGTGCACGCCCGAGCGAAGGGTCGCGACGTTTGGGACCTCCAGCGCTCTTTTCTGCGCAATCCCTTTCCGGAGAAGGCTCGCTCGTGACGTTTTGGCGCTCCCCTGACGTTTCCGTGGGTTGGTGAGAGGTTGGGGGGAGGGCGCACGCTGCGTGTCACCGGGGGTTCCGCCCCCCTTGGCCTCCGGTGGTTGGTGGTTGCCGGGGCATCGAAGGGAGCGCGAGCATCCGCTCGCGCTCGAAGTTTGTTTCCGAGGGTGACCGGCCGCTTCGCGGCCTTCGGCTGCGCCCGGGAGACGGGCGGTCGGATCGCCACCGACCGCGCGCGCGGTCGAATCGCTCGCCCACCCAACCCCGGGGTCAACGCGACGTG
>Ga0123356_10008018_pt1 | contig 10511 bp, 13 predicted proteins | sample TergutEmb28metaG_2_FD_92546 | JGI IMG/M metagenome (GOLD analysis project Ga0123356, IMG submission 92546) | Embiratermes neotenicus P3 segment gut microbial communities from Petit-Saut dam, French Guiana - Emb289 P3 | ecosystem: Host-associated > Arthropoda: Insects > Digestive system > Gut ... | reverse complement strand
GAGGAGCGGGTTTGGTTCCGTGACGCAGCACACGGAGGAATAGTTGCTTAGTCGCAAAGAAGTATAAATTCATAATACAATAAATATAATAATTACTCAAGAAAGTGTGAAATTTATGGAAAAAACACGTTGCTATATTGCCGGAGCAGGAGATTTTTGCGAAACAGCCTTGCCGGAGAAAGGCGATTATATTATTGCCGCCGATGCAGGATTTTTAGCATTAAACTCACGTGGCATAAAGCCTGATGTTATCATCGGTGATTTTGACTCGCTCGGAGAAGTGCCAAATCACCCCAATGTAATTCGAAGCAGCCCGGAAAAAGATGATACCGACATGATGCTTGCGGTTAAATTTGGTCTGATGCTGGGATATGAAGACTTTGCAATAAACGGCGGGCTTGGCGGCAGACCGGATCATACACTGTCCAATATTCAAACCTTGGCATATATTGCAGACAACGATGCAATAGGCAAGCTCTACAGTAATGATTCCTGCATAACAGCTATCAAAAACGGCAAATATACATTTACACCAACCGAAGCGATAAAAGGAAAAACAATATCAGTATTTAGTTTTAGCGAAAAAGCAAAAGGCGTAACCTTAAAGGGGCTTAAATATCCGCTGCAATATGAAACGCTTACATATGACAATCCAACAGGAGTCAGTAATGAGTTTGCCGGCACCGAAGCTACAGTCGAAGTAAAAAACGGTATTTTAATAATTATATGGAGCATACAATGACAGATATAAAAGGTGTAATATTTGATTTTGACGGCACTTTGCTAGACTCCATGGATATTTGGTTTCACTTTGAAATTGAATACTTAAAGAGCTTAGGTGCCGAAGCGAGACCGGGTCTTGCGGATGTACTACGTGCACTTAGTAGTGTCGAAGAGGCTGTTTATTTTCAAGAAGAGTATGGTGTTACTAAATCAATTGAAGAAATTATTAAGGGTAGAAATGATTTAATCGGCGAGAAATACCGCCACAGCATTCCTCTCAAACCCGGTGCTATGGAGGTAATTTAAGCTCTTCATAAGCAAGGTATCAAAATGTGCATTGCAACAGCAACCGAAAGAGAGCTTATCGGACCGGCGGTAGAGCGCTTAAATTTGGATAAATATATGGAAGCGGTTTTTACCTGTGAGGAGGTTGGTATAAGTAAAAGCAGCCCGGATATATTCATCCAAGCTGCCGAGTATATGAAAACTGATATTCACAAAACGCTTGTGGTTGAAGATGCCTTGTATGCAATCAAGTCTGCGAAAAAAGCAGGCTTTATAGTTGCAGGTCTTTATGACAAGTCTTCGGAAGACTGCAAGGAAGAGATAAAGAGCTTAAGTGACTATTATTGGATGGATTTCAAGGAAATGAAAGATTTATTTATGACGTGAAGGAAGTGAAAAGAGCTATGTCCCGGAATCTATATCCCAGCTGAGCAGATATTTTGCTTGCTCAGGGGTGAGCTCATCAATAGTCAAGCCGCAAGCCTCAAGCTTCCTAAACGCAACATCCTGATCGATAGCTTTTGGAACCGCAATAACACCCGGTTCCAATTTTTCATGGTTCTTTGCAACATATTCTGCCGAGAGTGCCTGAATTGCAAAACTCATATCCATAATTTCAACAGGGTGACCGTCACCTGATGCGAGATTTACAAGACGGCCTTCTGCAATAACAAACACTTTTTTGCCGTTTGACAGGGTATAACCCATGATGTTTGGTTTGTGCTCGGCTCTTTCGGTATTACTGTCAAGCCAGTCAACGTCGACCTCAACGTTAAAATGCCCGGCATTACACATGATAGCACCGTCTTTCATTTTGCTAAAGTGCTTTTCGGTTATAACACCTGAACACCCTGTTGCGGTAATATACAGATCACCATATTTTACAGCCTCATCCATAGGCATGACTTCGTATCCGTCCATCATAGCTTCAAGTGCTTTGACGGGGTCTATCTCCGTTACGATAACTCTGGCTCCGAAACCCTTGGCACGCATAGCGATACCCTTGCCACACCAACCGTAACCGGCGATTACTACGTCCTTACCTGCGACAACCAGGTTCGTAGTCCGGTTGATACCGTCCCATACAGATTGACCAGTGCCATATCTGTTGTCAAACAGATACTTACACTGTGCATTATTGACAGCAACCATCGGGAATTTTAAAGACTTATCTGCTGCCATTGAGAACAGACGCATTATACCCGTGGTTGTCTCTTCACAACCTCCAAGCACGTCGGGAATCATGTGCTTTAGTTTGGTATGCATGATATTTATAAGGTCTCCACCATCATCAATAATAATGTTCGGACCTGATTCGAGAGCTTTTGTCATATGCTCTTCGTATTCCTCAGGTGTGCAGTTATGCCAGGCAAAAACCGACATAGGTGGTGAATTTTTTGTGCCGGTTGCAAGTGCTGCTGCGATATCATCTTGTGTGGACAGGGGATTACAACCTGCTGCGCTCATAATGGCACCGCCTGCTGCAAGTGTACGGCACAGGCATGCAGTTTTTGCTTCCATATGAATTGCCAAGGTAATCTTAAGACCTTCAAAAGGCTTGGTTTTTTCAAAATCTTTCCTGATTGCTTGTAAAAGCGGCATGTTTCGCCATGCCCATGCAATTTTTCTTTCTCCCGAAGGAGCTAAAGATAAATCTCTAACCTGGCTTTTATGCCGGGTAGCTTGCCCTGATGTGCCGCCTGCAGCTTGTGTTGCCTCTGCGGCAACTGTTGCAAAACCTAAGTCTTTTCCTGCTGTTTTAGATGTAATTTTCATCTTGTACCTATCCTTTCGCAAATCTTTGATACTTCGTGATAAACTTTTTGGGAATCAATAGTAAGAAATTCTTTATTCTCCAGTAATATACGTCCGCCTACCATAACGGTCTCTACCTCGCTGCCGTTCGTGGAATAAGCAAGAGCGGATATGGGATTATTAACAGGTTGCATATTTGGTGTATCGAGGTCTAAAATAACTAAATCGGCAATATTACCGGGCTTTATTTCGCCGAGATTTTTATGACCGGTTGCAGGAGCGCCGCCTTTTGTTGCGATTATTAAGCCTTCCTCGGCAGTGACAGCCAGAGAGTCGTGATTGATACCTTTGTGAATTATTGAGAGCATTGTCAGCTCGCGAAACATATTAAGTGTATTGTTACTTGCCGCGCCGTCTGTTCCGAGAGCTACCTTTACACCGGCTTTGAGCATTTTTGGCACAGGTGCAATGCCGTTGGCAAGCTTCAAATTGCTGACGGGGTTTGTTGCAACGGTGACACCGCGCTGCGCAAGAATCGCTATGTCACTGTCTGTAACCTGGACACAGTGAGCGGCAAAGGTTGTGTCTGTGAGAAGTCCACATTTATCCATCAGCTCAACAGATGTAGAGCCGTATTTTTCGCGGATGGTGTCAATTTCAACGAGACCCTCTGAGATATGAGTGTTTATCGGCAGACCCAAACGCTTAGCTTCAAGTGCAACCTCTCGCTGGAAACCATCATCACATGTGTATGGTGCGTGCGGGGCAAGCATAAAGCTGATTCGTTCGTGGTCTTTCCACTTATTAAAAGCATCGATAGCTTCACGAAGCCTCATTTCACCGGCACTCGGGTCCTCGGCATTGCCGATAAGACCACGTGAGAGAACTGCGCGTATACCGGAGTCATCCACAGCGCGCGCCAGGTCGTCTAAAAAGTAGTACATATCAATATATGTGGTCGTTCCGGTGCGGAGCATCTCCATAATAGCCAGCATAGTGCCCCAGTAGTTGTCCTCGCCCGTTAACTTGTCTTCGAGCGGCATAATACGACCAAACAGCCACTCATCAAACAGTAAATCGTCTGCGCAGTTACGGAGTAAAGACATAGTGGCATGAGTATGGGCATTAACAAAACCCGGCATCAGCATTTTACCGGTACCGTGAATAGTTTTGTCAGGCTTAAAACCTTCGGGTGCGATTGTTGTTGATGCTATTAATCCGTCGGAAATATAGACACTGCAGGTCCTGGCGCAAAGACCATTGCCGGCCTCACCCGGTAAAACAGCAAGTATGTCCTTTATAAGAATGTTCAAAAAACTCCACTCCCTTCAAAGCATATAATACTAATTATAGTACATATAATACCAACTGGAAAGAAATAAAGCAAACACAGTTTCATGTATGTTGCAGATATTGTTTTAACTCAGGAAGCCTCGGTGATAATAAAATCTCATCAGTACTGCCTTGAGCTTTTATTTCGCCGTCGTGAATAAAAAATACATGCTCGCACAAACGTCTGATAGTAGACATTTGATGGCTGGTTATAACAATGGTGTTTCCGGATGCCTTTTGAGTCTTTAGTATAAACTCTTCAAACACGGTTATACTTTCTATATCCATGTTTGAAAAACCTTCATCGATAAAAACAAGCTTTGGTGAGAAAATAACTGCCCTGATAAGTGCCAGCTTCTGCTGCTCACCCCCGGAAAGGGTCAGAGCATATGCGTCTTTTAATGCATTCAAACCGGAAATTTCAAGAAGATAGTTGATATACTCCATATCCGGTTCAATATTTCGTATTTTTAGAGGGTAAAGCAGATTTTTGAGGACACTTTCGTGCATTAGATACGGTTTTCGAAAAACCATAGTTATTTCTCTGACGGTCAAACCTTCGTTATCAATATTACCACTGTCAGGTGGCATTAAACCTGCCATAAGCTTCATGGTGGTAGTTTTGCCGCAGCCGTTCGGGCCGATTATTCCATAGATTTTGCTTTCGGAAATATCAATACTGTCTATATCCAACGAAAACTTATTAAATTTCTTTTTAAGATTAGAAATTTTCATCCGGGCGATGCTCCCTTTTACGTAAAAAACCTGCAACAATCTGCACAGCAAGTGCTACCAGTATAAGCGCAATTCCCATAAATATTGCGATATCAATTTCGCCTCTGTTGCGGAGCATTGAAATGGTTGTTGTCATAACACGGGTATGGTAACGGATATTACCGCCGACAACCATAACCGCACCAACCTCGCTCATTGCGCGTCCGAAGCCTGTGACTGCCGCAAAATATATGTCGTTACTTAGCTCTCGTATCAAGAGGACTTTTGTTTGCCATTTGTTTGCTCCCATAGTATGCGCAAACGCACGGATGTTTGCCGCGCTTCGATGCGCTGCGTTATATACGATGCCGCTGATGATGGGAGTCAAGAGCAAAACTTGAGCAAAAACCATTCCTTCAAATGTAAAAAGACGACCCATAAAACCGAGAGGTCCTTCCCGCATCAAAAGCAAATAGGCTGTCAAACCAACAACCACAGGTGGCGCAGCCATTAATGAACGGTTAAAAATTACAATAAAACGCTTACCGGGAAAAGAGGCACGGTCAAGCCACAAGCCAAAAGGTATTCCGATAACTGAGGATATCGTTGTAGATAACAACGTCATCCTCAGTGTCAGTGTAATTATTTGAACTGTCTCAAAACTAAGAAAATCAAACATATTATTCCTATAAAGGTTAAAAGCTATGAAAACGCTTAACAAGTTATGCGTCGGGGAAGAACAAGGATTGTCCGAACTTATCGATTCCAAAGCTTCCGATTAACTCCTGCGCTTCGTCACTGCGTATCCAGTCAACAAACTTCTGAGCACCGACCGGTTCAAGTGTAGAAGATACAATTATCACCCCATATGGGTTGAGTAGATCGGGATCGTTTTCGCATACGATGACAAGATTGCCTTTATTTGAATATGAAAGCCATGTGGCACGGTCGGCAAGTGTATATGCCTCAAGCTCTGCAGCCATTCCGAGTGTAGCTCCCATTCCTTGTCCCGACTCACGATAACCGTCGTTATCTTCGGGGTCAACACCAAGCTTGTTCCAAAGGGACAACTCCCGTGTGTGTGTGCCGGATTCGTCTCCGCGAGAAACAAATAACAGGTTTTGATCTAATATAGCTTTAAACGTATCGGAAACATTTGTACTGTGCGAAAGAACACCTGTAGACGGACCGACTACTACAAAATCGTTATACATAACATCAAAACGAGCCTCGGCATAGCCGTCTGCTACAAACGCATCTTCCTGTGAGCGTGCGTGAACAAGCAGAACGTCAGCCTCTCCGTCGCGTCCAAGCTGTATGGCAGCTCCCGTGCCTACAGATACAACACGAACATCCCAACCGGTTTTTTCCTTAAAGACCGGCAGGATAAAATCGAGCAGTCCCGAGTCCTCTGTGCTTGTAGTGGTTGCAAGGATAATAGTGCCACCGGAGTCCTTGTCTGTGCAAGCGCTAACCATTAATAAACTCATGCTGAGAATAAGTAATACGGCGATGGATAAAGCAAATTTCTTCATTTCTCTACTCCTTGTAAAAAATAAAATGTGATGATTTTTTACAACAGCAGACTGCTCGTCCACATACCGTACTGATGTAATGAGTTTCATAATTAAATTGTGCGGTAATAATACAATAAATAACGTGGTATTGTCAACACCTTGTAGAGTGATGGCATAAATATAGTGTAAAAACCTCAAAATGCTGATAGATATACAACTTATAAGGAAAGATTCACTTGCCTTGTGTAATCACATAGTTTAGAATGTATATATGGATAATCAATTGCTACAAGATAATATACTTTCAACACTGCTTGACGCAATTCCGGATTTATTTTATGCAAAGGATTTGGAGTTACGGTATACGCATGTGAATAATGCAATGATAGATTTATATGATTTGAAAAAAGAAGAGTTTATAGGTAGAACAAATGATGAAATTTGGAAACCCGGTGATGTGACTGAAGATTTTGATATGTGGAATCGTAAGGTCATTAATGAAAAGCAAATGATTGCACGTGAGGAGTATATTGCAGATGCTACAGGTGCGGTACGTACTTATGATACTATAAGAATGCCGATTTGGGCAAATGGTGAAATATGTGGTGTTCTTGGTATTGCGCGTGATGTAACAGAGTATAAGGAAAGAGAAAAATCAGTAGCAGACAGTTATGAGTATGCAAGAATGCTTAATGAATCCCTCGTGCGGATAACAAGATCACAGGCAATTACAGTTGGGGATTTGGAAGCGGCAGCTATGCTCATAGCACAGGAAGGTTGCACTTCATTAATGGTCCGAAGCTGTGGTATTTGGCGCTTAGCTTCCGACGAGAGTGTACTGCACAGTATTTCATATTACACCGCAGCATCAGGCAAACATAGCATAGCAGATGACTATAATATGGAAAATGACCCCAAGTATGCAGGGAAACTAAAAACACAGCGTTTAATTGTAACCAGCAATATAAACGCGTATGATTATGAAGTTAACGATCCATATAACGTGGGGTTATGTGCTTATCTTGAGTCTCCGATATATGCAAGCGGCAAACTCTATGGGGTTATAAGCATAGAGCAAAACCGCTGTGATAAATACCCCGACGGGCGAGAATGGACTTTGGAAGAGCAATACTATGCTTCTTCACTTGCAGACATAATGGCACTGGCAATAGCGAGCAACGAGCGGCGCATAGCATATGAGAAAAACGCAAACACTTAGATTTTTGGTAAGCTTGCAGCAGCAACGGATTGACCTAAGCGGCGGGTATGTTCGTCAGGGAGCATTAACTCTACGGATACATCAGGGTACTCTTCGCTAAGAATGTCTGTAGCTGTTTTTATTATTATATCCCCGCCCATGCCACTCACTACACGACCGAGCAGCAAAAAAGTATCGGCACCATACACATCATAATAAAACGGTACAGTGTGGCCGAGGTAAGAGCCTATAGACTGAAAGACTAAAGCAGCACCCCGGTGTCCGGTACTAAGTAAATCCTGAACAGCTTTTAGTTTCTTTGCCGGTGTTTCAAACTCATCGAGAGTTATTCCGGCAGCCGGAGCTAGTTTTATTACAGCCTCCTGACAGAAGTATTGCACACCAACACCAATATCCTGTGTCCAAGCATCTTTTGCGGCATTTGGTGAAACGTCTACCGGAGCAAAAGCGAGCTCGCTTATGCGGTTCGAAAGATTACCGTCTTTATCCACAAAGCCTCCGATAAAACTGGTGCCGAGAGCTAAGCCCAGTAAATTTTTCCTTTTTAAACTGATAGCTCCTGCAAGTGCAGCAACATCGCCATCGTTATAAACTTCAAACGGGATATCCCCGCCAATCTCTTTTACGGCACGGATATATGTCTCTCTCCCTTTTGAATCAAAGAGCTCTTTCGGGACTTTTTGAAACAATTGCGCATATAAAATACGATTATTCCCTATTAAACCGGCAGAAGAAATACCTATAGCATCAACATGCGGCATGTGTGCAGCAGCATCACGAAAAGCAGCTAAAATCCCGTTATAATGATAATCGGGGTTTTCGTTAACCTTTGGGTTCCACACAGTTTCTTTGCTATATACTGTTTTGCCGTCAATCACAGCAGCGACCTTGTTATCGCTTCCGCCGGCATCAAAGCCTATACGGCATCCGCCCCAGTGACCTCCGACGAGGCGCTTTATTTCGTACGGTTCAGGTATATCGTCGCATTTTAATACTTCAAACTTTTGTTCATACAAATTACCAAAAAACTCACAGTCAAACTCGCGTGCCCCACCCTGTGAGTATGCGTCCTTCAAATAGTGATATATATCATCGCATCCGTTTATGAATATACGAAATCCACCTGTCTGCCAAAGATAAAATTTGACAAGTCTGTCAATATAAAACCTGTTTGCTTCTGTGTATTTTTTATCGTTATGAATAAATGTCTCCATAACAAATATTTGCTTGTCATTACGTTCAATGGCAATTGCTATCGGTTTTTCTGCATTTTTGAGAAAAGCCTCGTTGAACTTAAAAAGAGGAATAAATCCGGGGTCGAGTTCCGGTGCGTTTTTTATCGTAATATTAAAACCAAAGTGATTCATATATATACCTCCTGATGTCCTAATGTATTTTATAACTTAAATGTAAAAAAAGCTATAGTATATCTTGGGGCATGCAAAAAAAAAGAACTCTATGAGTTCTTTTTTAGGAGCATATTTTGTTGTTTTCTTTACGTGAACGAAGCTTGCGATGTTATGCTGTTGCACCTTTGGCTTTCCATTCATCAAACTCTTTCATGATTGCTTCGTGTGTTTGCTTTGTGACATCGGGTAGTTTGTCGAATCCGCCGAACATTCTTGCGACTTCGTCAAAGCCTTTTTGAACTGCTTTGCGCATGTTTTCGATTTGTGCATCACTTGCACCCTCGCCGACCATTGCTTTTGCAAAGTTCATGATGCGGTCTGTTGTTTGCTTTACACCAAAGAAACCATCTTCGCTGATAAGCTGCTGTGCTTGTGCTCTGTCTGCCTCACTGAGCTTGATGTTTTTTGATCTCAGTGCCCAAAAGCCTTGACCGTTTGCATCCTCAACGCCGAGTGCTGATGCTAAAAGCTTTCTGACAGCATCGCCCATGTGGTTGGTTTCGTTCCAAAGGTCTCTGATTGCTGCGGGGTCTGCTGAGCCTTTTACCGATGGTGTGTAAGAGTCTACCGGTGCCTTAAATATATCAGATGTGGTTTGATCAAACACTTTGTTAGGTGGTTTGTGAACTTTCTGATAATTTTCGTATGCGCTTGGTGTGTTTCCTACGTTTCCTGTTTTCATTTTCGGATCCCTCCATTTTTATTTTCTGTGTTTCATTATGAGACACTGCGTTGTATTGGCGCTCCTTCTGCCAATACGGAAAATACGCCTTACTCACTTTATCGGCTTTTTAAGGTCAAACTTTAGCGATTTTGGAAAAATATTAAATAAATATGATATAATATGAAAAATAATGTGAAAATGATACAATATTTATACATTAATAAAGAAGAAAAAGCAATGAAAAACTACAAGTTTGATGCAATAATCCAAAAGGTTCCCGATCGGGATGGAGCTTATGTCGCTGTGCCGTTTGATATAAAAAAAGAGTTTGGTAAAGGCCGCATGCCGGTACATGCAACCTTTGATGGCGAGCAATATGACGGCAGTATTGTAAACATGGGAGTTAAAAACCCCGATGGCTCCGTCTGTTATATCATAGGAATCCGCAAGGACATCCGCGAAAAAATCAACAAACAACCCGGCGATATGGTGAAGGTAACGGTAAGGGAGCGGTATAAATTATGAATAGACCCGATTGTGCCAACAGTCAATGGTGGATTCAAGAAATTGTAAATTCAGATATGCAGGAATCTTTAAATAAACATAATGATAATATGATTAAGGCTTTACTTGGTTACGAGGTAGCATCTCTTAAAACTCATGGTGGAGTGGTGTTTGTAAATTATGATGTGAAGCATCATACAAGATAAACTTAAAGAACGAGAAGAAGCGTAGCTTCTTCCAATGGCTTTGCGAAGCAAAGACTATACAATGGTCTATCCCTGCCGTTTGACCGGTAATCCGACCGTCAATAAGCAGGGATAGTCATTATCAGAGAGTGAACGTAAATAAAGTGTAGCACACCTTTTTATATAAAGTGTGTACATATCTTG
>Ga0123356_10008017_pt1 | contig 10512 bp, 6 predicted proteins | sample TergutEmb28metaG_2_FD_92546 | JGI IMG/M metagenome (GOLD analysis project Ga0123356, IMG submission 92546) | Embiratermes neotenicus P3 segment gut microbial communities from Petit-Saut dam, French Guiana - Emb289 P3 | ecosystem: Host-associated > Arthropoda: Insects > Digestive system > Gut ... | reverse complement strand
TTGATATTGTTGACCAGAACGGGGATCCGTGTGAAGACGGTGAAGAAGGCAGGATAATAATACGAAATACAAACGCTGTGGGATTGTTCAAAGGTTATTACCTGGATGATAAACCGGTTGCCGGGGATGAATTTTATGATACCGGTGATACCGCATGGCGTGATCCCGATGGATATTATTGGTTTGTCGGCAGAAACGATGATATGATAAAATGCTCCGGTTACCGTATAGGTCCGTTTGAAGTTGAAAGTGTGCTATCAGAACATGATGCTGTTTTGGAATGTGCAGTCACCGGTGCGCCGGATCCGAAGCGCGGACAGGTCGTAAAAGCAACTGTTGTGCTCAATAAGGGCTTCGAACCGACGGACGAACTGGTCAAAGAATTACAGGAATACGTGAAAAAAACGACTGCACCCTACAAATATCCGAGGATCGTAGAGTTTACAGCCGAATTACCGAAAACAATAAGCGGGAAAATAAAACGCGCTCAAATAAGGAACGGATCTATATCATAAGATGCTTGTCCAGTACATCATAAACCCTGTCGATATCCAGCGGTTTGCCGATATGATCATCCATGCCCGCATCAAAACATGCTTCTATGTCATCTTGAAAAACATTTGCGGTCATTGCCACTATGGGAAGTCTCTTGCGTTTACGTGCGGGTAATGTACGTATGAAGCGTGTAGCGTCTAATCCGCCCATAACAGGCATTTGCAGATCCATGAAGACGATGTCGTATTTTTCCTGGTCGGCGGTTATGATGTCGATTGCTTCCTTGCCGTTTTCCGCGCAGTCGATGATAAGTCCGCTTTCTCCCAGAAGTGCAATGACGATTTCACGGTTTATTTCCACATCTTCTACGACGAGCAAACGCTTACCTGCAAATGATCCTTTACTTGTTACCGCCGGCTGTTCATCAGAACTGCCGGATTTATTTGTGCTTTGTCTGCTTTTATTACTGCATGCGGCCTTTACCGTAAAGATGAATTTTGATCCTTTATCAGGTTCGGATTCTATCCAAATCCGTCCGTTCATCAGCTCTACGATCCTTTTTACTATGGATAATCCAAGGCCCGTGCCGCCGTAACCCCGGCTTGAACTTTTATCAGCCTGCTCGAATGCTTCGAATAATTTTTCACGCTGTTCACGGGATATCCCGATACCATTGTCGGTTACTTCGATCCGCAGTCTGCAGTTTATATCGTTTTTATCGACCAGGAGTACTTCCAGATGTATAGCGCCTTTATCCTGAGTGAATTTTACCGCATTGGAAAGGATATTTGTTATTACCTGCGCAAGACGCTGATCGTCACCGACCAGATACTGCGGTATGTTTTCATCCATGCGGACTGTAAGGGACTGGTTCTTTTCGTCGGCACGATATTGTATGACGCTCATGACTTTATCGATCATGTGATGGAAATTATACTCTATGGGAAACAATTCCAGCTTGTCTGCTTCGATTTTTGCCATGTCGAGAATATCGTTGACTATACTGAGCAGATGTGCGCCGGCATTTCCGATTTTATTTAATGCATATGCTTTTTCGTCGATATCTTCGGTATTTTTTCCAATGACAGTCATGCCGATGATAGCATTTAACGGCGTACGCATTTCGTGACTCATATTTGCTAGGAAGTCACTTTTTACGCGGCTGCTGTTTTCGGCATGCTCTTTTGCTATGATAGCAAGCTCGCGTTGTTTTTCCAGCTCGGTTATATCCTGCAATACTTCAACGAATCCGACATTAAGATCATTCAGATCATGCAGTTTTTCCACAACGACCTGATATGAAGCTTTTTTTGATTTAAAGAAAGTCCGGTTCATGCCGCGTTTTGCACATGCTATGCCGCAATTCGGGGTGTTGCATATACTTGTTCCCCAATTGCTGCAATGCTTACCGTACAGTAATTCACGTTTCTTCCCTTGAATTTTTTCAACAGCGGTGTTGACAAACGTCCAGTTCATATCGGTGTCGGTGACGCTTATAGGCAGAGGGATCACATCCAGAATCGTTTTATACCAGTGTGCCAGTTCGGAGATCGTTTTCTCCATTTTCTGCGTTTCAATAAGATCATATTTTGCTACTACCAGTTCGCGTTCCACGGCATCGCGTTCATATACATTAGAGAACAGACCTGCAATATGGATAGCCAGATCGATTTCACTGCCGGTCCAGAGGCGATCTTCATCCCTTCTTGAAAAATCCAGAAGTGCACACATCTTCCTGTTTATAAATATAGGTGCTGTAATAAAACATCCATTAAATTTCCGGTATTTCTTAATACTTTCTATATGTGATGGATCATTTGAATGAACGCACAACTGTCCGCTTTTGAGTAATTTTGACGACATGGATTTTGTTGATTTGTCGAGAATCAATTTTTCATTTATTCGTGTCCCGGTACCGGAATCCTGAGAATACCATTCATTCCGGCATATAAAGCACCCGCTTTCGGCTTCGATTTCATATAGTAGTATCTGGCTTATACCCATAAACTCCCCGATCATTTGAAGCGTATCAGTGAATAAAGTGTCTTCATGAGCATCGGAAAGGAATTTATGTGATAAACGTGTCATCAATGTCTGCTGGCGGAACTGCTCTAAAATATTTATCTGGTTTCTGACCCTCATCTTTACAATCGCAGAATGAAACGGCTTCGAAATATAATCTGCCGCACCCAATGTAAATCCTTTTTCTTCGGCTTTGGCACTGTCAAGCCCTGTTATGAAGATCACCGGGATACCGCGGGTTTTTTCTGAACTTTTTAGTGCTTCAATGACCGAATATCCGTCCATTTCAGGCATGAGAACATCAAGTAAAATGACATCCGGCATATCGGCTTCTATTGTTTCGACCGCTTCAACACTTTCGATCAGAGCGTAAACATTATACTCCGTTTCCAGGATCTCGGTCAGCGCAATAATATTATTCGGTTCATCATCGATTATCAGAATATTATACTTGCTTCTCTTATTCATTCGCAGATACCATTTTATCCTTTATTTTTTTCAATGTTTCGAGCGCTTGTTTAAACTTCAACCCTTCGATCTGTTTGATAAGCAGCTCTGATCCGGGTATAAAGTGCAGATCATCCAGCAGTTTCAAACACTTCATATCTCTGCTTTTTAGTAGAGGTTCAAGATCGTTTAACAATTTTATTGCTTTGTCTGTGTCTACATTTTCCAGTTTGCTTATATCTCTTGTTTCGAGCAGCAGAGGTGCCAGTTTGGTAAGGACACGGCTTAATTCATCTTTCAGATCCTGCATCATTTTTTCATTAAGATGCTCTTTCCCCAGAGTTAGCGCGTCTTCTGTTTCGGCAGCGAGTGTTTGCAGTCTTTTTTCACCTATCAGTCCGGCATTGCTCTTTAATGTATGTACAGCTCTGTAAGCTGTTGCTATATCATCATTGTCCAATGAAGCTATTATATCATTATATGTTGTTTGATTGTTAACAATAAAATTGGTTTTTATCATTTTTTGCGATTTGCTTTTTTCAGTGTGTTGACGGCGTTTATCAATGGTCGTGTAACTTTCGACGGTCAAATATTTCGCGAGACATTTCCAAAGCTCCTGTGATGTGAAAGGTTTTCCCACGGTGTCATACATTCCGTTGATCCTGTACAATTCCAGATCATTTGACATAACATTTGCCGTCAATGCTATGACAGGTGTTTTTACACCCATATCCATAATGATGGATGAAGCGTCCAGCCCGTCCATGACAGGCATATGAATGTCCATGAATATCAAATCGAACGGCTTTTTCTTTTTTCTTATCCGTTCGGCAACTATGTCCACACCCTCTTTGCCGTTATTGGCGATAACGGTTTTGATCCCGACTTTTGACAGATGCTCGCGGATGACCCTCTGGTTAAGACTGTTATCTTCACAAACCAGGATCTCACCATTGAAATTCGGTCTTTCAAAGTCACTTATCCGGATGTCTTTTGCCGGCAGTTCGGCATCTTCGATCATATCAAATTTTAATATAAAACTGAACTTACTGCCGACTCCGGGTGTACTTTCAACTTCGAGTGTACCACCCATAAGTTTGAGTATATTGCTGGTTATCGTAAGACCGAGACCTGTACCGCCAAATCTGCGGGTTATACTGTCATCGGCTTGTGTGAACGGATTGAATACCTTTGCGATCTGTTCAGCGGTCATACCAATGCCGCTGTCTCTGATTTCAAACTGTACAGTAACACTTTTTTTATCAGAACTGATGATCGATGCTAAAAATTTGACCGTACCGGCATTTGTGAATTTAACGGCATTACTTAAAAGATTCATAATGACCTGACGCAGTCTTACCGGATCGCCGAGCAGTTTTTTACCAATGGATGGTTCGGCATAGCAATAAAGCATGATACCCTTTTCTGTTATTTTTGGCATGATCGCAGTCTGGCATTGTGCGAAAACATCGGGCAGGTCAAACGGGATACTTTCAAATTCGATATGCCCGGACTCGATTTTTGAAATATCGAGGATATCATTTATGATATTGAGCAGCCATTCCGCACTGTCCTGAATACTTTCAAAATAACTTCTCGTTTTATCGGTGATCTCGTCATCCTGTGCCAATTCCGATAAACCGATTATGCTGTTCATGGGAGTTCTGATCTCGTGACTCATGTTTGCAAGGAAGAGGGATTTTGACCTGTTTGCGCTTTGTGCGGCTTCTTCCATTTCTTTGCGTTCCGTTATATCACGGGCGATGCCCATGAACCCTGTTACTTCACCCTTACGCAGCAGAGGAACCCTGGTTGTTTCAAATATCCGTATATTACCGGATAGATCCGGAAGGAGTTCCTCGCGTGTGACTATTTTGTTTTTATTTATGACTTCATGATCTATTTGGTCATGTTCATCTAAAATATGCTGCGGTATATTAAGTCCTTCTACATCAGTTTTCCCCAGAAAATGATCTGCTGTCAGATTATAAAATTCAAGCAGACTGTTGTTGCAGCGTGTATATTTCATATCTAAATTTTTACAAAAAATCATGTCGGGTATGGAATCAAACATAGTTTGGAGTGTAGACCGTTCATTTTCCAAGGTCAATTGCAGATTCCTTTCCCCGGTGACATCCATCAATGCACCGGCGACACGAACGGGATTACCGTCTTTATCACGTATAGTATCACCGGCGGCGCGGTAAAATGAATATTCACCGTTTTTCTTCAACATTCTGTATTCTATGTCAAACGGTGTCCGGCCGCTCGTATCGAGCATATGGTTCGCCAGCGCTGAAACAGCTCTTTCTTTGTCCTCGGGATGCAGCCGGTAGATCCAGCTGTCGAGTATATTGGGGAAATCTTCTTCATTTGTGAATCCGAGAAGTTCTCTGAACTCTTTCGACCAGATGATCTTATTTTCCGATCCGACGGAATCATCGGCATCGACTTCCATATCCCATAATGCAAGCCTCATCGCTTTGACCACAGTGTTCAGCATTAACAGTTGGAGTTCATTCAAACCGTTGATCCTGGCGAGTTCTTCTTCGCGTTCACTGATCTGACGCATCATGCTGTTTAATCGTTTTTCGATGGCTCCCGATATGAAACCGGCAAGGAATATGCTGATAAGAAGAACGAGCAGCGTTATCAATATTCCGCTGCCGACAAAAAGCAATATTTTATTAGTATCTTCAGCTGTGTAAAAACCGACAAAGACCATTCCGACGGCTTCGTTGCCTCTGCCATACAACGCTGAATAATGAGCCAGTACGTCTCTGCCGAAAAGCTCGATCCTGCCTGTATAAGGTGTTCCGGTAAGAACCTGTTCACTTATGGTTTCATTTGCCTTGGTTCCCAGTGCAAATGTTCCGTCCTCATTCAATACGGTAGATGCGACACGTTCATCATCCCTGAAGATAGAAACTTCACATCCTGTAAGTGCACTCATTCTCAGCACGAAATCCTGGCTGTTCAATTTAAATCCAATGGATATGACTCCGATGAAATTATGATCATCATCATACAAAGGAGCACCTGCGGAAACTCCTAGAAGTACAGTGGGACCCTGCATGATATATGCTATGGTTCTGCCGGTCAGTGCGGCATCTACATGGGGAAGATGTGACATATTGTCACCGTAAGATTCGGGTTCATTTGTTCTGATTATAACGTATCCGCTGGTGTCCATGACAGTTGCATAATCGATCGGAGCTATTTCATTTAATGTGATTGCAGCTTCAATTATTTCATCCCTGTCACCGCTTGCGACCGCTTCGATCAAATCAGGATTATTTGATATGGCTATCGCTGCAAGAAATGCCTTATTTGATAAATCATCGATCTCGTTTTTGACAACGTTTAAAGCGACATCGATCTTATCATTCATGGAATGGTTCAATTCCCTGCTGTATAGTACGATAGATGAAACGAGCACCGTTATACAGCAAACAAATGTCAAGGTGATCATGGGGATCATGATCCTTCTTTTAATACTCATGAAGTATTACCTCCAGAATATACATGACACATAGCTGAAACATCGGAAAAACATCATAACAAAAAGTCCGGTATATTATCAATATGCAGTCATTGATATGTATAAATATTGACAAAATTTTTACAGAATATTCATATGTCGTGAAAAAAAGGCTGTATTTTCAGCCTTTTCCTTCTCGATTATTTACAATTGTCAGCGGTGGTCGCAGGGGATCTTACAGTTTGTTGAATGCCTCCATCACTTCCTGTTCATCAAATGGTTTATTGAGAAAATTTTTCGCTCCTAAAACAATGGCATCACGGACGATGACACCTTGACTCATGGAGCTCACCATTATAACATTGGCTTCGGGGTTTTCCTCAATGATGCATTTGAGGGCTTCAAGGCCGTTCATTTCGTCCATGATCATGTCCATCGTAACGACATCCGGACGCAGTTCCTTGTATTTTTCAACACCGAGTTTGCCGTTTTCGGCTTCGCCAATAACATTGTATCCGTTTCTGACCAGAATGTTTTTGATCATTCTTCTCATGTATGATGAATCGTCGACTATCAATACCGTTTTCATTATTGTGTCCTTAAGTGATGTTTATAGATTACCGGTCTGGTACATAATAGCTGCTAAAGCTGCGACCGGTGCGGTTTCCGAACGTAAAATACGCGGTCCGAGCGAAACTATCCGGATATCCTTTGATTGTACATGTTTGATTTCATGAGTTTCAAAACCGCCTTCCGGTCCGGTAATGATCGAGATGGAGCTGGTTTTGATGTTTTTTTGTTCCTGTACCGGTGGAAATTGCTGTTCTAAAACTTCTTTGATATGTAAATTATTTTCTTGTTCGTAAAAGAGTATCGCCGGTCCTGAAGACCCGGCTGCATCGGTTATTATTGAATCAAAACTCCCACCGTGGGAAACCTTTGGTATGATCCCTCTGTTGCATTGCTTTGCAGTTTCCAGAGATATTTTCTGCAGTCTTGCTATTTTTTTGGGTATATCATGCGGTACGGCGACACATCTTCCGGATTCAAATAAAATTATTTCGTGTGCTCCGAGTTCCACCGATTTTTGAACGGCATAATCGAGTCTGTCACCTTTTGAATATGCCATATAAACCTTACATTTTATGTCGGGTTCTCCGGGTGATTTGATTTGATCTATAATTTTTGCGGTTGAGTGACCGGTGCGGTCACCCAGACGGCATATATAATCTGTACCGTTACCGTCACATATTATGAACTGCTCGTCCGGACGCAAGCGCAGCACACGGATATGATCGGCATCTTCCGGGCTTAATTTTATTGAATTTTCTGATATATCGTCAGTGTCAGCGAAAAAACGTATCATTAAACTGTTCCTGTTGCTAGCTGCTTATAATAGGCGGTCTGTGTGAATCTTTTACATAAGCGACATCAAAGAAGTCCCTGTTGAGTGTATTGGCCCATCTTACGAGGCTGTATCCTCCTATTTCAATACGACCCATTACAGCATGTGAATTATACACATTGACGGGTTGATTAAAATCTACTATACAATAAATGTCAAATCCGTTATCGATAACGATCTGCAGCGCTTCACCTCTGAGCAAATGACCGTACGGTGCGATGAAAAGATTTGTTTTGCCGGTAAGCGGTTCGATCTCTTCCTTCCATCTTCTTATATCCCAGCTTATATTGCCGGGAACGGTTTCGGGTCCCCAAAAACCTGTTCTATTATGTGAATAGCTGTGACTTGCAAAAAGCCAGCCGTTATCCTTGAACTTGTCGCATAGTTCCGTTACATACTGCCGGGTTTCATTATTTTGCAGGTCACGCAGGTCATAACCGAATATTCCCATGTAACCGGTGGCTGCTATTATGCCTTTATGACCGCGGTGGGAAAATTCGGGGTTTTCCTTTACGAAAGCGTCAAGAACTATGTGAACGTCACCATCGTAAGTTATGATCGTTTCTCCCGCAGGTGTGATGACTTCGGTGGCAAGCTCACTATGTTCATCAAAAATGATCCTGTTCGCAAAGCCGGCACCCGGTCTTCGTGACCGGTCAAAACCGCCTGATACACCTGCACCGCCGCCGACAAAACGCTGTCCATAATGATATGTCGGGTCATCTATTGAAAGAACCAGCGGTTTTTTTCCGGGTGGCAGATAAATATCATTTTGCCGCATGATACCGTCGGTATCCTTACTGAATATATCGTTTATATCGTATAGGACATATCCGCGTTCAAACAGCTGCGGCAGCAGACGGTTGAATTCGGATTGAAATATAAAGCCTTCATTATAACCGCCTGTCGGGGTGTTGAGATTTGGGAAAAGATGCTCCGGATAAAGTATCAGGCTGTGAAAGAAGATATGTTTTATTTTTCCGTTGAAAAGTACAAGTTCGTTCCTTGCGTTTATGATCTCTGCTTCGAGACTTTGTGTTTCGTGATTTATATATTCTTCATCCCTGTTCAGAAGAGCGATCGCTTCTTCGTAAAAATAACCTCTGAACAGTAGTCTGCTTTCCTCCAGGATGATGTTTCTTCTTGTGATGCGTTCTGCTTCGATTTGTTCGGGTGATATATATGCGTTTTCGCCGGGGTCTGTTTCTTCGGAGTTTGCATCATCATGGTCCGTATCTTCACCGGGGTCAGTGTTTTCACCGTGGTCATCAGGGTTATAGTTAATGTCATCTCCAGGGTCTGGTGTATTTCCGGGGTGTGATCCGTTACCGGATTCTTGCAAATCAGCCGGTCTGTTATTGATTTGTAAATCGCCGCTGTCATCAGGTCCGGAGACCCAAAAGCCGGATACAAACCAGGCTCCGACGATTATTATCAGCAATAAAAGTGCAATTATGCTTTTTTTCACAGTTTATTTTGCTCCTATTATGCCACGTGGCTAGATTATACAATAAAACGGTTCCGCATTCAAGATGTGTATGTTAATATAGGGATTAGTGACCAGGGATTCGGGATTTGGGATATTTTTATGTATAAGAATTTTAATGAGTTGAATAGTCATATACAGGCGGGAGCGGGGACTTTGGTTGTTGCTTCTGCTCATGACAAAATTACTCTTGAGGCTGTTTTTGCTGCTGCAAGGGAATATGATATTCAATATATCCTTGTCGGTGATCGCGATAAAATAATTTCATTATCTTCTGAAATGGGATGTTCACTTGATGACGGCTCCATCGTTGACGGGTATGATGATGCTGATTGTGCAGGCAAGGCTGTTTCATTAGTGAATGAGGGTTCCGGGGATGCATTGATGAAAGGGTTGATCGATACCGGTGTGCTCCTTAAAGCTGTATTGAGTAAAGAAACAGGTATACGCGGTTCAGGTACGCTTTCACATTTAGCAATCCTTGAAACTCCGGGATATCATAAACTGATCGGCATCACCGACGGGGGTATGATCCCCGATCCGGTATTTGATCAAAAAGTTGATATAGTTATAAATGCAGTTGAATATTTTAACCGCATCGGTTATGAATGTCCGAAAGTAGCTGCTTTGTGTGCATCGGAAACAGTAAACCCGAAGATTCAGGAAACAGTTGACGCAGAGATACTGCAAGGAATGTGCCAAAAAGGCGAACTTGGCAAGTGTTTACTGGAAGGGCCATTATCATTTGATCTTGCTGTCAGCAAAGAGTCTGCAGTCAAAAAAGGGTTTTCCGGTGAAATAAGCGGTGATACAGATATTTTGATGGTACCGAATATCACTGTTGGAAATGTACTTGCAAAAGGCTTGATTTACTGGGCAGGAGCAAAAATGGCAGGCTGCATCCTTGGAGCAAAAGTACCGATAGTATTATCATCACGCGGTGCATCAGCAGAAGAAAAATTATTTTCTATAATGGTAAGTCTACTAAAAAAATAAAACATCAGCGGATAGAAAGCGATTTGGAGGTATGATATTTACTATCGTAAGTGTAACCATGGACGGTGGAGCGCACGAGTTAGATGCAGGATGCATCTCCGAGTGAAAAGATAGTGAATATCATACCTTCGAAGCGCTGAACGGAGAGGTGTTCATTTTATGGATTATTTGATCTTAGCT
>Ga0123356_10008016_pt1 | contig 10512 bp, 15 predicted proteins | sample TergutEmb28metaG_2_FD_92546 | JGI IMG/M metagenome (GOLD analysis project Ga0123356, IMG submission 92546) | Embiratermes neotenicus P3 segment gut microbial communities from Petit-Saut dam, French Guiana - Emb289 P3 | ecosystem: Host-associated > Arthropoda: Insects > Digestive system > Gut ... | reverse complement strand
TGCAAAGAGCTTGAGGTCGCCAATTAGATATGGGTTAAAAGACTGCCCTAGCGCGTATGATGTACTAGCTAGTGCTGATGTGGCAATATTGCCTGTATTATTTAGGATCATTAGTTGGTTGTTCACCAAATTACTATAGGCAATATTGGCAATACCACAGCTTTCATTTGACCATGTACTACCATTATCAATAGATGTATTTACAGTGCCGCTACTATCTACAATGACAAGCATATTATTGAGCTTAAATATTCCTCTGATAGTAAATGCACTTAGCACAGGGCTAGTTATTGCGTTCCACGATGCGCCTCTGTCTAAGCTTTGCAGTAATACGCCGCCATTCCCCCCAGCAAGAATCAAGTTATCGTTAATATAACAAAGGGTTGTAATAAATGTTGCGCCGCTATATACTTGCAGCCAACTTTCCCCATTGTCAATTGACCGCATAATTGCACCATTGCCGCCAAGTAATATAACACTGTTAGCATTGACACCAGTCATTAAATTACCATAAAAAGTTGTCGATGCTTTCATCCATGTTGCAGCATTATCTATAGACCGATATATTAACCCCCCTTGACCATAAACAATTATGAGGTTGCCAATACTAATACCACCATATAACGAGTTCCCTGTAATTTCTAGTTGCGTAGATGTCCACGAGTTAAAACTATTACTTGAGATTAACAATGTCGCCGATTCGGTAGTTATTATACTTATGCCATTGGCCTGAAAGCCATTGTATAGATTGCCTAAGCTGCTATCCGATAGATTACCCCATGTCGCGCCATTGTCAGAGGATGTCAATATTGTGCCATTCGTCCCCACGATAACAATATTGTTATTTATATCTGGAAAGATGCTATTGGGGTTCGTTATTCCTGTTCCTGTAACTGTCCAGCCAGACATTGTGCTAAATGCTTCGGTATTCCATCCGATTAGGGATTTCCCTGCCTGCGTAAATCCGCCGCTAGCCAGTGCATACGGACGACCCTGCCTTGCAAAGTCGTAGAATGAGGGTTCTATACCGCCGTTTGGCTCATAGGTTACAGTTGCAAAGGTGGGTTCAGGTGGGATATTTAGACTAGCCTCTAGGTTGGTTGAAACAATCAGGACAAGTTTGGCATATTCTTGAGCATCATTGACAATCCAGAATCTATCAAAATTGCCTTTGATTTGAAGCCCTGCCAATAGTGGTATTTGTGCATTACCACGGTCATTAAAGACGATTGACGCGCTTCCTGTTGCGACTTCTACAAGTAAGCGATTACCGCTAAGGGGGAATACTTGCCCGTTTGGGTCGCCAGCGGTTGCGTTGTGTACGATGTCCAAAGGCACGATTTCAGCGTGATAGTGCATTTCACCATTGCCGAGGCTTTTCACGAGTTTTGTTACCGGACAACAATTATTACTTTCCATGTTACTTACTCCTGTTTTTGATTAAAATTACGACTATGAACAAGGCGATTACGCCTATAATCCAAGGGATTAAGGGACGTATTACGGACATGACACCGGTGTCATCGTCGTTATCGCCGGAGCCTGAGTTATTATTTCCGCCGCCGGAATTGTTGTTGCCGCCGGTGTTGCCAGCGTCATTACCGCCTGAAAGGTCATCACCGTTGGCGTTTGCAGTAACGGTGAAGTGTGCAGCTTCGCTTGATTGGAATACTTGTGTTATATCCGTGCCAAGCGGCTCATAGACATAGATTGTGGCATTACCCAGCGCGACATTATCACCTATGAGGATTGAGATATTAGCGTTGCCGTCCGCATTGGAGTAATGGTTCGTTTGGACATAAATTGACGTGTTGATACGCGCCCAAAGCATTGTATACGGCGTAAAACCTGTAGCAGTAACACTCAGATAATTACCACGTGCAACCGTGGAAGGTGATATTGTTATGTTTGGCATTGTTTACTTCCTTTGTTTGATTTCAGCCATAGGAATAACACCAATATTGGCAGGCTGTATGCCAGTATTGCTACTGAGATTGCTTCCATGCTATGCCGCACCTTTCATCGCGGCTAACTTGCCAGCTTTCACGGCTTCTTTGGCGGCGGCTGTGTCAAGTAGTTCCGCGAGAGCTTCCGCGCTTTGCTTTTGCTTGCTTGGTTGGAGCGCATAGAAAGCAAGTGCTATTACAGCAACGACTAAAATAGCTATGATTGTCCACTTGACTGCTTGCAGTAAGTCGTGTATATCTTTTGGCACGTCTTTTGCAGTATCCATAAAGTTATCTAAGATTTCGTCAAGCGCGCTTTTGTTTAAGTCTACTGTAGGAGCATCCGAGTTACCTATTGCAATACTGATTTTATTTGACACTTCACCATTGTCTCCGACAGCCATAGCATATGCGCCTATATTTATGCTGATTGGAATGATAACTTGAGCGCTGGCATTTCCCCATATGTTAGTGCGGCCTGTAGCTGATGCGATAACCGCGCCGTCTGTCTTTGTTATGACAAAATTCACAACGGCATTAGTGACTGGTAAAGCTAAGCTTATCCAGTTAGCTTTGAATGTTACTACCTCTCCACCTTGGAAAAGTAGATTTTCTCTGTCAATTGATAGGGTAAATTGGCTTAAAATTGGCATATAGAAATATCTCCTAACATGTTATATAATTCCATTATTGCAATTGAGGATTGGATAATATATGTTTGGTAAGATAGGACCGTGGCAAATTGCGTTAATAGCATTTCTGTTTATTGTGTTACCTATTTTGATAGTATTCTTTAGAAGTGTCAGGCGTGGCTATAAAGGCGGTTCAAAGAACCAAGAGAAAACTAAACATATAGCCAAAACGACTGAAATAAAGATTAAAGAAGTCATCAAAGTACGTTGTCCTTACTGTCAGTCACTAGCCGATGTTGACGTTAAGAAATGTCCTAACTGCAACGCAAACATAAATTAACCGCCTTACTTCTTGCGCTTTGACTTCGAATTGCCTTTGCGCCAAGATGCCGGAATGGTTGTTCCTTTGGCGAATTGTCCGTTCTTTTTACGTTTGATAGTCACGGTTAACTCCTTATTGAATTATTTGTACCTTATGCCTATGGCGCCAGACTTGGCACCATAGGCATTTTGCTTGCATCTCGCATGGCTAACAGTATGCCGATGGGCGGACTGTTAGTTAAACTGTCTACCAGTTATCTTGACTGCGAGGGTGCTGGTGTTGACACCAGTCGGGCTATTGATAAACATGGTGATAACACGGTCGGCATGCAACGTTACGCCCTCTTGAAACTGAGCGCGTCTGTTGCTGTCTGAAATGCTATCGTTTAGCTGTTCCCAGTTGCCATCAAACAACGTTACAGCGCCGTCGCCACGTTCATTGCGCGCAGCTTGAATAAGTACCGGACACGAGCCAAGTAATGCGGCCGGAGTGGTCGCAGTGTCTTTGGCAGTTGCCCAGATAGTGTGCTGAGGATTGTTGGCATCAAACTGCCACTCAGCCCCAGCCTGAACACGCCAGCGGATACATGGCGCTAATACGCCAGCCGTGGCATTTGCGAGTAACTGCTCAACGCCAAAGCCGGATTCCCTAATAGTTAGTGCACTTGCTATTTTGCTCATTGAAATTAAACTCCTATAAATTTATTTTTAGATTGACCTGTTGCGATTATGGCGGCGTGTCCGGTCAAGACTATCGCCCTCGCCCTCGTCATCGTCATCTACGATAACGTCAGTTGTTGCCGGTGTGCTTACTCTGTGATAGCTTTTAGCCTTTTCAAGAAGAAAGACACAGGCGGCAATGAATATTACGAATAGCATAAAATCTTTGAATGTCATGGTTTACCTCTAAGCGTATTTACTAACCCACTTGGTGAAGACAAACATACCCACAACAACGAGTACTACGGTAATAAGGGCGGTCTTTGTATTCATGGTTTCAGCTCCTTTTCGCCGGTGTTATACCGACATATTTTATTTGTTATGTCATAGTAGGCACAGATGGTCAAAGATGTAACTAGCTTATTGACCATGGATTTGACCATTTTATTGACCATTGTTGCTAAAAGGGTTGCTTTAACTTTTGAATATAAGGACAAATGAACTATGGAAAGGAGGTGAGAAAAGACGTGTCAGAGATTGACGCTCTCGCAGAGTATGACCCGTCTATTGATGCGGATATGGTTCCACTGGCAGAAGCCGCTGCGCAACTTTGTTATAGCAAGCGTCATATAAGACGCTTGGCGAACGAGCAAAAGCTACAAAAACATCAGCGCGGTAAGAAGTGTAATGTTTTCTTTTCAAAGACAGACATTGCCGCATTTGCAAGCAAACGGAATATCCGCGCCAAAGTGATTGCACCGGACACGCCGCCCGAACAGGTCATTGAGCCGAAGAAACTTCCTTGGTACGAACAACCAATATTTTAATAAAGAGAGGTATTTTATATGGAAAACACCAAAATAAAGCTTAAAAAGCGCGTAAGACGCAAGCCAACTGTAAAAGTAGCCGCTACAATGCCCAAAGAAGCCCCTGTTAAAGCTAATGCGGACATTTCAGGGGACATACCCACGCCTAATGCGGACATGGTCAAAGAAAATGTGGACATTGCACCGGATTTGACCATTGAAGCTAATGCGGACATGGTCAAAGAAAGTGAAACATTCTTTGTATCAGGCACGGACAATAATAAACCCCTGAAAGACATGCCGACATTCAAACCGGATAAGCCAGCCGAGCCCAGCGCGGACACAGCCAAAGTCAAAGCGGATATTGAGTTTATGTCATTATGCTATGAAGCTCTTGGCAACCTTGCGGCTGAGGCAACGAAAATCCCGCAACTCAATTTCACCGAAAAGGAATTGAGTATGCTATCGCGTGCTACCGGACGCATATTGCCTAATATTCCGGCAAAGGCTGAGTTCACAATGGTTGTATCGTCCGTTTTGTTTACAAAGCTCATGATTTTCACGGCTGTTATGCGTACAAGGAAAGCTGCGCGGCAAGTTGGAATTATTGCAACCGGTGCCGATGCAACGGTACCAACCGAAAATAACGAAGTGATAACAGGGGAACAAGATGTTCGATAACACTATGGCAAAACTACTAGGACACCAGTTGAAAGCACAATCCGGCAACGTCCCTGTAAAGCCGCCTGAGAGCTTTACAGCAAAGTGTATCGTTGCGTCTGAGGATTTTATTAAAGACGTACCAATGCTCAACATGATAGCGGACAGCTTGCCCCTAATTGCCACTATGGCAGATGATAGCCCCGAAACACAGGTTGCATTCACAGACTGGTTTATGCGTTGCCGCACACTATGGCGACAAGAACAAGCAAAGCCGGCGTTAATTGTGGAAGGTGGTCAGAATGATACAGATTGAGCATGACCAAGGCATTGTAATTGCCGGTATGAAAGGGTGCGGTAAGACCACTGTCGCACGGCATATACTGGCTAAAATACCAAGAAAACGTATATGGGACCCTCTAGGCCAGTATGTAGACCTTGGCAGTTATAAACCAAAGTCAGGACACTTTGGCACTATTGAGGAATTTTCATTCTTTATTGAACAGTGCCTAAAAGAAAAGAATGTCTTTATTGCCGTTGAGGAATGCGAGCAATTCGCGGGGCACGGCAAACAACTTGACGAATTGCTGAACGTGATAACTATGGGGCGCAACTTCGGTTGCGGCTATATGCTTATTACGCGCCGCCCTGTTGGTGCTAATGTAACCGCCTTTGAGTTGGCAGATCATGTGCTGATCTTCCGCTTGCGTGGTAGGAATGATAGACGTTTCGTTGAGGAATTTCTATCAGACGAATACGCCGACCTTGCCGCTGAAATATGCCACTTGCAAAAGTATGAATTTGTTTATGTAAACCCCGATAACGTGGCAAAGAAAATGCCGCCGATTGATTTGTAGTATTGTTCTGAGAAAAGAATAAAAGCCGCTGGTTACGGCAACGGCTATTATTCGGCGTGTGTGGTGGTTTTAACTAACCTATCTGCGACTACACTATTCCTTGTGCGTATAAAAGGGATCCCTTTTACGCTATTAAATTTTGCTGTATTTTCGTGCCTGAGAATTGTTATTTTTGGACATACCCTTTTAGTGAGGCTTTATCCGGCATATATTGTCTTTGGTTTGACTAACCATCGGCGTTTACGCTGTTTGTTGTCAGCACTACCTTTAGGGCGATGATAAACCTTGCCCTCTGCTCTAAGTCGCGCCATAGCTTTTTTTACGGCATCGCTTTTGAAGTCGCTATCCCACTTTGCAAATTCGGCGAGCATGAATAGCACTATGTGTTTCATAGGGCCGCATGTGTCAAGGTATGCTTGCCTATAACTCATAAATTCCACACCTAAAGCACCAAGGTGATTAAGCAATGCGGACTGAGTGTTGCCGCCTTTGCGCGTGAGGCGGCTTACATCCCATATCAGTAAAGTATTAAACTTGCGCTTTGCGGCATCTGCGAGCATGTCCTCAACGCCTTGCTGATATTTACCAACCCATGCGCTTTCATAGGTTAGATATTCTGAGACCACTTCAGCGTCAATCCTTGCGGCAAGCTCAAGTAATAGTTTGCGCTGGTCTTCCGGACACTGGTCGTCCGTTGAAGTCCTCATTAGCAAAGCTGCGCGGCGTTTCATGCGTAATACTCCTGTCGGCAATTACTGCATCGCCATTTGCGCAAGTCAGGGGCAAGTCCTGCTTCTCTTTGCCATGCAATTTGTACACTGCCACGAGTGCTACCGCAAACAACACATTTGCGGTGTGTTGTTTTGATATATCCGGACGGCATTTTGACGATTGCGCCAAGTTCTTTTCCCTTGGCTTTAAGATAGATATTACGCAATACTGAAGCGGATATAGGCACTAAGGGATTGCGGCGGTAATTGTAGCAATCGGCGGCGGTTTGCCATGTTTGACCACCTTCCACGAGGCGAATAATGTATTGTTCGTCATAGCCATATACGCTATGCGTTGTTGGAAATAAGCTAATTTGTGGCATTTTCTATGCCCCCCCTGTAAGTTTCATTTGCGCCGATAGGTGCAATGGGTTATTTGCCTTAAAGAAAGCGTTGGCAAACCCGCTAGGCGTGATTGCTCTAGCGGCTGAACGGCGTTGTTCTCGGCCGGTAATATGTGCGAATGCTTGCGGATTGGTTTTGATTATATCGGCATATTTGACTTTTTCCAAAGGGACAACATCACTTGGCTGGACTGTGACCGTTGGTTTCGGCTTGTTAAACCAGCCCCAAATGTCGGTTGCTTTCATGCCTAAGTTGCCATATTGCCATTGCTCAAAGGTGAATAGCGGATTACCAAGGAAGCGGCGCAATAATCCTCGTGGATTTTCAAGCGCCCAGAAGTCAAGCTTTGAATACTCTGATATTCGCCATACTATTTGCATACACGCTTGGACAACACTCATGGCAAAGACCAAATCGCGCTCACTATATGGAACTGCATTTGCTATACTAAATTCAGTGCAAGGCGGCGCGGCGAGTATCCCGACTATTTCGTCAATATCAACATATAAGGGAAATTCCGCACTATCAAAGATTATGCGAGGTGAGCCTTGCGGATAATGCGCAATGTGAAAATTTCTAACGTCATATTCCGGCAATGTCAGTAATATAACATCGTATTTGGCGTTTTTGTATGGCTGGCTCCATGCTCCAGAACCGCCGCATAAGTCAAGGACTATGTTATGCATTGGCGGCCTCTATCTTGTCGCAATCGTGATAATTAACAGGGCGGCTATATTTTCCGTTATATAAACCATCGCCGATAATTGATGTTAATTCTTTGAGATCTTTTTTTTTGGATTGACTCTTGTAACACTCCTCAGCGGCGCAAACGCTGATATTGTCGCGCTTGCCCATTTCCTCAGTGATTAAGGCGGTAATTGAGGGGCGTTTGTTTGGTTGTTTTGTAGTTTTATGGGTTTGGGTGTTGTAATGGCGCTTTAACTGATATGGGTTAGCTTTCGGCGGCTGTGGACGGCGGCGCAAAGCCTTTACACCGGACATATTGACAATATCAAGCGTTCCATACCAGCGGCTTGTCATTTTGGCAATGTACTTCTTGACAGTCTCTTGGTTAATGCCGCAATACTCGGCTCCAGCGTCTAAACACTCTTGGTAGGATAACTCTGAATAAATAAATAAACGCTCCAGCAACCATAATCTGAAACGCCTTTCAGCTATGGAATTGATTATTAATTCACCGCTTGATTGGATATTTCCTAGTGATATTTCTTGTCTTTTCGTGCCTGTGAGTGTTCTATAACTTTTTTCCTTATTCACACACACACACAAAGCACTATAGGGAATAATGTCGGCTTCTGCGAATACTTTAGCTTTGTATTTAGCGGATTTTCCACGCAGTAAATTATTGCAACTATCACAAAGCAATGTTAAGTTTTCGGGGTAGTTGTTATGTGAAGTAGCATCTATATGTTCGAGAATAATTCGGGTCTCTTCCGGAGTTTTGTGGCATTTTCGGCATCTTTCACCATCTCGCAATGCCACTATTTCGTAAGCATCCCAGTACTTTTCCCCTGTAAGTCGTCCCATGCTCATGGCACGCCTACAGTAAGTGCAATTTTGACCATAAAAAAACCTCCTGAAACTTTATTTATTTCAGGAGGTTTGCTGTTAATTTATCTACTGGTGGCCGTTTTCTATATATTATGTATAGTGCCAAGCATAAGATTGACATAACGAAACTAATAAGTGGGGTTGTTGTACTGGCTCAAAAATAGCGTCGCAAGCACAAGGAATTTCAGAGTCGAGTTTTTTCGACCGCGACCTTTCCCAAAAACCGCATTGATAAAAGAGCAGCGATTGCAAGGACTAAACCCGTGCAAAAAGTTAAACTTTATGTCGCGCAAATTATTCACTTATGTCGCATTCCATACTGGTTGCTCATGTCATAGCAAAATCTTTGCAAGGTGAAGACATGCCAAAAATGCTATGGTTTGACGGGCGCGGCGGATATTCAAATACGACTGTGTTTTTCCTGTAGATAGACGAGGCTCTGTAATCGAAATCTAGCCCTCTTAATCATCAGACGCGAGTAGTTTTCCCTATGGCTTCTGTTGTGAAACCATGCTTTTGGGGCTTCTTTATTGTCTTAATTAACAAAAGATGGATCGTTACACCAATGCCGACAATTCCCAATAGAACATATATCCAAACAGCCCGTACAATGACTATAGAAACGAAAAGTCCTATCCAAAGGAACGTTATGCTTGCGAGCTTAAGCGAAATGCTTATTCCCTGCTTCGTATAATAGTTTTCAATATACTGACCGAAAATGCGGTTTTTGCGCAACCAGTTGTGGAATTTTTTCTACTGTAGGAAAAACACAAGGCTGCCAGCAAAACAAACGGCGTGGTTGGCAAAACAGGAACAATTACACCCAAAGTCCCAAGACCTAAACAAAGAAAGCCTATTATTGTTAAAAGTATTCTTTTCGTTAAGCTGTAAATTGGATAAAAATATCCGCTTGATTTATGTCATCTAAAATTGAAAATCACTTTTTGATATTTGGAAGCGATAAAAGATAAGTTTCAAGTTCTGCGAGTGAACCTTGACGATATGCCGAAATATCAACACTGGTTGGGTTTTCCAAGAAATCAGTTACCAAGAATGTTTCTGCGCCAAGTGCGCCAATGCCCATGTCATCCATTGGGCTGTTGCCAGCCATAAGACATTGCTCCGGTTTCCTGTCAATTTGTGCCAACAATTCTTTGTAGTATTCCGAGCTTGGTTTGCAATATTTACTGTTGGCGTAATGCGTAATAAACTTGAAATCACAAGGCTCAAGCCCAACCCAATTCAACCGCGTCGCGACGGCACATGCCGGAAAAAGAGGGTTTGTAGCCAGCACAACATCATATCCATTAGCTGCCAGTGCCTTAACAAGACGCTTGGAAATATCATTTGGCTGCATTACCAACCTTACGTTGTCAAACTCAGTTGTATAAAACGCATCGCACGCAGCTTCAATTTTACGCCGTTCGCCTGCTGTCAGCCCCAGATAACCAACAAAGCTATCCCAGAATTTTTGTGAGTTTAGCATCCTTCCATCATTGGATATCATAGCCTTCGTGCCCTCTAAAATGGCTTTGACAGATACTTCAGGGTCCATATCAAGCCTTGAGAATACCTTTTTAAGTTCGGCCATATAAACGCCAAGGAAAGCATTCTGTGAAAACTGCAACAGTGTTCCGTCAAGATCAAAGAGGATAGTATCTATCATATTATTACCGTCTAATATGGGTATAGCTGGTTTTATTTTCTAATTATTTTCAAATATTCGTCATGCGCTTCTATGCGATAAAACACAAACAGAACGATTTTCGCTTGTGCTGCCCCCAAACTTTGGTCCAATTTCAAAGTTAGTCCGTACCATGTTAAGCAACCACTCCAGCCAACTTCTTCTCATCTGACACCAGTATAACATTCCAAACAGCCTGGCGCATAGTTTCAGTCATTTCCATATCGTCAAACGTATAACTCTGTGGCGCAGGCGTCTT
>Ga0123356_10008015_pt1 | contig 10513 bp, 6 predicted proteins | sample TergutEmb28metaG_2_FD_92546 | JGI IMG/M metagenome (GOLD analysis project Ga0123356, IMG submission 92546) | Embiratermes neotenicus P3 segment gut microbial communities from Petit-Saut dam, French Guiana - Emb289 P3 | ecosystem: Host-associated > Arthropoda: Insects > Digestive system > Gut ... | reverse complement strand
GGTCGAGGTTCTTTTCAACGGCTCGGCAAACGCGATCAGGCGTCAGGCGCTGCCGCAGCTCCACGAAATCTTTGCCGGACGAGACCAACGCAGGCTGAAGGTTGTCGACATCGGCTGCGGAACGGGGCGATTCATCGATGCGTTGAAGCAAGTCTGGCCGCGGCTTCCGGTTCTTGGGATCGATCTTTCCGAGGCGTATGTCAGGCACGCAAGACGGTATTTGCGAAATTGGTCGCACGTGAACGTCGGCGTCGCCAAGGCAGAGAGCTTGCCGGTCCCGGACGACAGTCAGGATGCGCTTGTCAGCATTTTCTTATTTCACGAACTGCCGCCGAAGATTCGTCGGGCAGTCCTTCGGGAATGCGGGAGGGTACTCAAACGCGGCGGGCGCCTGGTCCTGGTTGACTCCCTGCAGCGTGGCGACCGGCCGGACTATGACGGGATTTTGGAGCTCTTTCCGCAGAGCTATCACGAGCCTTACTACCTGAGCTACCTGGATGAGGACTTGACCGCGCTTGCCACCAGGTGCGGCCTGGTCCATGTCCGTGACGTGAACGCCTTCATCGCAAAAGTGATCGTGTTTGATAAACAGCCTTGACGCCGCGCGCCGTGGCCACGCGAGGAGAGTCGCGAGACTCTGTGCACAATAGTGGAAGTTGCCGGCTCGTTTCTCATGACGCCAGCGCAACGAGAAGCGATTGCGCTTGCGCGATCTCCGGCAATTCCGGCGTCGGCGCAAAGCCCTCGAGCGCAGGCGCGAGCACGGCATGAGCGTCCACGGCATGGCCTGTCGAATTGTAGAGTTGTGCCAGACCGAGCGCTGCGCGCAGCGCAAAGCTGCGCGCCTTCTGCTCCTGCGCGACGGCGATTGCCGTTAGGTAGGCCTCCTCGGCCGGCATTGTATCCGCCGGATCGCGCTTCAGCAGGATCTCGCCGCGCAAGCGATGGAGAAAAGCGTCGCTCCAGTGTTCTCCTGTCTCGCGTGCCAGCGCGAGCCCTTCGTCGATCCGGATCAGGGCTCCGACTGCGTCATCCTGCGCCTCAATCTCGGCAAGTAAACCTTGGTAGAATGGCACGGTAAGTTTGTTTCCTTGATCGATGAAGGTTGCCAGTTCCTGTCGAAGCTTCGTAGCTCCGGTGCCGCTGCTATCCACGCGAGCCCTTGACCAAGCGGATTCGACCGCGCCCATAGCTTCATAGAGCGTAAGCGCATTCTCCTGGCTGAGCTTCACGACAATCTCCGCGTCCCGCCGCGCCGACGCAGCATCACCGCGAACCATCTCGAAGTGGGCCTTCCAAAGGTAGGTGGTGACACGGGTCGGCACATGACCGGTTCCGGTCGCGTTGGCGACGGCCTCTTCCAGGATCGCCCGCGTTGGCCCGACCTCACCGAGCAGCCATTTGGCGAGGGCGAGGAAGACCCTCGCGATCGCACCGATATCGTAGCCGAAGCGGAACCTGGCCTCACAATCGCGCTCGGGATCGTAAATGCTCAGCGCCTCAAGGAAATTCGACTGCGCATCGACGAGATCACCCAGCCAGAGGCAGATGAATCCCACGAGGCGGTGGCCGACACTACACTCCATCACCCGCGATTCGCGTTCGGCCTCGCGCAGGAATGTCTCGGCAATGTCCCGCGCCAGTCTCAACTCGCCGCGCATCAGGTTGCCGATCCAGAGACCGTAGTAAATGTTGAATCGCTCGGTTGGGTTATCGATCGCCGTGGCCAGCTCCCGGGCCTGGGTGAAGGCCGCCTTCGATTCCTCCGCGCCGAAGCCGCGGGAATACATAAGCGCCCTGCCGAGGCTGGTTTGCAATTTCAGCCTGCGTTGCCGCGATGCGACCGCGTCCTTCACGTCCTGTGTCTCGGAAAGCCCGGCGAGGAGCGCTTGCGCTTCTTCGATCTCGGGAAATTCGGGTGTCGGTGAAAACCCCTCGAGCGCAGGCGCGAGCACGGCATGAGCGTCCACGGCACGGCCCGTCGAATCATAAAGTCGTCCCAGGCCGAGAGCAGCGCGCAGCTCGAAACTGCGCGCCTTCTGCTGCCGCGCTATCGCGATCGCGGTCATGAATGCCTCTTCGGCCGGCATTGTGTTCGCCGGATCGCGCTTGAGCAGAATCTCGCCACGCAAGCGATAGAGAAAAGCGTCGCTCCAATGTTCTCCTGTCTCGCGTGCCAGGGCGAGCGCTTCGTCGATCCGGGTCAGGGCTTCTACCGCGTCACCCTGCGCTTCGATCTCGGCAACCAAGCCCTGGAAGAACGGTACGGAGAGTTTGGTTCCTAGATCGGTGAACGCCGCCAACCCCTGTCGAAGCTCCGTTGCCCCAGTCTCGCCGCCACCCAGTCGAGCACTGGCCCAACCGGACACCAGCGCCCCACTCGTTGCAAAGAGCGCGAGCGCATTGTCCTGGCTGAGCTTGACGAGAATCCCCGCGTCGCGCCGGGCAGCAGCAGCATCACCGCAAACTATTTCGAAGTGGCTCTTCCAAAAATAGCAGTTGACAAGGGTCGGTACATGATCGGTTTCGATCGCCTGAGCGATACCTCCTTCGATGAGCGCCCGCGCCGGTCCGACATCGCCGAGCAGCCGCTTTGTGAGAGCGAGGAAGATCCTTACGGTCGCACCGATATCCAAGCCGAAGCGGAACGCTGCCTCACGATCGCGCTCGGGATCATAACAGTTCAGTGCCTCAACCAAATTCGCTTGCGCCTCGATGAAATCGCCCTGCCAAAGGCAGGTGAATCCCATCAGGCCGCGGCTAACCCCAGACTCTGTCGTCTGCACTCCACTTTCGGCCTCGCGCAGCAATGTCTCGGCAATCTCCCGCGCCAACTCCAATTCGCCGCGCGTCGCATTGCTGACCCACAGACCATAGTAAATGTTGAAGCGCTCGGCCGGGTTGTCGATCGCTGCGGCAAGCTCCCGGGCGCGGATGAAGGCTGCCTTCGTTTCCTCGGTGCCGAAACCGCGGGAAAACATAAGCGCCTTGCCAAGGTCGGTTTGTAGTTTGAGCCGTTGGCTGGGCGAGGCGGATGCAGTCGCGGCGGCAGACCCACCATCGCCGATTTTATCCGCGATCTCGATAGCCTTGCCGAGATGGGAGATCGCCTCCTGGAAGGCCGAACGGCGCAACGCCTCCTCGCCGGCCTTGCCCCACCATTCGACGGCGGCGTCGGTCAGACCCGCCTGCGTGAAGTGATGCGCCAGCACTTCCGGCTCGGCCGCGGCAATGTCGGGGAAGCGGTCGCGCAAGATCCCAGCGACGCCCCGGTGCAGCACCTGCCGCCGGGTCCTGAGGAGATTCTCGTAGGCCGCGTCCTGTATGAGCGCATGCTTGAAGTGATAGTCGGCGTCGGGCGGCAGTCCCTGGACCAGGAGAATATCGGCGTCCTCGAGCCGTTCCAGCGCGGCTTGCAGCACCGTATCGGCCATACCGGTGAGTGCCCGCAGGAGGCCGTAGGAGAAGCCCCGGCCGATCACCGAGCCGACCTGAGCTACTTCCCGGGCCGGGCCCAGCCGGTCGAGCCGCGCCATCAGCGATTGCTGCAGCGACGGCGGTATGCCGGCTTTGTCGCCGCGCTCCAATAACAGGCGGGTCACTTCCTCGACGAAGAGCGGCACTCCGCCGGTGCGCTCGGCCACCTTGTCCGCCAGCTCGCTTGGCAGCGCATGGCGAGCGGTCAGCGCCGCCATCATGTCGCGCACCTGCGCCCGATCGAGCGGCGCCAGCGCGACGGTCGCGTGATGCGAGCGCATGCCCCAGGGCGGCCGGAACTCGGGCCGGGTTGTCGCCACGATGAACAGCGGCGCCAGCCCTCCGCGCTCGGCGATGCCTTTGAGGACGTCCAGCGTCGTCGGGTCGGCCCAGTGCAGGTCCTCGATCGCCAGCACCACCGGCTGGATCCGCGCCCCGGCCGTCACCGCTTCCGTTATTGCCGCCAGCTGCCGGCGGCGCCACTCGTCCGGCGCCAGGTCCGGCGCGCGTTCCGGCAGCAGCGGAATGTCAAGGAGCGGCGCCAGCAAGGGGGCGTTCTCCGCCGGGTCGAGCTTCATCTGCGCCAGCGTGCTCTTGAGATTTGCGAGCCGTCGCTCGGCAGACACGTCCGCGCCGCCGAACACCTGTCGCCCCCATTCGGCGATCGGATGGAGCGGTGTGTTCTGCAAGAGCTGCGAGCAGCTCCATTCGAGCCAGGTGTGCGAGGTGTCCCGCAGCCGGCCGCGAAACTCTTCAATCAGGCGCGACTTGCCAACGCCGGGCTCGCCGACGATCAGCACCAATTGCCCGTCGCCTTGCCGCGCCCGCTCCCAGCGCCGCATCACCAGCGCTGTTTCCTCCTCGCGACCGACGAGGCGCGTAAGCTGGCGCATGCCGGAGCGGCGCCCGCCGCCGCTCGCCCGCACCAGCCGGAACAGCGCCACCGGCTCCGGCAATCCCTTCAGCGCGTGTGTGCCGCTGTCCTCCGCGACGAAGAGGCCGGCGATCTGGCGCTGCACCTGCGCGGTGATCATGATCCCGCCCGGCTCGGCCAGTGCCTGCACCCGCGACGCGACGTTCGGCGCGTCGCCGAAGATCTCGCCCGCCGCGTCGACCACGACGGGGCCGGTTCCGATGCCGATGCGAGAAACCAGCATTGGCCTCGCCGTATCGGCATTCGGCCGGTTCAACGCGGCGATGGCGCGCTGGATGGCCAAAGCCGCCCGGGCTGCCCGCTCGGCATCGTTTTCGTGCGCCGCCGGATAGCCGAAGAACGCCATGAGACCGTCGCCCAGTCTCTTGGCGACGGTGCCGCCCAACCCCGTCACCGCCGCGGATGCGGACTCGAAATAAGCGCCAACGAGATCGCGCCACTCTTCAGGATCGAGCCGCGAGGCGATGCCGGTGGAATCCACCAGGTCGCAAAACAGCACCGTCAGGTAGCGGCGCTCGCCGGTCACGTCCCCGGCAGGCCACGGCCCTGGCTTCCCCGCGACAGTCCGTCTTTCCGGCAGCGCGGCCGGCGGGTCCACAGCCGAGGCCGCCTCCGCCGGCAAAGCATACGGTTCGGAAGTGGCTCCCGGCGGCTTCTTGCGGTGACCATGGGACGAACCACCAGGCACCGGGTGCGGCCCTTCGGCGCTGGTGGGGTACGACCAGGTCCCGCCGTGGAGGGTCGCTCCGGCGACCCCGGCACGTAACACCACGTCGACAAGCCAGCGCGTTATTCTGCGCCCGGCTGTTTCCGGGATCGGACAACGCTCCGAACCGTCATTGGCGCCGCGCGCTGCGGACGGGGTGGAGAGAGCGGTCGCTTCGATCGCGGGCGCCGTCTTGAGCTCGGTATCCAAGAAGGTTCTCCTTGAAACGTAGTCTTCAGAGTGTCCGAGCAAAGCCGTATGACGGCAGCGACGTTTCCTTCGGGGGCAGCATTTGGTAGCCGCATTTCACCGACACCTTCGCCGGCTTCTCGAAACCATCGCAGGTCGGCGGTTGAGCCGTTTGCTTCAGCGGCGCCGGCGGGACTTTCCCACAGCACACAAAGCGCCCTCCCTCGATCCGATGCGGGACGACGGATTGCTCCAGAATCGGATTTGTCATGCGTCAATTCCCTGGTAAGTGCCGCAACGGACCAGACGGTCTCCGATCGACTGCACAGCCGAGCATCGATCCGCACGTTGGGCCGAACCGGCTACCCGAGAATTTCAGGGGTGAGAAAAAGCGTTACATCCGTAACGTCGCATCTGTGGGTGTCGCGGCCGAATCCAGGGAGCGTGACAATGCGGCCGCGAAAATCCGCGCTCACGCGCGGCCTGCGCAGGCTCCAGGAGCGGCCGCCATGCCTCGTTTGATGCCGCCGCAGCAACCAGGTCATACCCTGTCTCACGCCTGCGGCTCTGAGTAACATTGCCGTTTGGCGCCGGTGCGGCCGCCTAGCCGGAAACGCCACCGACAAGCGGATTGACCCTTTTCGGGCGCACCGCCGCGATGAACTTGATTTTCCGATTGATGAGCCCAAGCGCTTGCCGGTTTCGACGCGGAAGATTCCCTATCTCTCCGGTAGCGTGATGGCGGACGTGAAGATCCTATCGGGATCGAAGCGACGCTTGACGGCCTGGAGCCTGGCGGCATTGGCGCCGTAGGCGTCCGCGGCCTCCTCGCGATCATGCGGCCCCAGGAGGTTGGCGTAGCCGCCCGGCAGGGCGAGCGGGGCGAGGCGCTGCCAGAGATCTTTCGCCCAGCGCCGGTGTGCCGAGCCGCCATCCCCGTCGGGATTCCAACCCGCGACGATCTCCATCATCAAGTGCTCGCGGCGCAGGCCGAATGCGGCGCCATCCGGCGGCAAACGCGTCGCGGCGCCGTGGAAGTGGTGCCAAAAGACGGCGCAATGCGGCGACGCGGTGCGGGCCTTTGCCGTGATGATCGCTTCGGCGGCTTCCGCCGAGAGCGCCGGCAGCCAGCGCGTGCGGAGCTCCCAGTGACAGCCTTGCGTTGCCTCGACCCATGCGTCGAACCGGGCGAGCATGTCGGTGTAGGTCGCCGGTCCGACCTGGGCAGATTGCGGCGTGCCGAAAGCCTGCAGGTCTTCCATGACACGCTCGCCCTGACACCGGTCGCCGTTCCAAAGCGCGACAAGCATGATGACAGGTTCGCCGTCCGGGCCGGACATGATGCCGACGGCCACGCCGAGTTCGTCAGGCGCCGTCGCCGTGAATGCCGCGTAGCGGCGCAGAACCGCGCTTGCCTCGTTCCAGTTGTAGAAGATCGATCCCATGAGCATGTGACGGGTCGCATGGAGGCGGACGCGCAGGGAGGTCACGACGCCAAAGTTGCCGCCGCCGCCGCGCAGTGCCCAGAACAGATCAGGCTCGGCGTTGGCACCGGTCGCCACGCGCCGCCCATCGGCAAGCACTATGTCGGCACCGAGGAGGTTGTCGGCGGCCAGGCCGTAGCTGCCGCAGAGCGGGCCGTAGCCGCCCCCCAGGGTCAGGCCGGCCATGCCGACCGCGCCGCAATTGCCCAACGGCGCGACCAGGCCGTGTGCGGCTGCGGCGGCGGCCACGTCCTTGGCAAGGGCGCCGCCCGAGACGGTGGCCACAAGCGCTCGCGGGTCCACAGTCACTGCCCGCATCCTGGTGAGGTCGATGACGAGCCCGCCGTCGCGCAGGGCGCGACCCGCCCAGTCATGCCCGCCGCCGCGCACCGACAGCGGCAGGCTGTGGCTCCGAGCGGCGCGCACCGCCGCCTGCACGTCTTCGGGTTGTTCGCAGAACACGATCATCGCCGGGCGGCGGTGCACCGCGCCGTTCCACACGCGGCAGCCCTCGTCATAGAGCTCGCTTCCTGGCAGCGCCACACAGCCAACTATGGCCGCCCGCAGCTCGTCCGCACAGCTTGACCCGATTCGATCCTTTGCCTTCAGCATTGTCATGCTCCTTCGATGACCCTCAGTCCGAGCGCCTCCTGGTCCACCCCGCACCGTGACCGGCTTCCCCTCGTTTGCTAGGTGACCCAGACGTAGCGAGCTGTCACTGGCCGGTCATGAAGGTCTCCCTTCCTCGAAGTCGGCGATGACGTGTGCAAGCGCGGCCGTGCCCAGCGCGCCGACTGCGCCGGTGACGACCGCGAGCCCGAGCGGATGCATTGCGGCGACGACCTGCGACGCGAAGGGGCCGCCCGAGACATGCGCCGTCCCGCCGGACCTGACCGTCACGCCGTTCAAGCCGCGCGGGTCGACAGCGAGGCCGTCGCACGATGTACAGCCGGCCCGATCTTGGCCTCGGCTGTGCACCGATAAGCGAAGATCCCAATCGCGTGCGGCACGAATGGCCGTCTGCACGTCCGCGGCCGTCCGATAGTGCGCGACCGCGGGCGGCACGGGGCCGGTCGGCTTCGCCCAGATCGCGGTCGCCTCGGAGCAGCCGTTTTCGCCCGTCGTCGATACGCGGCCGAATAGTCTCTCGCCCAGGCGGGACAATGTTCTTGCGAAGAGGTCCGACAGGGCGCTTCCCCTGGTCTCACCAGTGAGCGCAGACTTCCCGTGCTCGTTCTCGCTGGAGGGCTCCATGGAATTGATGGACTCGCCGACGACGACTTGCTTCTGAATTGGATCTGACATTCGTCTGTCTCCGGATACGCGTGGGAGCGGCCAGGACGATCTCGGGATCGACTCCGCAGCCGAGCAGGGATTCGCACGCTGGGCCGACCCGGCTACCGAAGAATTTCAGGGATCGGATATTGCGTTACGTCCGTAACGTCGCATCGCCGGCGTGGTGGCCGAAGGCAAAGGAGCGAGGCGATGCGGCCGTGAGATCGGCGCTCACACGCGGTCCGCGCACGAGATCGGCGATTAAGGCTCCGTGAGCCCGCCATGCTTGCGTTTATGCGGCTGGGGCAAGGCAAGGCCATTCCCTGTCTCGTGCCTGACGCCCGAGTTACACGGTGCCGCTAACCCTGCTCGGCCGACAACCCGACCAGGCGTCGATAAACGCTTGACCATATTCGGGTGCGCGGTCATCCAGATTGGTCTGCGCGTCAACACGGTTGGGGCCGCCGACGATACGCTGCATTAAAGACGCCGCGATGAACTGATCTTCCGACTGATGAACCGCCAATCCCTTGCCGGCGCCAGGAGACTCTTTGCATGGCCCAGTCGAGCTCGAGACTATTGTCTAGCGGGCGTTGCGGCGCCAGGATCGATCACCTAAGCCGCTGCGGATTGACCAGGCGCGAAAACGCAGTCCAACACACAGTGCAACTCTGAAATGGACATCGGCGATGAATTCTCCGAACCTTGGCAATGCCGACACCCTAGACTTGGCTAGGTACTGGTTTTCCGCCGCTCATGCGCCGATGCTTTTTTACGCCAGCGGCTCCTATTTTCGCTATATTGCGATGCAAGAACAGCATTTCTTTGCGAAGAGCCGTGCGTTGGCCGCAATTTGCGCGCGCGTCCAATGAATGTAGGTTGAAGCGCTGCTGCGCACGTCCAAGCGGGTTTGGGCCGACCGAGCCTGCCACACTGTTGATACGCGCTCGTGCGAAGCTGACCTCGTTCCAACGACCCAACCGAAGCGGTGTTTCACCCATAAGTCTGTATTCGGGAGAAGCAGCATGGACGAGGAAATTCGAGCGGCGCTCTCGAAACCCAGCGCCGCCGCAAAATTCGCGGAAGCGTTTATCGACGGCTACCTGTCTCCTGCCTTTGGTGCGCGTTCGAAGTCGGAAATCGACCTGTTGGTGTTCTCTTGCCTGATCCGCTCCAACGCAATCGATCCGGAGCGCCCTATCTTCGAAATCGCGCGTACCCTTAACATCACGCCGTCCCGCACCCGCAGCCTTGTTCTGAATTGGCAACTGCGGTCGGTATGGACCTCAACCGACCTGCGCCAGGCACTTGCTAGCGCGCTCAAAAAGACTCGTTTTTCAAAAGACGGAACGCTTCTTACCTTTGGAATCGAAAACCCGCTTCTGAAGGAGGAGATAGTAGCCAGCCTGAAGCGCAAGGGCTTCTTCCCGGACGCCTCATTTGCCAAGGATATTGTCAAAGTTCCAGTCGAAGGTTTCGTCGAGTTCCTCGATGAAATCCTCGACGAGAAGACGAAAGCGGATGTGCGTGCTGCATTGGTCAAGGACAAGCAGCTCCCTGACAAGGGTTTTAAGGCTCTGGCCGTCGGCATCCTTGCGAAGCTTGGAGAAAAAGTCGCTGGCGAGGCCGGTAAGGAAATCGCCGGCGAACTCGTTGGTAAGATTGCGAAGCCTGCCACCGAAAAGGCGATCGCCTTTCTCTCTGGCTTGCTGCTGGGTGATGCGAAGGGAGCAGCCAAAAGCATTTCCAAAGACGATTTCGTAAGCGTGTAGTCGACATTTGAGCCTCATCGTCCTGATGCCGGGACGCGCGGTTCGGGGGTTCGGCGGCGGCAGCCTGATGCTCCTGGCGATGACCGTCCTTGCCGTGAAGCGGCGGCCGGGCTCTTCGACGACGGCGTATCCTCGTTGCCGGAGCTCGGCAAGTAGCATCGACTTTCCACGGCGGAGGCATTATCGCCACAGCAGCTTTGAGGCGATGGCGGCGCCCTCGGCGAGTGATTTCAGCTTCGCCCACATGATGGAACGGTGCACCCGGCCGGCGAGCGGGCTTTGGGAGAAGCCGCAATCCGTACCGGCCATGACGCTGTCGCGGCCGACGATATCCGCATAGCGCAGCAGCCGTTCGGCCACGAGCTCGGGATGCTCGACGACATTGGTCGAATGCGCAACGAGCCCCGGCATCAGCACCTTGCCTGCGGGCAGAGCGACGTCCTTCCACACTTTCCATTCGTGCTCATGGCGGGGATTGGCGGCCTCGAAGCTGTAGGCGCCGACATCGACTCTCAGCACGAGATCGATGATGTCCTTGATCGGCACGTCGAACAGGTGCGGTCCGTTCCAGCTGCCCCAGCAGATGTGATAGCGCGTGCGGTCCCTCGGCAGCCCTCTGAGCGCGTGGTTGAGCGCATCGATGCGCAGGCTCGCCCAATTGCGGTAGTCCGCAAGG
>Ga0123356_10008014_pt1 | contig 10513 bp, 3 predicted proteins | sample TergutEmb28metaG_2_FD_92546 | JGI IMG/M metagenome (GOLD analysis project Ga0123356, IMG submission 92546) | Embiratermes neotenicus P3 segment gut microbial communities from Petit-Saut dam, French Guiana - Emb289 P3 | ecosystem: Host-associated > Arthropoda: Insects > Digestive system > Gut ... | reverse complement strand
TTGAGTAATCATTTTCGTAAACAGGATAAGCCTCGATAAAGAGGTAATAATCCTTTTCGTTGGTGGGTGATTTTTGGAGTTTTACCGCGCATTTTGTTTTAAAAGTGGGTGTTTTCATACTGTTTTCTTCTTGCAATTTTCTTGCAAAGATACAGTATTTTTCGGTAAAATCAAGTAAAAATCGGTAAATTTTGATTTTTTATTCCTTTTTTATTCGCTGTGTTTCAGATATTTAGTAAGATTTGGTAAATTTTGGTATTTTGGTCATTAAACTTCTCACGTTTCAATAGCAAAAATAGCAAAACGCTATATTATGTTTTTTGTGAATAATTCGCACATTTTTTATATCATAGGCAATAAAATTTTGTTAAGAATTGGGGTGCGAAAATAGAAAAATAATTAAGATAACTTTTTAAACCAAAAAACTTAGATTTTTTCTGAATAATTTTGTTTAATACAAATTTTTATTACTTTTGCTGCCTTATTAATTTAATGTAGTATTATGAGAAAAATTTACATTAATCTTTTAGCCATATTTTTACTGGGTGTTTTTCCACTTGCGGCGCAAAATACAGATGGTACTGATTTTTGGGTAACTTTTGGTGGGAACTATCTTACCAATCCCATGTACAGCCATACTGCGCTAAATCTGCAAATACGCTTGGTAAGCAGGGAGCTACCTGCTACTGTAACCATCACTTACACTAATTTGGGGACTTCGGAGATCATTACCCTTGAGCCGCGGGAAGTGCGCACCATTGACTTGAACAATACGCAGAAACAAGCTGTGTATAACAATTTTACAACAACGTCAACCACCAATCGCAGCATTCACATCACCAGCGATGAACACATCACTGCTTATGCCATGAATCAAGGCGACAGGTCAACGGATGCTACCAATATCTTGCCGATAACAGTGCTGGGCAAAGAGTATTATCAAATATCGTACATGCCCCGATCCGGCGCCCGTGATACGTATGCCGTTATTGCTACAGAAGACAATACGCAAGTATATCACGATAATGGAGCAACACCTGCGGCAACGCTCATGACAGGACAGGTATATTACCGCGTTGCCAACTCCGGCATTGATATGACCGGAATTCATGTAACGGCAGATAAGCCCGTTGCCTTTTTTGCACTTAACCAAGGTGCAATTATTCCTGCTGCCGGCAATTTGGGCGGTGATTGCTTTATGCAACAACTGTCGCCCGTGAATACCTGGGGCAAAAAATTCTTTGTGCCGGTCTCAAATACTAATGGGAATGCAGACAGAGTACGTATTGTAGCCTCTAAACCCAATACAGAGATTACACATCATGTTGGCGGAAATCTCTTCACCGGCGCCAACATACCTGCAGGCTCGCAAAACAGATGGACAAATCTTCAACCCGGTCAGTGGGTCGAATTTGAAGTAACTGCAAATAATAACGGTTGCTATATACAAGCAAGTGATAGGATAGGGGTTTGTACTTATCTTAAATCACAATCTTCAGCAACAAATTCAACAATTAAGTCGGATCCCTCGCAGGCTTGGCTTCCGGCAATAGAACAAACCGCGATGCAAGCCATGCTTGCCCCTTTTATTCCGGTACCCTCCGGTAGCGGAACTTCCAATTTGGTACCTCCGCAAGGAGAACACTATGCCTTACTGATTACCCCTACTGCTACAAAAGATGAAACGAAGGTTTCTATTGGCGGAGGACCTCTGATCTATTTGCATGAAGTTGGATCATTCAACTACACATGGCGCGACAACACCAATGCTACCCCCAATATGTCTTTTTGCTCCCTGCGACTTGGAGACAATTCAGATTTATCCTATCTTTTTGAAAATTCCGGAAAACTTTTGGCAATGGGCTATGGAATCGGGAAGAACGAATCTTATTACTATCTTGGCTTTTCCGCCCAGCGTGACCTTGATGTTACATTTACCTTAAACGAAGACGATAATTGGGAAGATCGTATCTTTTGTGAACGTTTTTTTACCATCAGCGCCGGAATTGAAGATTTTGAGCCGGAAGATCTGCCCTACTTAACCTGGGAGATTGACGATGTGCTCATTGAAGAATTTACAGGAATGTTGGAATGGCCATATCCTTATGAGTTTTCCATAGGCAACCATATCATTAAGATGAACTATATTCTTGATGGTGAACAGCGTGAGTTTATTAGAACTTTAAAAATCGGCGGAGAGATTGCCGCTTCCGTAGCGCCAAACAACGAATGGGGCAGCGTAATCGGAACCGGTTGTTACGAAGCGGGAACTACAGCTACTTTAATCGCCATACCCTCCAGCATCAATTATAAATTAGTAAACTGGACCGACAAAAATAACAAGGTGGTTTCTACCCAAGATACCATAACTATTCTCGTAGCAGGAGACAGTATGCTGGTTGCCAACTTTGTACGAAATATTTTCGACGTTATCCTATCGGCAGAACCACCGGAAGGCGGCACAGTTGCCGGCGGCGGCGAAGAGATTCTTTTCAATACATGGATCACCATATCGGCAACCCCCAACGAACACTACGTCTTTTCACACTGGGCAGAAAACGGCGTCTGGATCTCTGATGAAGCCGAATATACTTTTCAGGTTACAAGAAATCGTGATTTGGTTGCCTTCTTCGATATTGAAACTTTCTATGTTTATGTTGAAGCAAACCCCGAAGACGGGGGCATGGTTTTTGGCGGCGGTGTCAATATCACTTACGGAGATGAAGTAGAAGTGTCTGCAACCCCATTCGCAAACTACTATTTTATAAACTGGACCAATGAAGCCGGCGATATAGTCTCTACCGATATGGATTATTCGTTTAGCGTGGAAGCATCTGTAACTTTAACTGCCAACTTCAGAGCAAAAGACTTCAGTATCGTCTTGTCTGCCAATCCGCCGCAAGGAGGTACGGTCTCCGGAGGCAACAACCATATCAGTTACGGAACTATGATCACCGTATCGGCAACGCCCAACTCCATCTACCAATTTGTTAATTGGACGGAAACGATTGGCGATAGAATAGATACCGTTTCCTGGAATGCGAACTATGAGTTTCCCGTTATCCGATCCCGTCATTTGGTTGCCAACTTTGAGCTAAAAACTTTCGACATCTACTTAAATGTAAATCCGCCGGAAGGGGGCACGGCTTACGGAGGCGGCAACTATATCCCTTATGGAGCTGAAATGACCGTTTGGGTTGTTCCTAACCTGAGCTACAACTTTTTAAACTGGACGGACGAAGATGGCACAATTGTCTCCGGCGATATGGAATTTACTTTTAATGTTACCAAATCCAGAACATTGACGGCTAACTTTGAGCCGAAGAGTTACCTGATCAGATTATTTGCCAACCCGCCGGCAGGCGGTACGGTTATTGGCGACGGTACTTTCAATTATCAGGAAGAGATAACCGTATCGGGAACCGTAAATGATCATTACCATTTTACATGCTGGACGGAGAACGGAGATACTGTTTCTTTTGATCTTGAATATACTTTTCCTGTAACCCGATCCCGTGATTTAACCGCTAACTTCGATCACAATGAATACGACATTATCGTAGAGGCAAATCCATCGCACGGCGGCATAGTGGATGGCGGCGGTTACAACATTGTTTTCGGAACCAATGTTACCGTAACGGCAATGGCAAAACCCTTTTTCCATTTCGAGAACTGGACGGAAGGAATGGGCGGAACAGTGGCTTCTGTGGATGCTAATTATACATTTGAAGTAACAAAATCCCGTCATTTGGTTGCCAACTTCTCAGCAGAGACCTTCGACATTACCGTATGGGCAGATCCAATCGAAGGTGGATCCGTTTCAGGCGGCGGCACCGATATTCCTTACTTAACGGAAATTACCGTCTCCGCATTCCCCGACCCGTGCTACGATTTCATGGGCTGGGCAGAAGATGACGAAGTGGTTGATACCAACCTTGAATATACATTCCTCGTAACCAAAGACCGTACCTTAACGGCTATTTTTGTGATGAAGAGTTTCAACATCACGATATGGGCAGATCCGCTTGAAGGAGGCGATGTTTCCGGCAACGACACCGGTATTCCCTGTGGTACAGAAGTAACCTTAACGGCAACCCCTGACGACTGTTACATCTTTTTAGGCTGGATGGAAAACGGAGAAGTAATTACTACCGACGCGATTTATACCTTTGAGGTAACCGGCGACCATGATTTGGTTGCCCGTTTTGAACAGAAAATCTACAACATTACCCTGACAGCAAATATAACCGAAGGCGGCTTTATTTATGGCGATGAAGGAGATATCCCCTGCGGTACAATAGTAACCGTAGTGGCAATTCCCGAAGAATGTTACACCTTTATAAACTGGACAGAAGGGGGCGCTGAGGTTTCTACCGATGCTTTTTATACATTTACGATAACAGAATCACATAATTTGGTTGCCAATTTCGAATTGAATCTCTTCGATATTAGCGTATCGGCAAGCCCATCGGAAGGTGGCTTTGCTTTTGGCGGCTACCCCAATATTCCCTGCGGAATGGAAATAACAGTTACAGCAATCCCTACAGACGACTGTTTCACTTTTATAAACTGGACAGAGGAGGGCAATGAAGTTTCTACTGAGCTTGTTTATACATTTACAGTAGCGGAAGATCGTGTTTTGATAGCGAATTTTGAACAGAAAACCTACAACATTATTGTGGGAGCAGAACCACCCGAAGGCGGCACAGTTTCAGGCGGCGGCTACGATACGCCCTGCGGAACAGTAGTAACCGCAGAAGTAATTGTTGATGAGTGCTACACTTTTATTAACTGGACAGAAAACGGCGAAGAGGTTTCTACCAATATCTCCTATTCGTTTACGGCAATAGAAGATCGTACTTTGGTTGCCCACTTTGAGAGAAAAATTTGCAACATCGTTTTATCGGCAGAGCCTGAGAACGGAGGAATAACCTACGGCAACGCTGTTGATATTCAGTGCGGAGAAGTAAAAACAATAACCGCTGTTCCCATGCTGAACTACATTTTTGCCGGTTGGACAAAAGCCGATGGCACTTTCTTTTCCGATGAGGCTGAATATACGTTTCCTGTTACCGATTCTCTCTCTTTGATTGCTCACTTTGTTCCCAAAAGCTATACGATTACAGTAGAGCCTGATTCATGGGATAGAGGCACGGTTTCAGGCGGCGGTATCTATTGGCATGGAGAACTTTGCACCGTAACGGCAACCCCTCTGCTCTCCATCTACAAATTTGTTAACTGGACAGAAGACAATGATGAGGCTTCTACCCATGCAGCATATACATTTCCTGTAACACGCTCGCGCGATTTGGTTGCCAACTTTGCGTTCAAAAGCTATGAAATTACGCTGGAGGCATATCCGCCACACGCCGGCACGGTTGAAGTTGAAGGAGGTGGCTTTGAGTTTGAATACGGAACAAGCATTGCAGTCATTGCAAACGCTTATGAATTTTTCTATTTTGAGAGCTGGAATGAAAATGGCGTACCGGTTTCCGGTGATCCGTATTTTCCGTTCTCTGTAACCGGACCGCGTCATTTGGTAGCCCATTTTTCTTCCGATACATTCAACGTTACCGTACAGGCAACGCCTCCCGAAGGCGGTACGGTTTCAGGCGGCGGCACAAACATTCCTTACCTGACAGAAATAACTGTATCTGCCACTCTTGATGAATGCTACGAGTTTGCAGGCTGGATTGAAGATGAAGATACTGTCTCTACAAGTCTTGATTACACATTTGTTGTAACCGGAAACCATAATCTGGAGGCGCTCTTTGTGATAAAAACGTTCATCGTTACGGCAACATCCAATCCTGTGGAGGGCGGTATGCTCTCCATTGACACCACTTACATTGACTGCGGAGAGTCGATAACCATAACGGCTATCTCCAACCTGGGCTACCGATTTTTGAACTGGACAATGGATGGAGTAGTGGTTCACGAAGACTCAATTTATACATTTATCGTAACAGACTCCACACACCTGATTGCTAACTTTGAGTATGTAACCTACAATATTATACTTGATAAATATCCAAGCTATGCCGGCAATGTCTTTGAAAGCGACGAGTATCTTTTAGGGTATGAATTAACCGTACATGCCGTTGCCAACATTGAGTATAAATTTGTAAACTGGACAGAAGACAGCGTAGAGGTTTCCACAGATGCCGATTATTCTTTCACTGTGTATAGAGATCGTCTCTTAACAGCTAATTTCACTACAAACACGCTTGACGTTGAGCTATCAGCCCTTCCGGACATTGGAGGTACTGTTGAGGGAGGCGACACGGATATTCCTTACGGAGAATGGATTACTATAACGGCTACTCCCAACGATTATTTCGTTTTTGTAAATTGGACAGAAGAGGGCGTACACATTTCCGACAGTGCAGAATATTCATTTCCTGTGCACTATTCCTGCCATTTAGTGGCCAACTTTGAACCGGAACAATGCCTCATTTCCCTCACGCCAAGTCCGGCTACAGGCGGCACCCTTCAGGGAGGCGGCACGTTTCCTATTGGAATGGAAAGAACGATAGAGGCTTTGCCCGCTACAGATTATACTTTTGAAAAATGGACAGAAAACGACTCCGTTATTACTTTCAATGCAACTTATACATTTACTGTAATGGGCGCCCGTAGTTTGGTGGCTCATTTTACCCCAAAGAACTATATCATTAACTTATCTGCAAATTCGCCGGAAGGGGGCGAGGTTTCTGGTGGCGGCAGTTTTCAGTATATGGAAACAGCAACCATTTTGGCAGAAGCCAACGAAAACTATGTTTTTGTAAACTGGACGGAAGGGGTAGATACCGTTTCTACCTCTGCCGAATATACATTTCCGGTAACACGATCCCGCAACTTAGTTGCTAACTTTGTATTAGAAAGTTATAATATTGACCTGACCGCATTGCCACCTGAGGGAGGATGGGTTCAAGGCGCCGGATATAATATCCCATGGGGAACAGACACCGCAGTAAGAGCTTATCCCTACACACATTACGTTTTTGTGGATTGGACTGAAAACAACGAAACGGTTTCCGACGATGCTGAATATTCATTTACGATAAAAGCAGACCGTTATCTCACCGCTAACTTTGCACCGAAAAACTACCATATTGCAGTGTATCCCGATCCTCCGGAATGCGGTACGGCTTCCGGCGGCGGAAATTTCCCGTATCAGGAAACGGCTACCGTAATTGCACAGCCCAAACCGGGTTTTATGTTTGTGAACTGGACGGAAGATGGCGATACTGTCTCTGTCAATGCCGAGTATGCGTTCCCTGTATTGTGCTCCCGTAATTTAACAGCGAACTTTACTGTTGCCGCCTATAACATTATCCTTGCGGCTGAGCCAACAGAAGGAGGAACAGTTGAAGGAGACGAATACGATATTGCTCATGGAGCACTGAAAACAGTATATGCATACTCCAACGAACTTTACAATTTTGTGGGCTGGTATGAAGACGACGTTATGGTTTCTCAGTTTGCCGAATATAACTTTATCGTATCCAAATCACGCTTTTTGGTGGCTCGTTTTACAAAAGTTACTTACCCCGTTACTTTAATTTCAGTTCCTTTTGATGGCGGTACGCTTTTGGGAGGCGGGGATATCACGCACGGAAATGTGATCACCATATCGGCGGATGCCAATGATTGTTACGCATTTGTTGCTTGGATGGAAGGAAATGATACCATTACCAACGAACCTCAATTTACGGTTACCATAACTGAGCCCCGAATTTTTCTGGCTCACTTTGAGATGACCACAGTGAGCATTACCACTGATGCCTATCCACCCGAAGGAGGCACGGTAACAGGAGAATTTACCGACATCTTTTGCGGAACAGAAATCACCGTATCTGCTCATCCAAAACCGGAATACAACTTTATTAACTGGACTTTAGACGGCGAAGAAATATCTACAACTGCTGAATATACCTTCTCTGCAAACTTCTCCGGTGAATTGGTCGCCAACTTTGTTATCAATTACTACACCATCACTCTGTTTGCCGATCCGCCCGATCTGGGTGAGGTTGAAGGAGGCGGTATATTCGCTTACGGAACCGAAATCACTATTTCGGCAGAACCCTACGAAGGCTTCAGTTTTATTCACTGGTTGGATGGCACTACTGTGGTTTCCACAGATGCCGACTACACGTTTGTCGTAAAAAAATCTCAAACTTTAGTCGCATATTTTGAAAAAACGATGTACACCATCATTGTTGAGGTGAACGATTCGCTTTGCGGACACGCCACAGGATCCGGACGGTATGACATAAACGAATATGTTCAGGTGAAGGCTTTTGAAAAAGAGGGGTATCAGTTTGCTAACTGGACCATAGACGGCACGATCGTTTCTACTGCCTTTTTTTACTCATTTCCTGCTACCAGAAACCTAACCATAGTTGCCAACTTCTTCATCCTTGACTTTGACACTTACGCAGTTACCCTCTGGGACAACACATTCATGCTCAACCTCAAGAAATTAGATTATGAAGGATATGAGGTAACGGGTTGCAGATGGTATAAAAACGGTACAGAAGAGATAGAAACCAATACCATTGATGTGTACAGTTACTCTGCCGGTCCCAAAAGAACTGATTTATTAGAGTTGGCGCCTACCTATTATATGTTCCAATTAATTACCAAAGAGGGTAAACTCTTGAACTCCACGAAAAAGATGCTCTTAGAGTACAAATTTGAACTTGCTCCGCCTCCAGCCAAATTGATAATATATCCTAATCCTGTGTTTTCAGGCAATTCGTTTACCATAGAAGGTGTTACGGCAGGCAGCCCCATTGAGGTATTTAACCAGGCGGGCGTTTGCGTAAGCAAAACTACTGCCAACGATACAACGGCGACGCTCACGCTGCAATTGCCGGCAGGAATTTACATTATTCGTAACCATAATAAAGAAGGGAAAATTACTTTTGTACGCTAAATATGATCAGAAAAACTTTCATATACTAATTGTATCCTTGCTTATTGTTTGATTAACAGAAGTAAGCACTCGTGCAAATAAAGGCAATGTTTGTACTTAAATATTGACATCGTTGGAATTTTTGGCAAGCATACATTTATTTTTTAGGAGCGCTCTTTTGTTATATTATTGCTTCACCGCTTTCTTCATCACTTCGCCCGCTTCGGTAGTGATTTTTACGAAATAAATACCGGCCTGCAATTGTGATATGTTGATGAGATGATTAGATGATGAGGTGATGAGATGATTGAGTCTCCTACCGTAAACATCAAATATTTCCACATTCTCAATTCTCAATTCTCCATTATTCCACCCCCTTAATCCCCCGCCGGCGGGGGAAATTCTCAATTCTCCTGTGGTGGGGTTCGGTACGAGAGTAATATTTTCGAGAACGGTGCGCGGTGAGTGGTACGCGGTGGTTTGCATCATCTCATCCTCTAATCGTCTCATCATCTCATCTTCATTGCTTTCTGCTTTCTGCTTTCTGCTTTCTGCTTTCTCCTTCATCGCCTTCCTCGCCCCAAATATTCATTGCCGATACAATGATCCAGTTAAAGTGGTTGTCTTTCAGTGCGCTGTAATAAGAAACCATATTAAATATAAAGTCGTACTCTTCTGAATTGTCGCCTCTATCGTCCTCAAATTCATTGAGTTTGGCAAGCCAGTATTCGTACTCATCGTTCCATTCATCGTATTGGGAAAGAAACATATTTAACTCTTCTTCTGCAATGATATCCATTATTTCTATTTTCGAGGGGCAACCGTTTACTGAATCTGTATTACTTTTCGTTACATTCGTTGTAATGAGAGGATTCTCAGGAGGTTGATTGCCGTAATAATAAGTAATAGCATTTAGAGGATTGCGTATTTCAATATTTACAGTGGGATTATTATAAAACAGGTTCCCCGCAGGGCAATTCAAATTGCCCTGATAATCTCTGATAGAATGATTAAAGTATGGCAACTGTATATTTTGATAATCACCTGCCAAAATATCAAAATCTTTACTCTTTTGAAAATGATTACACAATGTTTGCAACCCTTTCCTTTTAATTGTGTCGGAAGCAGCCGCATTGACTCCCCTGAACATTTGTCCAACAGCCAGCTCAATAAATGTGTTTTTAGACACTTCATTTTCAGCACCTCCACTATTATTTATCCACAATCCTATAGCATTATTTACAGAAGGAGGTCCCTTTTACTCGAAAAATTGGATCTACTCACATTTATTGCGCCGCTGCTTTGGGCTGTTATATGCGCCTCAAAATCTGCCATATTGCCAAAATAGGCATTATCTATCACAAAATTTGCCCGATAAAATGAGCCTACATTACCACTTTGTATTGGGGATAAAGGTTCAAATTTTACGCCCATTTTGTTATTAATGAAAGAGGCATTATCTATGCTTACTTTACCGCCATCTTTAACCTTAATGCCGCACAAAGCATTTTCAATACTACCGTTGTTTAAGAGATGTGCAAATCCTTGATATTGAAGATGTGTGGGTTTGGTTGGATCGCCCAGCACGGTGAT
>Ga0123356_10008013_pt1 | contig 10513 bp, 7 predicted proteins | sample TergutEmb28metaG_2_FD_92546 | JGI IMG/M metagenome (GOLD analysis project Ga0123356, IMG submission 92546) | Embiratermes neotenicus P3 segment gut microbial communities from Petit-Saut dam, French Guiana - Emb289 P3 | ecosystem: Host-associated > Arthropoda: Insects > Digestive system > Gut ... | reverse complement strand
GGCCGCCGCTACCGCCAATCCCACACCAGAAGCCGTCGCCGAAACCGCCACGGCCCCACTGGAAAAGGCCACGTTGGGGGTTGACGCCACCACGGCGGTGGCCGGACACGCCGTGAGTTTCACGGCCCGCGGTTTCCAGCCTGGTGAGCAGGTGGTGGCGGTTTTGGACGATGGCGTTGCAACCGCCGGACCGTTAACTGCCGGTCGATATGGCGAGCTAGCCGGGACCTTGGCGCTGGACCCAGACCTCCGGGTGGGGACCCATGTGTTGAAGCTGACCGGGGCAGCCTCTCAGGTTGCGGTTTCCGCTGAGATGACGGTGCGGCGCGACCCGGCGCTGGTCAACGCCTCGGAGATGGCGGCGGCCCAGAACGCGGCGGCTGAGCCGCAGGGTTTCACGCTGCTGGAGAACGCCATTGTGGTAGCCGCCGCACTAATGGTGCTGCTGCTAGTGTTCTTGCTGGTCAGCGGCGTATCACGGCGGCGCAGGGCGCGCCGGGTGATGACCTCGCCAGCGGGGCCGCAGATCGAGACCTGGGCCGAGGGTCCAGGGGAGTTGGCTGACCAGACGGGCGAGAGCGATCAGGAGGGGGTGGCTGGCCGGACGGGTGAGAATGACCAGCTGGGGGTGGCTGGCCGGACGGCGGCCGCGGATGCGGCCGCCGCAGTGCAGATTGGTGGGGCGCCCGTCGGCGCGGCGGTGCCGTCTGAGGCTCAGCTGGATCGGCCCACCCAGGTCATGGCGCCGGCCCGGACCGAGGCCGTAGGCGCGGCCGGGCCAACGGCCGGCCCAGATCAGACCACCGGCATGGCCACCCCCCCGGGTGGCGTGCTGCCGGCCACCCATGCCCCACCCCCGGGTGGCGTGCTGCCGGCCGCCCAGATGATGGCGCAGGTCAAGGAGCGTTTGCGGCAGCGGCGAGCGGCGCAGGGGTCCGGTTCGCCAACCGATGGTGCCACCCTGGAAACCCTGCCAGGCGAAAAGCCGGCCATGAACCGGGTCCAAGAGCCAGAGTCCGCACTGGTTGACCAGCTTCAGGAGCAAGGCTCATGAGGCGCCGGACGGTCACGGAGCTCGGGGCGGCAAGGCAGGCCCGTCGAGGCATGGTCCTTGCCCTGGCGCTAGGTCTGCTGTTGGGTGGCGCTTCAGTGGCTGCCTATGGGGCCGATGACCAGGACCAAGACCCGATTGAACTGACCGTGCGGGTGCCCAAGGCCTCGATTCCTCCCCCGCCCAAGACGGGCATAGCGGTAACCAACGCCGAGTTGGGCTGGGGCATCAACCTAGAAACCCGTGGCCGGACCTACTTTGGGGCCTGCAACTTTGCCATGGCCGGCTGGCCTGGCCAGGACGGCAACGCCAAGAATGCCACCCCCTGGGAACAGCGCGGCGGCGCGCTGTATCACGCCACTGCGGGCAATGTCTCGGTGGTTGACGCCAAGGGCAGCGCGGTGCAGTTTGCCAAGCGCTGTACAGATCCAAAGGGCAAGGCCTTACAAGGCGAGCCGGCCGCCACCTTCACCGACCACCAAATCCGGTTGACCAAGGGCACTGGCCGGGTCGACCTGAAAACCGGCGAGGGGCAGGTTGCGTGGAAGGGCACCGTGACGGTGGTCTTCTACGACGGGTTGGTCTATTTCTGGCTGCGTGACCCAGTGCTGAGCCTGACCAAAGGCGGGGCGGCCAGCCTGAGGGCCACGGTGGGCGGATACGGCTCGGACCGCAACGACGCCTCCAAATGGGTGCGCTTCCCCGACCGCTCCGTGACGCTAGCTAGCGGCAAGGCGCCGGTGCAAAAAGACGGCATCAAGCTCCAACCGGACTACAAAAACGTGGCCCTGCCGCTGGTCAAGGACCAGGCGCTGGGGACGGCGTCAACCAATCCGGGGGCCTGGCCAGCTGGCTTTGTCGACTTCCAGACCACCACCGGGCTGGGCCAGTACTGGTACTCCACCGGCAACAACCACGACTACCGCAAGCCACCCGACCCGCTGTACATCAGCTGGGACGCCAAGAAGTCCATCATCAAGCCGCCGCCCACTGACCCTGGACGGACGCCGCCAACCAACCCAAGCCCAACCAATCCGCCGCCAAGCAACACGCCCGGTGACCAAGGCGGGTCAGGTGGCAGTGGTCAAGGCGGCGGCGCCGCCGGCGCCGGGGCTACTGGAGCCGCAGGTACTGGCGGGGACGGTGAAGGTGACGGTGTGGGTGAGGGTGAGGCGTCGGCACGGTCGGCTTGGGACCAAGCGGTTGAACCGGTGGAGTTCAACGCGGCTGGCCAAGACCTGGTACCCGCTGCCACGGCGGACCGGCAAGGCAGGCGCCTGGCCGTCCAAGTGGCGCTATTGACTTTGATTTGTACTAGTGGACTATGCCTGGTCGGTTGGCGACGCGGCTGGTTCAAAGCCCCTACGAAAGGACAATCCCTATGAACGGCACACCGACTACCAAGCGCCTAACTGGCCTGTTGGGCACCGCCGCCCTGGTTCTAGCCGCGGCAACCTGGCTGCCGGCCAGTGCCAGCGCGGCCGAAGCGCTCAGCGACGTGACGCTGACCTGGTCTATCACCAATGAGGTGGGCGCGGGCGCCCACTTTGGCGGCTGCAACTTCCTCACGGCAGGGACCGCCGGCAATGCCGGGTCCTCGCGCCTTTGGACCGAAGGGGACGGTTTCTACGCGGCCAGCGCCGGGCAGGTGAGCATTGAGAAACCGAAGGCTGGGGGCGGTTGGGAGGCGCCCACCTGGGCAACTAAGTGCCTCAAGGCGGACGGCACGGCGGTGGACACCACCGGCACCACCGGCAACCGGGTGGTGCTGCGCGGCGGTTCGGGCAGCCTAGATGCGGCGGCTGGGACGGCCACCATTTCCTGGACCGGGTCGTTCTCGGTGGTGTTCTACGGCGGCATGACCTACTGGAGCGCGGCTAATCCGGTCCTCACGGTCAGGACCGACGGGACAGCCTCCTTGACGGCCACGGTCTCCGGCTATGAAGCCGCGCAGAGCGGTGGCGTGGTCTGGGCGCCGATTGCGCCGCGGAGCGTTACCCTGGCCGATTTTGCCGGGGTTGACCTAGCCAGCGCCGCCGTGGCCGGCGGGGAACTGACCATGACGCCGCGCTACCAGGACGTCACCGTCACCACCCCGGGCGGGTCGGTCACCGGGGCCTTCCCGCAGTCCTTTGTGGACTTCCAGCAGCTGACTGGGCAGACCTCTTATTGGTACGGCGCCGGGGCCAATAAGCTGCCCCAGCCCGTCGCCGTGACCTGGCAGGCCGGGCCGGTGACGCCGGACCCACCAGCTGTCAAGGTCTCCCAGACCGTCTTCTCAGAGGACGGCTCTTCGGTTTTGGTAATCAATGGCACCGGGTTTGATCCGGCCATGGCCACGGCCGTCAGCCCGCCGCTGATGGGTGGCCCGGCGGGGGTGTTTGTGGCCTTTGGCAAATTTGCGCCGGTGTGGCGTCCATCCGACGGGGCTGCGGCTGCCACCAGGCCCAACTCTGATGTCAAGTGGGCCGTGCTGGCGGCTGACATTGCCAAGCTGGGCGGGGCCGCTGCCGGGGCCATTGAACTGAACCCAGACGGTTCGTTCACCGCCACGTTGAACATCTCCAAAGCCGCCGCCGATGTTGGCGGCGTGGCCGGCGGGGTCTATGGCATTTACACCTACGCCGGCGGTGGGGCCCGGGTACCGGCCTACGAGACCTTCACGGCAGTGACCTTCGAGCCGGGTATTCCGGTGGTCGTTGAGGTGCCGGAGGAGGAAGAACCCGATCCAGATACCGGCGAATTCTCCTGGACCATCACCTCCAACCCGGCGGTCAGCCTGGGCACCGCCGTGCAGAGCGGTGATTTCTTCAACGCCGCCGGCGCCTTGCCCACCATTGTGGTGACTGACACCCGGTCCACCCAGGCGCCTTGGACCCTGAACGGGCAGGTGACCGACTTTGTCAAGGGCAGCGACAGCTTCGGCGGCCAGCTGCTGGGCTGGACACCGCAGGTGGGCGCCAACACGGTCGGGGCCGTGGCCGGTGATGCGGTGGCTCCTGGCGTTGGGTTGAAGACCTCGCGGACGCTGGCCTGGGCTGGTCAGGGCCATCCCAACGGGGCGGCGGAGCTTTCGGCGCTGCTGAACCTGTCGATTCCTAGTTCCACCCCGGCGGGCCAATACACCGGTTTGCTCACCATCACGGCGGTTGGTTAGCAGCGGCCCGGCTTGCCATCCGGTGATTTTGGCGCCGAAGCTGGCGGTGGCTACGCCACCTAGGTCGCGCCTGCCTCACAATCAGCTGGATGTCTTACCCAGCCACGGCGGCCGGGCAAGTTACTTTTGGCGGCTGCCACACGACCGGGAGGCGTTGTCTCCCAATCGAGGCAACCCCCCAGTAGTTTCTGGGCGCGCTAAATTGCCGGGCTGGCTGGGCGGTGGGTTGTTCAACGTTGCCCTGGCCCGGCTGGGAGCCGTGGCCTTGGCCTTGGCTCTTGGCCTAGTGGTTTGGCCGATGCCGGACCCCGCCTGGGCAGACCCGTCAAATTCGGGTTCAGGTCAGGCGGCGAACCGCCTGGTCGGGGACGGTGTATGGCGCGGTTTGGCGGTTGGGCAAGGGCCGGCATCGGACGTATGGGCTGCGCCCGACCCGAGTCAAGTGACCTGGTCACTCAAGCCTGCTAATGGGGACTTTGGCACGGGGCGGGCCAACTTCAGTTATCTGGTCGAGCCGGGCGGGGTGATCCAGGACGCCATGGTGGTGACCAACCAGTCGGCCGTGTTGGCGATTGATCTCAAGGTCTATGCCGCCGACGCCATGAACACCCTGGATGGTCAAATCGATTTAGCGCCGGCGGGGGCCACCGCTGAGGACGTGGGGGCCTGGGTGAGCTTATCCGATCCGGAGTTGGTTGAGGGGCTGATCCATCTAGAACCGGCGCAGGCCGTGACAGTTAACTTCACTATCAGCGTGCCGGCCGAGGCCGCGCCTGGTGACCACGCCGGCGGCCTGGTCACTTCGCTGGTGCGCGAGACCACCGATGCCACTTTGGGGGTGGATTCGCGCTTGGCCCTAAGGGCTTATGTGACGGTGACCGGCCAGCTGACGCCCGGGCTGGCGGTGGCGGACCTGGACTTGCAGACCAAGGCTGCGCTCAACCCGTTCGGCTGGGGCCAGGCGGTTTTGAGCTACACCCTGGTCAACACGGGCAACGCCCGGTTGGTGCCGACCGAGGTGGTGACGGTCAAGGGGCCCTTCGGGCTGGCCGCGCGGGCTGAGAGCCAAACCCTCGAAGAGGTGCTGCCCGGGGGGCGGGTGCAGCGCGAGGTGGTGGTTGATGGCGTGATGCAGCTGTTCCGGGCCAGCGTCACCGTCCAAGTTGACGCGCTGGCCGTGGGTCTAGGGGCGGAGGGCCAGCCGGCCGCCGCCGGTGGCCAAGCCAGCGGCTGGTTGGTGCCCTGGGTCTGGTTAGCGGTGGTGGTGGCCTTGCTGGTTGGTACCGTCTGGGCTGGTCGACGCCACGGCCTGCGGGGTGTGCCTGGTTTGCCTGGTCGCGTTGGCTCTGGTCAGCGCTTCGCGCTTGCCCAGTCAACACCGGGCGCGGAAGCTGAAAACCAACCGGTTCCTGCCCCGGGAGGGACCGAAGCCGACGCCTGAGCTGGTCACTTAGCTATGCTTGCCCGGTCAACGCCGGGTGCGGAGCCTGAAGACCAACGGGCTCCTGGCCCGGGGGAACCGAAGCCGACGCCTGGGCTGGTCACGTAGCTAACCGAAGCGGACAAGGACAAAAGATGATGTCTCACCCATTGGCTCGAAGGTGGTTGGCAGTGTTGGCGGCTGGGTTGGCCGTCGCGGCACTGGCCATGGTCGGAGGTTGCGGCACCGGTGCGGCGCCGTCGACTGATCAACGCAGCCCGGCAGGCGGAACTGGCGGCACGTCAACTAGCGGCACCGGCGGTGCGTCTGTTGTTCAGCCACCTGAGACAACCCCTGCGGCCAAGGGCAACACCAGCCCCACGCCAAGCAGCAGTGCGACCACCTTGGCCGACCGGTCGGTGTTTTTTGCCCACAACTCGGTGGGGCAAAATATCTTGGATGGTCTAAGGGCCATCGATGCGAGCCTGACCATTGTGAGTGGTGAGCAGGTTGGCGCCGCCGCTTTTACCGAATGGACCATGGGCTTCAACGGCGATCCAGTTGGGAAGCTAGGTGAGTTTGAGCGGCTGATGGCCGGCGGCGGCGGGGCCGCGCAGATTGCCGTCTTCAAACTGTGCTACGCCGATTTCGAAACCGACACCGACGTGACCCAACTGTTCGATGAGTATGTGGCAACCTTCGATCGTTTGGAGATTGCCCACCCGGATGTCACATTTGTCCACGTCACTGCGCCGCTCTACGCCTATGACGCCTCGTGGAACAACTCGGTGCAGCACGCCTTCAATGAAAGACTGCGCGCCGAATACGGTGGGATGGTGTTTGACTTAGCCCAGGTGGAAGCCACCGATGCCCAGGGCCAACCGGTGTGGTCGCGCGACGGTATTACTCCGGCACTGGCCGAGGAATGGAGTGCCGACGGCAGTCACCTGAATGAGGCAGGCAGTCGCCAGGTGGCGGCGGCATTGGAGACTTTCTTGTCCCAGCTACCTTAGAGCCTGCCAACGAACTCTGGCGGGCCTGCGCCGGACCGGATCGGGCGATCCACTGCGTCGGAGGACACGTCCCGTTAGCGCTGCTGTTCCTCGCTACGCTCGTCAACAGTTGTTCGCTCGCCCAATCGAGCACACCGGCTACGCCGCCTGCTCACCCAGCTCACTCACTGCCTGTACAACCGATTGAACCGAGGCGCGAAAGCTTGCTTTCGCAGCTGAGGTGATTGAAGGTTGTTGAGGAGCGAAGCGACGAGCACATGCCAAGGCCCGCCGGACGCCTGATGTATCTGACGTGCTGCCACAACTAGCACGGCCTCTGCCACCAGCGCTGCCGCCCGCCGTCGGCATGTGAGCTGCGCATGCGCTACACAAATACCGACCGTGTCCCCATACATCCTACATTCTCTCACCATGTAACATCTAGCATGTTAGTTAACATGTGGCGGGCGAGGAAAGGCAAGATGGGTTTACAGGACGACGTGACAGCAGTTGTTGAAACGGCTCGAATGGCTGGTACAGACTCGGCTGAGGTCGAGATCAAGAAGGCGGCAGGTGGGGTTCCGAAGTCACTGCCGAAGACAGTGTCAGCCTTCGCCAACAGCGGCGGCGGTTTGATCATTCTGGGCCTAGATGAGGCTGCTGGATTTGAGCCGGTGGGAGCGGATGTCACTGCGTTGGCCGATGCCTTGGCCACGGCTTGCGCAGACAGTGTTGAACCTACGGTAAGGGCTGTGATCGAGATTGCCACCGTTGATGGTGTACCGGTTGCGGCAGCGCATATCCCTCCAACGGGCATCGGACAACGTCCGTGTTTTGTGAAAACTCAGGGTTTGCACAACGGCTCATACGTTCGCGAACATGACGGCGACAGGCACTTGACGACATACGAAATCCACCTCATGGTGACCGGGCGTGGGCAACCCCGCGAGGACACTGCCGTGGTGCCAGATGCCACACTGGCTGATCTGGATCATGCGGAAATTGAGCGTCTAGTAGAACGTTTCAGGCAGCGCCGCGGTCCTACTGTTGCCAAGCTCGAATCTTCAGAGATACTGCGGATGCTTGGTGTAGTTCCCCGTGGAAGCGACGGCCATGGTGTCACGCTGGCCGGGCTACTCGCCCTGGGGGTGTATCCACAAGAGTTCTTCCCGCAGTTGAATGTGACTTTTGTGTCATACCCCACCGTTGACGGACGTCCCATGCGCGACGGGATGCGCTTTCTGGAGAACGTGGCCCTGGACGGCTCGGTTCCGCAAATGGTCGCTGGCTTGGTTGATGCCGTGACGCGGTCCATGACGAGGGGTGCCCGAATCAATGGCCTGGGCCGGGAGGACATTTGGGAGTATCCCTTGGAAGTAATCCGTGAACTTGGTGTCAACGCGGTGATGCACCGGGACTACCATCCGCTGGCTCAGGGTACCCAGGTAAGGGTTGAGATGTATCCCGATCGTCTCGTGTTCATCAACCCTGGCGGGCTGTTCGGGGCAGCGAGCACCCGCGAACTGCTTCAAGGCACTGTGTCGTCCTCGCGCAACGTGATCCTGGCGCGGTTGTTGGAAGATATTGAGATGCCGTCCTCAGACCGCACTGTTTGTGAGAATAGAGGTAGCGGCATTCGTACTGTCCTGGCTGAACTGTCTCGCGCTGGTATGCAACCTCCAGTGTTTCGGTGCGCTACCGGCATGTTCGTCGCCGAAATACACAATCTGACTAGTGAACGCACCAGCAGTGACAACCACCCGCAGGCTTCCGCTTTGCGGCTGCCCACTGAGAAGCCAGCCACCGTTATTCGGCGAGCTTTGGCGACTGGACCGAAAGCCACCGCTGAACTAACTGAACTAACCGGACTTAGCCGCCCAGGTGTTGCGCGCCATCTAAGAGCACTTGAAGCCGCTGGCGAAGCAGCGCCAACCACCCGCCGTCAGAGCCGGAGTGTCAAGTGGGCGCTGACAAACACTTCACAAAAGGGGCAGCCATGATCCTGCGACACATCTGTGAAGCGTGCGGAGTTGATGAGATCCTCAATGAAGAAGAGGCGTATCAACAGGGATGGGACTACCCGCCCAGGATGGGAACCTTCGGTGTGATCAGCCCACGCACCTGCCCTAACTGCGCGATCAACAAGACCCTGTGGTGGGAGTTGATCGCCAACGGTGGCGACACCGCCGCTCTCAACGACAGCCAGAAGGCCACACTCGAACGTATCCTGGGTGAACCCGAGACCATCCTGGCTCCGAGTAAATGACTCAAAGCCTGCTCTTTGGGAGCGAAGGGACCAGAGCTTGGCGGACCTGAACTCATGATGGAGCGTTACGGCGTTGACCAGGTCTCCGACCATTATCCGGCCGCCGGTGGATGATGCACCCGTTTAGTCCCGCAGTCGCCGGCGAACCAGCCAGGCCGCTACCACCAAGAGCAGCAACCCGACTGCCGGTGCCAACGGCAGTCCTGGACCCAAAAGGCCACCGCCTGTGCCAACCGATAGCCCTGGCGGGGATGGTGATCCTGGCGGCAGGGGGGAAGCTGGTGGCGGAGGTGCCGCTGTTGGCGAGGATGACCCTGGTGGTGGGGATGGGGTGGGCCGGGCATAGGTGTTTACGAAGACTTGGCCAACGGGGTAGGTGACGCTGGCCACCAACAGCCCTTGACCGTCATCGACCACTTCGACTACCACGGTGCGCGGATTCGGATCCAGGCTCACCCCGGTAGCCGGCCCGGCAGAAGGTCGGGTCTCTGAGACGGAGTACTCAAAGACACCTACCTGCGTGAAGATCAAGGGTCCAAAGCCGAAAGAGGTGTGGTTCAGCTCGGTCACCGTCACCGCCGGTGCGGCCGGGCGCGGTGCCGTCTGGGTCACAGCTGTGATGGTGAACTCGAAAGCGTCCAATAAGTTCCAGGGTCGACCCGTCAACGTCTTTTGGAAGAACACCGAAACGGTGGCTGCAGCTGGTTGATAGTAGTTGACGAAATGGCGGTTGATTGGGTAGGCAATGCCGTCATAGTCGATGGCTGCTACCAAAAGGCCCTGTCCGCCATCGGTCACGGTGATTGTCACAGTTGACGGCGTCTGGTCGATCACCATCCCCCCAGGCAATGGACTGGGGGTGATCTCTGTGACTTGGTACTGGTAGACGCCAGCATTGCTAAAGGTGATGGCGCCAAAGTCGAACGGTGCCTGGTTGCCTAACTGGTCTGAGTAGCCGACAGTGACGGTAGTGGGTGCCGGCAGGGGTGCTCCTGGCGTCAAGGCGGTGATGGTGAAACTGAACTGGTCCTGCCCGGTCCATGGCCGGCCTGACAGCGCCTTGGTGAACGTCGGTGTGGCTTGGACTGCGGCCGCCAGGTAGGTGTTGGTGAAGGTGAGAAGCGGAGTAGCACCGGTGCGTGAGTCGTAATTAGCGGTCCCCCCGGCCGAACTGACCACCTCGGTCAGCACGTAGATGGCCCCGGTGGTCGGGTCGAACTCGGGGGTTAGGGTCACCGTGAAAATGGTGGGGTCATGGGTAACCCCTCCCAGAGCCGGACTGGTTGATTCCGCCACCTGGTAGCTGAAGGTCTGGCCAAGGTCATCTTGGGTGAACAGGAACTGGGCCGGCAACTGGGTGTAGATCGGGTCCCCGGTGCCGTTGGCGTTGGTGAACGTTGCTGTACAGGGTGTCGATGGCGGCAGCATGGCTTTGTCGCAGTCAACCTGGCTTAACCCCGTCAACGTGAAAGAGAACTCGCCGATAACCAGGTCCCGGCCGTCCAGGTCTTTCCACAGGTTTAGGCCGGCGAAGTTATAGGCCGCCTGGTAGCGGTTGACAAATTCAGCGGTAGCGGTTGGCGCGTAGCGCAGTGTCACGTCAGCCTGAAGCTGGCCGGCAATGGCG
>Ga0123356_10008012_pt1 | contig 10514 bp, 13 predicted proteins | sample TergutEmb28metaG_2_FD_92546 | JGI IMG/M metagenome (GOLD analysis project Ga0123356, IMG submission 92546) | Embiratermes neotenicus P3 segment gut microbial communities from Petit-Saut dam, French Guiana - Emb289 P3 | ecosystem: Host-associated > Arthropoda: Insects > Digestive system > Gut ... | reverse complement strand
CCAATGAAGCGATCGAACGCATCCGCCTGCAAGTTCCCAATGCGAAGCTTCATGCCGCAACCCTCGATCTTGCCTCACTGTCCAGTGTCCGGTCGTTTGCTGCCGAGTTCTCAAGGGTGTTTCCGGGCGAATCTCTCGATCTGCTGATCAACAACGCAGGGGTCATGGCTGTGCCCAAACGAGAAATCACGGTCGATGGCTTTGAACGGCAGTTCGCAACCAACTATTTGGGACCATTCCTGCTTACTGCGCTGCTCTATCCGCACCTTAAACAGAAAGCGGGAAGCCGAATCGCGATCATCTCCAGTTCCGCATCGAAACAGGGCAAGATCCGATTCGACAATTTGCAGGGCGAACGATCCTACAGTCCGTGGGGTGCCTACGCACAATCGAAGCTTGCCGATTCCCTCTTTGCCGTCGAACTCCAACGCCGTCTTACCGCGAGCGCATCGCCCGTCATTGCAACCGCCGCCCATCCCGGTTATGCGATAACCAATCTACAGACCAGCGGGCCCGGCGTCGACGGAGGTTCATTCATGCTGCGATGGGCGATGCGGCTTCTCAAGCCCATCGCCTCACAAGACGCCGCGCACGGTGCACTTTCCACGCTCTTCGCCGCAACCGCCCCCGAAGCCGAACCTGGTGGATACTACGGTCCCGATCGAATGATGGAACTAAGAGGCCGTCCTGTTGCGGTTCCAATTGCGAAGGCTGCAAAAGAAACGTCCACCGCGGAGCGGCTTTGGAGAGAGACAGAAAGACTCGTCGGCATACCGTTTGATATCGGCCTGCCACGGAAAAAATCGCAGCTGAAACGTGACGGCGCTTTACCAATTTCGCTGGGCACGGGCTTGTCGGCATCCGGAAGTTGGCCTGGATCAGGAAGGGCCATAAGGCCCCGTTGACAAGGCGGGATCATTTGCATATCAGCTTCCTACATTTTCTGGTTTTGGTTGCCTGCCCCGTGCATCGCCCCATCCAATGGGCACAATGTCGGCGGCTCTGTATTGTCTACGCGGTGGCCGATTGGTTTCAGCGTCCTCAAATAGGCAAAAATCCCTGCCAGATCTTCGTCTGTTAGGTTACGCAGCGCCGACCACGGCATAGTCTTGTTCAGTTGGCGCGACCCGACTGCACCCGTGCGCATCGCCTTGATGAACATGGCCTCATCGTAGTAGGGAATTCCAGAGGGATCCGGTGTGAGGTTGGTACTGGCGATCGTTCCCCATGGTGCGTGGAAAACCTGTCCTCCTGAGAATTCCATGCCTTCGATGGGCACGTGGTGATTGTCCACCGGAGTGTGACAATCGGCGCAGCCGATTAGATTTACCAGGAATCTGCCGCGTTTCACCGGGTCGGAGATGTCGGGCGAAGGGACCGGAGTGGCAAGGGGCTCCGGACCATTCCGCATGATGTAGTTCACTGGGAAAATTATCACGGGCTTGGGGACGACGTTTCTGACCGACGACAGGGATCGCAGATACACCACGATGGAAGCTAAATCCTCGTCGGGCATGTTGCGGTAATGCGTGTACGGCATGATCTCGAAGAGGGCGTGTCCGTCGTGGCCGATGCCCTCGCGAATGGCGCGCGCGAACATGTCGTCAGACCAGTTCCCGGCGCCAGTCGCCTTGTCGGGTGTGAGATTGGGAGCGAACACCTTCCCGGGCAGGTCGGTGTAGGGCAGTTGCTGGCCGGCCGCTGTCATCCCGGCCAGAATCGGGTCGTCGGATTTGCTCCAGTCGTGCGGCGAGTGACAGTACAAGCAGCCAATGGAACGCGCCAGGTATTTTCCGCGTTCCAGTCGCGCGGGCGTCGCTACAAATGTGTGCGCCGTAAGCGGCCTCGCCCGCGGCCCCAGAAATGCTCGCGGCCCGAGCACTTTCACTGCAGCCACCCCGATCCCAACAATCAACACCATCACTGCGACGGGCACAATTGTCAATGCAACTTTCATGCGCAAGCTCCTCCGTTATGATGCAGGGTTATAGGGGGAGCGTGCTGCGACGCTGTGCGGCGTCTCGATCCTAATTTTCCAGGTCCCGCTTGTCTTTGCTCTTGAGCAACCAGCCAACCGGCCCATGTCTGTCGCGGGATTGTTGGGCGCGCGCTGCAATCGGACGTTATGTACAGCCGCAATGCGACAAATGACGAGAACCCAAAATTCCCGCCGCCAGGCGGAGAGACGGCCCAGGCTTGTGACATTGACCGCGACACCTGATTGCGACAATCTGGATCCTCGACATCTCGCGCCGGATACCTCAATGACAAACTGGATGAGCGGAGTCTGCAAAGCAAACGGCATCCACATCCACTATCTGAGAACCGGCGGGTTCAAGCCCCCGCTGGTTCTACTTCATGGATTGACCGGGAGCGGAGCCTGCTGGATTCCTCTGGCACGCGCTCTCGAAGGTGACTACGACCTAGTTATGCCAGACGCCAGAGGGCACGGGAATTCGAGCACACCGCTCGACGGGTATCGGTACCAGGATCACGCAAGCGATGTAGTTGGACTCATCCAAGCGCTCGAGCTTGTGGCTCCGGTTCTGCTGGGCCACTCGATGGGGGGCATGACCGCAGCCGTGGTAGCGAGTCAAATCGTCACGGCCATTCGCGGGGTCATCCTGGCGGACCCAACTTTCTTGAGCTCCCAGCGTCAGCAAGAAGTTTACGAGAGTGATGTCGTCGAGCAACACCACCGGCTTCTCAGCTCAAATAAGGGTGACGTCCTGGCTCAGCTACGGATGCGACACCCGCGTCGTTCATCAGAAGTCATCGAACTCATGGCTGAGGCGAGGCTGCAAACCCGAATATATGCGTTTGACGTTCTTACACCGCCAAACCCCGAATACCACGAATTGGTGAGCAACATTAACGTCCCAATCCTGCTGGTGATTGGGGACAATGGTGTTGTTTCCCTTGAAACGGCACAAGAACTGCAACAGCTCAACCCACACCTTCGGGTCGAACAGATACAAGATGTTGGCCACGCGCTTCCCTACGACCGACTTGCATGCTTTGAAGCGGTCGTCAGGTCCTTCCTGCGGTCTTTGGCCGCGCCGTAGCGAGGGCAGGATTCGCCCTGGAGCCCTAGCCCGGCCATTACGTGAGTCGTTTCCGGTATGCGGGCGGGCGAGACCAGACCAAGCTGCATTTGCCCTGTGGCGTGGTGGGGCGGGGCGGAGCAATCAGGGCGAAAGCCGCAAGCGATGGAACTGTTCCGAGCCGAACACGAACGAGCCGCCGGCGAGAACTTGTTGAAGTTTACAGCCAGATCCACGGGGGGCGAGGGAAAGACGAAATGTGGCACGGAGTTGCTGGCACCTTTGCCAGTTCTCACTTTCAAAATGGTTTGACATTATCTGAAAGTTCGAACCAGCAATGTTACCGTCCATCAGTGTGGGTTGGCGCCAGTTGGAGCCCCTTTGTGCCTTTTTGCTTCCCGGCGAACAGAAGGCGCATGCTTTCGGTGAGGTCCTGTTCAGCGACCGTACACGCAGCAGGCTTTCCCAGCCATTCTCGGTGAGGAGATGGGGCACTGTGGTTCTTCAACAACTTGCGAGCGAATTTAGGTTCCCGTTTGGTCCGGCAATTCTCTCGCTACGGCGCCAGCTAAGAGCAAACCCCTAGAAATTTGTTATCTATTTTGAGGCAAACCCAGACCCCTCAACATCGTCTAATAGGGACTCTGCGCCAGTTTCAATCTTGAACGCGCAACAGCGCAGAACTTGGAGGTTTCCTAATGAAAAATATAATGGCAATCGCCCTGTTCATGCTGGCGATGCTAGGCTGGGCTGCGGCACAACAGGCGCCGAGCGCAACTCAAACTCAACCATCGAAGCCCGGCGGGGCTGACCAAGGCGCGTCCCGGGGCCAAGAGTCCCAGGCACCTATCACCGAGGGCTGCCTCGGTGGAAGTGCCCCCAACTACACGATCACGGACAATAATGGCACCGTCTACAAACTGAATATGCCTCCGAACACCGATACATCAAAGCTAGCGCAACATGTGGGAGAATCGGTGCAGGTGCAGGGTGATGTCAAGGACGCGGGTAAGCCTGGTAATGCCTCAATCAATGTTCAAGCGATCGGTCGAGGAACGGGTAATTGCCCAGCCGGCGGTCCGAAGAATACGCCGCCACAGCCGAAGCAGTAGATTTGAGATCGCTCGTATTTGAGAATCCCGGCAAAGCCGGGATTTCTTTAATCATTCGGCAGGACCGCTGAAACCGGCACTAGCCTCGATTAAACCTGCCACGATCCTGCGAACTTTGGTCGGGTTTAGCTCCGAGCAGTCCAAAACGCCGAACAACATACAGAGCCGAATCAGTCGGCGCGACGCCCTGGTAAGCTTTGGTGGTGCCAATCAGGTTAATGCTTTAGCCGTTACATCGAGTCCGAATAGCACTGCCAAGACCGGAAAGAGCAGCACCCCTCCTCGCACTCCAAATAAACCGCTGGCCGCGCCGACGGCAGTAGACATCAGAAGAATACCCGGAAGTCGACCGGCAAAATCAAGCGATGACCAAGTGCCTGTGTTGAACTCATACATTGCGCCTTTGTTGTTAGGTGGCGTCGACCCCGAAGCTTTGCCTTTAGCGCGTCAGACTACCGAAACCGCAGTTCTACCACCATTGCGAGAGTATTGACATGAGGCGGCTGGCTTCCTGCGGTGTTGTCTTCGCGCTGGTAGTACAGGTTGGCGGCGAAACGCTCGCCGAACTCTTTGCGTCCACCGGCAGCGACCCGGTTTCTGGTCCAACCGCTGTATTTCGAGAAATAGAAAATCTCGTCCCACACAAAAAGCGATGACAAGAATCGTGAACGGAAAACCTGGTAATCGATTCGTGGGCGATTTCGATAGAACCACGACGGAGCGGCGCGCGTGTCGATCCTGCCGCCTAAGCGGTTTCGGTCCGATACAGTCCACTTTCCACGGGCGTAACTGCAAAGATCGGAAGATTTCGATGTCCCGTTGCCCCTGAGGCGGTGTGGTAAGTGCCGTAATAATAGGAAGGGGTAAGCACCAGATTCTTACCCAAGCTAAAGTTCCAATCCGTTCCGAAAACAAGGTGCGCCGGATTCGGTAACTCGTCGCTCAACCTGACTCTCGCGATCCAGGTAACATCGAGCTTTGGATACAGGCGAGTCAGCGCATCTACTTCGTTCCAGCTCTGAAAGTCGGTGCCTTGCGGCGTGGTTCGCCCAGTTTGCGCGGCGATAGAGAATGGAACCGCGGAGAAAAAAACGAGCGCCACCACCCAAAGCTGAAACTCCGCAAATCGTCGGGCAACGAATTGTGTATGACACGCCATCGCCGAGAATTATTCCGCCGCCTTAGCGGCCAACAGTCCCACAACCGCGATGTTCTGAACTAGGTCCTGCGGCAGGTCATGACGGTCAGCCAAGTACTCGGCGCTGTTGTAAGAAAGCCACACCTTGCCTTTGGCGTCTTCCCAAACGAGAATCTTCAGAGGCAGGTCAATTGCGATGCTGGGAGCGGCCAGCATCAGTGGTGTTCCAGCCTTGGGACTTCCGAAAATCAGGAGCTTTGTAGGCGGCATTTTCATTCCAACCTTTTCTGCCTCGCCGCTGTGATCAATCAGAGCAAACAGGGTAATGTCTTTGCTCTGCAGAATGTTCCTGACTCTCTCGACTGTGTCATCGACGGAGTGATTGCTGGGAACGTCGATAATTCCATTCTTCTTCTTGACCGGATTGTTCGCTACTGACAGCGGCACGGCAAGACCAATAAGCAATAGCGCAAGTTGCCAAATCCTCATGTCACATCTCCTGATCCGAAGTTCGATTGCCAGTTCAGCCTAACCGACCTACTCGTAAATCATCGTGTAACCTTCCTGCTCCAACTGAGTCAATCGGACCATCGCATTGACGTTGACTTTGACTCCAGGGAGAAGATTCGCATTCTCCCAGCGATTTCCCTTCGCGGTGGCGCCACACAGCTCAAGTTGGACCCCCCGGGCCATCAGGCTGTTCAGGATCTTCTTGTAGGGATTTCCTGTGCTGACGTGACGGTTGGCGTCGTATGTCTCATCATTCAAGATGAGATACGCCGCGTCGCCGTGAAAGACCACTATGATTTGCCCCTTTGCGCTCCAATCGTGAACGTCGGTAGCGAGTAGATTGACATCAGCTAGAGCGAAGGGCAGATCGCCCAGGTACACGGCATGTCCGAAATCAATTACGACATTCGCTTTCTCAAGCGTAGTAGGAACATCGATGTGCAGCGCCGGTTCACTATTGTCTTGCGCGCTCAGTGATCCAGTCGCGATGACGAGCCAAAATATACAGAACAGCGTGAGCACTTTATATCTTTGCATGGCAATTTCTCCTCGATTGGTTTATTGGCGTCTGATCCGGCTCTTTGTGGTGGTATCCTGTCTATCCGTGGCGACCGGCGACATGTCCTGCATCGTAGGCAGCCGCGAGATTTCGCAAAACATCAGAAACTACAGAATGCACGCTGGAGTTTTCTACAGGGTTGGGGCACCGCCAAAGTCGTTCTGGGCGGAGGTAGTTCTAGTCGGTGATCTTGAGGGCGGTCTTTATCTCGTCGATTAGAGTCGTGCGTCGATTGCAAAATACGATGCGCCCGGAACAACAAACTTCACTTCGGTTCCCGAGTCCGTAGAACCCACAATGCTGAGCCGGGCTCCGATGCGGGCGGCGCGCTCGCGCATTCCTTGCAATCCAAAATGACTGTTCCTTCCAGTTTCGGCTACGACCGGGTCAATACCGACCCCATTGTCGCGGACGCGCACGGAAAGATCGTCGGCATAAGTCAAAGCCACGTCCACACCACTGCCGCCCAAATGGGTGCAGGCATTGCGGATCGCTTCATCACCGATCCGACAGATCTCATTGCGAACTAAAGGATGCATCTCACGCGCGTTCCCCGTCACGAAAAAAACGGCCTCCATCGATGTTTCCCGGCGACAGTCTTCCGCAGCCCGCCGGAAGCCTTCTACGAGATCGTTCTTTTCGGTGGTCGAGGTGCACAGAGAGTTTAGTGCGGCCCTCCCCTTCTGAGTTGCACGTCCGAGCCATTCGGATAACTGTTTCAATGCTGGTTGCATCGGAGGGGATCATCACACTTTTCGAGGGCATCGTCAGCGACCAGCTTGCCCGCCTGAACAGTTTGCAGGAAGGTGTTGTGAAGCTCCCGGGCCATACGAGTGCGTTCCGCTAGCCGTTCATCAAAGCGGGTACTCAGTGCCCTGGCCCGCCAGCCCAGCGGTTTGTCAAATCTGTGCGAAGCATAATCGGAACTAAGCACCAAACATCGGACTTTCCCACCAAGCGAGAAGTCTGCTGCCACATCTGTTCCAAATGAAGCAAGGCGAGTAGCCAAGGAGCTGGAAATGGAAAATACGCGGAAAACGGCAGTCGTTACCGGTGCATCGCAAGGGATTGGAGCAGGACTTGTCGAAGCATTCCTGAAACGCGGTTACAACGTAGTCGCAAACTCGCGGCACATCACCAAAGTGAATCCATTCACTGCGTCTGCGAATGTGGCGCTCGTCGATGGAGACATCGGCGATCGAACCACGGCCGCCAAGATCGCGGACACAGCCGTATCGAAGTTCGGCAGAATCGACGTGCTTGTCAACAATGCGGGTATTTTCATTCCGAAGGCTTTCACCGAATATACGGCCGAAGACTTCGACTCCTTAGTCTCCACGACCCTCGGAGGATTTCTATACGTGTCACAGCTAGCTGTGAACCAAATGTTGAAGCAGAAGTCCGGCAGCATCGTAAACATATCAACAACTCTTGTAGATCACCCGGTCGCGGGCGTCCCGGTGGCCGTTCAAGTTATGACCAAGGGCAGTTTGGACGCGGTCACACGTGCCCTCGCGATGGAATATGCAAACGAGGGCATTCGCGTAAACACGGTTTCCCTGGGCGCGATCAAAACTCCGATGCATGAACCCGAAACCAACGAGTTTCTGAAAGGGTTGCACCCGGTCGGCAGAATGGGAGAAATCAAAGAAGTCGTCGATGCGGTCTTGTTCTTGACAGACGCCACGTTCACGACAGGTGAAATCCTACACGTAGATGGCGGAGCGCACGCAGGCAAATGGTAACTCGAGAGAGCTCTCGGCCTGCCAGCGCCGAGCAGCGGTTGAAGGAACTTGGCATCGAACTTCCAATACCTCCCGAGCCATTTGGTATCTACACCGAGGCCGTACAGACCGGTAACCTGCTTTTTTTGACCGGAATGCTTCCCACGGAAGGGCGCGGACCGAAATTCGTTGGCCGTGTTGGCGCAGAGCTCGACATCGAATCCGGCCGTAGGGCGGCTCGGCTGGCGGCGCTCAACGCGCTCGCCGTCGTGAGGCAATACTTGAAGACGCTGGACAGAGTGAAGCGGGTTGTCCGGCTTGGAGTCGCTGTGGCCACTTCGGCAGATGTCCGCGAGCAGCCCAAGGTCGCTGACGGCGCTTCAGAGCTGCTGCAGGATGTTTTCGGAAAAGATAAGAATCCCAGTCGCCTAGTGTACGGGATGGCAAGCCTTCCACTCGGAGCGCCGATCGAATTGGAACTGATCCTGGAGGTCTTCGAATGAACAGGAGATTTTAAGAGACCGATGGGAGCCGGCGCCGCTTCCTTAGCAGAGCAGTGCTAACCTGGCAGCCGCCAAACTTGGGTTCTCCCGCTCGGCATCAGGAGAACCCAAACCACCGGATCCCGAGGAGGTCCAACCAGAGGGATTCTTTCCGGGCTTCTCGGATGAAACGGTCGAAACAACGGGAATGAAGGTTCCTGTTTACGAAAGGGTTCCTCTAACCTGGCACAAAGTAGCACCGAAGCTGGCGGAGCAATTCTCAGTGGTCGTGCCCGATCTGCGCGGCTACGGCGATTCCGGCAAGCCTCCAGACGGAGAACGGCACGAGAACTATTCATTTCGCGCGATGGCGCAAGACCAGGTCGATGTAGTGCGGCATTACGGTTACGACCGCTTTCTAGTCGCAGCCATGATCGCAGCGCACCTGCCGTGCATCGGCTGTGTCTCGATTACCCCGAGAGTTTGAGAAGGTTTGCCTGATGGACGCGCCTACCCTGACCGTGTACCGAGAAGTCAGCCAGGAGTTTGCCACTCGAAACATGTCGTAGTTCTTCTTTTCAGGCCTATCCGCTGCCCGAGCATAGGATCGGAATCGACTCGAAATTTTATATGCAATCGATATCTTCGGGAGTCTGAACAAGACACCCGCAGCGATTGGCCCCGTTTGTTCGGATGGTGGAACGGCTGCCTGTCACACAGGGGCCGCGCGGGTTCGAGTTCTATGGCTCTGGCCAAACTTCAGCTCCGATTCTCCCGCATTGTCTGGCAAAGAGTTGAACTTCACCCATTGCTCCAAACGGTGACAGTCTTGCCGGTTCCGGCTAAAGTAGTTTGTGACGCCCTCTGAAGTCGGATGATGAAAGACGGCGTCCGCATGCACAAACCTTAAAGTGCCGTGTGAAGGGCGGGATCGCCAAGCTTCGCGGCGAACGAATTCTTTTTTTGTTGGCTTGGCTTAATTGAATCAAATAGGAATGGAGGCCGAATCTCTGGAGCGACCAATGGAGCCACCCAAAAAAGCCGAATCAGGGAGCGGAGGGCAGGAACTGTTTTCGATCACGTCTGTGCTCAAGTTGCAAAAGCTAATCTTTGCTGGCTCCCCTCTGTCCGAAGTTCTGACAAATATTGCTCAGTTGGTTGAAGCACGGGCGGATGCCATGTTTTGTACCATTTGGCTTCCTAGTGATGACGGAAGCGAGCTCCGTTGCGTGGCGGCGCCCAGCCTTCCTGGATTCAGTACTCAAGTAGGAAGTATGGCGATTGGCCCTAACGGAGGTTCTTGCGGCACAGCGATTTATCGCCGGGAATCGGTGTACGTAACCGATATTCTTACCGACCCCATTTGGGACCATTATCGCGACCGCCTGGTGGCTTTTGGAATTCGTTCCGTTTGGTCGCGACCGCTGTTCACGAGCGAGGGTAAAGCCCTCGGTACTTTTTCTATCAACTATCGTGAACCACGCAGCCCTTCTACAAATGACCTGCAGTTGATCGAGGACGCCAGCCACATCACCGGGATTGCGATTGAGCGGCACATGAACGAAGAGGCCTTGCGGCGGGAACGCGACAGGCTGCGATTGCTTCTGGAAATCACAAGCGGTGTCACATCCCGGTTAGACCTCCGGCAAGTGGTTGGGGCGCTTTCGACGAATCTATTGAGAGCAATGCAATGTGACGTGTCTGCCTTGTTGCTGCCCGACCCCGACAGCGGCGCCTTGCGCGTTTCTATCCTGCACAACAGCGACGCGAGAGGGCCTTTCCGCGAGGGATCGTTGGTGCCGATGAATAGCTCGATTTCAGGTCAGGTATTGCGGAAGGCCAAGAGCATCCGGGTCCATAGCTTCGAACAAGCCCGCGAGGATCCTGAAATTTACGGGAACCCTGAAGGCCGGGTTCTTTATGAGAGCGTGGTCGAGGAAGGCCT
>Ga0123356_10008011_pt1 | contig 10514 bp, 11 predicted proteins | sample TergutEmb28metaG_2_FD_92546 | JGI IMG/M metagenome (GOLD analysis project Ga0123356, IMG submission 92546) | Embiratermes neotenicus P3 segment gut microbial communities from Petit-Saut dam, French Guiana - Emb289 P3 | ecosystem: Host-associated > Arthropoda: Insects > Digestive system > Gut ... | reverse complement strand
TCGGCTCCGACGGCGCCGGCTTCGAGTTCGGCGAGCGCGTCGCGGGGATCCTCGCCGCCGCGTCGGAACTGGGCTATGGGGAGCAGGACTTCGCGGCGCTGATCGAGGCGCTCGAGGACGAGGTCGGGTCACGGCTGTAGCGCCTGTTAGTGGTGCCTCGTCGCACTACCGACACCGAGTTTGTAACTCCAATACCCGATAATTTGCAGGAACATTTGGGATTTTGGACAAACTGACTTAGAATCGCGGGTCCCCGGCAGCAAGACTCCGTCAACAGCGCGCCGGGCAACAACGCCAAACCCCCTGCACCCCCATCGATAAATGCCGATTGCTTTCAAAGAATGGGCCGTCACCGTCCGTGCGCTCGCCGAAGGCGAGCAGCTGGTGACGCTCCGAAAGGGCGGAATCCGCGAGCCGGAGAAGCACTTCCAGCTCGAGCACGACCGCTTCTTCCTGTACCCGACGTTTGATCACCAGCGCGCCGACCTGGTTCGTGAATCGCACCGCCCGGAACTTGGGCGTGCGCTCGAAGAGGGCGTCTGGAGCGACGGCGAGCCGTCCGTCCAGGCGATGCTGCGCGACCTCGATATCTCCCAGCCCGACCGCGTGCGGATCCGGGCCTGGGCCGAAGTCGCCGCGCACTACACGATCACCGACCGCCGGGCGGTCGACGCACTGTCGCCGTTCTACGTGTGGACGCCCGATTACGCCGAGAAGCGGCTGGCGTGGAAGCGCCGCCATCCGCTCCACGTGATCCTGCTGCGGACCTACCGGATCCCGCGACCGGTCACGGTCAAGGTTCGCGACGAGTACGGCGGCTGCCGCTCGTGGCTGGAATTGACCCGCGAGCTTCCGTTCGAGGGCACGCCGGTGCTGTCGGACGAAGAGTTCGAGCGCGCCTCGGAGGAGATCGCCTCGATCGCCTCCGATGACCGCCAGCCGGTGCTCGTCTAGCAGCGACCTTTAGCTGTGGGGGTTGCCCCGCTAGGCAACCCCCACCAGCAGCACGCGATAATTTCGGCGTGGCTTACGACGCCGACCTGGCCAACCGGATCCGTGAGCTGATCGGCGCCGAGCCCAGCCTGACCGAGGTGAAGATGTTCGGTGGGCTCGCGTTCCTGCTCGGCGGGAACCTGGCGGTGGCAGCCTCGGGCCAGGGCGGGCTGCTGCTCCGAGTCGACCCGGCACAGACCGACGCGCTGCTGTCGAAGCCGCACGCCGCGCCGTTCGTGATGCGCGGGCGGCCAATGGACGGCTGGCTGCGAGTCGCCGCCGACGGCGTGAAGACGAAGGCGCAGCTGCAGCGCTGGGTCGACCGCGGGGTCGGCTACGCGCGGACGCTCCCGCCGAAATAGGTCAGACGACCGTCAGCTCGGCGTCGGCAACCTGGCCGTCGCGGATCGTGTACGCCCGAACCTCGGGGTCGTGGCCGGCGAGGCCGATGATGATGTAGACGGTGTCGGGGTAGAACGCGAGGTTGATGTCGGTCTGCGACGGGTAGGGCGCGCTGCGGGTGTGCGAGTGGTAGATCGCCCCGAGGTCGAGCCCGGCGTCGTCGATCGCCATCTGGATCCGGTACTGCTCGGCGCCATCGATCTCGTACCGCAGCGGGCTCGCCGCCCGGTTGACCGCAGGATGAACCGCGACCGCCTCGCCTTCGCGGCTGGCGATCATCCCGCAGCACTCGTTCGGCGCCTCCGCCTGCGCCTGACCGATGATCTGCTGATACAGGTCGCGGGGGATCCGCATCGCCTGCGGGCCGCCATCTACCACCAGACGGTGCTGTCCAGGTTCTCGATCTCGTCGACCGGTCGCGTGTAGATACCGGAGGAGAAGTACTTGGACCCGTCGTCGGCGACGATGAACACGACGTTGCCCTCGTCCAGCTCACCTGCGATCCGCAGCGCGACCTTCGCGATCGCCCCCGATGACACGCCCGCGAACAGGCGCTCCTCGTCGAGCAGCTTGCGGGTGAACAGGATCGCGTCCCGGTTGGTGACGAAGATCTTGCGGTCCAGCAGCGACAGGTCGATGATCGGCGGGATGAAGCCGTCGTCCAGCGACCGCAGGCCCTGCACCGGCTCGCCCTGCATCGGCTCGGCCGCGACGATCTTGACGGCGTCGCCGAGCTCCTCCTTGAGCCGCCGGCCGTTGCCCATCAGGGTCCCGCCGGTTCCGAGCCCGGCGACGAACGCGCTGACCTCGTCGAGCTCCTCGAGGATCTCCAGCGCCGTGCCGTTGTAGTGGGCGTCGGGGTTCGCCTGGTTGCCGTACTGGTAGGGCATGTAGTAGTTGGAGTCCTTCGCGGCCATCTCGAGGGCCAGCTCAACGGCGCCGTTGGAGCCCTTCGAGCCCTCCGAGTAGACGATCTCGGCCCCGTACATGCGCAGCAGGTCGGTGCGCTCCGGGGTGACGTTGTCGGGCATCACGACCTTCAATCCGTAGCCCTTGCGGCCGCAGATCATCGCCAGCGAGATCCCGGTGTTGCCCGATGTCGGCTCGAGGATCGTCTGGCCGGGGCGGATCAGGCCCTTGGACTCGGCGTCCTCGATCAGCGACCGGGCGACGCGGTCCTTGACCGAGCCAGTCGGGTTGCGCGACTCGAGCTTGGCCCAGATGCGAACGCCGGGCTTCGGGCTCAGGCGCTTGAGCTCGATCAGCGGCGTGTGTCCGATCGACTGGACGATGTCCCCGTAGCGCCCGCCGCAGGGCTTGTTGCGCAGACTCTCGGTGGCCATCCTTTACGAAGGATAGTGTCGAACCCACCGTTGGGGTGGGCCGACGGCTAGTTCCCGGCGCCGCCCGCCATCGCCGGCAGGATCACCAGCGTGTCGCCGTCGCCGACGGCTGTCTCGAGCCCGTCGAGGACGCGCACGTCCTCATCGTTGAGATACACGTTGACGTAACGGTTCAGCGCCCCATCGGGGTTGAACAGCTGCGTCTCGGTGTCGGGGTGACTGTCGGCGACCGACCGCAGGATCTCGCCGACGGAGGCGCCGTCGGCCTGGATCTCACGCTCGCCGCCGACCGCGGCGCGCAGCACCGGTGGGATTCGAATCGTGGCCATTGGGCTCAGATCCTACCGTCGCGACGGGGGGTGCAGCTCAATGGGCGCCGGCGCAAAAGGCCTCGTAATCCGGGAACACGCCGAGCTCGTCGTCGCGGATCTCCTCGGGGTCGCGCGAGCAGATCGGGCACTCCGGATCGCGCCGGACCTTGACCTCGGTGACCGTCGCCGCGAGGGCGTCGTACATCAGCAGCCGGCCGATCGCCGGGTTGCCGACGTCGAGGATCAGCTTGATGACCTCGGTCGCCTGAAGCAGCCCCATCGTCCCGGGGAGCACGCCGATCACGCCGTTGGCGCCGCACGACGGCGCCAGCTCGGGGGGCGGCGGAGTTGGGAACAGGCACCGGTAGCAAGGGCCCTCGTAGGGCTTGAACACCGACAGCTGGCCGTCGAAGCCGAGGATCGCCGCCGACACGACCGGGATCCGCAGCCGCACCGACGCGTCGTTGAGCAGATACCGCGTCGGGAAGTTGTCGAGCCCGTCAACGACGATGTCGTAGCCAGGCAGGATGTCCATGATGTTGTCCGGCCCCAGTCGGAGCTGGTGCTTGACCACCTTGACGTCGGGGTTCAGCGCGGCGATCGTCTCGGCGGCCGAGTCGACCTTCGGGATCCCGATGCGCTCGCTGGTGTGGATCACCTGGCGCTGCAGGTTGGACAGGTCGACGACGTCGTCGTCGACGATCCCGAGCGTGCCGACGCCTGCCGCCGCCAGGTACAGCGCCGCCGGCGAGCCGAGGCCGCCCGCGCCCAGCAGCAGCACCTTGGCGTCGAGCAGCTTCTGCTGACCCTCGATCCCGACCTCCGGCAGCAGCAGGTGCCGCGAGTAGCGGTTGCGCTGCTCGGCGCTCATGAAGCGGGGCACCTCGACTTCGTAGCCACGGTCCTTCCACAGCGTGAAGCCGCCGGTCATCGACTCGACGTGCTCGTAGCCGAGGTCCTCGATCAGGGTCCGCGCAGCCCACGCCGACCGCTGACCCGAGGCGCAGTACAGGATCACCTGCTGGGCGCGATCGGGGGCGGCGCCCTCGATCCGCGACTCCAGGTGGCTCTTCGGGACATGGACGGCGCCCGGAATGTGGCCGTTGGCCCATTCGTCGTCCTGGCGCACGTCGACCACGAGCGCTCCGGTTGCAAGCTGCTCGCGCACCGCCGCCGGATCCACCTCGTCGATCCGGCTCTTGATCTGTCGCAGAACCTCCGCTCCGGACGGGCTCATGGTTTCAAAACTCCTTAAAGGCGCTCGGGATTCAGTACTTCAGTGAGTATAGCCATGCCTCAGGGGTGGCGTTGGCGGCCACGTGGCCGCCAACGGCGGGCCCCCAGACCGGAGTCCCTGCCCCGGCCAATACCATCGGCGGCCGGATGCGCGCTCCCGTCGACCATATCCCGGCGCCTCCGTTTCCTGCTGGTCTACCGTGGATCAACGTCGCCCCGCTGCGGATGGACCAGCAGCGCGGGCGTCCGGTGCTGGTGGAGTTCTGGGATTTCTGCCGACCGAATTCGATCCGCACGCTCCCGTACATGAGGTGCTGGCACGAGCGCTACGCGGCCGACGGCCTGCGGGTGATCGGGGTGCACTCGGCCGGCTTCGAGCCCTCCGCAGAGCCCGCCAACGTCGAGGCGGCTGTCGCCCGGCTCGGGGTCGAGTATCCGGTCGTGGTCGATCTCGAGCACGAGGTCTGGCACGAGTACGAGAACCTCGGCTGGCCGGCCCGCTACCTGTGGAGCGCCGAAGGGTGCCTGTTCGAGTACCACTACGGCGAGGGCGCCTACGCCGAGACCGAGCGCGCGATCCAGGAGCTGCTCGGCGTCAGTCGCGAGCCGGTCGAGCCGGTCCGGCCCGAGGACGAACCCGAGGCGCTGCTGGTCCCGCAGTCCGCCGACGTCGGCGGGCCGTACTCGGGCCAGTACGAGGCCGGTGGCGTGTGGGCGGTCCTCGACGGCGCCGGTGCGGTGATCGCCAACGGGCGCGAGCTCGAGGTCGACCACCCCGGGGCGTACGAGCTGATCCGCCACGAGCGGTCGACCTCGGGGATGCTCGAGCTGCAGGTCGGCGACGGGGTCGAGTGTTTGGCGGTCTGCTTCACGCCCGGGCTCGCCATGGACGCTTCCCGGCACCCGCAACGGCCATAACGTCGCAAGCGCAAACCAAGCTGACGGGGGTTGCACCGAAACGGCCTCTGAGCGGCCGCGAGCGTCAGATCCCAGTCCCGGCCGCCACCGCTTGTGACGTTGTGGCCGCTGGGGCCGGCGCCGGGCCAGGGGAGATCTAGCGCCAATCCGCACAAACGACGAAAAGTTCGAGAGGTTGCTCGCGCCGGCGATGGCTGTGGACGAAAGGGACCGTGAGAGACCCTTTCTTCTATACCCCCGGCTCACGAGGGTCTGAGCTCGAACTTTTGGTCGCCCGCGTGCCGGCCCACCGCGCTTGAGCGCGCCTCAACCCCGAATCGCGACATAGCGGTAGCTCCGGCCGCCGTTTGTCGTGTAGTAGACGCGGTTGCCGCTGTGGAACCCGCCGAGGGCGATCCCGTGCGTCGGGTCGGTGAATCCCAGGTAGAACCACCACTCGCTGGTGGTGCTCGGGACCCGGCTCCAATCCGCGCCGGCGTCATTGGTGCGCCACAGCTGCTGGAAGCCGTAGACGGCGATGGCCGGCGACGCCGCAGCGAAGCCGGCCGAGTTCGGCTCCTCCGGAATGCCTGACCGGGCCGCGTCGCCGCCGACTCCGACGAAGGTGGCGCCGCCGTCGGTGGAGCGCCAGACACCGCTCATCGTGCCGGTGGCGCAGGGCGCCCAGATCACCGGCGGGGTGCTCTCAAACTGGCAGGCGACCGAGGGCGGCGCCGGCCCGGCGAGCCGGAAGTGGCCGCCGAAGTCGCTGGAGACGAGCAGGTGACTGGTCGACCCGGTCCGCGTCTGAGTCTCGACCATCACCATCGGGCCGTGAGCCCATAGGCCCGAGGACGGGAACCCAACCAGGCCCGTGGCCGGTCGCCAGGCATCACGGGCGGCCGGCGAGCGCAGCAGCCGGCCACCGCCGTCCGAGGTTCGCACGAGCGCGTACACCCACCCGTCCGACGCCGCGACCTCACTGACGTCTCCGCTGACCGCGACCCGCCGCCAGCTCGCGCCTCCACTGTGGGTGCTCCACAGCTGCGTCCCGAATGCGTACCCGTCGGCGGCATTGGCGAACCGAAGCTGGTGCACCTGGGTGCTCGGCGGGGCCGGGATACCGAAGAAGCTGCGACCTCCGTTCTCGGTCTCGACGATCCAGGTGCCTGGATGCGTCGTCCCGTTGCGGCCTCCCAGCAGCCACCACTGCGAATCGCCGATCGCGGTGAACGACACGGGGTTGAAGCCGGCGGGCACCGGGGAGCGCGGCGGCCCAGGAGCGCTGGTCGCGCTCGCGAGCACGACGGCCGCGACCAGGGCCACGGGCATCAACACCGGCGCGATCGCGAGCAGCCTCCGATGCCGGCCGCGACTGCCGGCAGCCTCGTCGGCCCCGGCGAGCAGCCGCGTCTTGACCTCGTCGAGATAGTCACGCATCAGTCGAGCAGGTTGACGAGCCGCGGCGGCCCGCGTTCGTCGAGCTCGATCGCGAACCCGGGGCGGTACGGGCTGTCGGGCGAGCCGTCGTTGAACGTCGGGTCCTGCAGCCAGGATCCGCTGTTGAACAGCCGCGCGCCGGTTCGAGCGCGCCACTCGGCGGGGTCGTCGCCCGGCAGCGGACCGGCGCGGTGGGTGTGGCCGAAGATCGCGTAGGTGCAGGCCGCGGCCAAGGACTCAAGGACGTCGCCGAGCGCCAGCAGGCCGGCGCGTCGGAACTCGACGGCTGACAGGTCGCGGCTGAGCGGGCCGAGGCCCGCCGCGTTCAGCGCCGCCGTGGCGCCGGCGACGGCCGCGTTCCACCCCAGACGCCGGACGCCCCGCGCGTCGCGGATGATCTCCCAGACGCGCTCGGAGTTGGCGTCGCGCGTCTCACCCGACGTGGACTGCGCGGTCGCGTAGATCCAGGCGTAGATCGGGCCCAGCACGGCCTCGTAGTCCTCGGCGGCGGCGGTCTCTGCGAGGGGCCGCCGCAGGATCCTCGCCGCCGCGCCGGCGCCGAGACGCTCGAACGTCGGCACGGTCGTGTGCCGGTCGAGATAGTGGCCGTGGGTCGCGTAGACGTCGTCGCGCAGCCAGATCCCGGGGTAGCGAGCGCTGACCGCGGCACCGCCGGTGCCGAGCGCCGCCGCCAGCGCCCCCAGCGGCTCGCCGTCGCGCCAGTCGACCTCGGCGGCGAGGCCGAGCGCCGGCGGTGAGCCCGCGGTCGCCCGGCGCGCGACCCAGCCGGCGAGCAGCGCGTGGTCGTGGTTGCCGGGGACGATCACGACCTCGAGGGCGGGCCCCAGGGCCTCGGCGAGGCCGGGCAGGACGCGCGAAGCCGCGGCGAGCGCGTCCTGGAGCGGGCCCTGACGAAGTTCCAGAACGTCGCCGAGAAGGACCAGCCGATCGACCCGTCCGGCGGCGGCCCGGAGGGCGCCGAGCGCCACCGGATCCTCGAGCCGAGCCCGCGCGTCCCGCGCCCCGATGTGCAGATCGGAGACGACCAGCGTGCGCACGTGGCGAGGTCAGGCGCTTGCCTGGCGGATCGCCTTGGGGAGCATGAAGCGCACGCCCTCCTGGATCACGTGCAGCTCCTCGACGGTCTTGGTGCCGCGGGCGCGGAAGAACTCGACGAGGCGCTGGACGAGCTCCTCGGGTGCGCTCGCCCCGGAGGTGATGCCGACCACGCGCTTGTCCTCGAGCCACTGGTCGTGGACCTGCGACTCGTTGTCGATCAGGTGCGACTCGGCGCCGTGCTCGCGGGCGACCTCGACCAGCCGGTTGGAGTTCGAGGAGTTGCGGCTGCCGATCACGAGCACCAGGTCGCATTCCCTCGCCAGCTGCTTGACGGCGGCCTGCCGGTTGGTCGTGGCGTAGCAGATGTCGTCGGTGCGGGGGCCGGTGATCCGCGGGAAGCGCTCGCGCAGACGGTCGATCACCGCCTGGGTCTCGTCGACCGACAGGGTCGTCTGGGAGATGTACGCGACCCGGTCGGGGTTGGGGACCTCGAGCCGGTCGACGTCTTCCTCGTTCTCGACCAGGACGATGTGGTCGGGCGCTTCGCCCATCGTCCCCTCGACCTCCTCGTGGCCGTGGTGGCCGATCATCACGATCGTGTAGTCCTCGGCGGCGAACTTGACGGCCTCGCGATGAACCTTGGTGACGAGCGGGCAGGTCGCGTCGATCACGTTCAGGCGCCGCTGCTGCGCGTTCGCGTAGACGCTGGGGGCGACCCCGTGGGCCGAGAACACCGCGGTCGCGCCCTCTGGCACCTCGGTCTCGGACTCGACAAAGATCGCGCCCTGCTCGCGAAGCTGCTGGACGACATGCTTGTTGTGCACGATCTCCTTGCGGACGTAGACGGGCTCCCCGTAGCGCTCGAGCGCCCGCTCCACCGTCTGCACGGCCCGGTCGACTCCGGCGCAGTAGCCGCGCGGGGCCGCAAGGAGCAGCTTCTCAGGGGTGCACTCCATCGCCGTCAGTGTAAAGCCGCACGGGCCGTCGGGGGGTGTCGAGCGGCACGCTCACACGGCCACAACAAACGCCGCGGCAGCGTACTCTTGTGGGTGTTGCTCCGTCCGCGGGAAGGGACCTGATTGGCTCAACAGCACCTCGATTGGCTGACCGGCACTGACGCGTCGTTCCTGCACCAGGAAACGCCGGCCGCGCACATGCACATCGGCGGCGTGCTCGTGTTCGAAGGACCAGCGCCGAGCCTCGACGAGCTGACCAACCACATCCGCAGCCGCCTGCACCGGATCCCCCGCTACCGCCAGAAGCTGGCGGTGCCGCCACTGGACGCCGGCCGGCCGATGTGGATCGACGACACCGCCTTCAACCTCTCCTACCACGTCCGCAGCGTGGCGGTGCCGGCGCCGGGCAGCGACCCGCAGCTGATGGAGCTGGTGGCGAGGATCGCATCGCAGCCGCTCGACCGCGCCAAGCCGCTGTGGGAGTGCTACCTGGTCGAGGGGGTCGCGCCGGAGCCGGGCATGTCGCCGGACAAGCGGTTCGCGCTCATCTTCAAGACCCACCACGCGCTGTTCGACGGCGTCTCCGGGGTCGACCTCGCGACCGTCCTGTTCGACTTCACTGCGGACCCCGACCCGGACCCGGCGCAGGACGAGCTCGAGCCGTGGCAGCCGCAGCCGGAGCCGTCGCCGGCCGAGCTGGTCGTCACCGGCCTGCGGAGCGCCGCCGGCGCGACCACCGACATCGCGCTCCGGGCGGCGGCCGCGGCCGTCCAGCCGAACCGGTCGCTCGGCGTTGCCCGCGACGTCCTCGAGGGAGTCGGCGAGATCGTCTGGGCGGTGCTCAACCCCGCGCCCGAGACCCCGCTGAACGTCGAGATCGGTCCGCACCGGCGATTCGTGGTGGTCCGCCAGCAGCTGGACGACTACAAGTTCGTCAAGCGGACACTCGGTGGAACGGTCAACGACGTCCTGCTGTCCGTCGTCTCGGGCGCGCTCGCGCGCTGGCTGCGCTCCCGGGGACTGCGGACGGACGGACTCGAGCTGCGCGCGCTGGTGCCGGTGTCGGTCCGCACCCAGGACCAGCACCATACGATGGGCAACCGGCTGGTCGCGCTGCGCGGGCCGCTACCGGTGTACGTCGACGATCCGGTCGCGAGGCTGGCGGTCGTGCGGGTCGCGATGGACGGCCTGAAGGAGTCAAAGCAGGCGATCGGCGCGGCCACGCTGACGGCGATGGAGGATCTGGCGCCGCCGGCGGTGCTGGCGCAGGCCTCGCGACTGCAGTTCTCGACGAGGCTGTTCAACCTGCTGGTGACGAACGTCCCGGGGCCCCAGTTCCCGCTGTACGTGCTCGGCCGACAGATGCACGACATGTTCCCGCTGGCGTTCCTGCCACACGACCACGCGCTGGCGGTGGCGATCATGTCCTACAACGGGCGGGTCGAATACGGCCTGCTGGGCGATTACGACGCACTGGCCGACATCGGCGTGATCGCCGACGGGATCGAGGCGTCGCTGGCAGAACTGGTGGAGGCCGCCCGGAGCGGCGACAGCGGCCGGGCGGCGGACAGGCGGTCCGCGCGTGGCGCCGGCCGAGCCGCGGCGGAGCCGTCGGAGCCGTCGGAGTCGGCGGAGCCGTCGGAGCCGGTCGGGGCCGAGGCCAACGGGAGCGACCGGACGCCGCTGCTGCCGACCTCAAGGCGGCGCAGCACCAGCGGCCCGGCGGCGGACATGCGCGCCAAGCGGGCGCGGAGCGGGGGGGCCGGCACCGGCTCCGGCCCGGAGAAACCGGTCGACGGGCCGCCGGACGGCCAGGCCTGAGTCGGGCTCAGGACGTTCTTTGCCACTGGATGTACCTGACAGGTACACCAAGGGCC
>Ga0123356_10008009_pt1 | contig 10517 bp, 8 predicted proteins | sample TergutEmb28metaG_2_FD_92546 | JGI IMG/M metagenome (GOLD analysis project Ga0123356, IMG submission 92546) | Embiratermes neotenicus P3 segment gut microbial communities from Petit-Saut dam, French Guiana - Emb289 P3 | ecosystem: Host-associated > Arthropoda: Insects > Digestive system > Gut ... | reverse complement strand
TTCAACCGTTGCCGGCTCGCCCAATCGCCCAATCGCCCATGCCGGCTGTGCCGTCTGCCCACCCGGCTCACTGAGGCGCTGTTACCCTGGACCGCGTGTTAGTGATGAGCCAGTTGTTTGCCCGCACCCTGCGCGAAGACCCAGCAGAGGCGGAGGTAGCTAGCCATAAGCTGCTGCTGCGCGCCAGCTATATCCGCCGGGCAGCACCAGGCATTTACACCTGGCTGCCGCTCGGTTTGAAGGTGCTGGCCAAGGTGGAAGCCATTGTCCGCGCGGAAATGGCAGCCATTGGCGGCCAAGAGGTCCATTTTCCGGCGCTGCTCCCAGCTGAGCCATACCAGGCCTCGGGCCGGTGGGAGGACTACGGCCAGGGCATGTTCCGCTTGAAGGATCGTAAGCAGGCCGACTACCTGCTGGCCCCCACCCATGAAGAGGTTTTCACCCTGCTGGTCAAGGACCTATACAACAGTTACAAGGATCTGCCGCTGTGTCTCTATCAGGTTCAAACCAAGTATCGCGATGAGGCTCGCCCGCGGGCAGGGTTACTCCGTGGGCGCGAGTTCATCATGAAAGACGCCTATTCCTTTGATTTGGACGATGCCGGTTTGGCCTTGGCCTATGAGGCGCAGCGTTCGGCCTACTCCCGGATTTTTGCCCGTCTTGGCTTGGATGTGGTCATTGTGGCAGCCCAGTCGGGGGCTATGGGCGGCTCCCGGAGCGAAGAATTCCTGCATCCCACCGCAGTGGGCGAAGATACCTTTGTGCGTTCGCCCGGCGGCTATGCCGCCAACGTCGAGGCAGTCAACACCGTGGCGCCGCCGGCGCTCAGCATCGAAGACCAGCCAGCTGCGCACGTCGAGCACACACCCGGTTCGGCCACCATTGAGACGCTAGTGGACCAAGCCAATGCCCTCTACCCCCGCCCTGACCGACCCTGGACAGCGGCCGACACGCTGAAGAATGTGGTAGTGGCGGTGATCCAGCCCGGTGGGCAACGCGGGCTACTGGTGGTGGGTCTACCCGGGGATCGCGAAGTGGACATGACCCGTCTGGCAGCAGCCCTATACCCGGCTGAGGTGGAGGCCACCACCGATGAGGACTTCAAAGCCCATCCAGAATTGGTGCGCGGTTACATTGGCCCACAAATCCTGGGGTTGAACGCTGCCTCCGATCCGGCAGCCGGTGGCAGTGACGCCGGTCCGGCAGCCGCAATCCCTGCTGAACCGGCCGCCGCCGCTGCGGCAGCGGCTGTACCAGGTCAGGTCTCCGGGCCGGTGCCGTACCTGCTTGATCCCAGGGTGGTGGCCGGGACCAGCTGGATCACCGGTGCCAACCAGGACCAGCACCACGTCTTCGATCTGGTGGCGGGACGTGATTTCCTGGCAGCTGGTCAGCGACTGGGCGACACTGAGGAAGCGCCCACCCAAGGTGTCATCGAAGCGGCTGAGGTGAAGGCCGGCGACCCGGCACCTGATGGTTCGGGGCCATTGGAACTGGCCCGGGGTATTGAACTTGGGCATGTCTTCCAGCTTGGGCGCAAATACGCTGACGCGCTGGGTCTGCAGGTGTTAGACCCCAACGGCAAACTGACCACCGTCACCATGGGATCTTACGGTTTTGGGGTGACCCGTACGGTGGCTGCCCTGGCTGAGAACTACCATGACGACAAAGGCTTGGCTTGGCCGGTAGGGGTGGCGCCGGCCCACGTCCACGTGGTGGCTACCGGTAAAGACCCAGCGGTTTTCGAAGCGGCCAGTCGCTTGGCCGGTGAGCTGGAAACCGCGGGTGTGGAAGTCCTTTACGACGACCGGGTGAAGGTCTCGGCTGGCGTGAAATTTACCGATGCCGAACTGCTGGGTTTGCCATTCATCCTGGTGGTGGGGCGGGGCTTGGCTGAAGGTGTGGTCGAGTTGCGGTGGCGATCCACCGGGCAGGTGCGTCAACTGAAGCTGACTGAGGCAGTGGCTCAGGTGATCCAAACGGTTACAGCGGCCCTAGGGAGCTGGTGACTCACCAGCATTCGCGACCCGTGTTGCAGGCCAGGTGGCGCACGCGCCACCTGTGATACTCCTCAGGCTTCGCCTTCGTCGACTTTCCTTCAATCGGCTCGGTCAAGAACGCAAGCGTTCTTGCCGCTCGCCTGGGTAGGTTGTGTGTGTTGACCTGCGCAGCGAGGGGTAGAACATCAGTAACGATTATGAAGCAGCCTGTGCCTCAGCGCCTGACGCACACTGACCGTGAATCCGACGTGAAGCTGTCCAACCAGCCGCCTGGCCATGATTTCCTAGGGCCAAGGCACCTCAAAGGCGGCAGCCGCCGCCACTGGTGGCTCAGGTCATTCGCCTTGTGATCCAGCCCACTGGGCATGGCACGGATTAGTGGCCAAATCGCCGACCCAGGACAGTAGGACCTGGGTCGGCAACCAGGTCTATTCGACAAAAGGAAAGGCCGTCAGGCTGGCTCCCCAAGCGTGAGCTTGGAGGATTTGCCAGGTGATGAGGTCTTCGGCGCCAGTGCTGAAGGGTAGGGCGGCATAGTGATTGGCCAAGGTCAATTCAATCCGAGCCATTTCCGCCGCCATGGCCTCAGGGCTGAGGGCCACCTCCGGGTTGATCAGGTATGTAACTTGTCGTGGATCGTCTAGGCCAGCCTGCCTCAAGGCCTCAGCCAGGGCCTCAGCCCGGCCTTGGTGCAAAGCCGCTTGGGTCAGCAGTATTTGGCGCTGGGTGGGCGCCTCGCCGGCGCCTTCTTCTGGGTCGGGTTCGGTGTTAGCCGCCATGAACTCAATCAGGAAACGCGCCTGGTCCTCAGCCATGGTCAGATCCACCAGGGCCTCATCCGCAGCGGTCAACACACCAGCCACTTCGGGTGAGGAGAGGGGTTGATCTGGGTCACGGGCTAAAGCCAGGTCAACGCGAAGGGCGCGGGCCATGGCTACTAGAGCTTCGGCATCGGGCGTATCGGTGGTCCCCAAACGGGCTGCCAACGTGGCTACCCTTTGGGTCTGGAGCTCGAAGTCTGTGAGTACACAACCAGGCACCGGCGCCAAGCCGCCTTCGGCTAGACGGGTGGCCCAAGCCGTGGTGTGCTCCGCTAGAGCGGCCAAGCCAACCTCGTTCCACCCTGGTGGGGGTGCCGCGTGACAGGCTTCAGCATGGCCCGCCAGCTGGCTCACAGCCTGAGCCAGATCGGCCGCTGGGTCCCGCCTAAGGGTGCTGGTGACCGGGGAGTGGGAGGTGGCACAGCCAGCCAAACAGGCCACAGCTAGGGCCAGTGCCAAGGCCTTTGTTGGGTGGGAACATTTGCGCAAAGCCATCAAGGCCATCCTGCCACTTAACAGCGCACTGGTAGCCAAACGGTGATTCGGGTTGGGCTTGGCGGCCCAAGGCGGCAAACCAGCTACCAATTCCTATGGCGTCCAGTGGGTGGGATCAAAAGCGAATGACCTGGGCCGACAGCTAAACACTCGGGCCAAAAAGCCGGCGCGGTGGGGCGCCCTCAGGGCGTGAGACAAGCCACCGATTTGCCGGTGCGGGACACCAGCGTCCAGCGAGGCGTAGTGGACGCCGCGTTGACCCATGGCTCAGCGTTGGCACCCAAGCCAGGCCGACCTGGACTGGTGTCACCGGCGAGCGGTGTGTGGTTTGGTGAGAACGCTGGTCCGGTCAGGGGGTTTACTGGGACCTAGACCGGTGTTCCAGCGCTGGTGGACAAGGTAGTTTCGGCCCCGAAACGATCAGGCTACTAGTCGCGTACAGCCTGGTCAGAGCGATGTGGCGGCTTGGCAAACGGGCCTGGTGGTGGAACGGAATTGTGGCTTGCGGCCCGGTCCGGCCAGCCAGGCAATTCCGCAATCCGGACGCAAAGCAGTTCTAGTGCTCTAGACTCGTGCCACCGGAGCGATCCAGCAATATCGGCCTAGGTGCTGGGAGGCAATGTGGATATCAACATGGCGGAGCTGAGGGCTCTCGAGCGGGAACGTGAGATCCCGCTTGACGTCCTTGTCCCGGCCATCGAACAGGCTCTGCGGTTCGCTTATGAACGCACGCCTGGCGCCGCTGTCTCAGCCCGAGTTGAGCTTGACCGTAGGAGCGGACACGTCACCGTCTTTGCCCAAGATATTGACGAGGACGGTTTAGTCCAGCGCGAATGGGAAGACACACCGCAAGGTTTTGGGCGGGTGGCGGCTGCCACCGCCCGGCAGGTGATTGTCTCGCGGCTGCGTAACGCTGAAGACGCCCAAGTGCTGGGTTCCTTCCAAGGCCGGGAAGGTGACGTGGTGGCTGGGGTGATCCAGCAAGGCCGTGACCCGCGCATGGTCCAGATTGACCTTGGAGGGGTGGAGGCAGTCCTGCCGCCGCATGAGCAAATACCAGGCGAAAAATACTTGCACGGCGAGCGCATCAGGGCTCTGGTCCTGGAGGTAACTAGAGGCCCGAAAGGGCCGTCAATCACCGTGTCGCGGTCCCATCCGACGCTGGTCAAGCGCCTGTTTGCTTTGGAAGTGCCGGAGGTCAGCGACGGCCGGGTGGAGATTGCTTCGATTGCCCGCGAGGCAGGGCACCGCTCCAAGATTGCAGTCCGAGCCACGCTATCTGGTCTCAATGCCAAGGGTGCCTGCATTGGCCCAATGGGTTCACGGGTCAGGGCTGTGATGGCCGAACTGGGCGACGAAAAAATTGACATTGTTGATTACTCCGACAACCCAGCTAAGTTCGTGGCGGCTGCCTTGTCCCCCGCCCGGGTTAGCTCAGTCACCATTGTTGATGAGCGGGCTCATTCCGCCCGGGCAGTGGTCCCGGATTTCCAGTTGTCCCTAGCGATTGGCCGAGAAGGTCAAAATGTCCGCTTGGCAGCCAAACTGACCGGTTGGCGGATCGACATTCGCGGCGATCAAGGCGCTAGCGAAAAAGCCAGCCAGTCTGAAGGCGCCGCAGCCCCTGGCGATCCAGAGGCTGAATCAGCTCCCAAATAAACCGAAGCCAACCCTGCGACAGCGCTGTGCTCGCTGGGTCATGGGGGTTGTGCGCCCTGCCAGATGGCCACGTCGGCTAGACTATTCCGCGGCTGGGCCACAGGCCCGGGGCCAACCATTGACAACAGCATGGATAAGCGCATGGCAAACCAGGTTTGGCGGATGTGCGTTGGCTGCCGGAAGCGTGACCCAATCACCGTCTTGGTGCGCGTGGCAAGGTCGTTAGACGAGGCGAATGCCTTAGTGTTTGACCTGGCCAAGCGGCTGCCCGGTCGGGGTGCCTGGGTGCATCCCACCGCGGTGTGCGTCAGCCAAGCGATCAGCCGTAAGGCCTTTAGCCGTGCCCTGCGCCACCACGGTGAGTTGGACACTAGTGGGCTGGAACGGTTGACTTGAACTGAAAACCTGGGGGCTTGGCTGGTCCAGGCCCCGCGATCCGGGTTTGGGCGGACGGCGCTACGCTGGCCAACCAGGCTCGGCTAAAGGCACTGCCTTCGGTTTGGGGAGGGTGTTGCAAGACACCTCAGCTAGGCCGGGCGACAGCAACAAATCCGTTAGGAGCGGGTGGAAAGCATTATGGACACACGATGAGTGCCCTGAGATGAGACCCCTACACTAAACGGCTCGCTCCTGGACTGGAACGAGCCAAGACAGGAGCATTGTGCAAAGACAGCGCGTCTCGGCGCTCGCTAAGGAGCTTGGCGTACCCAGCAAGGTATTGCTGGACAAGCTCAAAGAAATGGGCGAGTTTGTCAAATCGGCTGCCTCAATCATTGAAGCCCCGGTGGTGCGGCGTCTGACGGAGGATTTCTCTCAGGCTAGTGCTGAGCCGGCGCCAGTCGATAAGTTGCCCGATGCCGTAACCGCACCGGTGGTGGCTCCGGCACCTGCTCCCGTGGTCACCCAGGCAACGACCGTGGCCCCAGAACCAGCCCCGCCGGCGCCGCCGGTGGTAGAGGCCAGCCCTCCGCCGGCCCCAGCTCCGGTGGCTGCAACCGCCACCCCGCCGCCGGCTGCTAAGGCCAAGGTTGAGGCGCCGGTCGTTGCGGCAGAGGCGCCAGCACCCGTGGTCCAGACCGCCCCCGCGCCGCCAGCCCCGGCCCCTCCCGCTGAGGCCGCTGCTCCGGCCAGTGAGGCTGAGCCAATTGGCCAAGCCGAACCAGCCAAGCCGGAGGCCAGCCCCAAGGCTTCAACTCGTGGGCCGCGACCCGGTCCGGCACCGGCTGCCAAAGCCGAGGCCAGCCGAGACACTAAAACGCCGCGCTCCGCCCCCTCGTCCCGACCTGGCGGGCCCAAACCCGGTGGTCCCAGGCCTAGCCCAGGGCCAGGCGCCGGCGGTCCAAGACCAGGCAACAATCCTTTCGCCTCACAACAGGGCATGCGCACCGGTGGTCCTAGGCCGGGCAACAACCCGTTTGCTTCATCCCAGGGCATGCCCCGGCCCGGTGGGTCGCGCGGCCCAGGTGGCAGCGGTGATGGACCCCCCCGGCCCGGTGGGCCAAGGCCGTCCCCGCGCATGATGCCGGGCCGTAGTTCACTAGGTGGCCCGGGTGGTGCACCCGGCGTTGAGGCTGAACCCACTGGTGCTCCCAGTTCAGGTCGCGGCCGGCGCCCCTCTTCTGGCGGCGCACCGGCCGGTGGCGGTCCGTCTTCCGGTCCTGGTTCTTCACGGCCAGGTGGCGGGGGTTTTGGTGGTCGTGGCCGCGGTACTGGTGGCCGTGGGCAAACCCAGGGGGCCTTTGGCCGGGGCGGCGGCAAGCCGGCCCGCGGCCGCAAATCCAAGCGGGCCAAGCGCCAAGAATTTGAGCAGGCTGACGCGCCCATCCTGGGTGGGGTGCGCCTGCCCAAGGGCGACGGCACCACCGTGATTCGCCTTAGACGCGGGGCTTCACTGACTGATTTTGGTGAAAAGATCGGCGCCAACCCGGCAGCCTTGGTGACGGTGCTGTTCAACTTAGGTGAGATGGCCACGGCCACCCAGTCGCTTGATCAAGACACCATGGAAGCCCTGGGGGCAGAGCTTGGTTTTGTACTGGAGATTGTCTCTCCTGAAGACGAGGACCGTGAGCTGCTCGACTCATTCGACATTGACCTGCAAGCCGAACTGGATGCCGAGACAGACGCGGATTTGGTGCCGCGGCCCCCGGTGGTCACGGTGATGGGCCATGTTGACCACGGCAAAACCAAACTATTGGACGCCATTAGGGATACCGCGGTGGTTGACGCCGAGCACGGCGGCATTACCCAGCACATTGGGGCCTATCAGATCACCACCGAACATGACGGAGCAGACCGGGCCATCACGTTTATTGATACCCCGGGCCACGAGGCTTTTACCGCTATGCGGGCTCGCGGCGCCCAGGTCACCGACATTGCCATCTTGGTGGTGGCGGCGGATGACGGCGTGATGCCGCAGACCATTGAGGCGCTGAACCACGCTCAGGCGGCCGGTGTACCCATTGTGGTGGCGGTGAACAAGATTGACCTTGATGGAGCCAACCCATCGAAGATTCGCCAGCAACTCACCGAATACAATTTGGTGGCTGAAGAATACGGTGGCGACACCATGTTTGTGGACGTTAGCGCGAAGCAACGCATTGGCCTAGACAATCTGCTAGAGGCCGTACTGCTGACGGCTGACGCCGGGCTTGACCTGAGGGCCAAAGCCGACAAAGCGGCCCGTGGCGTGGCGGTCGAGGCCAACCTGGACAAGGGGCGCGGCGCCATGGTGACCGCCCTGGTCCAAACCGGCACGTTGAAGGTGGGGGACGCGCTGGTGGCTGGCACGGCCTATGGCCGGGTCCGAGCCATGTTCGACGAGCACGGTGACTCGGTGAGGCAAGCTACGCCATCGCGACCGGTCCAAGTCATTGGCATGACTTCGGTGCCCAGAGCCGGGGACTCCTTCCTGGTGGCGCCAGATGACCGCACGGCCAGGCAGATTGCTGAGAAGCGTGAGGCGGCCGAGCGGGCCGCCATGCTAGCCAAACGGCGCAAGCGGATTTCCCTGGAGGACTTCACCCAGGCGCTGGAGCAGGGCAAGGTAGAGACCCTGAACCTGGTGATCAAGGGCGACGTCTCCGGTTCGGTAGAGGCGCTAGAGGATTCGTTGCTGCAGATCGACGTGGGCGAATCGGTGGCGTTGCGGGTGATCCACCGCGGCGTGGGCGCTATCACCCAGAACGACGTCAACCTGGCCGGGGTGGACAACGCCATCATCATTGGCTTCAACGTTCGCTTTGCCGAGCGGGTGGAGGAATTGGCCGACCGTGAGGGCGTGGATGTGCGCTTCTATTCGGTCATCTACCAAGCCATCGATGACGTCGAGGCTGCCCTGAAGGGCCTTCTCAAACCGGAGTTCGAAGAGGTCCGCCTGGGCGCTGCGGAGATCCGCGAGGTTTTCCGGTCCTCGAAGTTCGGCAACATTGCCGGCTGCCTGGTGCGTTCAGGGGAGATTCGCCGCGGCTCGAAGGCCCGGGTGTTGCGGGACGGCACCGTGGTCGGGGAGAACCTGTCGGTCGAGTCGCTGCGGCGCTTCAAAGATGACGTGGTAGAAGTCCAAGATGGCTACGAATGCGGCATTGGCCTGGGCAAGTTCAACGACCTGAAGGTTGATGACATGATTGAGACCTACGAGGTGCGTGAGAAGGAGCGGGTCTAATGGCGGAGACTCCCCGGTCGCGCCGCTTGGCCGAGCGGATCCAACAAGTGGTCGCTGGCGTATTAGAGCGCCGCATCAAGGACCCCCGTCTGGGGTTCATCACCGTCACCGAGGTACGGGTGACCGGGGATTGCCAGCATGCCACGGTGTTTTACACCGTGCTGGGCTCTGAGGAGGACCGGACTGACACAGCCGCGGCCCTGGCCAGCGCCAAAGGGCTGATCCGCTCCGAGGTGGGTAAGGCCACGGGCCTGCGACTCACCCCGTCTTTGGAGTTCATCTTGGACCAGCTGCCTGAGGGTGCCAGCCGGATCGAAGACGCCCTGAAGGAGGCAGCTGCTAGGGACGCCGATCTAGCCTCGATGGCAGAGAGGGCTCAATTTGCCGGTGAGGCCGATCCTTACAAGCGCCCACCAGCCGATGATGGTGATCAAGACTCCTAGCAGCACCGGCCCGGATGGGGTGGTGCTGGTGGACAAGCCAGCCGGGTGGACCTCGCATGACGCGGTGGCCCGCCTGCGCCGGGCCTTGAACACCCGCAAGGTGGGCCACGCCGGCACCCTCGATCCCATGGCTACCGGGCTGCTGATCATGGGCGTGGGCCGCGGCACCCGGTTGCTGGGATACCTGGTGGGTCTGGACAAGACCTACCGCGCCACCATTCGTTTGGGTCAAGCCACCACCACCGACGATGCCGAGGGCGAGTTGGTCTTTGCGGCGCCACCTGGACTGGTGGCGTCTTTGGGTATTGCCGCGCTGACTGAGGCGGTGACGGCTCTAACCGGCCAAATCAACCAGGTGCCCAGCGCGGTCAGCGCCATCAAGGTGGACGGCCAGCGGGCCTACGCCCGGGTCCGAGCCGGCCAAACGGTCGAGTTAGCTGCCCGCCCGGTCACGGTGCATCACTTCGAGGTGCTGGGGCGCCAACTAGTGGCATTGCCCGGTGGCGCAGTGTTGGACTTGGCTGTCGAAGTTACCGTTTCGTCTGGTACCTACGTCAGGGCGCTGGCCCGGGACTTAGGCCAGGCGTTGGGTTGCGGTGGGCATTTGACCGCTCTGCGCCGGTTGACGGTAGGGCCATTCGGCGTGGATCAAGCTCAGGCCCTGCCGGTGGCCAGGTCTGCTGTGCAACCCAGCACAGCTGAACCCGCCGAGACTGCCTCACCCCGGCAGCCAGTCCAAGTCAGACCTCTGACCAGTCCTGATATAGGCTCAGGCGGGGCCGGGTTGGACCAAACCCAGCCATCGGCTGTACCGCCATCCCCGGCGCCGGTCGCTGCGACTGACCTCTACTCACCGCCGGAGTTGCTGTCTCTGGCGCCAACCACCCATGGCGACCCACAGCTACCACCTGAATTGGTCTCCCCGGTGGGGGTCGCTTCAACCGACCCCCATCCACCGCCGGAGTTGCTGTCTTTGGCGCAGGTCGCCCAGTCGCTGTTTGCCGTGCGGCCGCTCACAGCGGCCGAAGCCACCGAACTGGCTCACGGCCGTTTCATTGCGGCCAACCCCACCTGGGTGGGATCAAAACTGAAGCCGGTAGCTGGCATTGGGCCAGATGGCCAACTAGTGGCGCTGTTGGCCCAGGTCAAAGGCCAGACCCGCCCGCTGGCGGTTTTCACCCCGGCTTAGCTTTCGCCGCGAACCTGCTCAAACCCTGCGAAACTGTTTGGCACAGCTTCGCTGACCTGCGAAAACATAATCGGCACTGCAAATTTCGTCAAGTTATAGCAGGCTCGCGGCTGACGGCTCGCTGGCAGCGGGCTCAGGAACGGCAAACTACGTCAAGTTTTAGCAGGCTCGCGGAATCGGCTGTGGTTTGGGGTTCCGGCCGCAGACCACTGCCACCGAAACCGGACCGCCCACCCCAGCTTTCGCCGC
>Ga0123356_10008008_pt1 | contig 10517 bp, 5 predicted proteins | sample TergutEmb28metaG_2_FD_92546 | JGI IMG/M metagenome (GOLD analysis project Ga0123356, IMG submission 92546) | Embiratermes neotenicus P3 segment gut microbial communities from Petit-Saut dam, French Guiana - Emb289 P3 | ecosystem: Host-associated > Arthropoda: Insects > Digestive system > Gut ... | reverse complement strand
TCACCTGCAGCAGCGCGAACGCCTGGGCGATCACCGGTACGAACCACACCAGTACGAGCCCCACGACGGCGGTGGGTACTGGTCCGACGTTGGCCATGAAGTCGGCCATCGTGTGGACCGGGACACTGTGGTGCCGCAGGTACAGCGGGGCGGCCACCCCGGCCAGCGCCACCGCACCGAGGAAGCCGATCAGCGCGAAGGCCAGCGTCGAGGTGATCGTCGAGAGCGCTGCGTAGCCGAGCGCAGCCCACGACCGTCCGTCGGCCAACGGGCCCAGGAAGGTTCGCCAGAACCCGCCACGCAGGTTGCGTCGCCGGGGTGCTGCGACCACGTCGACGCCGGTCTGGGCGGTCAGGCGGGCCGCCTCTGCCACGGCGAACCAGTGGGCCAACCACATGGTCGCCACGAGCAGGATCAGCCCGACCCCCATGATCCAGGAGGTCATGGCGCCGACCGACACGAGGGTTGCCCCCACGATCGCGGCGCACCACAGCCAGATACAGCCGACCGCCGCCTGGCCGTACGCCCGCCAGGTCGCCGGGGAGAGGGGGGCGAACGCCAAGGCCCGCCAACCGCACAGTGCTGGGGCGACGACTCTCACGTCGTCGCGGGTCATAGTCGTCGAACTCATACCCACGACGCTAGTGCGCCGGGCCGTCGCGCGGACCCTGGCGTCCCCACCAGCTCGCACGTGGGCTACCCCTACCCCCTGCGACGAAGAGTCTGCGTGATGCTCCGCGGCCTACTTGCGGTGGAACGTTGTCTCGGTGTCGCCCATCTCCACCAACAGCGTCGAGCCGAAGCATGTGGCGAAATCTGGCTTTCCGTCGTCTTCTAGGGCTTCGGTCTCGGTCTCGCCGCCGGACGTCCAGGTGGACGTGCCTTCCGCCTGCGTGTAGCGCATCTCGATCCTGTCGTCGGGCCCTGACCAGGAGCCCTTGAAGGTCCCGTCGATGACCGACGATTCCGTTGCACCCTGGTCCGAGACGCTGATGGCCATGTCCCACCTTCCGGTGAACTCGGTCTCGGTGAACTCGAACCTGAGGGTCCCAGAGATGCTGTAGTCCCAGGATGGGTCGTACCCGAGCGCCAAGGCGAACAGGTCGTTGTCCATCTCCCACTTGCCGACCGGACAGGGGGTGGCTTGACCTCCGCCCTGGTTGCACCCGCTGACGAGGCCAAGAGCGAGGACGAACAGCGGAACCACGATCACGGCAGTACGACGCATGGCTTTCCTTGTCTCACAGTCGCACGGTGCCTGACAGCACCGTCGCGGACCTTGCCAGAGTAACGCTCGTCTAGTGTCGCGTCTGGACCCAACCTTGCTCGTGTCGACAAGAGCTAAAATGCCGTGCGCACCGATCCGACGGTCAGGGAGCCGACGATGGACACCACATCCACCCAGCTGGCTGACCAGCTCCAACGGCCCCCTGCGGAGGTCCGGTTCGCCGACGAGCTGCGACGGCTGCGCGAGTCGGACACCGACCCGGTGCCGCCAGGGTGGGCCCTGTCGCTGACCGCAGCGCGACGGTTCGTCCTGGGGGACGCCACAGCAGATATCAGCCCGAAGTTCGTCGGGGACACCGCACTGGTGGAACGGGCGCTGGTGACACTGGCCACCCAGCGGGGTCTGCTGCTCATCGGCGACCCGGGGACGGCCAAGTCGTTGCTGTCCGAGCTGTTGGCCGCGGCGGTCTCCGGCGACTCGACGCTGACGATCCAAGGCGGCGCGGCCACGACTGAGGACCAGATCAAGTACTCGTGGAACTATGCGCTGCTGGTCGCCGAAGGACCCTCGCGCCGGGCGCTGGTCCCAGCGCCCATGCTGCGCGGGATGAGCGAGGGCAAGACTGTCAGGTTCGAGGAGATCACCCGCTGCCCGTTGGAGGTGCAGGACGGAGTTTTGTCCCTGCTGTCCGAACGTGCCGTGGCGATCCCCGAGCTGGGGTCGGCCGAATCCATGACTTTCGCCCGGCAGGGTTTTGCGGTGATCGCCACCGCGAACACCCGCGACCGGGGTGTCAACGAGATGTCTGCGGCGCTCAAACGCCGCTTCAGCTTCGAGACGGTGTTCCCCATCGCTGATCCCGCTGTGGAGCTGGACCTGGTCGAACGTGAGTCCACCCGGCTGCTGGAACGTTCGGGGGTGACCCGCGCGGTGCCCCGGGACCTGCTGGAGGTGCTGGTCACCACGTTCCGCGAGCTGCGCTCGGGGACGACCGCCCGCGGTGAGTCCCTCGACGCCATGACCACAGTGCTGTCCACCGCCGAGGCTGTGTCCGTCGCCCACGCGGTGGGCCTGCGCGGGTGGTACCTGCGACAGTCGGCCAGCGACGGAGCGGACCTGGTGGAGTGCCTGGCTGGGACTGCTGCCAAGGACAACCCCGACGACATGGCCCGCCTGCGCCGGTACCTGGACCACCACGGCCGCCGTGACGGGTCGGCCTGGCGTGCGGTGTACGACGCCCGTCACCGGCTCGGCTGATGAGTACGTCCACGAGGGACGAGCTTTCGGCCGAGGGACGAAGCAAGAACTTCGTCCCTCGGCCGGAACTTCGTCCCTCGGTGCCAGAGCTCGGCGAGCGCTGATGTCGGTCACCTATATCGGGGTGCGGCACCACTCACCGGCGTGCGCGCGGTACGTCCGGCAGGTGATCGAGACAGTGCAGCCTGCGTGGGTGCTGGTGGAGGGACCCTCGGACATCAACGACCGGATCGACGAGCTGTTGGCCGACCACCGGCTGCCGATCGCCGTGTTCAGCTCGTTCACCAGCGGCGACACTGTGGTGCGCTCATGGGCGCCGTTGTGCGAGTACAGCCCCGAGTGGGTCGCTCTGCGCACCGGGCAGCAGGTCGGCGCCCAGCTGAGGTTCATCGACCTTCCCGCCTGGGACCGGGCCTTCTACGGCCGCGAGAACCGGTACTCCGACGCCGACGCCCGTTACGCCACCGCGTCGCAGACGCTGGCCGACGAGCTCGGGATCGATACCTCCGACGCCCTGTGGGACCACCTGTTCGAGATCGCCGACGTCGACGACGTGGGCCCCCGCCTGGACGCATACTTCGACCTGGTACGCGGCGAGACCACCGCTGACGAACGTGACACCGCCCGCGAGGCGTATATGGCCCGGTGGGTCGCTGCCGCGGTCGCCTGCGACGACGGTCCTGTGGTGGTGGTCACCGGTGGGTTCCACCGCGCCGCCCTCATCCGCCTGGCCGACAGCAGTGGGCGGGACAATGGGGACAGTCCCCATTGTCCCGCGCAGCTCGCCGATCAATGGCCGTCAGTCCCGCCTGCCCCGGTGGACGCTCACGGTCACACCGCGACGTCGTACCTGGTCCCGTACTCCTTCCGGCGGCTCGACGCGTTCACTGGCTACCAGTCGGGTATGCCGTCGCCGGGCTACTACCAGGACGTGTGGGACGTCGGACCGCAAGCCGCCGCGGACCGTCTGGTCGAACAGGTCGCCTCGCGCCTGCGCGGCGCTCGCCAGCAGGTCTCCACCGCGAACCTGGTCGTGGCCCGCACCACGACCAGTGCCCTGGCCCGCCTGCGCGGCCATGACGTACCCACCCGCACCGACGTGCTCGACGGGTTGGCCAGCGCACTGGTCACCGAGGCGCTGGACGTCCCCCTGCCGTGGGCCTCACGCGGCACGTTACAGGCGGGTACCGACCCGGTCGTCGTGGAGATGGTTGCGGCGCTGTCTGGTGATCGCACCGGCCGTCTGGCAAAGGGCACCCCGTTGCCTCCGCTGGTGGGTGCCGCCGTCGCGGCCTGGCGCGAGCAGGGTCTGGATGTGGTCGGCGGCGTCGAGCTGGACCTGGCCACAGATATCGCCCGGTCGCGGGTGTGCCACCAGGCCCGGGTGCTGGGTGTTCCCCGGTTCGCCTGGCGCACCGGCCCGCTGCTGGGCACCGATGTGTTCGACCAGACACCGACCGAGACCTGGCAGCTCGACGGTCCGCTCGTCGGCGACGAACCTGCTGGCGACGTGCTGGTCACGCTCGTGGAAGCCGGTTCTTACGGCCATGACCTGCTGGCCGCCGCGACTGCAGCGCTGACCGAACGTCTGAGCGAGGCCAGCCCGACGACGGTGCTCGTCGACGCGGTGCTCGTCGGGGCGCAGGCGCTGACCGGGTCGCTGGTCGCTGCTCTGGGCGCATCTGTGGGACGTCTGACTCACGTGGCCGAGACGGGCAGCACCCTGGCCGTCGCCCTCATGCTGTGGCGTTACGGCGACCAGTACGGCGTCCGCGAGTCCGCGGCGCTGGACAGGCTCGTCGACCAGGCTGCAGGTCGGCTGGTGTGGCTGCTCGAAGGGGTGCGCGGCGGTCCCGGCCCGGCCGAGCCCCAACGCCTGGCCGCTGTGGTGGCGTTACGCGACGCCACCAGGCTGCGGTCACCGGCCGGCGATCCCTTGCGTGCCGAGGTGGTCGCAGCCATGGGTCGGATCGCCGGCGACGTGGCTGTTCCGCCGGACCTGCGCGGCGCCGCCCTGGGGGTGCTGGTGTGCCTGGGCGAGCACAGCACGGACCTGGTCGCGACACTGCGGGCGATGGCCGGGCCGACGACAGCCGGGGACTGGTTGGCGGGGCTGTTCGCCGTCGCCCGCGACGACGTGACTGACCTGCTGCTCGACGACCTGGACCGCGTGCTCGCCGGGTACGACCCGCACCAGTTCCTCGTCGCCCTGCCCGCCCTGCGCGGGGCGTTCGCCTACCTGCCGCCCCGTGAACGCGCCCGGCTGGCCGAACAGCTCATGGCCCGCCGCGGCCTGGTCGGCACCGGCAAGACTTTCCTGCGTCTGACCGACGACCCGCAGCTGCTCGCCGCCGGGTACGAGCTGGAGGACCGGGTACGTCGCACCCTGGTTGGCACAGGTCTGTGGGAGCCACGATGAGCGACCCGGAATCCCTGCGACGAGCCGACCTGGAACGGTGGCGGCTAGTCCTCGGTGACGCCGCCGAGGCCATGGGCGGGTGCCTGTCCGACGACGGCCTGGCCCAGGACGCTGCCCTGTCATGGTTGTACTCCCACGACGACGAGGCGGCCGGTCGGGGGGTGCGCCCGCAGACGCGGACCGGCGGCGACGGCGACTCGCTGGTGGCCGCGGTGGACTGGCTCGGGCAGATCCACCAGCTGTTCCCCCACGAGACCATCGAACGCCTCGAACGTGAGGCCATCGAACGGTTCGGGATCACCGACATCGTCACCAACCCCGACGTGCTGCGCCGCGTCACCCCCAACCAGACGCTGCTCAAGGCGGTGCTGCACACCAAGCACCTCATGGACCCGCAGGTCCTGGCCCTGGCCCGGACCTTGGTGGCCCGCGTCGTGGACGACCTGGTCAAGAAGATGGCCTCGCAGGTCCGACGGTCGTTCTTCGGCACCCGCTCGCCGCGCCGGTCGATCGTGCCCCGGGCGGCGGACTTCGACGTGCGCCGCACGGTGCGGGCCAACCTGGGCCGTTACGACCCCAACACGCGCCGGGTGACGATCGAGACCCCGTACTTCACGTCGCGGACACGTAGGCACCTCGAACGCTGGCAGGTGGTGCTGCTGGTCGACCAGTCCGGGTCGATGACCGACTCGGTGATCCACTCGGCGGTCACCGCCGCATGCCTGTGGGGTCTGCCCGGCCTCAAGACCCACCTGGTCGCGTTCGACACCAACGTCGTGGACCTCACCTTAGACGTGGAAGACCCCGTCGAGCTGTTGATGAAAGTCCAGCTGGGCGGCGGCACCGATATCGCCAAGGCTGTGCGCTACGCGGCGACGCTCGTGGAGAACCCGCGCCGCACGATCGTCGCGCTCATCACCGACTTTTACGAAGGCGGGGACGAACGTGACCTGGTCCGCCAGGTCTCCGGCCTGGTCAACGGCGGTTCGCTGGTGCTGGGCCTGGCCGCCTTGGACACCGAGGCCAACCCTGCCTACGACCGTGCCACCGCCCAGCGTCTGGCCGACGTCGGCGCGCACGTCGGGGCCATGACCCCCGGCCAGCTGGCAGATTTCGTCGCCGAGGCGGTGGGCCGATGACCCGCGACGACCTCATGGCGCTCACCGAAGCGGTCCTGGTGTCGGTGACCAACAAGGGCCTGGTGAACCGGGCAGGTAAGCTGGCGCCGTCCGTGCAGGTCACCGTGGCCGACGACGGCAGCGTGATTGGCACCGTCGAGGACGCGACGGTCACTTTGCCGCCCGGCGCACCCCTGGACCAGACCCAGTGCACCTGCCCGGCCCCAGGCGTGTGCCGCCACCGGGTGGCCACAGTGCTGGCCTACCAGGCCCAGGCCGGCACCGAGTCCGAGGCGAGCGCCGAGGCGTGGGACCCAGCCGAGATCACCGACGCCCAGCTGACCGACCTGCTGGGCGCCCGGGCCGTCACCGCAGCCCGCACGATGTCCGCCGGTGGCCTGGCCGCAACAGTCCACCGAGGAACCGTTCCCAGGGTCGACCTGCCCACCGCGTCCGTACGGTTCCTGGTTCCGCACGACGTGACATACGCGACGTCCGACGCCAAAGACCCCCGCCTGGTCGCCCTGGCCGTGTGGGCGTGCCGGGCCGCCACCGCGAAAGACCCAGCCGCCGACCAGGTACGCGTCGAGGTACGCCCCGCACGAGCCGCCACGACCGGCTACCCCCAGGTCGTCGAGACCCTCGACCGACTGCTCGCCACCGGCGTGATGCACCTAGGCCCCGGTTTCGGCCTTGCCGCGTCACGCCGCAGTCTGACCGGCCTCCAGTGGCCCCTAGACGGTCTGGACGACCTGACCGAACAGCTCGACGCGTACACCGCACGCCACGCCACCCACGACGAGCTGCGCACCGCCGACGTCCTAGCCGAGCTGTACGCCCGCCACCGATGCGTCAGGACAATGGGGACGGTTCCCATTGTCCCGCCCGGCGACCAGGGGCCCCACGGGACAATGGGGACGGTTCCTTTTGTCCCGCCCGGTCAAGGTTCCGCCGACGGGGTCGACGCCCACGGCGTCATCGTCGCCGACGTGCTGGGCACCGAGGTGGCCCCGTCCACACCGTGCGCCCGTCTGCGGCTGGTGGGCCTGGGCGCACGAGTCCACGCCCGCCCGTCGCCGGACGACCTGGTCACCTTCGACGCCCAGATCTACCTGGCCGACGCCGCCTCAGGCCTGCTGCTGGTGCTCCCCCACCAGTGGGTCGGCGGCCCCGACACGGTACCCGCCCAACGACGCGTCGCCGGGACGACCCTCGGTGCCCTGGCCCTGAGCAATGTCATCACCGAGTCGGCGCACCGATCAGCCAGTCGCATGCTGCGCCTGGCCCGCTCCAAAGTCGCCCCCACGTCAGTGCTGCCCCTGGGACCGGCCTGGGGCTCACTACCTGCCAACCTGCTCGTCGACGACTACGCCGACACCGCCCGACGCCTGGCCCAGCTACCACCAAGGTACGTGCGCCCCCGAGTGGCCGCCGAGCTGGTACGGGTACTGACCGTCGCCGAGGTCGCCGACGTGGCCTACCACCCCGGTGACCAGCGTCTGACCGCCCAGCTGGTCGACCCCCACGGCATCTGCGCCCAGCTGGTATGCGACTACAACCCCACCTCCCCCGGCGGCCTGGACGCAGTCGCCCACAGTCTTGGCGACCCAGACCTTCGCTGGGTAGCCGGTCACGTCAGCCGTCGTGACGGACGCCTGATGGTCCGCCCCACCGCCGTATGGTCCCCATCGTCAGCCGTGGCCGTCGACCTGGTGACCGACAACCGTCACCTGGACCTCAACGTCGGTACTTCCGCTCCGTCCGACGTCCTGGACGAGGCCATCTCCGCCGGCCTGACCGCGCTCGCCGTCCTGGCCCACCGCGGCCTGACCGCCCCCGGCCCCGCCGCCCTCGACCGGGTCGCCGAAGCCAGCGCCGCCCTGACCAGGTGCGGCCTGACCACGACGGCCACCGCCGTGGCCCAGTCGCCCACCGCCCCGACCGCCTGGGTCGACGCCATGGTCTGGCTCACCGTCGCCGCCGAGAGCCGCTGACCTGCACAAGGGCTTCGAACAGTCCACCTCGATGCTTCGGTGGTGAGGTCGACAGCAAAACTGTCGACCTCACCACCGACGTATCGACGTCGGACTTGTTGAGCGGTTGTCGTGCGGATGTCGACGAAGCGTCGGGCCAGGGACCCGAGCATGTTTCAGCCTGGCACGTATGTTTCAGAATCCGTACGCCAAAGGACGCTCTGGGACCTGGCCGACGACGTAGGTTCAGTCCATGGCCACGTCATCGCCGTACGAGTTCGTCTTCCCGCAGCGTCTGGTCAAGGACGTGCTGCCCCGCCCCGGTGGCGTCGAGGTTCCCCAACCCCCGTTCGCCAAGGACGCCGCCGACCGGTGGTGGGCCCGCCTCGACGCTGTGCGCGACAAGGTCAACGAGCTGTTGGCCAGCGAGAAGACCGATCCGTTGATCGCCGACGCTGCGAAGGACGAGTCGTCGCCAGCCTGGGCGGCTATGGCATTGCACATCAAGGCCGACCGGGACGAACGAACTCACATGGACTGGCGTTGGACCAGTGACTGCGCACAGCAGTCCTGGGCAGACCCCGCCGTAGTGGCGATCGGACCGGTCGCTGCCGCCCAGGTGGCCGTCTGGTGGGCGGCAACGGGAGTCCTGGTGAAGCGCCAGACCCGCCTGCCAGGTGCACGCCTCTCGGGATGGCAGGTCGCCGCCCACCTGGTTCCCGACGCCGCGCTCGACGACGGTCACCAGGTGCTCTGTTCGACGGCGCCAGATCGTCTGAGGGGGTTCGTGTGCCGAGGCCAGCTGCCCGACTACAGCTACCAGCATGTCGACGATCCCTCGGTGCGCGTGCACGACGTACGGCTGCGGCTACGGTTGGCAGCGTCGGGGTGGGACGGTGTCGCTGAGGCACTTGAACCGTTGAGCATTCTTGGCCAGGCTGCTCGACTGGTGATGTCGGCGCTGGTCCCGCAACGTCGCGACTGGTATTCCGCTGCCGACCCTCGATGCTTTCCCGACCTTCTGCTCTCTGCGTCCACCCTCGACGAGTTGCTGGCCGGCCTGGAGCGAAAGTGGCGGTGGGATCACCTGCATCCTGCCGTTCCGACGCTGCTCGATGCTCTCGGAGTCGATCTCGCTGAGCTCGTCGAGGTCGCCTTCACGTTAAGGAAGGTCGACCAGGAGACTCTTCCCGTTAACGTCCTCGCTGCAATTCCGACCCAGACCGCTTTCCAGATGCTGCTCAAGGCCGCCGACGTCAACCGCGAGGCGGCGACAGCTGTCGTCGGGCATGCCGTGCGGTGGCCTCGGGTCGCCGCGCCGCTTCTGGCGGCCTCGGCAGCCACGAACCCGAGGAGCAGGACCCTGCTGGGCATGCTGTCAGTGGACGACCTGGCTGAGCACCGCGCCGATTTCTCCGCCGAGGAGTGGGCCGTCATCGAGGCGCACGCCAAGGTGCCAGACGGGCCGGTCGCCGAGGAGTCCGCAGTCCCTGGGCTGTTCATGGCCTTGCCGTGGGACAGGCGCCCGACTGTTCCAGTGCTCAAGCTCACAACCCCAGCCTCGGCCGGTAGTGAGGCCCACTGGTTGCCTGGTGAGCGTGAGGAGTGGTTGACCTGGCCGACGGGCCTTCCTTCGTACCTCGCCCCGGTGTCCGAAGCAGAGGCGGCAGATCTGAAGGCCCCGAGATATAACGCGGAATATGCACCTGACGGCGCATGGGCGATCTTCCTTGCCCAGGCACCGCTGGAAGTGACAGCGCCCAGGATCGGACATGTCCAGGAGTACTACCCCCAAGTCGCCGCCCTGGCTCACCTTATTCTCGCGCGACAGGAAGATGTGGAGCTGGCAGCGCAGACAACACTCGGCTTTCTGATGTCAGGGGCGCCTGGGGAAATGCCGTTCGTCAACCAGGCCATCGTGACGAAGATGGTCCAGCAGACTTTCGGCAAGAAGATGAATCTCCGCCTGAACGCACGGACGTATCTGCAACGCCACGCGGAGTATGCGTCTGGGTTCTTGGTGCCGGTGGCGTTCGGCAAGCGCGGAAAGGCCCAGCAGGCTGCGTTGTCGGTGTTGTTGATGCTGCACGACGTCGGACACGGTGATGCTGTAGTCACAGCTGCGGCGACCTTCGGCGACGCGGCGGTGCGGGCGTGGGAGACGGTAGTCAGTGCTGGTCCGGTGGTACTCGGTCTGCCCGCCAAGCCTCCGGCCCTGCCGGGTTGGCTGGCAGATACGGCGCTTCCGCAGGTCCAGCTGACCAGCGGTGCTGGCGCGCTACCAGCAACGGCGGTGAAGAACCTGGTGACCATGCTGGCCATCTCAACCATGGACACCCCGTACGCGGGCCTTGATGTTGTTCGCGACTCGTGCACAGCCGAGTCGTTGGCGACGTTCGTGTGGGGTCTGTTCGAGCAGTGGCAGGTTGCCGGTCACCCCGCCGCCGACGGGTGGGTCCTCGACGCCCTGGGTCTGTTCGGCAACGACCAGACAGCCCGCCGCCTCGCGCCTCTGGTACGGG
>Ga0123356_10008007_pt1 | contig 10517 bp, 9 predicted proteins | sample TergutEmb28metaG_2_FD_92546 | JGI IMG/M metagenome (GOLD analysis project Ga0123356, IMG submission 92546) | Embiratermes neotenicus P3 segment gut microbial communities from Petit-Saut dam, French Guiana - Emb289 P3 | ecosystem: Host-associated > Arthropoda: Insects > Digestive system > Gut ... | reverse complement strand
TGGCGGAGAGAGTGGGATTCGAACCCACGGTAGGCTTACACCTACGCCTGATTTCGAGTCAGGTACCTTCAACCGCTCGGCCATCTCTCCACTCGAAGCGCGAAATTATAGGCAACCGGGTGAAAAAAGGAAGACGGTGTGCCGTTTGGTGTGCTGTTTTTCGGTGGCGCACGGAGGCACAAGGGTGGATTATCCGTGCGAGGCAGGCGGGCAACACTGTATCTTTTTTGCCCACACCTGCCCGCTCCAAGCGTGCGTTGACTGCCATTTTTCACGCATATCGACGCCAGGACAGGCATAATCAGCTTTGTCTATACATATCTGGGTATACGTTTGCGTCTTTCTCACACCATCTTCGCCAGCTTTGCCGCGCTCTTGATCGCGGCTATCGTCGTGGCTGCCGTTAGTCCTTCCCATTCGCGCATTTCAGATTTCCGCGAGTTGGGCGAGCTGCGGGTGGCGACAAGGGTCGATGCGCTCTCTTACAGCACGGATGAACGGGGAACTTACGCGGGCTTTGAGCACGATTTGCTTGTCGCGCTCGGGCAACAGCTGGGCGTGCCGGTGCGGTTCGTGCCTTATCCGGATACGCAGCACGCGCTCGAAGCCGTGATTAATGGCCAGGCACACTTGGCAGCAGCCGGAATGACTCCCGATAGCCACTTGCCTCTGGCTTGGACGGCAGGGTTGCGCGAGGTCGATTTTGTGCTGGTCGGCCGCACAAGCCGCCGCGCCACGACACTGCGTGAGAGCGACCTGGCCGGACGGATCGTTACGGTGCGGCAGGGTACGAAGCTTGCCGCATTGATGGAAAGGCTCAAGCAGCGCATCCCCGGACTGGAAATTGTCCATCCTGCCCCACATACCGACGACCAGGATTTGCTCAAGCAGACGGCGGCTGGTCGGATCGACCTCCTGGCAACCGACCGGGTGAATTACGCGCTCGCCAAGCGTTTGACCCCCACGCTGACCATTGCCTATGACCTGCCGCACAAGAGCACGATGTCCTGGGCATTGTCGCTGAAAGACGATGGCGGACTAACAGGCGAGATCAATGATTTTCTTAACGAGTCAGCCGGAAACGGTTTACTCGCCAGTACCGCAGACCATTATTTCGGGCACATCCGCCGCCTCCACTATTACGACATCGCGGCTTTCCTAAAGCGTATCCAAAACCGCCTGCCGCACTACATCGCTCATTTCCACGAGGCCGAGAAGAGAACCGGTATCGACTGGCGTTACCTGGCGGCGGTTTCTTACCAGGAATCGCACTGGGAACCAGAAGCAACGTCTTATACCGGCGTGCGCGGCATGATGATGCTGACCAACGATACCGCCAGCCTGCTCGGTGTCGAAAACCGCCTTGACCCAAGACAGTCGATCCTCGGCGGGGCGCGTTACCTCTCTATGTTGCATGCAAGGTTGCCGAAAGAAATTTCCCACTTCGACCGCATGTGGATGACAACCGCCGCTTATAACATCGGCCCCGGAGGGCTGAACAACGCCCGGAAACTGGCTCGCCAACTCGGCAAGGACGATAACGTGTGGGTAGAACTGAAGTCCGTGCTGCCCCTGCTGGCACAGCCTCAGTACGCCTCCCAGTTCAAGACAGGGCCGGTTCGTGGCGGCGAGGCGCTCATCATGGCAGAGAATGTCCGCAATTTTTACGACATCCTCCGCCACACTTATCCGGTCGAGCGCCCCCTGTTGGCTGAATCCGACGGTGATCGCTCTCCATTCAGTACCCAGACCGCGGCACGTTTACAGTAACCCGCACCATAAACTCCCCTTGTTTCAGGCACCCGGTGTCATCACGTCCACGCCGCCCATGTAGGGCCGCAGGACTTCGGGTACAACGACTGAGCCATCGGCGCGTTGGAAGTTTTCCAGTATTGCCACCAGTGTACGCCCGACCGCCAGCCCTGAGCCGTTGAGGGTATGCACGAGTTCGTTTTTGCCTTGGGCGTTACGGAAGCGTGCCTGCATGCGACGAGCCTGGAAGGCTTCGCAGTTGGAGCAACTGGATATTTCGCGGTAGGCTCCCTGCGCGGGCAGCCAGACTTCGAGGTCATAGGTTTTTGCGGCGGAAAAACCCATGTCGCCCGTACAAAGCACGATGACGCGGTACGGCAGGCCAAGTTTTTGCAGGATAGCCTCGGCGTGGCTAACCATTTCTTCAAGGGCAGCATCGCTCTGTTCCGGGTGGACGATCTGCACCATTTCAACCTTGTCGAATTGGTGCTGACGAATCATGCCGCGCACGTCCCGCCCGCCGCTGCCCGCTTCGGAACGGAAGCATGGGCTGTGTGCGGTGAGCTTGAGCGGCAGAGCATCGGCGGGAAGGATTTGTTCGCGCACGCTGTTGGTCAGCGATATTTCCGATGTGGAGACCAGGTATTGCTCACGCGTTTCTTCGTCACCGCCACGGGAAACCCAGAACATGTCGTTCTTGAATTTGGGCAATTGACCCGTACCTTCGAGCGCCTCCCGGTTGACGATGTAGGGGGTATAGCATTCAGTGTAGCCGTGCTCAGAGGTGTGGGTGTCGAGCATGAACTGGGCAAGCGCCCGGTGCAACCGTGCGACCTGCCCGCGCATGAAGCTGAAGCGCGTGCCGGAAAGTTTTGCAGCCGTGTTGAAGTCCAATCCCAGCGCCGCACCGACGTCGACATGGTCGCGTACTTCAAAATCAAATGCCGGCAGCACGCCCCAACGGCGGATTTCAACGTTTGCGGTTTCGTCCGAACCCACCGGCACGCTGTCCTGCGGCAGGTTGGGCAGGGTGGCAAGAAAGGCGTTCATCCGTTCGAGCAATATCGGCAGGGCCTGCTCGCAACGGTTGAGATCGTCGCCAAGCTGCCCAACTTCAGACAATACCGCCGAGGCATCTTCGCCCTTGCTTTTCAGTATGCCGATCTGCTTGGAGAGACTGTTGCGCCGTGCCTGAAATTCCTGGGTACGGGTTTGGAGGGCCTTGCGTTCTTCCTCAAGGGCAAGAAAAGCGGCGGTGTCCAGCCGTAGGCCACGGGCAGAGAGACGAGCGACCACGGCATCGAGTTGGCCGCGTAGCATCTGGATGTCAAGCATAGGGATGCGTCCTGTATAAGTAACACATAAATCGTGAGTCAATAAGACTCATGCGGTTAAAGCAAAAAGTTAAAGTTTCACTGCCGATCAGCCATGCCAAGCAGATGATTTATAATCACTTTCATCATATGATCTCGTTAGGCTGCATTGAGATATATCAAGAAATGCTCAAATATGTGACTTATTTCATGAATTATTACCTTGTATTTATGTCGCGTTGGCATAGTCTACAAGGACAGGCCACACAACACAGAAGAGGCCGTTTTTTCTTGCAGGGGGGGCTGTATGTTGTCTATGCGTGACTGTCTTGATTACTGCGATCTCACAGATGATGAGGTTACTCTGATTGCTGAGTTCGAGGGAATCCCTGATGTGATGGCGGGTCAAATGCTCTGCGGTCTGGTTCAGACAGATGAGGGCGTGCAGTTGCTGCACCGCTGGCTCCGTGAACTGATCGACTACGCCGACGCCGCCGGGTTGTCCGATAAAGCTGCACGGGCTCGGGCGGAGTTCGCCCGCTTTTCCATCTCGCACAATCTGGCTCACTAAGCAGGTTCCTTGGACTCAACGGGGCGCCCCATCAGGGTGCCCCGTCGTCGTTCTTTGCCATTGCCGAAACTGAGGTGCTTTTGTCCTCCGCCCTGCCCGCCTGGGCGTCGAGTTGGCGCAGATGGGCGAGCTTTTCGGCAATCTTCGCTTCCATGCCGCGCGGCGTGGGCCGATACCAGTTGGGTGATTCCACGCCATCGGGCAGATACCGTTCTCCGGCGGCATAGGCCTGCGGTTCGTCGTGCGCGTAGCGGTAGCCGTGGCTATAGCCAAGCTCCTTCATGAGTTTGGTCGGTGCGTTACGCAGGTGCAGCGGCACGGGCAGTGAACCGCTCTGCTTGATGAAACGCCGCACTGCGCTATAGGCCATGTAAACCGCGTTCGATTTGGCGGCACAGGCCATAAACACGACCGCTTCAGCCAGAGCCAGTTCGCCTTCGGGCGAACCCAAACGCTCATAGGCGGCACAGGCATCGAGCGCAATTTGAAGTGCACGCGGGTCGGCCAGGCCGATGTCTTCCGTGGCCATCCGCACGATGCGCCGCCCAAGGTAGAGCGGCTCGGCACCGCCGTCGAGCATGCGGCACATCCAGTACAGCGCCGCGTCCGGGTCGGAACCGCGCACTGCCTTGTGAAGGGCGGAAATCTGGTCGTAAAACGCCTCGCCCCCCTTGTCGAAGCGGCGCAGGTCGCGCGACAGCGTTTGTTCGACAAAGTGCGCCGTGACAGTGCTCTCCCCTGTGGTTGCGGCGGCAACCTGTATTTGTTCAATGAGGTTCATCAACCGGCGGGCGTCACCGTCGGCAAAGCCAATCATGCGCGCGCGTGCCTCATCGTCAAACGCAAGTTCCGGGCAGGCACAGCGGCAGGCACGCTCAAAAAGCGTTGCCATTGCATCCGAATCGAGCGCCTCCAGCACATAGACCGCTGCCCTCGAAAGCAGAGCCGCGTTGACTTCAAACGAGGGGTTTTCCGTCGTCGCGCCGATGAAGGTGACAAGCCCTTGTTCCACGTAAGGCAGGAAAGCGTCTTGCTGCGCCTTGTTGAAGCGGTGCACTTCGTCGACAAAAAGGATGGTGTGCCGCCCAAGGTTGCGGGCAGCCTCGGCCTGTGCCACCGCCTCGCGGATTTCCTTGACGCCGGAGAACACCGCCGACAAGGCAATGAAATCCGCATCGAACCCTTTGGCCATCAACCGGGCCAGCGTGGTCTTTCCGACCCCGGGCGGCCCCCAGAGGATCATCGAATGCGGTGTGCCCGACTCGAACGCAAGCCGCAAGGGCTTGCCCGACCCGAGAAGGTGCGTCTGCCCTGCAACCTCATCGAGCGAGACCGGACGCATGCGTTCGGCAAGAGGAACCGGCACAGGTTTACGGGGCGATTTGCCGGAGCCGGTAGGTTTTTTCCCCTGCGCGGCAGATTCAATCGTCCCGAAAAGGTCGACATCGTCGTTCATCACGGCGCAAAGGGATCACCGAGAACATCCACCCCGGCGGGCGGTTCAAAATGAAAATGGTTCGGGGCGAACGAGGGGTTGATCCGAAGGTTGGTGAACTCGATCACCGTGGTCTGCCCAAAGTTGTCGAGCAGTGTCAGGCGTTGCAGGCGCTTGCCATCGAAGCCGAATCGAAAAAACTGGAAACCGCTGCTGGCAACCCCTTCATCACCCGCCGCCTGACGCGGACGGGCTTCGACCCAGGCAAGTTTTTCGCCGCTGGCTGTTCCCTCGTCCGCCGCACTCTCGGTCAGGACGAAATCGCGGTCAAGCTCGCCGCCTTGACCGAACAGAATCCCGGCGGGGCTCGCCCCCAGGGCGTTTCCGAGCGGGCGTACCGTCACCTGCCGGAGATCACGATCCCACGACCATAATTGCTTGCCGTCGGCCACCAGGAGTTGCGGGTACGGCAGGTCATATTCCCACCGAAATTTGCCGGGACGGGCAAAGGAAAACTTGCCTGAAGCCTGCTGCGACGGCTGCCCTGCCCTGCCGTTGACGGTTTGCTGGAATTCGCCTTCGGCCCCACGGGTCGAGGCGATGAACTGCCGCAGGCTATCCACCGCGCTGGCAGCCATTGCGCTCCCCGAAAGCAGGGAAACAGCAACGCCCAGTGCGCCAAGCACAACACGACAACCTTTCATCGTTCAATCCTCATCAGCAATTGGCGGGGCCAGTACTTCACGGTTGCCGTTGGCCCCAACCGGCGAAACGACCCCATTGCGTTCCATTTGTTCGATGAGACGGGCCGCGCGGTTGTAGCCGATCCGCAGGTGACGCTGCACGAGCGAAATCGACGGCCTGCGCGTCTTGATGACGATATTGACAGCCTTGTCGTAAAGCTCATCGGATTCGCCGTTGTTGCCGCCGTCGGAATCGAAGCCAAAATCGTCCTGGTCGTCCGAGACGGGCGTGAGTATTCCTTCCACATAATTAGGCCGCCCGGTTTTCTTGAGATACTCGACGACCTTCTGAACCTCGCCATCGGCAACGAACGCGCCATGCACCCGCACCGGCAAGCCCGTACCTGGCGCAAGATAGAGCATATCGCCCATGCCGAGCAGGGTTTCGGCCCCCATCTGGTCAAGGATGGTGCGCGAGTCGATCTTGCTCGATACCTGGAAAGCAATCCGGGTTGGCACGTTGGCCTTGATCAGCCCGGTAATGACATCGACCGACGGGCGCTGCGTGGCAAGGATTAGGTGTACCCCGGCTGCGCGTGCTTTTTGCGCCAGACGGGCAATCAGTTCTTCCACCTTCTTGCCCACCACCATCATCATGTCGGCCAATTCATCGACCACGACCACAATGTACGGCATGGGTTCGAGCCGTTCCGGGTCTTCCGGGGTGATCGTGAATGGGTTGGTGAGCGGGTCGCCTATCTTGCGCGCATCCAAGACAGCCTTGTTGAACCCGGCCAGGTTGCGTACGCCGACCGCCGCCATGAGCCGGTAACGCCTGTCCATTTCGCCCACGCACCAGTTGAGCGCGTTGGCCGCGTGCTTCATGTCCGTCACCACCGGGGCCAACAGGTGCGGGATGCCTTCATAGATCGACAATTCCAGCATCTTCGGGTCGACCATGATGAGGCGTACCTGATCCGGCGTACTCTTGTAGAGCAGGGACAGAATCATGGCATTGATCCCCACCGATTTGCCGGAGCCGGTCGTGCCTGCCACCAGCAGATGCGGCATTCTGGCAAGGTCGGCCACATACGGTTGCCCGCTGATGTCTTTGCCCAAAGCCACGGTCAGAACCGCGCTCATGTCGTTGTAGGCTTTCGAGCCGAGAATTTCCGACAGGCGAACGACCTGGCGGCGAGCGTTAGGCAACTCCAGCGCCATGCACGACTTGCCAGGTACGGTTTCGACCACACGCACCGACACCAGCGAAAGCGCGCGCGCCAAATCCTTGGCGAGATTGACCACCTGCGCGCCCTTGACGCCGACTGCCGGTTCAACTTCGTAACGGGTAACGACCGGCCCCGGATAAGCCGCCAGCACCTTGACATCGACACCGAAGTCGGCAAGCTTGTTTTCGATCAGGCGGGAGGTGAATTCAAGCGTTTCGGCCGTGGGCAATTCCCCGCTGTTCGACGGGGCATCGAGCAGGTTCAGTGACGGCAGGTTGCCGCTCTCATCGGTAAAAAGAGCTTGCTGGCGTTCTTTCTCAGCACGGGACGAACGCGGCGCTTCTGAAATACCCGGCTCGATCCGCAATGGCGAGGCTTGTGTCTGCTCACTCTTCTTCTTGCGGCGAACCTGCACCGTTTCTTCGCGTTGCAAGGCAAGCCTGCGCCCCGCCAGCCTATCGCGGCAAGCCTGGAAAAACGCGAACACGCCCAGGGCAATTCGTTCCAGTATCCCGCCAATGCCCTCGGCGATGGATAGCCAGGAAATGCCGGTAAAAAGCGACAAACCAGCCGCCAGCAAAGCCACCAGCAGCAAGGCACTACCGACGTAGCCGAAATTTTGCTGCATCAACTTGCCCAACTCGTAACCAAGTACTCCGCCAGACTTATCCGGCAAGGTGAACGTCAGGTCGACCAGGCCAAGGAAGCGCATGCTTTCCAGCGTGCTGCTTGTTATCAGCACCACGACGAAGCCGAGCAGGATGACAAGAAACGACCGGCGGTCGAGCGTCAGGCGGTCGCGCAGACGCAAAAAACCCCATACCAGCGCATAACCAAGGAAGACCACCCACCACCAAGCCGAAATCCCGTACAAATAGAGAAGCACATCGGCAAGCCATGCCCCGACGCGCCCACCCGGATTGCTCACGCTCGCCGACGAAGCGACCGTATAACTCGGATCATTCTTGTTGTAACCAAACAGGATCAGGCCGATATAAATCGACATGACTCCCAGCACGAGCCAGCGCGCTTCCCGCACTAACAGGGGAATTCTTTCGGGCAAAGGGCGGGGCGGAGAACGGGAGACCATCAGATAAAGACTAGGGAGAAGCGAAGCGTCTGATTATAGCGCCTCACCCCCAACTCCCATCAAACCGGCAACACAAAGCCCGACCCGGCTTCCGCCGCCACGGGCAGACGGAAGCCGAGCCGGGGTATCGGCAAGCCATGCGGCAATATCAGGCGTTACTGCCCAAGCGCTCGTGCAGGATGATGCCGTGCGGCGTCTCTTCGATCAGCCCCTGCTGACCGAGGTCTTTCATCACCCGGCTGACCATTTCGCGCGAGGCACCGATCATACGGGCGATGTCCTGCTTGGAAATCTTGTGCGCCACCACGGTTTCGCCGTTAACTTCCTCGGCCATCTCCAGCAGCAGACGGGCTACGCGGCCATAGACATCCATCAGAGCCAGGCTTTCGATCTTGCGGTCGGCATCGCGCAGGCGTTCGGCAAGGTTGCACATAATGCGCCAAGCCACTTCAAAATGATCCTGCATCAACTGGCGGAATGCCTGTTTTGTCACCGTCACCAGGTCAGAAGCCACCACAGGAACGACCGAGGCAGAACGCGGCTGATCACCAAACATCCCCATTTCGCCAAAAATCTGCCCTTGGCCCAGGATGGAAAGGATGACTTCGCGCCCGTCCTCGTCGCTTACCACGACTTTGAGGCTGCCTGTCAGCACAAAATAAACGTAATCGGTACGCTCGCCTGCGCGTACCACCGATTGCCCGCGCGGGAAATGCCGCATCATTGCAACCTGGGCAATTGAACTCAACACTTCGTCGGACAATCCAGCAAACAGGGGGAAAGTTTTCAACGCAGTGGTCGAAACGAGAGCAGGCCGATTCATAGCACGGTTGATTACATAGAAGAGGTTGCAATATATCCACCCCTTGCGCGTATAACTCTCTTGCACGGAGAGGATTCCTAAGAACCGTGAAACCAAAACATCCGGCCCACACAGCTCAATGAAAAAAACAGTGTTGTGAGTATAACCGCATCTTGCCCCGTTGGCATTCGCTTTCAATTCTAATTTTGGCATCGTGTTCCACGGATATAATTAGCGATACCTTTCACTTTCCCCATCTTTGCCGCCATGACAAACAAAAACATCCACGCCCGCCTTCTTATCCTTGGCTCCGGCCCTGCCGGTTATACCGCCGCCGTCTATGCGGCTCGCGCGAACCTGTCTCCCCTACTCATCACAGGGCTTTCCCAAGGGGGGCAACTCATGACCACAACCGAAGTCGACAATTGGCCTGCCGATGCCGATGGCGTCCTGGGGCCAGAGTTGATGGCACGTTTCCAGAAACACGCAGAACGTTTCAATACTCAAATTGCATATGATCATATTCATACTGCAAAACTCACGGAGCGCCCATTCCGCCTGATCGGAGATTCCGGTCAATACACTTGTGATGCTATTGTCATTGCCACGGGAGCCACGGCCCGTTATCTTGGACTGCCTTCCGAAGAAAAATTTGCCGGACGCGGTGTATCGGCGTGCGCCACTTGCGACGGTTTTTTCTATCGCAACCAGAATGTTGCTGTCATAGGCGGCGGCAATACCGCCGTAGAAGAAGCACTTTATCTTTCTAACATCGTGAACAAAGTCACGCTCGTGCATCGCCGTCAGGCATTTCGCGCCGAAAAGATCATGATCGATAAGCTAATGGAAAAGGTCGCCGCCGGAAAAATCGAGTTGGCGCTCGATTACACCCTCGACGAAGTGCTCGGGGATAACTCCGGCGTTACCGGCATGCGTATCCGCCATGTAAAAAACGAAGAGACGCGCGAAGTTGCCGTGCATGGCGTCTTCATCGCCATCGGGCACCAGCCCAACACCGACATCTTTGCCGGGCAACTCGACATGGACGGCGGCTACATCGTCACCCGGGGCGGCCACCGGGGCGATGCCACCCAAACCAGCATCCCAGGCGTCTTTGCCGCTGGCGACGTGCAAGACCCCATCTACAAACAGGCCGTCACCAGTGCCGCAAGCGGCTGCCAGGCCGCGCTCGATGCCGAGCGTTATCTCGACAGCCTGATAAGCTGAGGTTCAACTTAAATCTGTACGCCCGCTCCCCTCTCCCTGTTTGCGGGAGAGGGGCGGGTTATTGGCTCGTCAGGCTAAAAACCCCGTCCCCACCAACGCCGCTCGAATCCCTTCGAGCGCAGCAAGCGCCCCCATCGGCACACCGATATGTTTCGACGCAGGAACCTCCGGGTCGCGCAGGTTGATGCGGATAAGCGGGAAGCCGCATCGCTCACTCATCATGCGAACCGTCGCAACGGACTTGCCCGCGCCCAGTTCGATCACAATAGGATTCGAGACCGCCTTGCACCAGGCCGCAAAACGCGCCTCCTGCTGGCCGGAACGCCATTCCAGCCAGTTCCAGTCACCGAACATCAGGATATTGGGCCGCGCCAGCCCGCCGCAATCCGGGCAACTCGGCCAGGGTTTCGCAAGA
>Ga0123356_10008006_pt1 | contig 10518 bp, 8 predicted proteins | sample TergutEmb28metaG_2_FD_92546 | JGI IMG/M metagenome (GOLD analysis project Ga0123356, IMG submission 92546) | Embiratermes neotenicus P3 segment gut microbial communities from Petit-Saut dam, French Guiana - Emb289 P3 | ecosystem: Host-associated > Arthropoda: Insects > Digestive system > Gut ... | reverse complement strand
TGGTGCACATTCCGACGTTTTTGCTGGTTTGCAGGATTGACTGTATCTGGAACGTTTTTTTCTCGCGTATCAGGTTTGAAACGGAGTGGGTGACAATGAGCACTTCCATTGCCGCGACCCTGCCTCCGCCTATTTTTTTGCACAGCATCTGGCAGATGACCCCGCGCAAGCTCTCCGCAAGCATCATGCGGATCTGCTCCTGCTTGTCGCCCGGGAACTGGTCGATGATGCGGTCGATTGTTGACGGCGCCGTTGACGTGTGCAGGGTTCCGAAGACTAAGTGGCCGGTTTCGGCGGTTTCTATGGCGATTGATATCGTCTCCAAGTCGCGCATTTCTCCGATGTACACGATATCGGGGTCTTCGCGCAGCGCGGCTCTGAGCGCGGCCTTGAACGATCCGGTGTGCTCGTGGACTTCGCGCTGGTTGATGAGGCACCCCTTGTTGTCGTGGACGAACTCTATCGGGTCCTCGATTGTTATGAGGTGGTCTTTGCGGTTGCGGTTGATGTAGTCTATCATCGCGCAGAGCGTCGTTGACTTTCCGGAGCCTGTCGGCCCGGTTACCAGGACTAATCCTTTTGGCAGCCTGCACAAGCCGAGTATCTCTTTTGACAGGTTGAGGTCTTCGGCGGTGATGATTTTGCTTGGGATAACGCGGAACACCGAGCCCGGGCCCTTGCGGTCTCTGAAGAGGTTTACTCGGAAGCGCGCGAGGCCCTCTATTTCGTACGCGTAGTCGGTGTCGTTGCACTCGCCGAACTGTTCGCGGTTTCGTTCCGGCGTTATGGGCCACATGAGCTCTTTAACGTCGCTTGCCGAGAGCACGGGCCACCCCTCTACCGGGACCATTTCTCCGTCTTTGCGGACCATCGGCTGACATTCGCTTGACACGTGGAGGTCGGACGCTTTCAGCTCGAACATTGTGTTCAGCAGTATGTCGATGCGTTTCCCTCCCGGCGGGGTTACCGGCAGCGACGGCGGGTCGGGCTGCGCGAGCGGCGCGTTTCCCTGCGTCATGTCGGGCGCCTGCGGGGCGGGCGCGCTCTGGACGGGCGGGGAGATACCGGCCTGACGACCCGGCATTTGTATCGCCGCTCCGCACTTGGGGCACTTTATCGTAAACGGGTAGTCCGGCGCGCGCGCCGGGTCGAACACTCCTGAAAATCCGCAATCTCTGCACAGTACCTGCACCTTGGCCCTCCTCGGTCCCTCATCGGTTTATCGATGAACGTTTTGGGGGTTATATACCTGATTATGCAGATGGTTTGATGTTGCACCCCGTAGGGGTGCGTAGCTCGGTAGAAATGTGGACCCAAAAAATTTCACGCACCCTGTAGGGGTGCGAAGGCTTTTAAGGCGTACACCCCAAAGACCTTCGCACCCCTCTGGGGTGCGGGATTTCTTGTGCTGATATCCGTTCTACCGAGCTTTACACCCCTCTGGGGTGTAAAATCCAAATCATACCACATTTTTGCTGCATAATCAAATATATAATCCCCACATTTTTAATATTCCAACACAGCGTCAAACAGCATCTGCCCCCTCCTGCTCATTCCCCAGTTCCCTTGCCTTGACGATAAACTTTTTGTTGACGTGGACCTCCTTGCCGCCGTCAAGCAGATATATGAACGGCCTGTCGCCGTTCAGCGCGTCGAGCACGCGGTGGCGGTAGTACGGCATGTCTATCACCACGTTCCCCGAGTAGTGCCCGTGCGGCGTTTCCAAGCGCACGCCGCACTTGTGGGAGTCGTCGATTTCGTCGTAGTCGCCGCTGTCGCGGTCGTGGTAGGCCGTCATGTTCAGGATGTTATCCTTGTTCACGATAACGGAGGCGGCTGCGCCCTGAATCTGGAACGGGAAGAATTTGTCGGGCCCGTTGAGCCACTCGACAAGGCGCATGGCCCCGGCGTGGTCGGGCGCCGCGGCGGGAAGGAAAACGAAGCCGGCCGTCTGCACTCCGCCCGAGAACTCAATAACGACTTCCTTGCTTACTACGGGAATGCGAAATTCGTCCATCCGTCCCATCCTTTTAATGATTTATCACGTGCAAAATAAATGCCGTTGCGAGCGCCCCTATTGCTACCCATGACGGCCATTGCGTTTTTGCCATCTCTCCCCAGTAGCTTCTGCGCAGGCCGTAGCCGCCGCGCCTGTCCACTATCCTCTGGTCTACCTTGGTCCCGTTCGGCGCGCTTTTGGATACGGGGACGCGGACGGTTTTGGGATCGACCGGTTCCGACATGTCTACCCTGTCCATATCTTTCAGAAGGTCCTCTACGGACTCGTAGCGCTCGCGCTTGTCCTTTTTGAGGGCTTTCATTATTATCATTTCCAACAGCTTGGGCGTATCCTTGCGCTTTGTTGACGGCGGGGCCGGCTGGTCGTGCACCTGCATGTGCGCTACGGCCATGGCGTTGTTGCCTATGAACGGCGGCTTGCGGGTGAGCATCTCGTACATCACTATGCCTAACGAGTAGATGTCCGACTGCGCGTCTATCTTCTTGCCCTGCGCCTGCTCGGGGGACATGTACTCCGGCGTGCCTACCGTTGAGCCTACCATTGTGGGGCCCGATGTCTCGAATATCTTGGCAATTCCGAAGTCGGTTATGCGCACAAACTTGTTTTTGTCAAGCAGAATGTTTTGCGGCTTGATGTCGCGGTGGACTACGCTTCGGCCGTGCGCGTACCGCAGGCCGCGGCAGATCTGCTTTGTAAAGTCGATTATCTCGGGGATGGGTATTGTCTTGTGCTCGGCGATGTAGGCGCCCAGGTCCATGCCGTCTATGAACTGCATGGCTATGAAGCGGTAGCCTTCGTCTTCGCCGTAGTCGAAGATGTTCACTACGTTTTGGTGTTCCAGGAGCGAGATGGCCTTCGCCTCGATGTCGAAGCGCGCCGCGAACTCTTCGTCGCGCGAGAGCTGCGGCGGCAGCACCTTGAGCGCGATCACACGGTTGAGTGGCTCCTGCACCGCCTTGTAGATGTCGCCCATGCCGCCATGACCGAGCTTGCCGATGATCTTGTAGTTGCCGATGCTTGCGTGCTGCAAATCCAAATACTTGTTTTTCGACATGCTGCGCAAATCCTCCAGGTTTTATGCGGCGCCTCGGCGCCCGGTGCGATACTTTAGCCCTATCCAAAATATAATTATTAATCCGGCGCAAAGTAAAAATAACTCTGTCCAGTCGTTATGCCCCAAAAGCGGCCGGTCCAGACAAAACACTTTTTTCATGACGGAGAAGACCGGGCGCGAGACGGTCAGGTGCGAAATTTGGCGGCCGAACTCAGCCATGTGCTCGAACGGCACTAATATCCCCGAGAAGAAGATCTGCGGTATCAGCACCACCGGCAGGGTGCTGATCGCCCGCCCGACGCTGCCGCTGCAAACGCTGACCGCAAGCCCTAACAGGTTGCCCGAGAGTATCGCCGCAAAGAGGAGTATCAGCAGTTCCATGGAGAAGCCGAGGCTGCGGAAAACGACGACCGCGGAGAGCGTGAAGAGCAGCGCCTGCACGGCGGAGAGCGCGGCGGCGGTTATCACCCTGGCCGCGATGTACGGCAAGCGCCTCATCCCGCACCTGGCCTCCCGCGCCAGAAGCGGCAGCTCCGCGGCTACCTCGCGCACCGCGCAGAGCCCGCCCACCCAGATGCCCGTTACCGTAAGGCAGAAGTAGAAGCTGATGGGGAACTGGAGAATCGACGTCTTGTAGACTAACCCTAACAGCATGGTGATGAGCGGGGCCTGCGCCATCAAGAGAAGGATGTTTCGCCGGTCTCTGGCGTAGACCTTCGAGTAGCGCTCTGTCAGCGCGCACGTCTGGCGGATGGCGTGCGCCGTCGTCCGCAGGGGGTGGCGCAGCGCGGCCATCCGCTCCCTGTGCGACCGGCTTTGATAGTGTCTGCGCCCGCCGCGCTCCTCAGGCGACGCAGGCATCGGCCGCGTCGGCGCGTCGGCCGCCTCCGCCGGCGGCGGCGCCGGGCGCGCCGGTATCGCGGGCATTGATATTCGCGTAGGCGCGGTCGACGCGGCGAGGAACCGCCCGGTGTCGCCGTCTATCCCGAAACTCTCCCTCAGCCCGACCATACCCGCCATCTCGTAGACCTCCGCGATGGTCGACACGCCGAAGCGCTTAGTAATGTCGCCGGGTGCGCCGGAGAAGAGCGCCTTGCCCGCGTGCAGGTAGACAAGCTTGTCGCACAAGTCTAAATGTTCCGGCGTGTGAGTGATGAGTATCAGCGTGTGTCCCCTGTCGCATATCCTCCGGAAGAGCTGCATGAACTTCACGATGAGCCCCGGGTCGAGCCCGGAGAGCGGTTCGTCGAGGATGACCACCGCGGGAGATGCCAGGAGCTCCACGCCTACGTGCAGCCGCCGCGCTTCGCCGCCAGAGAGGTTGGCCACGCGCAGCCCGCCGCGTTCCGCCAGCCCCATCAGTTCCAGCACCTCGCCCGCGCGCGCCCGGCGCTCTTCGGCGGTGCTGTCGCCGGGGAGCCTTATGAGGCTCTGGTCCGCCAGCGTTTCCCATACCGTCAGCTCGTCCCTCAAAAGTATCTTTTGTGAGACGTACCCCATCCCGCTCTCAAACGCCGCGCTGAACTTTGCCGCGGGCAGCCCGTTCATGAACAGCCGCCCCGCCGTCGGCGCCAGCTGCCCCGATAGAACTTTGGAGAGCGTAGACTTCCCCGCGCCCGACGGCCCGAGCATGGCGACAAATTCGCCGGGCTCTATGGTCAGGCTTACATCCTCAAGCAGGGTCTTCCCCCCTATCTGCACGCCTATCGCCTGCGCGTCGATCTTTGTCTTGTTGATGTCGTCGACCCGGCAGAGCTTCCCGTCGGCGACGTAGAAGCGGTACGGGCCGATGTGCACGACGTCGCCCTCGCCAAGCGCGGCGGAGCCAGCGGCGCTTCCGTTGACGTACGTGGAGTTAGCGCTTCCCAGATCGGTAACGGCATATCCGCCGTGGACGGTTTTGACGGTGGCGTGAAAGCGCGACACCATGGGGTGCGGCAGGCAGATGTCGTTTGCGGTGTCCCGCCCTATCCTTATTTCGCGCCCGTCAAGCGGGAACGGGAAAACGGCCGGGGTCTGTGGCGCGGCGGGGCTCATTCTTTAATAATCGTCCTTACCAACCGCGCCGCCTCGGCTCTGGCGGTCTCCAGGTCGTCGTTCACAATTTCGTGTTCGTATTTCCCCTCGGCCCGCGCGAACGCCATCTCGGTTTCGGCGTTTTTGAGCCGCAGGCGCACGGTCTCCTCGTTGTCGGTGGCACGCGCCCGCAGCCGCTCCCCTAACTTCTCCATGGAGGGCGGGACTATGAGTATCCCGACCGCCTCGGGGTAGGCGGCGTCAAACTTTTTCTTGCCGAAGACGTCTATGTCCATGATGATGTGCCTGCCGGACGACACGACCGACTCGATGAACGAGCGCGGGGTGCCGTAGCAGTTGCCGTGCACCTGCTGCCACTCGGCGAACTCGCCGTTGGCGGCCTTGCTCTCGAACTCCTCCTTGGCCATGAAGAAGTAGTGCGTCCCGTCGACCTCGCCCGGCCGGGGCTGGCGCGTGGTGGCCGAAATCGAGTAGACGAGCCCCTCAACGTCCTCTATAAGGAAGTTGATAAGCGTGTTCTTCCCCGCGCCCGAAGGCGCCGAAACGACGAATATCTTGCCTCTGCGCTCACTCATTGCCGTCCACCGCCTTCTGAATATCGTCCGCAAAACGCTTCTTGGTGCCGTAGGTCTCCTCGAACTGCTTGTCAGCCGCCTTCATCTTGTACCTGAACTCCAAAGATTCCAACTGGATATCGCACTCCTTGCGGATGAGGTACTCCAACTTGTACAGGTGGTTGTCGATGGTCCCCGTAGACTTGGTTATCACAAGGAACAGGATGAACAGGACGGCCAGCGTGCCGGAGGCTATGAATATTTGAACGACCATAGTTTTTGTTTTCTCCTAAAAATGAACCTCTCCAAAAGGAATATATATTTGATTGTGCGGATGGTTTTGATGTTGCACCCCGGAGGGGTGCGTAGCTCGGTAGAACATGGGTTCCAAACCAAAATTCCGCACCCCGGAGGGGTGCGCAGGTCTTTGGGATATACGCCTTAAAAGCCTTCGCACCCCTCCGGGGTGCGGGATCTCTTGTGGTGATACCCTTTCTACCGAGCTTTGCACCCCTCTGGGGTGCCGCATAATCAAATATATAATTCCCTATCTAAATATAATATAGTATTTGGTACGCCAAAATATTATATTTAATCATCAATGGTAATATACCACCGAACAATAACCTCAAAACAGGAGTTGATAAATGCAGAATATCTGGTACAACGACAAGTTCATGTCGGACTTTTTGAGCCCCGGCGAGCTCGAGTGCTACAACCCGTCCGTCGCGCAGGCGGAGAAGATGCTGATGTCCAAAAGCGGGCCCGGCAACGACTTTCTGGGCTGGCTCGACCTGCCGAAGAAGACCGGCAAGGACGTAATCGGCGCCATCAACAGCAAGGCGCAGGAGATCCGCTCCAAGGCGGACGTGCTGATCTGCATAGGCATAGGCGGTTCGTACCTCGGCACAAAAGCCGCCATCGAGTTCACGTCCCCGTCGTTTGAGGACCTGCGCAAGCCCCGGGTACTCTTCGCCGGGCACACCATCAACAGCGACTATCTGGCGGACCTGCTGGAATTAGTGAAGGACAGGGAGGTAGCCGTCAACGTCATCTCCAAGAGCGGCACAACCACGGAGCCGGCGATAGCGTTCCGCGTGATCCGCCAGTGGATGGAGCAGCGCTACGGCAAGAAAGAGGCGGCGGCAAGGATAGTGGCCACAACCGACCCCACCGGCGGCGCGCTGCGCAAGCTGGCGAAGGAGGAGGGCTACGCGGCGTTCGAGATCCCCGGCGACGTGGGCGGGCGCTTCTCGGTACTTACACCCGTAGGCCTGTTCCCCATAGCGGTAGCCGGATTAGACATAGCGAAGCTGATTGAGGGCGCGTCCACAGCGTACGATTTCTGCAGCGGCGACTCCATAGAGAAAAACGTAGCCGGCAGGTACGCGGCGGTCAGGAACATCCTGTTCAGAAAAGGATACACGACAGAGGTAATGGCGACGTTCCAGCCGCAGCTGCACTTCATCAACGAGTGGTGGAAGCAGCTGGCGGGCGAAAGCGAGGGCAAGGACAACACGGGTATCATGCCCGCCGGCCTGGACTACACGACCGACCTGCACTCCTTAGGCCAGTACATGCAGGAGGGCCTGCGCAACGTGTTCGAGACGTTCATGATCCTGAAAAAGACAACGTCGACAATGACGGTTCCCAAGTTTGATGACGACAGCGACGACCTGAACTACCTGGCCGGCCGCAGTTTCGAAGACATCAACGAAAAGGCGTTCCAGGGCACAATGCTGGCTCACTTGGACGGCGGCGTACCGTCGGCCACGCTGATGCTGGCGGACCGCTCGGAGTCAACGCTCGGCCAACTCTTCTACTTCTTCGAAAAAGCGGTCGCGCTCTCAGGCTACATTCTGCGAGTCAACCCGTTTGACCAGCCGGGAGTAGAGGCGTACAAGAAAAACATGTTCGCGCTCCTGGGCAAAGCCGGGTTTGAGAAGCAAGCCGAGTCACTGTCAACCCGTACAAAGGACATATCCATATCATGTTAACGACAAAACGTTACGAGTACCTGCCCTTCGACAGCATAGCGGTCCACCCGACCATCGGCAACCACCGCTCTGTCAACCAGGCCAAGGTAACCCACTTGGAGACCGACATCCTGAGGAACGGCCTCCTTGAACCGTTAGTTGTCTGGGAGCGTTCCCCGAACGAGTACTATCTGGTAGGCGGCTTCCACCGCGCCACGGCGATAGGCGAGATCCGCAAGAAGAACCCTGGCTACTTCGACCGCGTAGACGTCCGCGTGGTGGCCGGCGACCCCGACGAGATCCGCGCCCTGAACCTGAAGCTGAACGCCGACCGCCTGGACACAAAGATCACCGACTATTTCGAAACGGTGGTCTACCTGAACAACGTGAACTGGTCAACCGAGCGGATAGCCGAGTTTTTGGACAAGAGCGCAGCGTGGATAGACGAGATCATCAGGTACGCCCCGATGGTCAACGAGTCGATCCGCGCGAAGCTTGAGGCCGGCGAGATGTCCTGGAGCCGCGCCAAAGAGATAATTGGGCGCACGCTGGCCGCCCAGCCGGGCAACGAAAAGGCGGTAATGGCTGAGGAGCTGGCAAAGCAGCAGGCCCGGGTAGTAAAACCGCTGTCGTTCAAGTCGGTGCTGGGCCACTTCGGAAAAATAAAGCAAGACAACCCAGCCGCAACATACACGCTGAAATTAGACGACCTGTCGGCGCTGATAAAGGTGCTGCAGGGCAAAGCCTACGACAAGAAAGACGTCAAGGCGGTAAAGGCGATTTTCCCGGAGCTGTTTGCGGGAGACAAAAAGTAGCGTTTGTGTTGATGCGTTGACTTATGTATTTTCGCAGTTCTCGCGCGGGTAATCCGCTGTAGGGGCGACCGCCATCGGTCGCCCTGTCTATACCGCAGATACTGGCGGCCTGTCATGTCCGGCCGCTTTATTTCCCCTCCTTAAAGTTAATACAGGTGTAGCGGTTACGCCCGTTTTTTTTCGATTGGTATAACGCCTTGTCCGCCTGTTTGATGTAATCGTCACCGCTTTGCGTATGTAACACTTCACTTGTCGTGCCCCCAATGGAAACTGTAAGGTGGCAGGCTACGTCGCTTTTTTCATGGGGAATGCTCTTCGCCAGTATGTTTTCAATTATTTTAGCGGCTATGAGCTGTGCGCCGGCCTCGCCGGTATCAGGCAGAACAACGCAAAACTCCTCGCCGCCGTACCGCGCCACGAAGTCATTGGCTCTCGACAGGCATCCGGCGATTGTCTCCGCGACGGTTTTCAAGCAGGCATCGCCCTCGCTGTGCCCGTATGTGTCGTTGTATTTCTTGAAACAGTCGATGTCCAACATCAATACGCTGAGTTCACCGCCGGAGCGTGATATGGATTTGATAATGCGTTTCAAGTTCTCTTCCAGAAACCGCCTGTTGTAAATTCCCGTAAGCGCGTCGCAGCGTACTTTGCCCAGCAAATCGGTTATTTGCCCTTTTTGGTCGATTATCATGCTCGTAGACGCTCTGTCCGAGATCTTGATAACCTTTCGGTGCTGCTTCAAAATTATTTTGTACTCCTTGACAATGGCTTCAAACTTTTCCACGCTTAAAGGAGTGCCTGAGCGAACCTCTTTTATATGCGCCAGAGCATCGTCAAGTATGCCCTGTTCCCGTTCAAACATATCTTCCAATTTGCATTCCCCCCCTGTCAGTTTGCAATTAAGTTAAAGGTCAAATATTCCAAATCCTAAACACTGTTTTTGCCCTCCTTAATTTTGGGCATAAAAGTTATCAGCTCAAGGTCGTCCCGCCTTGCGTTGCCGCCCCTGTAGGCTTCAAAGGCATCCCATATTTTGCCGGATATTACGCTCTGCATCTCGGCATGGTTTTCAAGGATGATTTTTTCTATTACGGCATATCCGAACGGTATCTTTTCCTCGCCGCCGACCTGGTCATAAAGCCCGTCGGAAGCGATGTAGAATTTATTGGCGGGATTTGCCGGAATAGTGACAGTTTTTATTTTTTCTCTGTTTTTAATATCACCCTCGCCAACCCGTATCCTCTGGCCTCTGTGCCTGGTAACCTTTTCTCCGTCACATACAAAAACATTTGTACTTCCCGATGAGATGTTCACCGTTCCGTCATTCGCTATAAACAGCACGGCAAGGTCACAGCCGTCTTTGACATTTGAATCGGCTTCTACCTTGAGCGTTGACGTAAGCCGTTTTTCAAGCTCCCATATAACGGCGGCCGTGTCTGTATAATTGGTTTCGTTAACGGAGGTTTCAAATGTAGATACGACAAGCATGGTCAGCAATGCGCCGGGCGTTCCGTGGCCTGTACAGTCACACACGCACAAAACCGTTCCCCCCGCGAAGTTTTTAATCCAGTAAATGTCGCCGCCTACTATGTCTTTTGGCTCCCATATAACCGAATAATCTGTAAACGCTTCGACAAAAACGCTGTCATGCGGCAAAAGGCTCCGCTGTATCTGACTTGCGTACGTTATGCCGGAAATCATCAGCTCTCTTGCCTTCAAGCCGTGTATCATGTGCCGGAAGCTGTCGGCAAGTATGCCCAACTCGTTTTCAGAGCGGAAGGTTATGCCCGCGGCATTAAGATTACCGTTAGAAATATCGAGCGCGACGCCTGTAACCTCGCGGAGCGGGTTAATTATCGAACGCGCTATTATATACGCGCCTGATGCAAGAAGAATCAGGCCCATCACAACAACGATAACGAAAAGGACAACCGTTTCCCGAAACAGCGCGTCCGCGTACAGGTTTGCGGCATTGGACTGCGCCACAAGTATATCCGTCAGCAGCAGCAGCTCCAATGATATGTCTTCGGCGGCATTATGAAAGTCGCCGCGCAGGAAGCGC
>Ga0123356_10008005_pt1 | contig 10518 bp, 8 predicted proteins | sample TergutEmb28metaG_2_FD_92546 | JGI IMG/M metagenome (GOLD analysis project Ga0123356, IMG submission 92546) | Embiratermes neotenicus P3 segment gut microbial communities from Petit-Saut dam, French Guiana - Emb289 P3 | ecosystem: Host-associated > Arthropoda: Insects > Digestive system > Gut ... | reverse complement strand
TGTTCCCATAATTCTTGAAGCCATCCGCTTAAAAACCCCCAGATCAAAACTATTGCCAAAACCGCTACCAAAATAAGTAATATTGCCACAACAACACCGGATAATCCTCGTTCATCATTTTTCAATGCTTTAACTTGTTCAGCAATGAAACATGCCGTAATTATCGGTATTTCTTTGATTTTACGCCGCATAATCCACACCTCCTTTCTTTTTTGATGTTCGATCAGATCAAATCCCCGAAAAATTCATTGCGACCGGAACCATGAGCATCACCAAAATCGCAAGAAATAAAAGCATCGTCGGTATCATCAGTTTTGAATTCGCTTTTTCTGCATCTCGTTTTGCTGCATGACGACGTTCAAGCCATGCTTCACGTGCCATATCCTTTAGTAATCTCCCGATCTCCGCATTCCCTTTTGAAAGATTTTGCATTATTGCCGAAGCGAGTTTTGCGCTTTCTTTTGTATTGCACCGGTTGATAAAATTACCGTATGCCGATTCCGGACTGACCAAATTATCGAGTTCTTTCGAAGTCTTACGCATTTCCGTATATAATTCCGCTTCTCGGCTGTATGCGGTCTCCTTCCAAGCCCTGTCCATGACCATACCCGAAGTCACAAGTAAAGCAAGCTTGGAAACAACATTCGGAAATTGTCTGCTTATGGCATTTTGACGCTTTCGTACCGAATCATTCAGTTCGTCATACATTGCATATACAAGGACCATAACCAAAACCGAACCTATCCCGATCACAGCCGCTCCGGCTGTCATATTGTCAATACCGAAGAAAATAACACCAAGCATAAAAGTAAACGCAATCCCAATGATCGGATAAGAAAGAATTTGAGCCAACAACTGTTTCGTCTTGTTAAGTGCATGTTTTTTCCCATACAATTCAAAACACTTAGACATGATCATTTTATGCAATTCACCTTTCCCGATCGCATCAACTTCACGCAACAAAACATATCCCGGCAATACAAAAATATTTAAACAACCGAAATCACCCGCTTGTAACCTCTCAATTTCCGCTTCCAGCTTCCAAATCCTCCCGGACGAATCGTTTTTATAAAACAACCTCATAAAATTCAACATTAATCCGCTGTACCCGGACATTTTTTCAGTAATAAAAGCATCTCTCTTCAACAACTTTTCAATATTCACAGCACAATCATAAACCCTGACATAAGCAGCACTGACTCTGTCTTCATGATTTACTCGCATCAATAAAACAAACCAAAAAATAATCAGTAAGTTGCAATGATCAAAATTGAAATAAGCATTTTATTCTTTCCTCTTCATAATTTCACGTTACTGAATTTGCGTGCCATAATATAACTTAGTATAAATACAATGAATCCGGCTGTTGAAACTATTCTTCCCGCTCCCGTTGTGTAGATCGCGTCCATGAAGCCGGCTCCCGCATAACCTATTACACCTAAGATTACTAAGGGCATCAAGAGCATTATGTTTACTTCTGATTTTGCGGCGGTCATCAATGTGTCTATTTCCATTTCGATCTCCATTTTGTCTGCGATTATTTGTTGGGTGTCACGTATGATCTCATCTGCTCTGCTTGATTTTCCTTCGATCGTTGCATAAATCGATGCAAAGCTTTTTATATCTTCAAGACCGCTTCGGTTTGCCAAGTCTGAAAATGATTCTGATAAAGGGACTGCATTGTTAAACTTTCCGATGATTATGTCAAGTTCGGTAATAATGTCGCAGGTATTGGGATATATCAGTATCAAATCTTCTTTTGCGCTTTGTAAGCACAACAGCATCGGGTTTCCCGCTCTCATTGCCACCGACATGGATTCAAGCAGATCATAAAATTGAACACGCAATTTAGATTTACGTTTCTTTATCGAGGAATGCAATGAAACAAAAATATTCAAAATCCCGATGAACGATCCGCCGATGATAGAAATAATGATGATGTTGTAAAATATAAACAAAACCAAAAAACCTGCGAAAAAACCGATAACAAACGAAACAATATAATCGATAACGGTAAATGAACTTTTTCTGTAATCCGGAGTCTTCAAAATATGTCTCCTTATAATTTTTCAACCGCCGTTAAATTGGTTATATGACTTTATTTATTCCTGCTGCTTGGAGCTTGTACACATTCCCCATCGGATTTTCCGTACGTAAAAGCTTCCCGATGACTTTATTTTTTGAACTTTTATCAGTCTCGCGAAATTCATATAATTTATTCAACTTGATTTCACTTCTTGAAGTGTCATAACCTAAAACTTCAACGATCTCCATTGTTCTTCGGCTTTTATCACGCAGCCGTGAAAGATGGATTATTATATCGACCGCAGACGCAATTTGTTGCCGGATCGCTTCAAGAGGCAATCCTTCCGCACCTTGAAGAACCATTGTTTCCAAACGACTGAGGATGTCTTTTGTTGAATTCGCATGTCCCGTCGACAAAGAACCGTCATGTCCCGTGTTCATTGCCTGAAGCATATCCAATGCTTCGGCACCGCGAACTTCACCGACAACAATGCGTTCCGGTCTCATACGCAGAGCGGACTTTATCAAATCTTTGATTGTGATCGCACCCTTACCGTCCGCTCCGGCATTTCTCGTTTCCAATTGCACAAGATTATCGATATTTTTGATTTGCAGTTCTGCAGAGTCTTCGATCGTTATGATCCTTTCATCCTTGGGAATAAAATTTGATAAAGCATTCAAAAACGTTGTTTTCCCGCTTCCCGTTCCGCCGCAGACAAAAATATTGTACTTCGCTTTGACCAATATTTTCAAAACCTCGGCTACCTCCTGTGTTATCGATTCAAACTCGATCAGTTTATCAACAGTCATCGCTTCTGCGGGAAATCTGCGAATCGTAACGATCGGACCGTTTAATGCAACGGGCTGCATCACAACATTGACACGAGATCCGTCATCAAGACGAAAGTCAACGATCGGTTCACTTTCATTTACCACACGTCCCGCTCTCGAAACAAATTTCGTTATGATTATTTCAAGTTCTCTGCGGCTTTCAAATCGACAATCGGGTTTATACAATCTTCCTTCTTTTTCAATGAAAATATCTTGAAATCCGTTGATCATCACCTCCGTAACATCGGGATCGGTGATGATACCGCCTAAAACCCCAAGACCGCGTATCGCTTCATAAACAGCGGTTACGATCAGCTTTTTTTCTTTAAAATTCAAAGTTAAAAGTTCTCTTCCGGTACCGACCGTATTATTTTTCGCGTGATCGATCTTTTTATCCAAAGCTTCCGTAATAAGAAAATACAACTGAGTATTGTCAAAATTTGTCAAATCCGCATGACTTTGCATTTCTGTTTTCAGTTGCCCGATAACTTCACTTCTGTATCTGTCTGTCATAATTTAAAACCTTTCGATCAGGAAAAATCGATTTTTGATAATGCTTTATAAACATCGCGCGGACTTCCCGTATCGATCAACGGCAGTGAAATAACATTACTGATTTCCGCCCCGGTCAAAACGTTGTCCGCAGCAGTTGTATTTTTATTTATAATAATTGTCACTTTTTCTTTTATATCTTCAAAAGCATTGTTTTGTGATTTAAACTGAGCTAATTTTACATTTGCCGAACTATCAGGTGTGGTCACAATTAAAATTTTTCCGGCGGTTTCAAACGCTTTTTTAGTACGTGCATCATAAATACACGGAAGATCCAATATAAGTTCATCCGTTAATCCCGCACATGCGATGATAAGATCCGATATATTTTCCGGCGATAAAATATACATATCTTCATAATTATTCGGGCAACATAAATATTTGATACCGCTGCTTAAACAACTGATCCCTTGAATAAACATTTTTATGTTCCCGCTTTGGGTATCAAGCATTTCAAATACAGAGCTGATGCTCTTGCCCTGTTCATGAAAATACCCGGGTACACTTGAAAAATCTTCGAGATTCAAATAAAACACATCTTTACCTTCGGCAGCTTTTGATGTTGCACACGCAAGTGCTGCGGTCGTTTTTCCGACACCTCCCGCAGGTGACCATACAGCTGTGATTTCGGCAGACTTTGATCCCAATCCCGAATCGGTTTTTGAAACCTTTGCCAGATGTTCAAAAACTCCGGCAATGATCGATGAGATCCTTTGATATTTACGGATCCTGATTATCCCTTGTGCGGCAGAGTTCGGTAATTCCGCGGGCTCAATGTCTGACCATAATAAGATCGGCATGGTAACAATGCTTAAATCAAATTTTCCGGCAAAACGGGAATCAACCAAAGCAGCATCATATTTCTTTTTTGAAGCACTTTCACTTACCCCTTCCTGTTCGGAATATTCGCAAATATCGATCTTATCCGAATAAAATTCAGATATATGATCACTGAACGATTTGGAATAATGATTATCTTTTGTCGCAATCAACATTTTTATTTTCATGTTTGATCTCATCCGTTCTTCCTGATTTTTCCGGTAAGGGATTTTGATTTTACATGAGTGATTTTGATCCGTCAACATAATTTTATCATTATTTTGCCTTTATTTGACACATTATTATGTATATATTTCTACATTATTTTCATAATCCTTATAATGATTTTCATATTTTTTATACTCTTTTTTATCGTTTTCATCATAAATTTCATCATAAAACTTTTTTCATTTATTACAAAAAAAACGGTCCATTTATGAAATGGACCGTTTTACGGAAAATCAATGAAAGCAACCGGAATCAAATCAGCATAATGCCCGTAAATACTTCATTTTCAGTTGTCCGACATCGCCTTTACTGCTGTAAACTTCAAATGCAAGTCGTTCTGCATATTTGACCATGACCGAACGTTCTTCTTCTGTCATGCGATGTTGGCTGAATCTTGCTTTTAATGCCAATTCTTCGATATCATCCGGCGGGATCGTCTCTTTTTTACTGAGGCGCATTACATAACGCCATGTATAAATCACCGCTTCATTCGTATCCTTTTTATTAAAACCGGCTTTTCTGAATATCAATACAACATATCTGCGTATCAAAAGTATCGGGATGATCGAAACAATTAAAATAAATATAAGAAAAGCATCGGTCAACCAAGGCGGTACATCAGATGTTCTCGAACCGGTTCCCGCTCCCGTTCCGGGTGTGGGTGTATTGCCCGATTCATCGATTTCCGGTTCTTGCGGATATTCCGGTATATCATCGGGTCTCAGTTGCGGAGGGGTTTGAGAACCCGGTGTTTCTTCGTGAGGCGAATGCGGACGTGCCGGCGGTACGAACGACAACGAGCTTGTCGGGGTCACTTCGAGATACAACCATCCGACATCATCATAATAAACCTCTGCCCAAGCGTGTGCATTCCGATCGGTCAATACGACAGTATTGCCTACACTGCTTCCCGAGACAGTTGTAACATAACCGCTGGTAAATCTTGCCGGAATATTGAACGCACGCAGCATCATGACAGCGGCTGTAGCAAAATGAATGCAATATCCTTCTCTGAGTTCTTGAAGGAAGTATAAAACAAAATCTTCATCATCGGGAACAACACCGGGAGTAAGAGTATATTCGGCCGAAGATCTGATAAATGCGGCAATTTCGTCTACCAATTCAATACGATCGGCGTTTATATTTATACCCGCTTCGGTTGCTATGCGACGCAATTCGTTTGCAACTCCGGGACTGATTCCCGAATAAGCAGTCGGATATCGCATCATACTTCTGTATGAAATTAATGAAGGCGCCTGATGATTGATCGTATATTCCAAATCTTTATCGGGAAAAGCCGATTGTACTTCATCCATCAACGCTTCAAAAGGAGATGTAGGCATACCGCCTTCATCTGTTCCGTAAATCATCACTTGATGAGCATTTGTTATTCCGTCATACGGAGATATATTAATATTATCCATATTTGAAAACATTTCAATCAATGCAGTCGGAGTAAATTCAAATACACCTCCTCCTCTGTTCGCCGGAATAAAAACCGGAAATTCATCCATCAAAACAAGAAGCTCGTTATTTGTTAAATTACTGATAAAGATCACGATTGAATTAAGTGATTCGGCAAGCCTGTGAATGCTTCGTTCAACATGATAAAAGCGTTCTGTTGAAAGTTGGATGTGAAATCCTCCGTATTGTGTTCGATAATAAGGATGATAGTTGATCCGAGGAGTTAAATCACCCGTTCTTGTGATCGACATTTCAGTTCGAACAGGCGCATCAGGTAAACCGGTTTCACCAAAAGCTCTTGCTATTAAAGCCGGCATCGCTCTTTCAAGCTCTTCATTTTGCTGCCTTAATAATTCGTCACTTATGCTCCACATGCGTCCGTCAAAATTTTGCATCGAAAAGCCTCTGATATAAAATGTCCCCGGTCTGTCAACGTTTATTTCAAGCAATCCTCTGTTTGACATTGCCCGACTCCCCGCATCCGCAACATTGACATTATCGGTATTGAACAGCCATACTTCGCCGTCTTGTGATACGAGCCAGCCGAACTCCGAATAGTATCCGCCGAATCCTGATTGGAACATTCGTCCCAAACGGCTCAGATGCACGGTCACATACCTGAGCCGGTTATTCATTGTGTCAAGTTGCTCTTCTCTCGAATAATTTTCCGGCAGGGTTATGCGATATGATAAAGCCATCAAAATGAATGCCAATGCAAATGCAGGTATCAACATCAATCCTCTTTTATGGAAATCATCCGGATTTATTGCGCTGCTTATAAGTAATGTTAAATAAACTGCAGTCAAACCTAAGATATAAATAAAATCAGCTTGCAGATCGGTGATGACAAACGTTAAAAAAACTATGGGAGCAGTCGATAATGCCGTTAAAAATATACTTCGACGGACACAAACAGAATAACCGAGTAAAAATATGACACCGGTACTTAAAGCGGCAAAAAACATCGTGGTACTGTCGGAAAACTCGTTATAATCGGGAAAAAGTACTGTTATCGAAAGCCATTCACTGTAATAATCGGTTATAAAATTGATCACATAACCGCCGCCTTCAATTATTTCCGTTCTTATCCAAAAAAACAGCAATACTGCCGGGATCAATAAAAATGCAAGGCCTTTGCTGCCGTAAAACAATGTTATTATTGAAACCGAGCCGGCACCGATCACCCAAATCCCGATCAATATCCCCATGTTCAAAGCAAAAACAAATGATGAAAACAGTGCATTAAAAGTACAATAAACTGCAATAAATACTATTGTAAAATTTCCGATCGCAACTAATACAGACCTAAATGCAGGATCGGAATTCAGAAGTTGTTTAAACATAAATCAATTCCCCTCCCGGTTCCGACCGCTTGTTCTGCCCCTCGAATCAATACGAAAAACCCAAGAAAAGCGTGTAGGGATGTTCATCGCCGGCTTGACTTTTCCGGATTTACTGTCCAAAACAGAACGTAAAAAATCATGTAAGTCGGATTCCTGTTCGATCTCTGCGATCATTTCATCATTATCATATTTAATATAATAAGGCATCCTGCGGTTCAATAAATAATTACTGACCCATCGAAGACGCCCCAAGATCAAGTCCCGTTCAACGGCACCGTTCCATTTTATTATATGTATCAATCTGCTGTGAGGGGGCAATACAAGAGGTTCACGAATGATCAGTGAATCAAATTTCGCAGATATCTTCCAATGTATGCTTTTGACCGGATCGCCGGGTCTGTACATGCGCATGTCATGTTCCTCGGAAAAACCTCCTCCGAGTTTGGGTCTTAATCGGATACCGTGTTGCAATGCCATGGATGCAACAGGTTTGACCTGCATCGGTAAAATAAGAACAGACCCTCTTGTTTTTACCGAACAGGGTAGAGAAAACAACCCCAATAAACTTACCGACCTGATACGTTTTATTTCAAAAACCGTCACACCGCTGTATGATGTATCGATCGTAACTTCACGTTTATCATTTTCTCCGCCGGAGCATTTGATCCTGCGAGTAACGGAAAAACCGTCTCCGGAAGCATGAAACTTAGCAATGATGCATCTTATCGGATACGATTTTTTATGGATCGTTATGATAGAAAAAACAGCATTTGAATTCATTTCAAGAACAAAAGGCACAGACAGCCGCACACTCTTGGTCAACATACCCGGCAAGCTGACCAACAAGTCGATCGGTATCAATAACAAAACCAAAACAAAAATATACCAAGAAATCCACGGCGGGTACATAATAAAAAAAATAAACGACGCCGTAAGACAAAAAGCATAAATCAACTGGCGTATAATCATAAAAATATTTGCTCCTGCAAACTATATTTGCCATGATTTTAACGGCACCCCCCGTGAGGTGACTATGTAATCATAATATTATTTAACTTTCAACGGTTTTACGGAGCTTAATATGTCATTAAGTATTTTGATCGTTGATATGTTTTCTGTTTCCGCTCCGGGTCGCAGAACCAAACGGTGTGCAAGAGTGTCCGTGAATAACGGAATTATATCGTTCGGAACGACATAATCACGTCCTTGAAGATATGCCGCTGCTTTTGTTATACTTGTCAATGCTATAGATGCGCGCGGACTTGCTCCCAAAATCAAATCCGGATGACCGCGTGTTTTTCCCGTCAATGTCACAATATAGTTCAAAATTGAATTATCGACATGGATTTGGTCGACTTCCGTACGCATTTGTTCAAGCTCTTCTCTTGATATCACAGGCTCCACCAAATCAAGAAGGACTTTACCTTGTTTGCGTTTTAAAAGTGCAAGCTCGTCATTATGATCGGGATAACCCAAAGCCAAACGTATCATGAAGCGATCCATTTGTGAATCCGGTAACATCTGTGTACCTGCCGCTCCGACAGGATTTTGTGTTGCAATAACTACAAAAGGTTGGGGGATTATATGAGATGTACCGTCAACGGTGACCTGCCCCTCTTCCATAGCTTCAAGCAGTGCGGATTGTGTGCGACTTGTCGCTCTGTTGAGTTCATCAGCTAAGAATAAATTACACAAAACAGCACCCGGAGTATAATCCATACTCCCGGTATCCTTGTTAAAAACAGAAAATCCCGTAACATCAGAAGGTAAAACATCCGGTGTGAATTGTACGCGACTGTATTCCAAGTTCAACGCCTTTGAAAAAGCGATCGCCAATGTTGTCTTTCCGACTCCCGGAATATCTTCTATAAGAATATGTCCTCCGGCTAAAATAGCTAAAAATACACGAAGTACTGCTTGTTCTTTACCGACGATGGCATTCATGACACTCTTTAAAACTCGTCTTCCCAACACATTGCCTTTTTTTGATACTTCCATTCATCTTCCCCTGAATATTTAAATCCGGTATCAACCTTTTTACCGGGAACTGAGTATACATTAAAATGAATATAAATGCAAGGTATCGCATGTTATGTGTTATAATAACGACATCTTTTATGTTAAATTTTCGAATATCGGAGGGTTTGGTGATGACTTTTTTTACGGCCGATCTGCATTTCGGGCATAGTGAAATTATCGGTTATTGCGAACGTCCGTTCAAGGATGTGCATGAAATGAACAGAGTGTTGATCGGGAATTGGAATTCACGTGTGACCAATGATGATCATGTATATATAATCGGTGATCTGTATTACGGCGGTCGTGATGCGGCGGGTCAAGAGGAAGCCGTTTCGATCGTAAAAAGACTCAACGGGATATTGCATCTTGTTTCGGGAAATCATGATCATCCGTATTTGAAAAACATGGAGTATCATTATTTATTTGCCGACACAGATCAAATTCGATTTTTAAAGCATGATGAAAAAAGTGTTTTTTTATGCCATTATCCGATGGCGGAATGGAGCGGTTTTTACCGGGGAAGCATGCATATCTACGGCCACATCCACAATCAAAAAAGTGATGTTTATCAATACATGGCAAGCACTGAACGAGCTTTTAACGCAGGCGTCGACATCTGTGATTATATGCCCGTAACATTTGAAGAATTGGTCTTTTATAATGAAAGATTCAATAAAGAAACATAGACCCGGTTTGCATAATATGAACAATATAATCATTGCTAATATCAACACATAGGTGTAATATGGTCTTATAAATAAGCCCATGGATAATTAAATCAATTATATAATGGTCTCGTACACGAGACCTTATGAATGGTGGAGTCAGGATTGAGTGAAGTTGAGGTCGTTGAGTCTTCGTTGGAGGAGTCAAAGAAGGGTAAGAGAAAAAAACCTTTTATAGGGTATTATAAGATTTGGGTTATGCTTACATATCTCAGTGTTGTATCGGCGATCGTAGGTATGTCTTTTGCTGTCGGCGGTAATATCGTGTTGGCGATCATTTGTTTGATGACATGCGGGTTATGTGATATGCTTGACGGACCTGTGGCAAGACGGAAGAAAAGGACCGAGCGGGAAAAGAATTACGGGATCGAGATCGACGCTCTTGCGGATTTGGTAAGCTTCGGTGTATTTCCGGTAGTGATCGGATATGCCGTAGGTTTCGGTACATTATTCCAAAATAACGATATATTACGCTTGATCATAGGAATAGCAATCGCAGCCTTTTTCGTTCT
>Ga0123356_10008004_pt1 | contig 10518 bp, 2 predicted proteins | sample TergutEmb28metaG_2_FD_92546 | JGI IMG/M metagenome (GOLD analysis project Ga0123356, IMG submission 92546) | Embiratermes neotenicus P3 segment gut microbial communities from Petit-Saut dam, French Guiana - Emb289 P3 | ecosystem: Host-associated > Arthropoda: Insects > Digestive system > Gut ... | reverse complement strand
TTGCCATTGCCGTCGCCGAGCGGTTACAAGCCGGCGGAGACAGGCAAGACGCCCAAGACGTCATGCGCTCGGTCGAGCGCGGCATCGAGCGTCTACAGGGCAAGGTCAAGCGGGATGTGGCTGACTACAACAGCCAGACCAGCGATCTGAACTGGGCGGTCGCAAACTCCGAGGGGAAGCTGACCGATGGGCAGATGCAGATCGCCATCAACAAGTACCTCGCGAGCCAGCCGAAGGACTGGAAGAACAAGCTGCAGTCTATCGAGGGCCGGCTCACCAGCGATGCGGCCACCCTCAATGCCTATGTCGGAATGGCTGCTCCGGTGTTGCGACAGATTGCCCCCGACGCCTTCGATGCGTTGAAGAAAAATGTTGGCAAGAACCAGACGACGGACCAGGCCATCAAGTTCGCGTCCAGCCACGATCCGGCCATGTTCGCAACCGATGCCGCTATCAACGGCGGCGCGTTCTGGGTGGATCAAGCCGATCGCAGCATGAAGATGTCCGACAGCCTGTTCTCTAACTACCTTGCAGGGAACGTACTCCCGGAGATCAAAGACTTCAGCCCGCGCGATGCGGCGAGCGTCGCCAGGATCAATGGAGTCCTCGATGAACTCCAGCATCGCGCCACGCAGCTCGGTGTCTCGAAGCCGGAGGCGGAGACCGCCGTCAAACAGCTGCGGACGCTCGTGGAAGACCTGCCAGTCGTAAGGGACCTGCCAGCCAACATGCCGGAGTCGGAACGCGCGAAACTCTACGAGAAAAGCTTCACACAGGCGAATGAGGATCTCGAGAGCCTGCAGGGGTTGAAGTTCAGCTCGGGCGCGACGGCGTTGGCTTTCCGGACGCTCGGCGTCGGTCTCGCCGGCGCCGCAGCCTACAACCAGATCACGGCCACGGTCGACCAGCCGACCTTGCCGAACATCATCGGTTCGCTCAGCAGCGCCTCCGGAGCCGTCCAGGATGGCGTTGGATTTGTAGCCGGCCGGTTTCCTAGCGTGATCAGTCCCGAAAGCACACTGGGCAGGTTTGGTCTGGAGACGTCCGCGGCCGGCAAGTTCGTCGGTGGCCTCGATGTCGCCTACTTCGCAGCCAGTGCGGGGTTCGATTTCACCAGTGGCCACATCGCCGAGGGGGCTCTCAACACCGTCGGGGCGGCTGGTGCCGCCGTGGCGCTCGGCGGCGAGCTGGCCGGTGATTCCGTTCTCGGGCCCCTCGCGCCGGTCGGCTGGGCCGCGACGATCGTCGCCAATGTCGGCGCAGCGTTGGTCGGCAATGCCGAGCAGACCGATCACTACACCCATGTCGAGGAGAGCTTCCTGAAGGATGCCGGGCTGGGCGGTACGGCAACGAAGGCCTTGAGCAGCGATGCCGCCCGGGAAGCGACGAGGGTGCAGCAGGAGCTCAATCTCAGTCCTGAGCAGTTGCAAAAACTGGCCCAGACGCATCCGGAGATTTTCACGGGAGCAGGCACGCAGGCCGTCATCAACGTGGCCAAGGCCTCGAACATCCAGGGCGGGAACGTTCAGGGCTTCATTGATGCCGCCGCGACGGACGCCAGGAGGAACAACAACAATTACCTGGACATGTTCGTCCAGCAGAACTCCGGGTCGGTCGCCTCCGAAAGCCCGCTGATCCGGCAAGGGCGCCTGTTCGGCATGATTCAGCGGTTCTTTCCGACAGCCGCGCGCCTGGTGCTGCAGCACTCCCCGACGTTGGCTGCGCGCCGGCAAGCCGACTTCGACTACGGACTCTCGCAGAGTGCTTTTGGGGCAGCGGCTACGAACAGTCTGAACCTCTTGAAGAAGAACGAGTCGAATGTTCCCTACCAGGCTGAGATCATCAGCTTGATCAAGCAGCAGGGGGCAGGGGCGCTCGATTCTTTCGTGCGCGAAGTGCACGCGCAGTATGACTTCAACGGGTGGCCGAAAGCTACGAAGAGCGCAATCCAGGCAGCTGAGGATACGGGTGTACTGACACCGGTACAGGCGCAGAAGTACCTCGAGGAGCTGGGCTAGTGTCGCGCTCTAGCGAACGATGAGACCAGCCCGATTTGTGGTAGTGAACCTGGAGACGGATGGTCTCCGGCTAGCGTCTTAAGTTAGTATGCCCACTGCTCCGTAGATTACCCCGCACAACTCCACACAACAGTCCGAAGTACCGTCCCGGTTGCGCCGCAGCCGACGATGGCCACGCGAGCGGCCGCCAGTTTGCGCTGCCTTCCTGGGCGATCCTGCGGAAAAGGATTTTGCCGCCAGGAGCGGTTGTCGGTGTCGTTCCGCCGCCGATGGCTTGCCTTTTCGTTACTCTCGGGTTCGGTCTGAGCCAAACAGATCACCAGCCGGCTGATCGAAAACAATTATTATAAGTGGTTGGCTGCGAGTCGAGACGGAGGGGTGTGGTGCGGTGCGAGCGCTCGCAACCACAGTACAACAGAGACGCGTCGCCTTCCATCGAATTTTAAAGACGCACGCGCCAAGAATCCCAAGGACACCCTTGCCGAGACAGTATGCGAAATCTCTAACCGCGACCATCCTGGTGTGGTCGGCATTACTGTGGTCCAGCGCGCCGGCACAATCGGCGGCGAACAAAATCGTACAGCCCGATGGGGGCGGCCGAAGCGCCGCGACCCGAGGGCAGCAGCAACCGGGTGCGGGCTCGGCGTACCTGGGCAAAATCGTCGAGGACATCGAGGTGCCAGGCATAGCGGATCGGGACCGCGAACATCTGTTGCAAATGATCCCGCAAAAAGTCGCCGAGCCACTCGATCGCGACCAGGTGCGTGCCAGTATCCGACAACTCTACGCCTCGGGCCGCTTTGCCGACATTCAAGCCGAGGTGACTCCATCGGGGGACGGGGTGGTGCTCACCTTTACCACTTCGCCGAATTTTTTCGTGGGTGCAGTCGACGTCGAGGGCGCGCCGACTCGCCCCAATTCCAACCAGATCGTCAACGCGTCAAAGTTTCAGCTGGGCGAGCGGTTTACGCCGGAGAGGCTCAACCGGGGACTGGAGAACGTCCGCCAGTTGATGCAGGAAAACGGTTACTACAAGGCGCGCGTCACCGTCGAGAGTACTTCCAACCCGACCACCCAGCAGGTTGATGTTCTTTTCCACGTTTCTTCCGGACCTCAGGCACGCGTGGGGGAGGTGAAAGTCACGGGAACCTCGAAGCTGTCGCCGGGCGATGTGCAGGGAATCGCGAGGATGAGACCGGGGGACCGGGTCACGGCGCAGCGGGTCAGCGAATCGCTGCGGCGGTTGCGCAGGAGGTTTCAGAGGGAGAACCGGGCGCTGGCGCAGGTGGAGATCTCCGACCAGACCCACCGGCCGGAGAACAATGTGGTGGATTTCACGTATCAGATCGATCCCGGACCGGTCGTGATGATTACCACCGAGGGCTTCCGGGTCAGCCCCAGAGTGCTGCGGAAGCAGATCCCGGTGTTCGAAGAGAATGCTGTCGACGACGACCTGCTGAACGAAGGCAAGCGCAACCTCCTCGATTATCTGCAGACCAGGGGGCACTTCGACGCGAAGGTGGAGATTCGCAAGGTCGGTGATCCGGAGACGCTGCGCATCATTTATGACATCGACGCCGGGCCGGTGCATAAGTTGGCGCTGGTGGAGATCACGGGCAACCAGAACTTTCTCGACACGGCCCGGCTGCGCTCCTACCTGCGGATTGAGCCCGCCACTCGGGTCAGCCGAGGTCGCTACAGCGAGGCGCTGCTGAAAGCCGACGTGGAGACTCTGGAGGGGCTTTACAAGTCCAACGGTTTTCGTGAGGTCAGAATCCAGGCGAAGGTGGAGGACAACTTTCAGGGAAGGCCAAATGTGCTTGCGGTTCGCATTCAAATCGAAGAGGGCGAACGCACGCGAGTCGGCGAGGTGCACGTCGTGGGGAACAAGCAGGTCCAAGACCGCGATCTGCCCGAGCTGAGCACGCAGGCGGGCCAGCCCTATTCCGAGCAGGATCTGGCGAATGACCGGGAACGGATCCTGAGCTATTACTTCGACAACGGATTCCCGAATGCCTCGCTCGATATCACGACTGCGCCATCCGTGAACCAGCAAAACCGTGAGGATGTCACGTTCACGATTGCAGAAGGAGAGCTGTTCACCGTGAACCAGGTCCTGGTGGGCGGAACCGAGCACACACGCGACTATGTTGTCGGGCGAGAACTGGAAGTGCGGCCCGGCGACCCCCTCAGCCAGCGGAATCTGCTGAACACCCAGACGCGGCTTTACAATCTCGGGATTTTCAGCAAGGTGGATACGGCGGTGCAGAATCCGGAGGGAAACGATCCCCGGAAAAACGTCCTGGTCCAACTCCAGGAGGCCAAGCGCTATACCTTCACCTACGGACTTGGAATGGAGTTCGAGACTGGTTTGCCGGCGGGATCGACTTCTCCGACGGGGGTTACGGGAGTCAGTCCGCGGGTCGAGTTTGACGTTACCAGGCTGAACGTCGGCGGCCGCAACCAGACCATTACGTTTCAGTCGCATGTCGGCAGTCTGCAGCAGCGCGGAATCCTCAGTTACACAATTCCCAGGTTTTTTGACAGCGACAAGTTCAAGACGATCTACACGGTGTTCTACGACAACAGTCTGGATGTGGCGACATTTACCTCGCAGCGGCTGGAAGGCAAGATTGATCTGCGGCAGCAGTTGGGAAATGCCGGCACCGAGCCTGGGAGCCGTCCCGGGCCGAACTCGATTACCTACCGCTTCGACTTCCGCATCGTCAAGGCCAGCCACTTCGCGCAAAACTTCTCGGCCGGCGAGCTTGCCCTGCTGTCGCTGCCCGCGCGGGTGGGAGGACCCGGCTTCACCTTCATCCACGACCGACGCGACAACCCGTTGGCCAGCACCAAGGGAGACTACGTTACGCTGGATGCATTTGTAGCCCCGAGTTTCTTCGGGACGCGGTCGGAAGCGCCTCCGTCGACCACCGCGGGCACCAGCACCAGCTTTGCGACCAACTTCGCCCGGGCATTGGGTCAGTATTCCACCTATCACGCTTTCGGGGGCAGACATCGGACGGAGCGTCAGTTTGTGTTTGCCCGTTCCACATCGCTCGGGCTGGTGCAGCCTTTTCGCGGCACCCGAGTCCTGCCTCCCGGTTCCTGCCCGTTAAATGAGGCCGGTGAGCCGACCTGCTCCGATTTTGCTACCGTGCCGCTGCCGGAACAGTTCTTTGCCGGCGGCGGCAACTCCCACCGTGGATTCGGGTTAAATCAGGCAGGACCTCGCGATCCCAGTTCGGGTTTTCCCGTCGGTGGTACGGCGTTGTTTGTCAACAACCTGGAACTCCGTTTCCCGGAAACCTCATTGCCCTTTGCCGGGCCGGGATTCGGGTTTGCCATTTTTCACGATATGGGCAATGTGTTTACCGCCGGGCACGACATGATCAGAGGCTTGCTGCGCTGGCATCAGCCCGACACCGGACCGTGCCTGGCCAGCGGGTTCGCCACTTCTCCCGAGTGCACGGCATTCAGCAACACTGGCTATGATTACACTTCCCATGCAGTTGGGTTAGGATTAAGGTATAAAACGCCAATCGGACCCTTGCGGTTCGACTTCGGGTATAACCTGAATCCGACCCGTTATTTTGAGAATTACCAGTACACGATTCCGCACACGAATCCTGTGCAAGTCGTGCCCGTATTCGCGACGCAGCGGTTGCGGAATTTCAACGTCTTTTTCAGTATAGGCCAGCCATTTTAATGAACAGCATTCCGAGACAGACAGCCATCGCGGCGCTTGCGCTCGCTTTATTTCTGGGCGGTGTGCGTTACGCCGCGGCGGGCGAAGTGATCGACCGCATCGTGGCCACCGTCAACGGGCACATCATTTTGCAGAGCGACTGGGACGATGCTCTTCGCTTCGAGGCGCTGCTGAGCGGGCGCTCCCCCGAGCAGTTTACCGACGACGACCGGCGCGCGGTTCTCGACCGTCTCATCGATCAGGAGTTGCTGGCGGAGCAGATGAAATCGAATCTGTTCCGGCACGCTTCCGCCGAAGAAGCCGCCAGGGAAATCGCCGAGGCCAGGAAGTTGTATCCCGAGGCTTCGACCGACGAGGGCTGGCAGGCCGTATTGGGCAGGTTCGGGTTGAGCGAAAACGTTCTGACGGCACACGTCGAGCAGCAGATCGACCTGATGCGGCTGGTCGATGCCCACTTGCGTCCGAGCGTGCAGATCGATTCCAAGAGCATTGAAGCTTACTACCGCGACAAGTTTGTTCCCCAACTGAAGCAATCCGGCGAGAGCGAGGTCGCGCTGGCCGATGTCTCCGGCAAGATCCGCGAACTGCTCACCCAGGAGAAAGTGAACGAACTGATGGTTTCGTGGCTGCAGTCGCTGCGATCGGAGAGCCGGGTGAGCGTGTCCGGTTATGACAGGTCTCCGGGGGAGGGAGTCCAGGCGCAGTGATGCAGCTCACCGCCAGACCTCGGCGCTGGTGGAAATATCTTCTGATCGCGGCCGGTGTAGGCCTGGTCGGCGCCGTGCTGATCGGCGTCTGGTACTCGACGACCGACTCTTTTCAGGCGTACGTGCGCCGCCGCCTGGTCGCCGAAGTCGAGCGCCTGACTGGCGGACGCGCGGAAATTGGCAGCTTCCACATTGTTCCATTGCACCTGCAGGTGGAAATCCGCAACATCACCGTGCATGGCAAGGAGGGGCCGGACGAAGTTCCGCTGGCTCACGCCGACAGTCTGCTGGCGCAGGTGAAGGTGGTTTCCTTTCTGCGGACCGAATTCGGGTTCACTTCGCTGTCCCTCGAACGCCCGGTCATTCACGTCTCCATCGGGCCGGATGGCTCGACCAACATCCCCGCACTTCCGGTGGCGCCCGAGCCCCCGTCCGCTTTGCCGATCGAACAGTTGTTCACGCTTTCGATCGACCGATTATCGGTGAGCCGCGGCGAATTGCTCTGGGCGGATCAGAAAATTCCCCTCAATTTCACCGTCGCCGATGCCAATGCCGAAATGGATTACTCGTTCCTGCGCGGGCGCTACGACGGACATCTCGCACTCGGGAAGGTCGACACCAAGCTTCAGGATTTGCGCCCGTTCTCCTGGACGACGTCGATCGATTTCGGGCTCGGGCCAACCTTTGCCGACATTCGATCGCTCGAGTGGCACTCCGGGCGTTCATCGCTTGAAGCCAGCGGACGAGTCAGTGACTTCCGCAATCCGCGAATCGACGGAAGCTACCAGGCCCAGGTGAACCTCGGTGAGGCGGCGGCGATTCGACGGCGCAAAGACCTGCGCGGGGGATATGCCGAGTTCAACGGAGCGGGGCACTGGTCGTTCCATGGGTTCATGACCTCCGGTTCGCTCTCGACGCGCGATCTGGAGTGGCAGGACGATCAGCTTGCGATCAGGAAGGCAGCGGTTAGCACTGACTATCAACTGACGGACGAGCAGATCAAGCTGTCGAAGCTGCAGGGGAAAGTGCTGGGGGGAAGTCTGACCGGCGAGGCCGAGGTCGACAACTGGCTCTATAGCGTGCCCATGTCGGTTTTATCGAAAGGCAAAAGGGAAGAGATGGCTGTGATCTCGGCGGCCAGGCCCGCAGGGAAGAAGGGAGAGAGGACCAAGCCGCCGGGGGTCGAGAGCGGGACGGTGCATCTGCGCTTGCGGGATATTTCCGTGGCCGAGGCCACGACCGCGCTCAGCGTGCCCGCCCATCCGCTCGCCGGATTTCGTCCGGCAGGAGTGGCCGGCGGAAGTATTGACGCGGCCTGGAAGGAAACGCCCGCCCATGCCGAGATCGGTTTTGCTCTGGACGTAGTACCGCCGGCGCGTCCCCAGCCGGGCGAGTTGCCGGTGACGGCTCACGTGCAGGGCACCTATCGGGGTGCGGCCGGCGAACTTGAACTGGCGCGGTTCACTCTCACCACGCCGGCATCGAAGATCGTTGCCGAAGGAACGCTGGCGTCTTCCTCCAAGGTGCACCTTTCGGCTTTGACTTCGAATCTGGACGAGTGGCGGCCGCTGGTGAAGGCGTTGGGCGGCCCCGCCGAACTACCATTCCAGGTCAAGGGAAACGCCGCGTTCAGCGGAGTTGCCGGCGGAACGTTCTCCTCGCCTACGCTGGCCGGCACGCTGAACGCCGAGGACTTCGAATTCATCGTTCCGCCGACAGCGCACACTCCGCGGACGCCGGTACATTGGGATTCTCTGGCCGGGACCCTCGAGTGGTCCTCACAGGGGCTTTCCCTTCGCGGAGGGACTCTGCGCCGCGGCGATACCAGCGCGGATTTCGAGGCCACGGCCAGCCTCCAGAATGGGGAGTTCACCGACTCCAGTCCCTTTACCGGGCGCGTGAATTTGCACAATGTGGATGTGGCGGGGACCGCGGCGCTGGCGAAGCTGGATTATCCGATTTCAGGCACCGCCGATATCTCTCTGGAAATCTCGGGTACGCGCGCCCGTCCGCAGGGACGGGGTCACATCCGGGCCAGGAATGCCTCGGCCTACGGCGAAGCCATCGAGAAGCTGGATGCGGAACTTCAGATCGGACCGGGCGAAACTACCCTCGACCACATCCGTCTTACGCACGGGAACGCCGAGGTTACGGGGACGGCGGCTTTTTCGCCTTCAACCCAGGGCTTCCGGCTCAATCTCACCGGGAAGAACTTCGACCTGTCGCGCGTGCGTCAGCTCCAGCTGGAGGAACTGCCGATTGACGGGCGCGCCGATTTTACGCTCGAGGGATCGGGAACGTTCCGCGCTCCCGAAATCAACGCGGCGATTCAGGTGCGCGATCTGACCCTCGACCGCGAGCTCTGGGGCGGGCTCAACATCGATGCGACGAGCAAGGCGGGCGAACTCCACCTGACGGCGCACTCGGATTTCGGGAAGGGCACATTGGCCATCGACGGAACCGTGGGATTGCATGGCGACTTTCCTGCCAACCTCACGGCGAAGCTGGACCACGACGACCTCGATGCTTTCTGGCGGGCATACCTGGGGCAGCAATTGACCGGGCACTCGGCCGTAGCCGGATCCGTCACCCTGGACGGGCCGCTGCGCTATCCGAAGCAGTGGAAGATGAGTGGCATCCTGACCGACCTTGCAATCGAAGTCGAGTACACCAAGCTTCGCACCCAGGGTCCTCTGCGCTTTGCCTATTTCGACCAGACCATTCATATCGAGCGAACCCGCCTGGTCGGCGAAGGCACAGATATCGTTGGTCAGGGCTCGATCCAACTCGCTGCCCCGAAGGCGCTGGATCTGGTGGCGGATGGCACTGCGGACTTGAAGCTGGCCGGCCGCCTCGACTCCGATCTCACGGCGTCGGGAGTGATGGCGGTTCACATCACCGTCGGGGGAACGTGGTGGGATCCGCGTCCCCAGGGCACCATTGCCATCAAAAACGCTGCGGTGAACTATGCCGGATTGCCCAGCGGCTTGAGCGATGCCAACGGCTCGTTGACGTTTACGCGCGACCGCATCCGTATTGAGCACCTTTCCGCGCACACCGGCGGGGGAACGCTGGACTTCAGAGGCGACGCCACCAACTACAACCAGCAAGTCAATTTCAATCTGACGGTCATCGCCAAGGACGTCCGCTTGCGCTATCCGGCGGGAGTAAGTTCGACGGCGAGCGCCGAGCTGCACTGGATCGGCACCCGCAACTCGTCGACGGTCTCGGGCGATGTGCTGGTCACGAAGCTGGCGGTGACGCCGGGGTTCGACTTTGGCTCCTATCTCGAACGCAGCCGGCAGTCGGGGGCGATCACGGCGGCCAATTCGCCTCTCTACAACATCAAGCTGGACGTGGCCGTTCGTACCTCGCCCGAACTGCAGATGCAGACGGCTGTGGCACGGCTTTCCGGCGACGCGGACCTGAAGCTCCGTGGTTCGGTGGCGCGACCCAGTGTGCTCGGTCGAGTCGACATTCTCGAGGGAGATGCAACCTTCAACGGCATCAAGTTCCGCCTGGAGCGTGGCGATATTACCTTCGCGAACCCGGTCGCGATCGACCCCCAGTTCAACCTCCAGGCCACCACGCACGTGCGCAATTACGATCTCGATGTGACCGTAACCGGGACACCGGAACGGTTGAACGTGACCTATCGCTCCGAGCCGCCCTTGCCCAAATCCGACATCATTGCGCTGCTGGCGCTGGGGCGCACCAGCGGCGAATCCGAGCAACTCCAGCAGCAGTCCGGCCAGACCCTGTTCACCGACGAGGCGACGAACCTGATCATCAATCAGGCGATCAATTCGACGGTGAGCAACCGCATGCAGAAGCTGTTTGGAGTCAGCCGGATCAAGATCGATCCGCAAGGATTGACCACGGAAACCAACCCCACGGCTCGCGGTCCGCAAATTACCATCCAGCAGGAGTTCGCCAACAATCTGTCCCTGACCTACAGCACGAACGTCTCGCAGAGCGCGCAGCAGATCATCGAGGGCGAATACTTCTTTACACGCAACTTCTCGGTGGTGGGCGCGCGCGACCAGAACAGCGTGATCAGCTTCGACGTGCGCGTGCGGCGCCG
>Ga0123356_10008003_pt1 | contig 10518 bp, 9 predicted proteins | sample TergutEmb28metaG_2_FD_92546 | JGI IMG/M metagenome (GOLD analysis project Ga0123356, IMG submission 92546) | Embiratermes neotenicus P3 segment gut microbial communities from Petit-Saut dam, French Guiana - Emb289 P3 | ecosystem: Host-associated > Arthropoda: Insects > Digestive system > Gut ... | reverse complement strand
TTGTTGGGATAGCGGTTGCGTGCCTGACAGCTGGTTTGCGTGAAATGAGGGAAGGTACATTTAAGCACATATTTATTCTCGTATTCTCGCTGGCTTATGCCGCAATAGGCTTCATAGACGACTATTATAAGCTAAAGAAGAAGCGAAACCTCGGACTGAAGGCGAAGCCCAAATTTATCCTGCAATTTGTAGTGGCAATTGGATTTGTACTGCTTATGCGGCTAACAGGTAATCTGACGCCTGATCTGTACATACCATTTATTAATGTGACAATAACGATACCGGAGCCGCTGTATTATGCTTTCACAGCTTTTGTCGCTGTAGCGACAGTCAATGCGGTCAATATTACCGACGGCGTTGACGGCCTAGTGACCGGGGTATCGATCCCCGTTGCGGCATGTTTCGCAATCATTGCATATATGTGGCGACAGGAGGCGTCCGGTATATTTGCGGTTGCGCTGGCAGGCGGGCTTGTTGCCTTTCTCCTTTTCAACTTTCACCCTGCGAAGATTTTTATGGGTGATACCGGCTCATTGTTCCTTGGCGGAGCAATATGCGCTATGGCTTTTGCTATGGATATGCCGATGATACTTATACCGCTTGGCATAGTTTATATAGTTGAAACGTTTTCTGATATTATACAGATAATTTACTATAAAATGACACATGGCAAGAGAGTATTCAAAATGGCGCCTTTGCACCACCACCTGGAGCTATGCGGCTGGAGCGAATATAAGGTGTTTACCGTTTTTACAATCGTATCTGCTGTATTCGCGGTAGTTTCATATTTTGGCGTATTTCTAAGGTACGTATAGAATGTAGGAAGTGAGAGTTATGGAAAAAAGAAGCGTTAGTAAGGAAATTAATGAATTCAGTGAATTCAGCGATATTCAGGATATCCAGGCTGAGTCCACTGCTGAAGGGGCGCCAAAATGGGAAAACCGTCAACTGTCAGCAGAGTATTTTGACACTCAACAGAAAAAAATCGGTATAGACAAACCTTTCCTTATAATTACGCTTGTAATATTGCTTATCGGCGTTGTCATGGTTTTATCCGCAAGCTTTGCGCGCTCATATTATACATCAGGCGAGCCGATGAGGCTTTTTATGCGTCAGCTTGTGTTCGCGGTAAGCGGGGTCGCTCTGATGTTGCTAGTATCGCGTGTAAGGGTCAGAACGATGAGCCGGTGGTCAACTCATTTACTTCTTGTTTCTGTAGCCATGCTTATTCTGGTTCTCATCATTGGAATAAGAGTAAACGGCGCAAAACGATGGATAGGCATTGGCGGCGCAAACGGCTCGTTTACATTCCAGCCTTCCGAAATCGCAAAAGTTGCGATAATACTTTCATTTGCGCAGATGATATGTAAATTTGGCAGGGAAAGGATGAGGACGTTTCGCTTTGGTGTACTGCCATTCGCAGTAATTGCAGGTATTGTCATTGTTTTACTGGGGCTTGAACCGCATCTGTCGGCTGTTATTATCATCGCGGTATTGACTGTTATAATGATGTTTGCCGGTGGGACAAAGCTACGTTGGTTCTTACTGGCAGGGGTGATTCTTTGCTCAGTCGCAGGGATATTGATACTGATGAGTTTACGAACTTCATCGCCGGGAGAGGAGGCTCAAACTACTACCGGGAAACTGGAACAAATACAGTGGGGCGATAAGTTCGGTTATGCGGGAAGGCGGATAGACGCATGGCTGAACCCGGATGCCGATCCGCTCAACGATGGATTTCAAATCCGCCAGTCGCTATTAGCTGTCGGTTCCGGAGGGTTACTCGGGCAAGGGCTGGGGCAAAGCAGACAGAAATATCTCTATCTTCCCGAGGAACATAATGACTACATATTTGCAATTGTCTGTGAGGAGCTTGGTTTTATTGGGGCAATATTAATCTTGATGTTATTTGCGTTGCTGATTGTCCGGGGGTTTTGGCTTGCACTTCACGCCAGGGACAAATTCAGCTCGCTTATTACAACCGGAATAACGAGCCTGCTTGCGATACAGGTGTTTCTAAATGTAGCGGTTGTAACGAACATTGTACCGGCGACCGGCATATCACTCCCATTTTTCAGCTACGGCGGCACTGCGTTATGGATCCAACTTGTTCAAATGGGCATAATTCTAGCAGTCTCCCGCGAGATACCACTGACAAAAGCAGAACTGAACGAAAGTGATGAGCGCTGAGCGCTGAGTGTAAAGTGTAAAGTGTAAAGTGGAAAGTGGAAAGTTTGAAATATGGCGAATATTTGTAATTTGTGATTTGTGATTTGTAATTTGTAATTTGCGAAAGGGGGGCGCGGGTTTTGGATGGACGAAAGCAGAGACGGATTAGCAGAAGTACAGTTTTGTATATACCTGTAAGCGCCCTCATCATTTTGTTGCTTATAGTATTTGGCATAAGCGTATTCATGAAAGTATTGGAGATCAAAGTCACCGGTGTATCCATGTACACAGATGAACAGATTATCAGCGCTTCCGGAATCATGCAAGGTGACAATACTCTCTTTATTGATACCGACGCTGCAGCACGAACGATTCATAAAGAACTGCCGTTTATACGGGATGTGACAATAACGAGAGTACCGCCATCCACAGTCCTTATCGAAATAACTGAGAGTAAAGCTCTGGCGGGTATTACATATAAAAATAGTGTACTTATAATCGATTCTAACTGCAAAGTGCTTGTTATTATGGATAATCTGCCGGATGGATTGATAGATGTAAGGGGATTGTCAATCGAGGAGCCTGTGGAGGGAAGCCCGATTAAGGTAGAATTGGGTAATGAAACGCAACTCCAATACCTAAAAGATGTTTTGGATGCTATTGAAAAAGAAAACATTGAAAGAGATATTTCATATCTTGACGTCTCTAATACAAGTAGAATAAGCTTCGAATATCTCGGGAAATTCAGAGTGATTCTGGGTAACCCGAGCAGTGCCAGGAACAAACTGAATAAGCTGCATGGAATTGTCGCCAAGATAAGAGCTGAAAGGTCTGGTGGCGCTGAAGGCGAAATAGATATGACTGACCCGACCGGTGAAGGGGAATATATTTATAAGCCAAAACCAAAAAGTTAACAATTACTACACATTAATGGCACGATTTGGAAAAAAAGTTAGTTAACCTATTGACCAAATCACAAAATAGAGATAAAATAACTATAAATATGCGATGATATCCGGTTATAATGTATAGTCCCAGACAATTCTTGATGTCGCGTGAATAATCAGTTAAATTATATGCAATAAATATAGATAATAAAAAAATGATACGGAGGGATTTGAACATGTCGTTTTCTCTAGAAAGCGGTCCTGACAATGTTGTAGTAATCAAGGTAGCCGGTATCGGAGGGGCAGGAAATAATGTTGTTAACAGGATGGTCTCCTCAGGAACGCAAGGTGTCGAGTTTATAGCAATAAACACAGATAAGCCCGCGCTCTCTGTCTCAAACGCTGACGCAAAGGTTCAGATTGGTGAAAAGCTGACAATGGGGCAGGGAGCTGGTTCGAATCCTGAAATTGGCAAAAAGGCGGCGGAGGAAAGCCGTAACAACATAGCAAAAGCTATAGAAAACACGGACATGGTATTCATTGCCGGAGGAATGGGCGGCGGTACCGGGACCGGCGCGTCGCCTGTAGTAGCTGATATTGCGAGGGAAGGCGGCGCGCTCACTGTCGGTGTTGTTACGAAACCGTTCAGCTTTGAAGGCAAAAGAAGGATGGAACAAGCCGAAGAGGGTATAAGGAGCCTGCTTGGAAAGGTTGACTCGCTTCTGGTAATACCAAATGATCGGCTGAAAAGTGTCTCTGATCAAAAACTCACATTTGCCAACGCATTTGAGATTGCTGACAGTGTCCTTCATCAAGCGGTTGTCAGCATTTCGGAGCTCATTAAAAACACGGGCTTCATTAACCTGGACTTTGCAGACGTAACATCCATTATGAAGGACGCGGGATTCGCGCATATGGGCGTCGGGCATGCCGCTGGTAAAGGAAAAGCCGAGGAAGCCGCCCGCGCCGCCGTAACGAGCCCTCTCATGGAAACATCAATCGACGGAGCCCGGGGAGTGCTAATAAACATCACCGGTTCCCTGGATATTGGCCTTGATGATGTGGAGGCTGCAGCAAGCCTTGTGCAGGAAGCGGCGCACCCTGACGCGAATATCATTTTTGGAGCTTCGTTTGACGAGGATATGGAAGACGAAATAAGAGTCGTCGTCATTGCGACACGATTTGAAGACAAACCGGTTGTTCCGGTCGGAAAGGAAAAAAAGCCGGACGTGTTTTTTGACGGAACCATAAAAAGAGACGTCCCACCAATGCCGACGCCTGAGCCACCGCCACCGCCACCGCCGGTTGAAGAGGATCCATTCGATACAATATTTAAGATATTCAACTCAAAATAACGCAGTGTACATAAACAACAAAGAAAAAACAATGAACAGTACAACTAAGCGCGTTCTAAAAAACAGCGAACTTGTACTGTTCATTGTTCATGAGCAACTCAATCCGTGTTAACAATAATGAAAAACAAGAAAATATGTTTTACTATCACAAAACTATTTGTGATTTGTGATTTGTAATTTGTAATTTGTAATTTGTAATCTGCGGGCGTATTCCGCGCTAAAACCACAGGGGGCGATTAATCTATGAAGCATCTCCCCGCAAAAGTCATTAAGGAAATGGCAGTAGTATTCGTTCGAAAGCACGTTGCCCGCAGCGCTGCGGCGTTGTCCTATTATCTAACAATATCGGTTTTTCCGTTCCTAATCTGTGTAAGTGCGATCCTTGGAAGCTTACATGTTTACGAATCGGATGTTTTTGTCCTTCTCGAGGATATTATGCCTGCGCAAGCGTTTTCAACAATAACTGATTTTTTTAGATACGTCAGCGGGAACAGATCAGAATTGATGTTCATAATAGGCTTATCGGCGATGCTGACATCGTCATCAGCGGCATTTCGCTCATTTATTGGCATTATGGGCGATATTCAATGGAAAGTGCGCTTTACGGGCGTTTGGAGGCTGATTTTTAGTTTAGTCCTTTCAGTTGCTTTCCTGGCTGCGGTTTATATTTCAGGACTGGTGCTTCTGTCTGGCGGCTGGCTGATGCAAATACTGGAGGTATATTTCGGGCTTGGTGAAATCCTCACACTTTGGACTTGGGTGCGCTTTGTAATACTCTTTTTGCTGCTGTTCGGTGTGATTTACGGAATGTATATGATATCCGCGCCAAAAGAAACAAAGAGGACACATCGCCTCCCCGGTGCGTTTGCGGCTTCTGTCATACTTGTTGTGGCGAGTATTATATACTCTCGGATGATATCCGTGTCTTTACGGTATGCGTTGCTTTATGGCTCACTGGCGTCATTTATTATTCTGATGATATGGTTGTACACATGTTCAATAATAATTATTATGGGGAATGTATTTAATATTTCACTACAAAAGCTAAGAAAAACAGAAAAAACATAGGTACCGTTCAGGATGCCCCCTGAACAATTGAAACATAATGAGTTTGGAGTTGATGTTTTGAACAACTACTTAAGGCCTGATTTGAGCAGCGAACTACGCGGGATATCTGTGCTAGCGCTGGCTCATGTCGGAGATGCGGTTTTTGAGCTGATGGTTCGCACGTGGTTATGTACGCAAGGCGCGTCAACTGCCAAGAGGCTGCACGGAGGTACTGTGGCTTTTGTATCGGCAAAGGCGCAGGCTGAGGCGGCGGAACGTATTCTGCCGAAACTCAGTGAAGAAGAAAAGGCAGTTTACAAACGCGGGCGCAACGCTCATGCAAATACAGTCCCACGCGCCTCAACGTATGAAGAATACCACATCGCAACAGGGATTGAGGCACTGTTTGGACATCTGTACTTGAGCGACAAGACAGAAAGGCTCGGCGAGTTGTTTGAGATGATAGTTGAAAATTGAAAATTGAAAGTTGAAAGTTATTGTCAATCAACTGTGCTCCTAATAGTCATTATCATCCCTACTTTCCACTTTCCATTTTCAACTTTCAACTTAAGAAAGGAAGTATCAAAAATAAGTGGCGCTTGATGCTATTTGCCTCGCGGCAATCAGGGAAGAGCTGCGCGGGCGGATAACTGGTATGAAAATTGATAAAGTACAGCAGCCGGAGCGCGATATAATTCTTCTTTCGCTCCGTGGTACAGGCGCGCCATCATGCCGGTTATTGATATCATCCGGTACCGGTGACGCCCGTATACACTTGACTGAGTTCAAGTTTGAAAACCCCAGTTCTCCGCCGATGTTTTGTATGTTGCTGCGAAAGCATCTCATCGGCGCGAAAATCACAAACATTACACAGCCGCCGGCTGAACGTGTTCTGAAGCTGACGCTCCAAGCTCCTGACCCGATGGGTGTTTCTTCTGAAAAATACATAATTGTCGAACTGATAGGGCGCTCGTCAAATATTATCCTGGCTGACTGTGATGGGATAATAATCGGGTGTTTGAGGCATATTGGCGGTGATCTTTCTGATAAGCGAGATGTGCTTCCGGGGCTTTTATACCGCCCACCGACTGCCCAGCAGGGCAAACTTGATCCATTCACCGTAAATATTGATAGTTGGCAGGATTTATTTAACAAGTCGGCAGAAAGAACAGCCGACAAGTGGCTGCTGTCAAGTTTTTCGGCACTGTCGCCGCTCATCTGCCGCGAGCTTTCATGGCGTGCGTATGGGGCGACAGATTTCCCAATCGCCGGGATAAGGGACGGAGGGGCGGCGCTGAGTCGCGAGTTTTTTACGTTAATTGAGCAAGCGACATCCGGACGGTACGAGCCATGGGTAATCACGGATGCGTGTAATACACCAAAGGATTTTTCTTATACCCGCATAATGCAGTATGAAAATGCGCTGAATACTCAGCGGTATAAGAGTTTTTCCGCTATGCTCGACAACTACTACACACAAACGGCGCAAATAAACCGCGCCCGGCAAAAGGCGGCGGCAACGTCAAGGACTGTGAAAAACGCCCACGACAGGCTTATACGCAAGCTCACTGCACAGAAAGTGGAGCTTGAAAAGACAGCCGACCGCAATTACTACCGGGAATGCGGCGACATAATAACAGCGAACCTGCACCTGATTAAGAAGGGGCAGGGGATACTAACAGCGTTAGATTTTTATTCTGAAGATGGCGAAATTCGGGAAATAGCACTGGATGCGAGGAAGTCACCACAGCAAAACGCTCAAAAATACTACAAGGACTATACGAAGGCAAAAAACGCGGAGAAGTACCTGACGCAGCAGATTCGGTTAGGGGAAAACGAGCTTGAATACCTCAGAAGCGTGATAACTGAGATTGAACTGGCCGATGGCGCCCGCAGCCTGAACGAAGTTCGAAGTGAACTCATGGAGACTGGGTATATCAAACCTCAGAAGGACGGAAAAGTCAAGCCGGTCGAATCAGAGCCGATGCGCTTCGTTTCCTCAACAGGAATGCAGATACTAGCGGGCAAAAATAACATGCAAAATGACAAATTGACATTGAAAACCGCCGCAAAATCCGACATATGGCTGCATACGCAAAAAAGCCACGGCGCGCATGTGATAATATCATGTAATGCGGCAACCCCCGACGAGACGTCGCTGTTCGAAGCGGCGTCGATAGCGGCGTATTACTCGTCAGCCCGCTCAGGAGGAAAAGTCCCGGTCGATTATACACATGTCAAACAAGTAAAAAAACCGGCAGGCGGACGCCCGGGAATGGTAATATACACAGAATACAAGACGATAATAGCGATGCCGGACGAAGAGCTTGTCAAGCGCCTTCGATTGTTACAATAATTAATAAAACAGTGGAATTTTACGGCTGTATTATGATAAAATTACTTACTAGGCATATTAAAGGGAGCTACTGTTTATGGGTGAAAAAACTATGAGCGTTGACAGGCTTGAGGATATCATCAGTGTTTTCGGATCGTTTGATGAGAATCTCAGGCTTATAGAAAAAGAATTAAATGTAAGGATTACAGACAGAAATTCGGAACTAAACCTCTCGGGCGACGAAGAAAACATTCACTACGCTGAGCGCGCTATAAATGGATTACTTACGCTTGCGGCAAAAGGCGAACCAATAGACGCGCGCTGTGTGCGATATATTATAAGCCTTGTCAGGGATGGGCAAGACGACAAAATAGGCGAAATAACACGCGATGTGATCTGTATATCCGCAAAAGGGAAACCGATTAAGGCAAAAACGCTGGGACAGAAAAAATATGTCGACGCAATAATGAATAAAACAGTTACGCTCGCGATCGGACCGGCTGGGACTGGAAAGACATACATAGCCGTCGCAGCCGCAGTCGCCGCGTTTCGGGCAAAATCGGTCAACAGGATAATTCTGACCCGCCCGGCTGTCGAGGCGGGTGAACGGCTGGGATTCCTGCCCGGCGATTTACAAAGTAAGGTAGACCCATACCTGCGCCCGCTGTACGATGCGCTATTCGAGCTTTTAGGCGCAGACACGTATAATAAATATTTTGAACGCGGAAACATCGAAGTTGCGCCCCTCGCGTATATGCGCGGCAGGACACTTGACGATTCATTTATTATCCTCGATGAAGCGCAAAACACCTCGCGCGAACAGATGAAGATGTTTCTTACCCGCCTTGGCTTCGGCTCAAAGATAGTAATAACAGGGGACATCACGCAAATCGACCTCCCGCCTGACAAGACAAGCGGTCTGCGCGACGCAATGCGAGTCCTGGAGGGCATCCCCGATATTGCCATATGCATGTTGACTTCCGCAGACGTTGTGCGGCATGAACTTGTATCAAAAATAATTGAAGCATACGAGAAACACGAAAAAAAGCCGCGAAGCATACCGGCGTCCGCTGAGAAAACGGATCACGGCAAAACAGGACGTGAAAGGAAACGACAATGAGCGAACACAAGATATTTGCGCGCCACAGCGGGGTCAAGAAATCGGAATGGTTGTTTATACCCCTTATAAAGCGTTGCGTCTGGGTAACACTGCAAGTTGAAAAAGTGGACATACCCTGCGAGATTAGCGTACTGGTTACGAACAACCAGGAAATACGCAAAATAAACAACGAATTCCGGGGCATCGATAAATCTACCGATGTGTTGTCTTTTCCTATGCAGACGCTTATTCCCGGGAAATTTAAAACGACACCCGGCATGATTGATCCGGCAACCGGGCTGCTGCCACTTGGCGAAATCGTACTGTCCGCAGAGCGTGTGGATAAACAAGCTCAAAAATATATGCATACACGCGAGCGTGAGACAGCTTACCTTACCATTCATTCTATGCTGCACTTGCTGGGTTATGACCACTATGGCGAAGCGGCGGAAACAAGAAAAATGCGTGAAAGAGAGAAGCAGATTATGTGGGAATTAGGGTATCCAGATGATTAATAAAACAGCGATGATAACTATAGCGGGCAGGCCAAACGTAGGCAAGTCCACGCTTACAAATGTATTGACAGGCGAAAAGGTAGCCATTGTAACGCCGAAACCGCAGACGACGCGGAATAGGATATATGGGGTCTTTACCCACGGCGAAACGCAAATGATATTGCTGGACACCCCTGGGTTTCACAAAGCAAGGACGCGGCTTGGTGAATATATGGTCGGAGTTGTGAAAGAAAGCGTAGCGGATGTGGACGCTGTGGCGCTGATGGTTGAACCCATCGACAATATTGGCACTCAGGAAGAACTGCTGATAGACCATATCAGCCAGTCAGGCGTACCAGCGGTACTCATTATCAATAAAATCGACACTGTCAGAGTAGATATGGTACTACCGATAATCGAGCGGTATTCACAGCGCTATGGTTTCGACGCGATCGTACCGATATCGGCAAAGAAAGGCAGCGGTATCCCTGATTTGCTCGAGGTTCTCGAGAAGTACGCCAAAGAAGGACCGCAGCTCTTTCCCGACGGTATGGCTACCGATCAGCCTGAGAAGCAAATAATCGCTGAAATCATTCGCGAGAAACTGCTTATCTGCCTCGATCGTGAAATACCTCACGGAACCGCTGTAGAGATCACAAAATTCTCCGAACGCGGTGAGGAAGAAGTCATTATCGATGTTGACGCGACGATTTACTGTGAAAAGAAAAGCCACAAAGGAATGATTATCGGGAATAAAGGCGCTATGCTGAAAAAAGTGGGGCAACTCGCGCGTGAGGATATAGAACGGTTCATGGGCACAAAGGTCTTTTTGCAGACATGGGTTAAAATAAAAGAAAACTGGCGCGACAGCAGGTCGACGCTGAGAAACTTTGGATACACTAAATAATGCAGAATGCAGAATGCAGAATTAACTATACTATCGCTCGTGAGCATAGTCCTCCTGGTTTTCTATTTTTTGTTGTGCGGTGGATTTTTTAATGTATATCAATACTACAGGGCTGGTGCTTCGGGAGACGGCTTATAAGGATTCCAGTAAGATACTGACGGTACTGACTGGTGCGGAGGGCAAACTGACGGTATCGGCGAGGGGCGCGCTCAGGAAGAATAGCAA
>Ga0123356_10008002_pt1 | contig 10519 bp, 8 predicted proteins | sample TergutEmb28metaG_2_FD_92546 | JGI IMG/M metagenome (GOLD analysis project Ga0123356, IMG submission 92546) | Embiratermes neotenicus P3 segment gut microbial communities from Petit-Saut dam, French Guiana - Emb289 P3 | ecosystem: Host-associated > Arthropoda: Insects > Digestive system > Gut ... | reverse complement strand
TTGAGGCAGCCGGCATCACACTTGATATCGATCAAGGATGCGATCTCTTCATCGCAAGTGCAACCGATGAGCTGCGTGTCAAAGCTTTCGACCTTGCCGCCCGTCTGCGGGATGAGGGATGGTACGTCCAAAGCGATCTGGCCCATCGCTCACTCAAAGCACAGATGAAAGCTGCTGACAAGGCGGGAGCAAGCATGGTCGCGATCCTTGGTCCCGATGAGGACGCCAGGAACGGTTTTGTGATACGGGACATGAACAGCAAGGAAGAGGAATTCATGACCTACGAGGCCCTTCTCACGTTGTTCGAATACGAATAAGTATGTCCGTGAAAGTTCGAATACGAATGAATATGTCCGTGAAAGATACAGGAGAGATGTGAAATGCTGACCCCTCAATACTCGATCCGCTCGCATGTCCATGAGCAGCTGACCGCCGACCTGATCGGCCAAGAGGTCACACTCGCCGGATGGGTGGCGAAACGCCGTGATCACGGTGGACTGATCTTTGTCGATCTGAGGGATCGCACCGCCATCGTGCAGTGTACCTTCGATCCCGATCAAAGCGGCGATGCCTTCGCTCTGGCCGAGATGATCCGGCCCGAGTGGGTCGTCAAGGTCAGAGGAGTCGTGCGTGAACGCCCAGAGGGTACCGCGAACCCGAATATGATCACCGGCAAGGTCGATGTGGTGGTCCATAAGCTGGAAGTGCTCAATCGCTCGAACACCCCACCATTCGAGATCGAGGATGAGACCGAGACCGACGAGAAGATCCGCATGCAGTGGCGCTATCTCGATATCCGTCGTCCCGAGATGACCCGTACTCTCGAGCTACGCTCACAGGTGACCCAAGCGTTTCGCATAGCACTCGAAAAGCTCGGATTTATCGAGGTCGAGACTCCTATCCTGTGCAAATCGACGCCTGAAGGTGCGCGTGACTTCATCGTACCTTCGCGTATGAACCCCGCAAAATTCTATGCTCTCCCTCAGTCACCTCAGCTCTTCAAGCAGTTGTTGATGATCGGTGGTATCGAGCGTTACTTCCAGATCGCGCGTTGTTTTCGTGATGAGGATCTTCGCGCTGATCGCCAGCCTGAGTTCACCCAGGTCGACATCGAGATGAGTTTTGTCGAGCAAGACGATATCTTGGCGATGACCGAAGAGGTGATGCAGCAGGTCATGGCAGCAGCCGGACATAAGCTCGAGATCCCCCTGCAACGTATGACCTATGATGACGCGATGGACCATTACGGCATCGATCGTCCAGACATACGCTTCGGTCTGAAACTGATCGACATCAGCGATCTGGTCGCTGGCAGCGGTTTCGGTGTCTTTGCAAACGCGGTCAAAAACGGTGGTGTGGTCAAAGCCATCAACGCCAAGGGTGGCGCGAAACTCAGTCGAGGACGACTTGACGCGCTCAACCAGCTCGCTATCGATAGTGGCGCTAAAGGCATGGCATGGATCACGTTTTCTGACGAGGGGGAGGCGAAGAGCCCGATCCTGAAGTTCCTCGACGACGATACGATCGAGGCTCTACGGGCGCGCCTCGATGTCGAGCCCGGAGATCTGTTGGTGTTCGGCGCGGATAAGCGCGACAGAGCCAACGAGGTCCTCGGTATCATTAGGCTGGCTTTGGCCGATGAGCTCGGTATCGAGCGCGAGGGATACAGCGCTTTGTGGGTCGTCGACTTCCCGCTCTTCCGCCGCGACGAGGAAGATACCCGTTGGGTGGCCAACCATCATCCGTTCACCCGCCCCTTCGACGAGCACCTGGATATGATCGTGAGCGATCCTGGCAGCGTGGGAAGCTACAGCCATGATCTGGTCATGAATGGGTTCGAGATCGGTGGAGGTACCCTGCGTATCCATGATGCCGATGTCCAGCGCGAGGTCCTCTCGGTGCTGGGACACGACGAGGCTGCCGCACAAGAACAGTTCGGGTTTTTGCTCGAAGCGCTTGACTTCGGAGCTCCACCGCATGGCGGTATCGCTCTGGGTCTCGATCGGCTCGTCATGTTGCTTGCCGGTCACGATTCGATCCGTGAGGTCATCGCGTTTCCCAAGACCTCGAGCGGGAGCGACCCCATGCTCGGCGCGCCGACAAGGGTCTCGATCGCTCAGCTCAACGATGCGCATCTACGCATCGATTAGAACATGGCGATACAGAGCAAAGCAGAAGCCCTGGCATTCATACAAGCGATGCAGCTTACCGTGAAGGGTAAGAAGGGTTTTACGTGGCTGACCAATGAACTTGATGAGCTCTATGCCTATGTCGAGGGTGCGACAGAGGACGACAGACAGCTCACGGAGGAGTCCGCCTGATGCGAAACTGTTGCTTGTGCCACTTCGAAGAGAACGCTACACTTGAATAGACGAGGATTAGTTGTCATGCCGAGGTCGAAATAGTACGGCTGAACCAACACTTTTCGATCGGGGCCTTAATCATCCGAGACACTATGGGTATCCTCCGCAGTTGTGGAAGCCAGAATGGTCTCGTGCGGGCACCCACCTGGTAAACCCAGGTTCACCTCTCGGCCCCGGCATGACAGCCAATCCTTTTTGTTAGACTAATACCATGAATCAATCAAGTTTCTTCGATATCACCAATAACGAGGCGCGCGCCAAAGTGGCACCATTGGCGGTGCGGATGAGACCGCGAACCCTCACCGAATTCGTCGGGCAAGAAGACATTGTGGGCGAGGGTACCTGGCTGCGTCGTGTGATCGCCGCAGATGCACTCTCATCGATCCTCCTCTTCGGTCCGGCCGGCACCGGCAAGACGACACTCGCACGCATCATCGCTGCCTCGACTCAAGCCTACTTCGACGAGGTATCCGCGATCGGTGGCACCGTCGCAGACCTGCGCAAGTCACTCGAGGCTGCCCAGAATCGACTGGCAATCGAAGGACAGCGCACGATCCTCTTCATCGATGAGATCCACCGGTTCAGTAAAAGCCAGCAAGATGCGCTCTTGCATGCGGTCGAGGATCGCATCGTCGTGCTCATCGGCGCGACGACCGAGAATCCCTACTTCGAGGTCATCAGTGCCCTAAACTCCCGTTCACGTATCATCGAGCTTACCCTGCTTTCAGATGACGAGGTCAGAGTCGTCATCGAGCGGGCACTGGTCGATGAGCGAGGACTGGCAGATCAGTATGCGGTATCTGATGAAGTCGTCGATGCGATAGCCCATATGGCGGGTGGCGATGCACGTGTGGCGCTGACCACCCTTGAGCTTGCCTCACAGCTCTCTGGTATGCAAGAAGAGGTGTCCCAAGATGACAAAAAGATCATCACGCTGGAGATGGTCGCCGATGCCATGCCCTCCAAACAGGTGCCCTATGACAAGGGTGGCGATTATCATTACGATATCATCAGTGCATTCATAAAATCATTGCGAGGCAGCGATCCCGATGCAGCGGTCTACTGGATGGCAAGGATGCTGCATGGTGGGGAGGACCCCAAGTTCATCGCTCGCCGCATGATGATATTTGCCTCGGAAGATATCGGTAATGCCGATCCCCGTGCGCTATTGATCGCCGAAGCAGCCTTTCGAAGTGCGGAGATCATCGGTATGCCTGAGTGCCGTATCATCATGTGCCAGGCAGCCACCTATCTCTCGATCGCGCCCAAGTCCAATGCAGCGATCATGGCGATCGATGCGGCTCTGGCGACGGTGCGCGATGGGAGCGATCATGGTGTGCCCAGTCATCTGCGCGATCGACATCGTCCCGGTAGCGAGGGATATGGCAAATACAAGTATCCTCATAGTTATCCAGGTGCGAAGGTCGCTCAACAATACCTGCCCGATGCTTTGGAAGGCACGAAATTCTACCAGCCCAGCGATCGGGGTTGGGAAGGACAGCACGCGACATGAGTTATTACGCAATACTGAATACCGTGTGCCTGAAAGGGGAGAGGCAATGATCGTCGTGGTGACGGGACCTATCTGCGCGGGTAAGAGCACGGCACTAGCCCAGTTGCAAGCCGAATACGAGGACCAGGGAATGAGCGTGCTCAACCTCGGTCTTGATCGGATCGGCCATGAGGTGCTCGAAGAGCTCTACGGTCCTGATCTGGACCGTGCGGCGCTCGCGAAACAGGTGTTCTCCAACTACGATGAGCTGGATCGTCTCTCAGCAAAGATCCATCCGCTCATTCTGGGCAAAGCTGAGAATCTCGCAGGTGAGTTCCTCGGCAACCACCCCGAGGGTATCGTACTGATCGAATCAGCAGTCCCGCTCTCGGCAGATGATTATCCATGGCTTGAAGAGGCTGATGTCAGAATCGTCGATGAGGTGTATAGCATTCGACGCGCACGGGCGATCGGTCGCGGAATGAGCGCCAAGCAGTTCGAAGCGCGTGACAAGGCGCAAAGGCGTTATGTCTATGAGTAGGCTGCTTAAGAGACACGGGACAGAGGAAAAGCGCGCATGCCACAGGTAAAGAAGGCCGCCGAAGATCGCCGGGTCGCGCTGCGTCCCTTCACGGTCCACTCACCCTTCGAGCCCAGTGGGGATCAGCCCAAGGCGATCGAAGAGCTGACCGCCGGTGTCAATAAAGGGTTGCGTCACCAGACCCTGTTGGGCGTGACCGGAAGCGGAAAGACCTTCACCATTGCCAAACTGATCGAGCAAGTCCAAAGACCCACGCTGGTCATGGCACCGAATAAGACGCTGGCTGCGCAGCTGACCGCCGAGCTCAAGGATTTCCTTCCCGAAGCCGCAGTCGTCTACTTTGTGAGTTACTACGATTACTATCAGCCCGAAGCCTATGTGCCGACCACTGACACCTTCATCGAGAAGGACTCATCGATCAACGAGGAGGTCGAGAAACTACGCCATGCCGCGACCGCTTCACTCCTCTCGCGACGCGATGTCGTCGTCGTCGCCTCAGTCAGCTGCATCTACGGGATCGGCTCACCGGAAAACTATGCAGGTATGGCGGTATTCCTTGACACCAAAGAACCCTACGATCGCGATCGGCTGATAAGCGATCTGATCGATATCCAATATGACCGCAATGACTTCTCGCTGGAACGCGGCACTTTTCGCGTACGCGGAGATGTCATCGACGTCTTCCCACCCTATGGGGATCATCCGATCCGCGTCGAGCTTTTCGGTGAGCAGATCGATCGTATCGCAGAGGTCGATCAGCTGACCGGGGAGGTGCTGGGAACGTTCGATGTGCTCCCGATCTGGCCTGCTTCTCACTATGTGACCGAGCAGACGATGCTCAAAGAGGCACTGGGCACGATCCAAGAGGAGCTGGGTGATCGTCTGGCGCAGTTTCGCAGTGAGAACAAACTGCTGGAAGAGCAGCGTCTCAAGATGCGTACGAACTACGATCTGGAGATGCTTGAGACGATGGGGTTCTGCAGCGGCATCGAGAACTATTCGCGCCACCTCGATGGACGCGCTCCGGGTCAGCCCGCTTCCACCCTGATCGACTATTTCCCCGACGACATGCTCTGCATCATCGATGAGAGCCATGTGACCGTGCCTCAGATCCGCGGTATGCATGAGGGGGATCGCTCGCGCAAGGTCACGCTGGTGGAGCACGGATTCCGTCTGCCCAGTGCGCTGGATAACCGTCCTTTGCGCTTCGACGAGTTCGAGGCGAAGATACCTCAGACCGTCTATGTCAGTGCGACACCGGGAGATTATGAGCTGGGGGTCACTCAGCAGACCGTCGAGCAGATAATCAGGCCGACCGGTCTGATCGACCCCGAGGTCGAGGTGCGTCCGGTCGCCGGGCAGATCGATGACCTGCTCGATGAGATCAAGAAGCGCATCGATGCCTCAGAGCGCACACTGGTCACGACACTGACCAAGCAGATGGCTGAAGACTTGACCGACTACTTCATCGAACAGGGTTTGAAGGTACGCTATCTGCACAGTGATATCGGGACGATGGAGCGTGTCGAGATACTGCGTGAGCTGCGCCAAGGCGTCATCGATGTGGTGGTCGGTATCAATCTTTTGCGCGAAGGCCTCGATCTTCCCGAGGTCTCGCTCATTGCGATACTGGATGCCGACAAAGAGGGATTCTTACGCAACACACGCTCACTGATCCAGACGATCGGGCGTGCGGCGCGCAACGTCTCTGGCAAGGTCATCATGTATGCCGATAAGGTGACCGACAGCATGCAGCTCGCGCTTGATGAGACCGACCGTCGCCGTGAGATCCAGACCGCCTACAACCTCGAGCACAACATAAAGCCGGAGACGATCCGCAAGGCGATCAGTGACATCGTCTCATTCGTACGCGATGAGTCCGAGGAAGACGACGGGATCAAAGACGCCGCCGCCGAGCTAGGAAAGCTACCCAAGAGCGAGGCGCTCCGGTTGATCGCGGCGATGGAAGAGGAGATGAACAGTGCGGCAGACGCGCTCGATTTCGAGACCGCGGCAAAACTGCGTGATCAGGTGGTAAAGCTACGCACGGAGGTCGAAGGTAGCGACAGTGAGAAGATACTGAGCGCACTCAAAGCCGGTGCGCGTAAAGGCAGCACCCATGGTCGGCGCCGGCGAAAGAAGTAGCGGAGAGATCACGCGATGATTTTCCATACTCTATCGAGTTACGGCTGGGTCATACTCCCGCTTTTGGTCATATACTGGATCGCCGCAATACTGGCACTGATCGCGACCGATCGTGAGCCCTCGGTCACCATCGCCTGGATCCTGGTCGTGTGCCTGCTGCCGGGAATCGGCTGGTTTCTCTACTACTTCACCGGTAGGAACTGGGAGGCGATCACCAAGAAGTCCAAATGGCATAAAGCACGCCAGTCGATCCGCCTACCCTTCATGGAACAGATCTGGGAGCGCTATCAAGGGCAAGCAAGCGCGTTCGTCGCCGCCAATCCCAACCAGCAGGTCGATCATCTGGTACGGACGATGACCGATCAGACGGGCATCCCACCGATGCCCGCACGCGATGTCGATGTCTACTACGACGGGCAGACGTATTTCCCGCATCTGCTCGAAGACCTGCGGGCTGCGCAGAAGTTCATCCATATGCAGTATTTCATCTGGGAAGACGACGAGCTGCCCGACCAAGTCGCCGATATCTTGGTGGAACGTATAAAGGCAGGAGTCGAGGTCCGGATACTGAACGACTTCATTGGAAATCTGACCTACACCAAAAGGGGACTCAAACGCGTTGCCGATGCGGGTGGCACGGTACTGAGTGACCTGACCGCGCTCAAGCAGGTCAACTATCGCAATCATCGCAAGATCACGGTCGTCGATGGACTCGTCGCCCATACCGGCGGGATCAACATCGGGCAAGAATATATCGATGGTGGCCACAAGTATCACAGTTGGCGCGACACTGGAATGCGGTTTCGCGGACCGGCGGTGCTGCTGATGCAGGATCTTTTCGCCCAACGATGGTTCGAGGTCGATCATGAGTCGCTGTGGGTATCCAAGTATTTCCCTCTCGATCAGGTGGGAGAGGGAGAGGTATTAGTTCAGGTCGCCGCCCAAGGCGTCGAGGATATCTGGGATGTGGCTGCTGATTCGTACCGCGTGGCGATCTCTCGTGCCAACGAGTATGCCTGGATCCAGTCACCGTATTATGTGCCGACCGAAACGATGAATGACGCGTTGATCATGGCGGCGTTCTCCGGTGTCGATGTGCGGCTGATGATCACAGGTGTACCGGACAAGAAGATCGCATGGGATGCCGCGTTCACCTATTTCAAACCGTTGATAGAGGCAGGCGTCAAAGTCTATCTCTACGAGCCAGGATTCTTCCACGCGAAGATGCTCGTGACCGATGATGTTGCAACCTGTGTCGGTACCATGAACCTGGATTTTCGCTCCCTCGAGCTCCACAAGGAGCTCATGGTGTGGATCTATGATCGAGCACTCACGCTGCTGAACAAGCAAGCATTCCTTGATGATCAGACGCAGTGCCGTCGGGTCACACTCGCAGAGCTCGAAGAGGTCGATCCAGTCAAACGATTCAAGAACTCGGCGTACCGCCTGTTCTCACGATTGCTGTAGTTTGCTTTCTCCCCAGTTATCGGCCCACCGCTCGGTATAGAAGGTGTAGTAGTTCACTCCGTTCCTTTTGCGCCAATCTGAGAAGTATTGTGCCCAAATGAAGCTGGGTATCCCAACGAGCGGCAGGAAAAGAGGACCTAATGCGACGCTTTGTAGAACGTGACCATATTCATGTCGCACCAGTCTGCTTCGAGGTATATCCTCAGGTTTCATATCAGAAGAGATGAAGATGAATGAGCCCAAAGAGAGACCACCTTTGGACTGTGAGCGCTTCGATGAGGCACCCACGGTGACGATACTTGCCTCGTATCGATAATGAGGGTGTCTCCAATACATAAAGAACCGGATGAGGCCCATCAGTGACTGGATGATGCCCCAGGTCGAATTCAGGATGAAAACCAGTATGGTGCTGAGCTCTCGCATCAATTCTCCCCGTTAAGCTTACGACATATCTTACGCAGTCTATCGCTCTATGCATTATACCGTGCAAAGAAAGAGCGGGAAGGTGAACTTCCCGCTCTGTGCAATCTCAGACTATTCAGTCAGCAGAACTAGTGACGTTTGCGTCCCGTCACCACACCCATGCCGAGTGAGACAAGCGCAAGGCTACTGACACTGATCATACCAAGCAAGCTCAGCGCATCTCCGGTCGGAGGAACAGGCGGCTTGGGCTCTGGAGGAGTACTTGCAGGGACCACGATCAACGTGAATGTCGCAGTCGCATCGGGCTCAACACCGTTCGATGCGGTCAATACGACCGTATAGGTACCAGGTGCAAGCCCCGCAGCGATATCGAGTTGCTGCGTCGTAGCGTTCCATGTGATAGCGGGGTTACCCGAAATCGTAACAGTCGGCAACGGGGATCCAGTCAGGGTGAAAGGATCAGTCGCAAATGCTGCATAGCCCTCGACGACCGTCATGGTCTCAGGCCCAGAGATTCCTGGCGGAATCGGTGCGTCTGAGCAAGCGAACCACTCGATCGTTCTTATGGGGTCATTGCCTCCCACCAGATCGAAAACCAGCAGAGGAGGATCTACAGAGGTATCCCACGTGACGGTCTGCTCGCCATCAGCGGGATCCCAGTTGTTGACGGTCTTGATTGTAATACCCTCACTGGTGCCGTCCCAAGCAGCCGGGATGTCAAGCGTCGAGACCTCGACAATGATGCCCCAACCATCACCGATCACCAATCCACCCGTACAGGTGCCGGCTAGGTAGGCGCCCACGCCATTCGATCCGATGATCATGGCATATCCACCGGCTCCCGCGGCAGAGACTGATCCGCCGGCTACTTTGATTTTCCCACTAGTGGTAAGAAGCGCACATGAGTTCGCCCCGTCAGCAATCACGCTGCCTCCACAGATGTTCGTATCACCCTCAAAGTTCATTATTGCGTAACCCCCATCATCGGTTACTTCGATCAAACCTCCGGTCACCTTGACGGTTGCATCATCGCCGTATAGCGTAGCGTTATTACTACTGCCACCTTTAGATCTGACGGTACCGCCGGTCACCGTGACACCTCCAGGGCCAAAGTGGATAGCATCTTGACTATAATCGGTATTCTCAACGAGGCCTCCCGAAACCAGTATGTGACCATAGAAATCAAAATCTGCTTCCGAGCTATAAAGCCATGTGGAGATCGTATCGCCACCATCTCCAATTATTTCTGCGCCTTCGGCCACTTCGAATGTTCCAGAGCCAGCTAGAAAGATATGGACATGGTCTTTGATGACCGCTCCCCAGATCACCTTCACGTCTGCTGGGATTGTTATTTCGAGTAATCCATCAGCATTGGTCTTGCTGCCTTCGACGGTAAGGACATCACCAGCTCCCATACCATCAAGGGTCGTTTGTATACTTGTTTGGATCGTGTTCAGACTGTCACCTTGCGCAATGGTCACCAGACCAGATGCAGCTGATGCGGTCAAGGGCACGCTTGCCAACAGACCGAACGCGAGCATCACCGCGAGCAATAAGGCAATCAGCTTTCTTGAAGTTCTCATATGAGTTTCCTCCTTCTGCTTCTGCATCCGTGAGATACAAAAGATATTGCATACACTCAAACAAACCGTATACCAAACCATGGACACGGTCATTTCTATGATGCTATTGTGGCACAAGTACCTAGATATTGCATGCTGCGTGTCAGGTGTTGTTCTCGAATCGTGACACTACCGTTGGCATAGCATCGACCAGATGAATGGTGTGTTTAATCAGCGCGAAATACGGTCGCGATATCGATATCGTACGGGAGAGCCGTCGCACGGCAGGAGCCACAAACTCGGTCGGCGTTTGAGAGACCGAGCGTGCGCGCGATCTGGCGCACCTCATCTTTTGAGATAGAGCATGCGCGCAGAGGAGAGTGGATACCGAGTTCAGCGAGAGCGCGCATACCCGGGCGCCGAGCTGGGTCATCATCGGCATTCGTACCGTCGCATAGGAAGGCATTAGGATAGTATTCCTGCATGATGCTGAGGAGCGCGTTCTTACAGTAGTAGCAGCGATCGG
>Ga0123356_10008001_pt1 | contig 10520 bp, 8 predicted proteins | sample TergutEmb28metaG_2_FD_92546 | JGI IMG/M metagenome (GOLD analysis project Ga0123356, IMG submission 92546) | Embiratermes neotenicus P3 segment gut microbial communities from Petit-Saut dam, French Guiana - Emb289 P3 | ecosystem: Host-associated > Arthropoda: Insects > Digestive system > Gut ... | reverse complement strand
GACCGTAGGCGATGACGAAAAGGATCAGCATCACGAGCGATGCGAGATAGAACCAACGCTGCTCACCCCCGCTCGCGACAGCCAGCAGCAAGTTGCACAAGATCGCCGCGATGCCCCAGATCGGCATCCGAGCATCGCCGAACATGTGGAAGAAACCCATAACTTCGGTTCCGGCAGATGATGAAGCCAACCTCAGAGCGGGACGGCCTACAGTCAAAAAGAACATGTCCGTGCCACACACCACTGCCGTGCTAAGAATGCCCACGAGAGATACCGCCCACATCCAATGATTCATTGCCCTTCCTCCTTTCGGATCGTTGCCGCTCAAACGGCATGGATCAACAAAAGACCGACGACAAGCATCACCGCGCAGGTTATGCCATGAACGGAGAACGCCGTCGACCTCGACCCGCCCGAACCCAGAATGTTAGACATGTCGCCGAACGGAATGATGGCAAACACCAGCAGAACTATGCCTACCGACCGACTGCCCTCAGTCAGCATCAGCGTCAGGATGACCAATCCCGACGCAACATCCCGAATTCCCTTGAGACGCAGCCAGGCAAGCGTGTCAGCATCGGTGGCAGGCGGCTTCAGACCGAACGATCGCAAGATCCTCTCCGGGGATGCAAGGTAAAAACATCCGATCACAGTGATCGCCAGGGCTATCAGACCTGCCAGACCGAGTAGAATAGCGTCATGCATAAAACATCTCCTTATTAGAACATCTAGCAACGCTATAAGAGATGCCAAGACATTCGGGGAAGTTTCATCATTAATTGTAGCGCTGCTATAATTTATATCGATGGAATCTAGCAGGATTGCAGAACGAAAACTCCGTGACAAACAGGCCCGCCGGGCACAGATTATCAGTGCCGCACGACGAATCGCGGAGCTTGAAGGGTGGTCCAAAGTAACCGTTCGGCGGCTATCCGACGAAATTTCCTACAGCCAACCCGTTTTGTACGCTCATTTTGGATGCCGCGAAGGGATTCTCGCCGCGGTTGCTATCGAGGGTTTTCAGGAGATGGGCCTGGCATTGGAGAAGGCACGGAAACGGGCGAAGGGGGGAAATACGGTCGAATCGGTCGCGGCCGCATATCTGGAGTTCGCCGCGTCTTCACCAGCACTGTACGAAGTGATGTTTTCGCTCGGCCTGAGCGTACCATTCGATGAGGCGGCTACTCCACCGGAACTGCGATTCGCGTTTTCCCAACTCCTGGAGCTGTTCCAGGGGCAGACTTCGAAGCCAGAGGTTCTATCGGAAGTGTTTTGGGCGAGCCTCCATGGAATCGCCGAGCTAACAAGAACCAAGCGATTTCCGCGCCGCCGTCAGAAAGAGCGCTTGAGGGCGCTCGTCGAACTCTTCACTTTCCCAAGATGAAGGATGAAACGGCACAGGTGAGGAAAGCGCGATGACTGTAATAGCGCGCTCTCGTCTTTTCGCGAACTAGGTGAGATGAGTCCTCACAAACCGGCTTATCGGAAAAGGAAGTCCTGGTACACCCTTTAGTGCAAGTCTTAATCAGCCCGGCTCCCGGCCGTTACCCATCGGGCGGCAGCATCAGCGCTATCGTCGGGCCTTGTATTGAAAGCAATTGCCGCGTTTGGGGCGGCCCTTCGAATTGCGTTGATGACGACTTCGAATAATGCGAGGTTGCGGGGCGGCAGGCGCACACCGCCCCCAATGACCACACAATCGTAGTTTGCCGAATGCAACAGACGCTCCACGGTCGGTCCGGCAGTTTCATCTGGGCGGATGAAACCGTTGTCGGAATCCCATCCGCGATCACTGAACTGCTTCAGCGCAACTTCGATGCCAGCCCGAACTTTCTCAACGGTCATGCCTGGCGGCAATGTAGGGTCAGAAAAATCCACAGTCTCGGGGTCGAGGCCTAGCAGCAGAATCCGCGTCATGAACTCTCTCCTTTTCGCCGGAGTTTGCGAAGCGATCTTAACCGACTTCTCCGATTTTTAATAATCGTGATCAGCCACCCTACGGTAGGTCCTGACAAACGGGCATGGCACCTCTCATGTGACCAAGAGGCCGCTGCCGCGAGAAAACGTTGCTGCCATGCCGACTTCTCGGTATCGATCTCGCTTCATTGATGGGCGGTGTCGGTTTTTCGAAATTAGAGACCGTAAAAAAGCTGCGGCACGTTACTGTCATGCAGCTCTCGCGCAAGCGTGAGTCGCAACGAACTGTTCCAATTGGCCATTCATGGCTGCGTCTTCACTTGCAGCAGGTTGTGTGCCCCGCCTTGCTCCAACGCATCTTCTTCTTACACATGCGCCAGTCATGGTTTTCTGCTAGCTGCCATTGCGATAATCCTTGTGACGAAAGGTACCTCGTAGTGTCCGAAAACCAGATCTGCTTGAGACTTCTGGGCTTACCGCTCGCGCCTAAGCAGCGCGTTACACAACGTCACATCGCCAGGAATCGCCTGTTAACGTTCCCTTAACGTCCTTCTGACTCATCCCCAGGGACCCGGTGTTTTGAGTGCGATCGATTTTTCGGACACTACGCGGTAGTCGTAGCGCTGCTGCACGCGAGCCGTGGTCGGCATGGAAATGATCATCGGCCGCTCCCTCGCTCCGCTCAACTCCTGGAGGACGATGGAGAGCGGGAGAGCGCTCCTCTGATGTGACGACAACTCGCGCAGGAAAATGCAGAATGTCCTTACAGACAGCTCCGTATTCCGTCAGCGACAATGGAAGTGGAGAAACTCACGTGAATAGGAACCTACGTGGCGCTGACGTCGTCGCCAAGACGCTCGAGCGCCTTGGCTGCGAGCGCATATTCACGTTGTCGGGCAACCATATCATGTCGATTTTCGACGCGGTTCTGGAAACGAATATCGAATTGGTGCACGTCCGGCATGAAGCTGCGGCAGTCCATATGGCTGACGGATGGGGACGCCTCACCGGGAGACCCGGCGTCGCGATGGTAACGGGGGGGCCAGGACATGTGAACGTGATCGGGGCGCTGTTTACGGCGCTTGCGGCGGAGTCGCCGATGGTGCTGCTCTCAGGCCATGCCGCCACGTGGGAACTGGGGCGGGGGGGCTTCCAGGAAATCCGGCAGGCTGAAGTGGCTGCACCGGTCACAAAAGCATCGTGGACCGCAACGTCCGCCGCCACGCTGGGGCAGGACCTTGCCAAGGCGGTGCGCATTGCAATGGAAGGCCGGCCTGGTCCCGTTCATGTGAGCCTGCCCTCCGATCTGCTGGATCAGGAGTTGGATGCCAGCGTCATTGCATGGCCAGACCGACGCACGGACGCGGCGGCGCCTGACATTGCACCTGCGATTGCAGACAGCGTGCTTGCGGCAATCGCAGCGGCCAACAAGCCCATCATTTTTGCGCCGCCGCAGCTGTCGAACGTCGCTGGTCGTAGCCTTCTTTCCAAACTGGAAGCGGTAACGAACGCTCCGACTGTCGTTCTGGAGAGCCCGCGCGGCGTCTCCGATGCGGGTCTCGGCGCCTTCCCCGATGTGATCAGACAAGTCGATCTCGTCGTTCTTCTCGGCAAGGCACTCGACTTTACGACGCGTTGGGCGTCCGTGCCGGACTATTCACCGGATGTGCGCGTGATCGCCATCGATCCTGAAGCCGGATTGGTGGAACGAGCACTGAGGGAGACAGGAGAGCGGATGATCCTTGGTTGCGTTGCTGACGTCAAACGCGCGGCAGCGACGCTCATTGCGCGCGCCGCATCGACGAAGCCCCGCAGTAGGGAGTGGCTAACCCAGGCGCGCGCGGCAATTGACGGGCGGCCCGCCGAATGGGCGTCCGTCGTATCGTCGACACCGGGCCGGCTCCATCCGGCGGAACTTCTTCGCACATTGCGACCTTACGTCGAACGCAACAAGGATACGGTTTTGATCTGCGACGGGGGAGAAATCGGGCAGTGGGCGCAAAGCATGCTGCCGTCTCATCGGCGCATGGTCAACGGAGTCTCCGGGGCGATCGGGAGCGGGCTCTCGCTGGCCCTGTCTGCACGCTACTTCGAACAGAAGGCGCCGGTATTCGTGGTGCTCGGTGACGGAACAATCGGATTCCATCTTTCAGAATTCGAGACTGCGGTCAGACGACGCCTTCCCTTCGTTGCCATCATCGGAAATGACGCTTGCTGGAATGCAGAGAGCCAGATCCAGCGTAGAAACTACGGCGAGGATCGCATGCATGATTGCGATCTGACGCCTGCTCGGTACGACCTCGTCGTCGCTGCGCTTGGTGGACATGGGGAGTTTGTCGAGCGAGCGGAAGACCTTGCCGGCGCGATCGAACGCGCGTTCGACAGCGGCAAGCCGGCTTGCATTAACGTCATGATCGAAAGTATTGCCGCACCAAACATTCGTTTGGCCGCCAAATAATCGTTGAGTCGAAACTACGCCTTTGCGTCTCCGAGCCTTCGTCCCGCCGCCTGCTGTTTTGTACGTTCGCGATACCGCCCCGAAACTACAAAACTTCGAATATCGCAGCGAGGGGCACCTCCCTCGTCGAGGACTTGGCCTGAGACAGCAGGACATCTCAGTCGCGAGTACGCCGCTGATGGTCCTCCTGGCTTTGGCTTGCTGTCTGGCCCTGCAAGGCTGCAATTTAAGGAAATCCGACGCAAGGCCGACCATTGAGTTTACCAAGATTCCGCCTGCGGCGTAGGGCGGCCGAGAGAGGGTCGCTACGATCGCAGGGCGTGTCAGAAACGCTCGTCCTGGGCAGCAGATCGTTATTTATACGCACAGGGCAATGGTGGGTGCAGCCCTGGGCCGAGCGTGCGTTCATTCCGATCAAAGCGGACTCAACCTGGAGTATGGAAGCTCATCTGGGATTTGAATATGCTGCCTTATTGGTTGAGCCGGACTATCGTCCGCAAAACACGCTAGATGTAACTCCCACCCAGGGCGGTTCCGTTGCTGTCGTAAAAATTGTGCCAGGTAGAGGAACGGTGCAACTCGCCCCGGTCGGGTCGCTTAAATTCAGCGGCTATGATTGGAGTGTTCTCACGATTGAGAGTGACAAGGGCGGATTGAGCAACCTCTACGATCAGGAGAATGCATGGACCGATGCCGGCGGTGCGCTGCACATGCGGATTACGAAGGAATCGGACCGGTGGTCATGTGCCGAGATATTCTTAAATCGCAGTCTCGGTTACGGGACATATTCGGCAACTGTGCGTGATACTTCTCACCTAAAACCCGCCGCGGTCTTCAGTATGTTTACCTTCGACGAGTCGACCAGTGATCAGCACTTTCGCGAAGTGGACACAGAGGTTGGTGGCCGGGAGGCCGCGAATAGGAATAATGCAGAATACGAAATTCAACCGCTTTATATTCCGGGGAACCTGTTCACCTTTTCGGCGCCCGCAGGTGCGTTGACGTTTGTCCTGCATTGGGAATCCGAACACGCAACCTTCAAGACCCTTCGCGGAAGATCCGCAGGTGCCGGAGCGCAGGTGGTCTCGGAACATGAGTTTACGTCTGGGATACCGGAGCCGGGCAAGGCAGTAGCCCGTCTGATCTTTTTTGTCGCTGCCCGGGACAAGTATCCGATGCAGAAGCCGAGCGAGGTTGTGGTTGAGAAACTTGAATACCTTCCATGAGGACGCCTAGGGCGAGCTATTCATGGAGCCATCGCCAACTTCTTCCACAATGCAGTTCGTGCCCGGATCGCCCAACGCCTGAGGGAGTTAGTAGATGCCCATCAGCTAGGGTACGTCATTGAAGAACTGGACTTCCGCCTTTCGCCGGATACGGCGCGCAAATCCCGATGTGGCGTTTGTTACCACGGACCCACCTGCGAAACATTGATATTAACCGTTCGCCCGTAACCGGAGCTCCAGCGTTGGCTGCGGAAGTGATTTCGCCGGGCAATCTCGCGCAAGACATGCAGAAGAAGGCTAAGTAGCATTTGAACGGGGGCTCGAATCCAGTTTGGGTTGTCTATCCGACCATGAGTTTGGTGGAGGTTTACACGCAAGATGACATCCGTCTAGTCAGGGCGCCGGACTCGCTGGTTGAGGAGCGGCTCTTCGGGGGACGGAAGTTCACGCTTGCTCTGTTGCCCCTCTTCGCCGACCCGCGCGGCAGTGGCTGAAGCCATCCGAAGCATGATCTATCCTTTGCAAAACACTGCTCCGAGGGCAGTCCGACGAATTACACGTAGTACATTTTGATGTACACTCAGCATACGCTGGAACGATACTCGATCGCTGAAGCGAGGACCCATCTCCCCCGCATAGTTGATCAGGCTGAAGCTGGCGTTGAAGTGGAATTGACTCGCCGAGGGGCGACCGGTCGCCGTGCTCGTCTCACGTCAGAAATTTTGATCAACTCCTGGAAAAAGGTTCGCATTTCGGGAGACGTACAGAAAATTTCTCGAGAAGTATTCGTTCAAAGAAATCGGCCTTGCAGATGACTCACTGTATCCATGCGTGACAAAGCTACCGGGCGTAAGGTGTCCCTATGAGGCCCCGATATCTTTTAGACACAAGCATTGTTTCTAGCCGGTATCCAAAATGCCGAATCCCTTTTCGGCCGACGCTGGCTTTTTATTTCTCCGAGATTTTCGACAATTTTTTGACAGCTTGCGACCACAAACTGACATTCGAGTTTTTGGACGCTAGCCCAACTAATCCCTCTCTCCCGCCATCTAACAGTGGTCTTTTGATACTTTCCGCTCTAGCGCAGTTGAGGAGGACGCTTGGCTAAGAAATCTCACCCTCAAGAATCCGTTCCCGAAACCAGCTCCCGCCTGAAGGTTCTAGGCATCGTGCTGGCCGGAGGCAAAGGCACCCGGCTCTATCCGCTGACCCGCGAACGAGCCAAGCCCGCCGTTCCATTCGGAGGCAAGTACCGGATCATCGATTTCGTCCTCAGCAACTTTGTCAATTCAGGCATTCACTCGATTTACGTGCTCACGCAGTTCCTGAGCCAATCGCTGCTGCAGCATCTGAGCGAGGGTTGGCAGTTCGGCGGGCTGCTGAAGAGCCACTTCATCATCAATGTACCTGCCCAAATGCGTTCGGAAAACGAGTCATGGTATCGGGGCACTGCCGACGCAATCTATCAAAATATCAATCTGGTCGAGCAGTCCGATCCCCACCTCGTCGCGATTTTCGGAGCCGACCATATTTACCGCATGAATGTGGCCGCCATGATTGATTTCCATCGCGCAAAGCGCGCCGAGGTTACGGTGGCTGCCATTCCGGTGGAGCGAGTACACGCGCGCGAGTTCGGCGTGATCGAGGTCAACGACGGAGGCCGCATCATGGCCTTTCACGAAAAGAACCCGAATGCCCCGACCATGCCGGGCGATCCTCATCGCGTGTATGCCTCGATGGGCAACTATGTCTTCTCCACACCCACGCTTCTGGAATTGCTTAAAGCTGATGCGAAGATGCCAGGCAGTCGCCACGATTTCGGCATAGACATCTTGCCCCGACTCGCCGGCCAAGCGCCTATGTACGCCTACAATTTTGAAAGCAACCGCATCCCCGGTGAGGTCGAGGATTCCGTTCCCTACTGGCGTGACGTCGGCACCATCGAGGCCTACTACGAAGCCAACATGGACCTGAACCACGTGAAACCCGAACTGAATCTCTACAACCGCGATTGGCCGATGCGAAGCATTAGCTATCCCGATCCCCCGGTGAAGTTCGTGTTTGACGAAGATGGACGGCGCGGTGAAGCGCTTGACAGCATCGTCTCCGGGGGATGCATCCTTGCCGGCGGTATGGTGCGGAAGTCGGTTCTGGGACGCGGTGTGCGCGTCCACACCGGAGCCGAGGTCGAAGGCTGCGTCATCATGGATAACTGCGACATCGGGCGCCGTGCCAAACTGCGCCGAGCGATCCTCGACAAAAACATCCGCATCCCGGAGGACGCCACCGTCGGCTACGACCTCGAGGCGGATCGCGCCCGCGGATGGCATGTGACGGATACGGGAATCGTGGTGATCGGACGTGGCTATAGCAGCGTCCCCATGGCAGTGATGGTCGCGTGAGTACGGAGCGAAACCCCCAATGGTTCAAGGGAGCTGCGCCAAAACCACTCTCCAATTCAACGGGGAGGCAGAACTACCCTAGACAGGCAGCCAGCCGATCGCTGTGGAAACAGGCGCGGGCGCTTCGTGAAGAGAACATCTCTTCCGGTAGGGATTTACAGAAGGCGCAGGCTCTTAAGCGAGGCACGGGTGGCGCCTCCACCCAGCTCCGGCACAACGAATAGTTCGAGTACCGTAACATTTGAAAGGTCAACTTGATATTCCTCAGCCTCTCGGATGGTTTCGGGTGGGCTGAAATTCCACTGCTGGCGCGCAATCTCCTTATATGAGCTTCCGTTGTCTCGTGACCAGCGCAATAGAAATTCTTGCGTGCGGGCGGTTTCGTTCTCCTCAATAACAAGGGATATGAGTTTCAGCTTTTGTGGCTGGTCAAAAACCAGCCGAATCGTCTGAGGGCCCGGCGTCCCCGCGCGCCAGCCCGGCGACTCTCCTGTTACGAAGGCGGACTCGACCGGATAGTCCTTGGCTTCCGAGGTGAACTCGATAGTGGCTACCCGCTCGACATCCAGCCACTGTTCCTCCCGAGATCGAACTGTTTCCTGAGTTGGAGTGATAAGCCGCTTACGCATACAAACCCAGTCTTCGTCCAGCCGTTCAGTGTTTCCCTTTACTTTTTAGTGATTCTTGATCGTTTTCGTCACATATTGTGATGCCGTATCCCGGTCAACCGTGAGTTCAAAAACATGGGGCAGATTGAAGATTCCGAGATCTACCCAGACGATGAGTCATGCCATTCTTGGCTCCGCATCTTGGTGACTCAAAGGGCGTCGTCATGACGAGAGCGCGGCTCGAGGCTTTCCGAAAGATTAACACCGCAGCGGTGGTCGACTGGCAGCCAACCTTGCACGGGTGCCTGCAGTTAGCGCACGGCCCTGTCGGCGATCCCTTGCAGATCTATGGAGATCGACTTTCCGGACACTTCGCGCATAGGATGGTAATGAAGGGCTGATCATACACCAAAATGTAACAAAATGTGTATGGTTTGTTCCATGAGAACCGACATCGACATCGACGAGAACCTGGTGCGTAAAGCGAGAAAGCTCACCCGCCTGAAAAGCAAACGCCAAATCGTCGATCGGGCTTTGGAGTTGTTGGTCCGTTCGGAAAGCCGCAAGGGCATTCTTCGCTACCATGGCAGCGGCATCCGGAAAGGTGACGCAAAGGCCCTGCGGAGAAACCGGGTTTGATCCTGGTGGACAATTCGGTTTGGATCGACTTTCTAAGCGCATCGCCCTCAGATGCCGGAGCCGAATTGCGCAGGATGATCGCGGATGCGGAGCCCTTCGCGCTGACCGGAATTGTGGTAACGGAAGTTTTGCAAGGCCTCCGGCGGGATGTAAGCTGGATCGAACACTACCTCTCGCAGTGGGAAATGCTCGAACCCGTTGGCTACAAGACCTATCGAGAACGGTGGAATGGTTAGCGTCACAGCTAGGACCGTCCAGCGGAGTAACGGATCTCCTTCGGATAAACTGGCGCCTACTCCAACGCACCAATGAGGATGATTTACGAAACCAGGCATTACACTCGTCGATCCCATTCTGTAATCCAGAACCATTGAAGGGACTCATGGAGCGCCGGTTTTCCATAGGTGGTCGGCACAATAGACTGCTTCTTTCACGCGACGCCGTGGTGTCTGAAAAATCGATTATGGATTCGTCACACTCTGCGCAGCATTGACTCCTTTGAAAAATCAGCGACTTAGAAAAAGCTCGTGAAAACTCAGCGAAAGACGGTGTTAAAAATGTTACAAGCGCCGGGCTTCGAGCAGGATGAAATTTTTGCGGATCACAGGTAGTGCACGCCTTGTCGGCGATCCCTTGCAGATCCATGCAGATCGATTTTCCGGACACTACGCGGTAAACCGGTTGCCGTCCATCTTTCAGTTCAGATCATGGCTGTTCCATCTGGCATGTTGTCGTAAGCTGAGACCAACAACCTTAAGGAGGGCGCATGCAGAGGAGGGAATTTGTGAGATCAGCGCTGGCTACCGCGGGAGCGGCTACGGGTGTGGCGGCGTTTGGGGCCGAAACAGGGCCTGGGGGAGGGCCTGATCAGGAATACTATCAGCTGCGAGCCTACACCCTGCGAATGGGGCCGCAGCTTGCGCTGACCCAGGGCTATTTCGAACAGGCCCTGATTCCTGCCCTGAACCGGCTCGGCATATCGCCTGTAGGGACCTTCAAGCTCGATATTGGACCAGAGACGCCCACCTACTATGTGCTGATTCCCTCGACCTCCGTCGAGACACTGCTCTCGCTCGACACCCTGCTTGGGAAAGATCCGAAGTACGTGAAGGGCGCATCCGGGTTTCGGGACGCCCCGGCGTCAGCGCCTGCATTTGTACGCGCGGAGCGATCCATCCTCTCGGCCTTTTCAGGCTGGCCGAAACTGACGGCTCCGAAGCTTGAAAAGCGCATCTTCCAGCTGCGTACCTACGAGAACCCGAGCCAGGTG
>Ga0123356_10008000_pt1 | contig 10520 bp, 10 predicted proteins | sample TergutEmb28metaG_2_FD_92546 | JGI IMG/M metagenome (GOLD analysis project Ga0123356, IMG submission 92546) | Embiratermes neotenicus P3 segment gut microbial communities from Petit-Saut dam, French Guiana - Emb289 P3 | ecosystem: Host-associated > Arthropoda: Insects > Digestive system > Gut ... | reverse complement strand
TTTTTATAGAAAAAAAGATATAATATAAAAAGGAAAAAGCAAAGCCTATACCTTCTGTCATATCAGCCAAATATTTTACCTGTGAGCGATATTTATTTTATACATTGAAAATCTTAGGATATTATTTTAATGGCAGTAGATAGAAAAAAAATAGAAGATTTTCAAGTATTTGATTATCAGCACGTATTAGAAATATGGGAAACAGAAGAAGAAAAAAAATTAACCATAGATAGTCTTAGACGATTTTATAAAGAATTTGCCCGTGAAAAATACAGAAAACAACCCTATGTAAATAAGGACACAGGTTGGAAAATTCGGGTATCTGATCAAGGAATAGGTGAAATAAGGAAATTTAGAAAAAGAGAGCATATTATATTAATTCGAATTCTTGACAAAATAATAGAAGAATCTATTTTAATAAATACTGTTCCAGATAATAAAAATAAACAAGGAATAGAAAATGTAAGCAATCTGGACTACAAATGCAAAGTGAATGGAAAAAATTGCCTAGTCAGATTAATAATAAAAAAAACATATAATGACGAAGAACGCTTTTTTTATTATATAAAAATTATAAACACATAAAAAAAGCCAAAAGCCGTATTCGGGCACCTTGCTAACCAAAAACAGGCTTACAAACCTCGCGTATACGGCTTTCCCGGCTGATTTAAATATATCGTTTTTATTACTATTTGTCAATGAATATAAGATTTTTGTACGTACAAAGATATTTACAATGGCAAAATTTGTACTATAATGAAGATAATGATGAATTTAAGTCGTGAAGAAAAATTAAAGCTTATGAGCAATCTAAATTGGGATTATTTGGATACCCATGAAGATATGCTTTCTGTTATAGAAGGACTGCTTGAATCATCCGGAGCGTTTACCCGTGACAGATTATTTGTCCGTTCATTGGAAAGACTTCCCTGGCATTATGTAACCGCTCTTTGGGGAGTAGAAACAATCAAAGAATTATACACACCAGAAATTGCAAAACGTATTTGGCCAAAAGAGAGGAGGTATCATTTTGATTTTGCCCTCGCAGTATTACGAAGAGAACCTTTACCCCCTTCAAGATGGGGTACTAAGTATTTTACATCAGAGCGACACAGATTTTTTTCTGACAGGGGGCACAGCTCTCAGTCGGGCATATTATAATCATCGTTATTCAGACGATCTTGATTTTTTCTTAAACAAATCTCAAACCTATGATGAACAATTGGAAAAAGTACTATATTTACTTAAAGAAAACGGATTTATTTGGAACACAGAAAATGATTATACCAGAGCAGAAAATTTTACAACAATCAAAGTAAGAAAAGATACCGATGTACAATTAAAACTGGATTTTGTTAATGATTTAGTGCCCCTTTATGGTGAAATAATAAAGACAACTTTATTTTATCGAACAGATTCAATAAAAAATATGCTTTCCAATAAATTATCTGCAATCTTTAGATATGCCGCCAAAGATATTGTAGATATAAGAGAAATCGCACTTCAAGAAAAAAATATTAATTGGGCATCAATAATAAATGACGCAAGGCAAAAAGAAGCTGGTCTTGAATTAATCTATATTTCTGAAATTTTAACTGGTATACCTCAAAGCGAATTTGATACAATCGCCTGGACAAAAAAACCTACCTGGGAAGAATTTCAAAGTGATATTGAAAAAATTGTCCATGATATGATGCACGGCTAAAAACCTCTAATTTTCATTAATTTTATTTTCAACCCATTCTATGCAATCTTTTGCTATCTTTATACTTTCTTGATAATTTTCTTTTGTAATTTCATCATATTCACCTGGGTATCTTGTTATAACAGCATATTTTGTTACATTTGTTGATAATTTAATATTTTCAGGGATTTCTGTAAATTTTTCTAGTTCATTTAATAATAATCCAATATTATGTGTATATTCTGGATCAACACCATAAAATATTAAAAGACCTTTTAAAGCCTTTTCAACAGCTTGTTGAGATTGATAACATAAATCTTCATAATAAATATTTTTATTTATTATCGTCTTTGAAATTTCATAACTGCTTTTTGCTCTTTCAATCCAAGATTCATAACGTTCCATATATTACTTTACCTTGTTCTTTTATTGTTTTATATATATATCCAATTTTATTATTTAAATCCAAATATTTATTATAATCAATTGCAAGTAAATCCACAGATACTTTTATTTTATTTTCATAAAATGCCCTATAAATTGAATCAATAATATTATTACCATTTTTTAAGTCTTTTTTTATAATGAGTAAATCTATATCGCTTTTTTCTGTATAATTTCCTCTTGCATATGACCCAAAAAGAATAACCTGTTCTGGCGATGCTACAGATTGAATAATGGGAATAATTTTATCAATATACGGAACATTTATATCCATAAATCATATTATAATCCATTTTTCACAATTTGTTCAATAATTATACGGCTACAGCTATTTTTTCCCGAATCATTTCGTTGATTATGTCTGAAGGTGTTTTATGTGTAGATTCAGATGTTACACGAAGCCAAGTTGCAGACATATCATCTAAAATTACAATATTTCCTTTATGCTTCATAAAAAAGCCGCTTTTCCCGTCGCCAGAAACTTTGGGTGGATTTTTGGAAAACATATCAGCAAATGTTTTGGCTTCTTCATTAGTCATTTTTGGCATAAATTTCCTTTTAATTACCTGGAAATATCCATGATATAAAATATAACGCAAATACGATAAAAGAACAACGACGCACAAAACCCAAATCCACCAAAAAAAACCCCGCTGAACAAGGTACCGAACAGCGGGGTGTAAATTAATCACATCTTGATATTACTACCAAACTCTTTGTTGACCAGCAGCGCCAGGATTACCAATGTTAAGTAAGCTAGGTTGAAGACCAGTACCAACTCCTGTTACACCACGCTGCCCACCGCTTCCTCCTGCAGATGTTTGAAGCTGTAATAAATTCGCAGCAGGTGCGGTTGCTAATCTAATTGCTGCTCCACCGTTACCACCGTTACCACCGTTACCACCTGGTCCATTTGTTCCAGCAGCACCAGAACCGCTATTACTTGCATCACCTCCCTGTCCTCCGTTTGCTCCATTACCACCATTTCCGCCTCGTACAATGATTGCATCATTTGTTGAAGAACCGCTTATTTGATTAATCACATTTGCAAAATGTATTCCATTACCGCCATTTCCACCTTGTCCTCCATTGCCGCCATCACCACCATGACTGTTATTACCATTACGCCAATGTCCTAATCCTCCTCTGCCTCCGGTATTTCCATGCCCACCAGTGCCTCCAAGAATTTGTAAGTATGCTATTAGTTGTAAGTTTATATTAAAATTTCCATTCAAAGTTATACCATGTCCACCAACTCCGCCAGCTCCGCCATGACCACCTCTTCCTGCTTTCACACCAGCTTGCTGTACTCCCCCACCTGTTCCGCCTGTACCACCATTCCCGCCGTTACCACCTTTAATTACTACATCACCAAGCACACCAATAATTGAAAGATTAGTAGCTCTTATTCCATTACCTCCAGCACCACCTGAACCGCCTGTTCCACCATTAAACGGTTCAGCATTTGAAGCATCATATTGTTGATTACTACCTGCACGCCCGCCACTTCCAATACCACCTTCTATATGTGCTTTTCCACCACCTGTAAGGATTAAACCACCATTTAAATCAATTGCATTACTACCAGGATTACCAGATGGTTGTAAAAGCGTTGTAGTTGTTCTAGCATCTCCACCCAATATTCTGTTATTTCCTCTAAAACTAATTGTAATAACAACATTGCTATTAGATCTTATTGCAATATTATCTGTACTAGCCTTCATACCAAAGTTTACAAACTCAATTATTAATGGTTCAGATCTGTTGGCTACAATAATATTAAAATTATTGAATATTATTCCTTTATCATACTGTCCAACAAATCTAGCTAAGTCCACATCATTTGGAATTGTAAAATTACCTGATGGTGATGGAGTATTATCAAAGGGAAAAATAATAGGATTACTATCAACAGCAAGATTTTTATAAAAACCATCTGCAAAATCTATAACATTTCCCGTTATCGGCGAATTATCAAACACATTATTCTCACAAAACTCCTGTCTTACAAAAAATGAATCAGAAGCAGCGACAACAGTTTCCCAACCAAGCAGAGTTTGATTATCAATACTTGTGGCTATAAAAAAGAATACTCTGCTTCTTGCATACATTGCAATTCGATGATAACCAACAGGTGTACCGGGACTTAAAGCTAATGATGTTGTCATTGATTGTGCAACTTTATTTGCCTCTGATAAAGATGTTTCCATGACTTCTTTAAATGAACTTGTTTGAGTAGATTCTGTAACCCATGTACTATTTACATTTGTTTCAAATTTTCCAGATGTAAATAATCCTTTATATTTCGCTTCTGCAGAAGCAGAAATACTCAATGTATGATTAGATGAATCTGTCATTGTAATGCTGTTAGATACAGTTTGTGTTGTAGCATTAATAATAGTTTGTTCAGTAATAGTTTGTGCAATATAAGTAGCGGTTCCATGACCGGGATAATAAGCAGCAGGTATTACTGATGAAATGTATGTGTTCGATATTTGCCCTACATCAATTAAATAGAAATTTTGTCCTCCTGATGTATAACTAACCAAAACTACAGGATCCAAACCGCTAAGGTCTGTTGCTATAGGAATAGCACGCAATGCACCCAAAGGTGGTGGAAGTTGATCTTTTGGTATAATTGGTTCAATTGGTTCTTCACAGGAGATAAAACCCAAACCCAATACTAGAATACAAACAAACGATAAAACTAAATTTCTCTTTTTCATAAAACACCCCTTTCTTGTAAATTTTCAAAAAACTGACAATTTCAACATAAAATCATAAGAAACTGCAAGTATTCCATATCGTATTATATTATATATTCCGTAATGGCTTTTGTCAACAAGTTAATCATATTGTTTAATAAGAATATATAGTTTGTATAGGATAATAGGTATGAACGGACAGGAAATAAAGACTGCTTTAGGTATCAATATCAAGAATTTAAGAGGTATCCGTGAATATTCTCAAGCAGAATTAGCAGAAAGAGCCGATATTTCCATCATTTATTTAAGTAACATCGAAAGAGGAGTAAAATACCCAAAACCAGCTATATTGGCTCAAATAACAGAAGCGCTGGAAGTAGAAGTATACGAGCTTTTTATATCAAATCATATAACCAAAACCGTTCCAAAAACGATACCTTATAATAATAAAAAACTGGTAAATATACTTTCCAAAAAAATGAACCAAAAACTCATAAAAGCTATGGATGATGTTTTTAGACCGTATATGTAGAAAAGAAACATATCAAATTTCCTTGACAATTGTTTAAAATGCCTTATAATTACTAATTGAAGGATTACTAATTGATCAATTAGTAATTAAAGAATTAGTAAATACTGAAAGCATTATTACTTTCAGTATTAATATAGGAGTATATATGTTTGCGGGAAGAAAAAGAGAGCTGGAGGAACTTGAAAAATACTATAAAGAAGAAACTTTTCATTTTTCGGTTTTTTACGGCAGGCGGCGGGTAGGTAAAACAACTCTTATCAACAGGTTTGCAGAAAATAAAAAAACCATTTTTTTTACCGCGGCAGAAACTACGGCAAAGGAAAACCTCGAACTGCTTTCAATACAAATTCTTTCCACTCTCGCTCCTGATGCGCCTTTAAATTATTTTTCTTCGTTTAATAACGCATTTGATTATTGTTTTAAAGCCGCAATGAAAAAGCGGTTAATTTTTGTAATAGATGAATATCCCTACCTTGCAGAAAGTGACAGGGCGGTTTCATCATTATTACAGGCACTCATTGATAAATATCAAAATAATTCCAGACTTTTTTTAATTCTTTGCGGTTCATCCATGTCATTTATGGAAAATCAGGTACTGGGGTATAAAAGTCCTTTATACGGGCGGCGATCCAGCCAGTTTAAAATTGAACCTTTTAAATATTACGAATGTTCTCAGCTGCTTACAGGATTTAATAATATCGATAAATTAACTATTTATGGAATATGTAGCGGAATACCGGAATATATAACAAGGATAAATAATAATTTATCTGTTCAGCAAAATACACAACAGCTTTTTTTTAACCCGTCGGGACGGCTTTTTGAAGAACCTTCAAACCTTTTAAAACAGGAATTAAAAGCTCCTCAAACATATAATGCGATTATTAGCGCTATTGCGTCAGGTGCGACAAAAATGAATGAGATAGCTTCGACTGCGGGGATAGAAACAAGTCAATGCAGTAATATGCTGACTACATTAATCAGCCTGGGAATTGTAAAAAAAGAATATCCCGTATGGAACGAAAAAAATAAAAAACTTGCTAACAATCAACCTACAAGAAAAACCATTTACATGTTAGCGGATTTTATGTTTCGTTTTTGGTATAGCTTTGTACATCCTAATCTAAGCAGGCTTGAAATGGGTTTCGGCAAAAATGTTTGTGCGGAAATTTTTGAAAAGTCCGGCGGTACAATAGAAACATATATGGGACCAGTTTTTGAAGAATGCTCAATCCAGTTTCTTTGGCATGAAATGAATAAAGGAAAGAATAATTTTAAAGCTATTGGAAGATGGTGGGGACCGAACCCTAAAGAAAAAAAAGAAGAAGAAATCGATATAATAGCCATCGAAGAAAAAAGAAAAGATTTAAAAGAAACAGCGCTTTTTGGCGAATGTAAATGGAGAAATACCCGAACCGGAAATGAAATACTCGAAGAACTTGTTCGAAAATCTGAACTACTCCCAATTTTCAGCGAAAAAAGATTTGTATTGTTTTCTAAATCAAACTTTACAACTCAATTAATAAAAACGGCAGAAACACGTAAAGATGTTATCCTGATTACTCCAAATGAGATGTTTTAATTATTTAGATTTTTTTTTATTTTTTTTTGGTAAAAATATTGCGCAATTTTTAATTTTTCTATATTCTAGAAATTAAGAGGGAAAAAATGAAAATAGGGACACTAAAAGAAATTAAAAACCATGAATACAGGGTTGGTTTAACTCCAAATGCCGCTGCCGCATATATCAATGCTGGGCATACGGTTTTTGTCGAAAAAAGCGCTGGAGAAGGATGCGGTTACACCGACGAACAATATACAGCCGCCGGCGCGAAAATTTTGCCAAAAGCACAGGATGTTTGGGCAGAAGCGGAAATGATTGTAAAAGTAAAAGAACCGCTTGAAAGCGAATATGACCAACTGCGTGAAAATCAAATTTTATATACATATTTACACCTGGCTCCGGACAGACCTCAAGTTGACGCACTTATCAAATCCAAATGTATCGCAATCGCATACGAAACTATTCGTGACAGAAAGGGGCAGCTTCCCTGCTTAAAACCTATGAGCCAAATCGCAGGGCGCCTTGCGGTACAAGTAGGAGCTAGATACCTTGAAAGACCGAATGGCGGAAGGGGTGTACTTCTTTCCGGCGTGCCGGGTGTACCTCACGCGGAAATTGTTGTACTTGGAGCGGGCGCTGTCGGTTCAAGTGCTGTCAGAATCGCTGTCGGAATGGGCGCTCACGTCACGGTCGTAGATTTGGATCACGATAAACTTGAGTATCTGGAAGATATATATGGAAGCCAAATAGCGACTTTATACTCAACACCGGAAAATATTGATGACATACTGCCAAAGGCAGATTTGGTCATAGGCGCAGTCCTTGTTCCGGGTTCGTCAGCGCCAAAACTTGTACGCAACAAGCATCTGCCGTTAATGAAAAAAGGCTCGGTTATAGTTGATGTCGCGATCGATCAGGGTGGATGCAGCGAGGCAAGTTATCAAACTTATCATGACGATCCTGTTTTTGTTAAGGACGGTGTAATAAATTACTGCGTTGGCAATATGCCGGGCGCTGTTTCATACACTTCAACTAACGCTCTGGGAAATACTACATTAAATTACGGACTTTCAATCGCGAAACTTGGCGCCGAAGCCGCGTTTAAAAAGGACGAAGGGCTTTTACAGGGATTAAATGTTTACAAAGGAAGTGTTACCTACGAAGGTGTGGCGAAAGCGCATAATCTTCCATATGTGCCTGCAGCCGATGTATTGAAGTAACAGAAAATATACTAACGGGCAAATTATTTTAATCTTTGGTAAAATCTACAGTTTGCCCGCAGATGATTCCTCTTCCGCCTGTATATAAAAAGACTCTGTTTCTGTAGCGCATGTCGGCTTCCAGTCCTTGAACTCTGCCGAACTGCTGATTAACGCCTGTTATCCGTGTCCATGTTTTTGTATCGTCTTTGGAAAGGTATACGCCGAAAATGTCCTCGTTATTTGCCTTGCCGTAAATGTAAATATACGGCACATCAGGAGTGTCGCCTTTGCCGAACGCGACATCAACCGCAACTTGCACACCAGGTACTGTTTCAAAGTTTGTGCAGTATTTGTCGGTGGAACGCCACAGTGGTTTGTAGTCAAAAGGCCTTAACGAATCTTCGCTGTCGTGTCCCGGTCTTATCGCGATAAATACATCGCCTTCTTTAGCGGGATTTACTCTTACGTTTGTAAACGGAAGAGCGACAGAGTCTATTCCGTCAGGTGCATTTTGATTTCTTGTATATGTTCTTCTCCATGTTCTGCCGCCATTATCGCTGCGCCAAAACTCTGCTGTTATTCCGTTTTTTACTGTAAATAAATAAAAAACATTGCCGTTTATTTTATCCGACGCGACATTTTGCGCAGTCCAAAATGGCATTAAACGTTCATACATGGCATTCAAATTTGAATCCATAAAAAACTTGGTGCCAACTCCCTGTGCGATATTAGCGGAAGCGTCATGCCATGTTCTGCCCATGTCCGTACTGTAACGCACAAAGCCGCCTGTAGGTGAATATACAAGATTGTTTGGATTCCTCGACGACATCGCGATTACGCCCGCGGATTCAACTCTGCCAAGACCAACCGCTCTTTTTCTTGAATCCGGTATTGAAATTTCATTCCATGTGTTGCCGCCGTCTGTTGTGGTGCCGAACTTTAAAGCGAAGTCTGTATAATAACCAAACTCATGCCAGCCTACATAAACCATATTCTCAGGAAACCAATACGAATAATCCATTCCGGTGATTCCTGTTAGCGGAATGTTCCACTCAACGTTAAAAGTTCCCGCATTGTTAGCTGCAAGCCGACTCGTTGGAACTTGTGTAATATCCCTGATGGAAAATCCGCCCATATCAAGAACTGCCGCGTGAAGATCGTGTCCGCCTCTTACAGGCGCGGCTTTTACTGTATTAACACATAAAATGCTCATGCCCTGTGTGTGATCGTCCCAAACAACTTCCCTTTCGGATGCCGCAAGGTTAACAGTTTTTATAACACCAAAACCGGTTCCGGCAAACGCCGTTCTCCCGGTTCTGTCTGCCGGATCTATAATATATCCGCCTCTTTCGGGGTGGCACCAGTCATCATTTTGATACGGTATTTTAATGCCATTTCGCTGAGGAATATTTGTCCAGTTTTGTCCCGAAGTATCAGAAAAATAAACAGGATGTTCTTTCGCGTTTCCAAGAACTGTAAATCTTCTGCCGTCAGGGTTTACCGCTAATCCTGAAACTGTATGTTCATTTAATGTAACAACCGGTAAAAGCGTATTGCTGTTTCTTGTTCCGCGTAAAATACCTCGCTGAGTTGTAGTTATAAAAACACCATCGGTATTTACCGCTCCTCGCAGCGGCTGACGAAAATATTCACCCGGCACTGTTACCGGCATTTGAACAAATGTCCTGCCGCCGTCTTGAGTTTTGTACACGCCGTTTTCGGTTGGATCTTGTACACATAAAAACGCGCCAACATAAAATGTTGATGTAACAGTTATACCATTAACATTTGTTGTTCCGCCGTTTTTATCAAAAGCGATAAATGTATAACCCGGTATCGAAGTATTAATAGCTCTCGCGAACTGCGGAATCCCCGAAACTTTTTCCCAGGGGTTATTCGCGATTTTTCGCCAAAGCCCGTCTCTGCGTGATCCAAAATAAATTACATTACTATTATTTGGATCAACTGCGATCCGTTCGCCTACATCGCTGCGGTAATCGTCATTGCCGCCCATGTAAACTTTAGCGGCATCACGCAAACCTGTCGGCTGCCAACTTTCTCCCGCGTTTGTACTTTTCCAAATCTCACCTGCCGCGTTTGTGGGATTGCCGGCAAAATATAAAATATTGCCATTAACAGGATCTACAGCAAGTCCGTCAACCGAATAAACATTGCGATCATCCAATCCAAAGCTGTCAAGTAATTGCACCCAGCGCTGTGTGCGCCTTTCGTATCGAAAAACTCCGCCAACATCAGACCTCGCGTAAATTTGATACGGAGGAGACGGACACACGACAAGCCCTGTAATCCAGCCCATGCCGTTAAGTTCAACGTCTGTCCATGTCCATTGTGAGTGATGAGTCGCCGTTTGCGCCACAGTCTGCGCTGC
>Ga0123356_10007999_pt1 | contig 10521 bp, 10 predicted proteins | sample TergutEmb28metaG_2_FD_92546 | JGI IMG/M metagenome (GOLD analysis project Ga0123356, IMG submission 92546) | Embiratermes neotenicus P3 segment gut microbial communities from Petit-Saut dam, French Guiana - Emb289 P3 | ecosystem: Host-associated > Arthropoda: Insects > Digestive system > Gut ... | reverse complement strand
CTATGCCATAGCACGACATTGCGCATATAGGGAGATCCCGCAACGACTTGATCATGCGCCCACTGATCGTGGTGGCGGCGCGAGCGTCTGCGGCTCGCCCGCGCCGCCCCCACCTCATTCTCCTCGATGATTCTCCGCAACCGGACGCAATTCTTTGGTTATCGTCCGCCTGGAACCTGCCTTTCCGCGTCGGCCTATCATCGCGCTTATGACGAGGACGGCGGTCAGCGTCCGCCCGGCGACGCGCTCTGACGTCAGGATGCTGGCGAACGTGCTGGCCAAGGCCTTCTACGACGACCCGCCGTTCGTCTGGACGCTGCCTGACGACAAGACCCGGCTGGTGCGCAGCCGGCGTATTTTCAGCACGGCGCTGCGTACGGAGGCACTGCGGCACGGGGCGGTGGACGCCGCCTGGGACGGCGAATCGGGCCGCATCGTGGGCGGCGCGATCTGGTTCCCGCCCGGCACCTGGCCGTCGCCGGTAGCCCGGCAGATCCTCGCGTTGCCCGGGTATGCCCGGGCGCTGCGGCGACGACTCGGCCCGACCACCAACCTGGCGGCGGCGCTGATGCACGTACATCCCACCGCGCCACATTGGTATCTGTACGCGATCGGCGTGGACCCGGCACAGCAGGGGCGCGGCGTGGGCGGCGCACTGCTCCGATCCCGGCTCCAGCGTGTCGACAAGGAGGGCGCGGCGGCATACCTCGAGTCGTCAAAACCTGAGAACATCCCGCTCTACGAACATTTCGGCTTTCAGGTAGCGAAAGTCCCGCCATTGCCCGCCGGCGCCCCCGTCGTCACCCCCATGTCCCGCCCGGCCCACTGAACGCACTGCGTTTCTCCGCATTGACGCCCGCCATCCGAGGCCGGAGGATAAGTCTGGAGTGCTAGTAATTTCCGCGTATGCCTGACTTCTCCGGGGGGTAGTGATGTCGACTGATGCCGCAACCACAGCCAGTCACCCGACGCTTCAGCAGTTCAACCTCGATGATCTGGCCCAATACACCGCCGAAGGGGCTTTCGGTCAGACCGCCAGCCGCGACTTCCGCGTCTTTTATGTCGGCCGTGACGACGTTCACGGCGTACTGATGCACATATTTACGCGTGTGAGTCTCAGCGTGAAGATGAACATGTTCGGGTACGACGACGATTCCCTTAATGCGGTTTTGCTCGGTCTTGTGCGGAATCCCTCAGTGGTGGTTCACGTTACCCTCGACAGATCGCAGGCAGCCGGTCCCGTCGAAAGCTCGATTCTCAAGTCAGACGAAGCAGCGGACGCCTCAGGTTTCGCCAACGACTTCGCCGTAGGCACGTCGTCCACCGGGCAGATCAGCCATACCAAAGGCGGCGTCCTGGACGGCATCGTCGCGTTCGAAGGATCGGTGAACTGGTCATCATCGGGCGAGGGCACGGGCATCACCCTTGCGACGGCGAAGCAGGCCCCCGGGTTCAAGGCGCAGAACAACACGTTGTCCGTGTACGTGAATCCGTACGAGATCGCCAAGTTCACTGCCCGGCTAGATTACGAGCACGCGGTAGCGGCTTCGCAGCGCCAGCCAGACCTTGCCGTCGCCCCAGGTGCGCCTGTCGCGGCAAGCGTGCCGGTCGCGGCGACGGCTTAGCTGCGGCCCTTGCCAGGCATCAGACGGTACTAGTCGCCGACGTCGGCCGGCCGGCCGGACGTGATCCGGATGAGCTCGTCGAAGGATGTCGGAAACACCGTGTGCGGGTGGCCGGCCGCCGCCCACACCACGTCGTACTTCATCAGCCAGGTGTCCACAAGGGTGCGGATCGGCGCTGGATGGGCGACGGGGCCGACGCCGCCGATCACTTGTCCAGTCCACTCGCGCACCGAGCGCGCGTCCGCCCGGGCGACTTCGTTCGCGCCGATCGCGGCGGCTACCCGGGAGGTGTCCACTCGGTGCGCTCCGCTGGTCATCACCAGCAGGGGTGCTCCGTCAGCGCTGAACACCAGGCTGTTGGCGATGGCGCCGACCTCGCACCCGAGTTGCGCGGCGGCGGCCGCCGCGGTCGGTGCCGGTTCGGGCAGCACCCGCACCTCGCCTGCCACCCCCAGAGACTTCAGTGCATCCGCGAACCCCGAGAAGTCGACCGCTGCCATGCGGCCCACGTTATCGGTGCCCGGCGGCGGTGCGCCAACCGGTTTAGCGCCGCTGTGCGCCAGGCCCCGGCTTGCCAGACATGGAACACCATGGCGGTGGCGAGCCCCCCTCGCGCTCGCCACCGCCGGCTCAACATGGAAGCGTGGCTCAGCCCGCGACGCTCCACTGCCCGGTCTGCGGGCCCATCCCGCTGTCAAGCGTGAACTGCACCGCAACGATCTTCGCCTTGACCGGCACTTCGAAGACAATGCAGCCAAGGCCCGAGGACCCAGGGGCGATGTTCTCCGTCCCCGGGAACTCCTGGCAGCCCGCAGCGCTGTCGAGCGACGACTGGTACGACTGCCCCGAGGAGTCAACGACCGCCGCTCCGTTTGACGGCGCGTCCGAGTAGGCGGCCGAACCCGTGTCGGTCAGCCGGAATTGCACGGCGTACAGCCGGTCGCCGGGCTGCGACGAGGAGAACTCGTCGCTGGCCGCGGCGTCGCTGACCACCTTGGTCACGACGACGGACATCTGCTCGCTGCTCTGAAACCCGGCCAGCGTGATCGCCGTCCCGATGGTGGCGGTCTGGCGGGACGCTGACGCCCCCGACGTCGTCGGAGTCCCCGGAGTCCCCGGCGTCCCTGCCAATCCGCCCGGGCTTCCGGTGGTCTGCACGCTGTGCCCGCCGCCGTTCGCCACGCTGATCGCGACGATCACCACGATGATCCCCGCGATGCCCCCGAAGGTGTATCGCAGCAGGTGCCGCTTCCGGCGTTTCGGCGTGGGCGGGGGAGTCGCATATCCCGCGCCGCCCCACGGCTGCTCCGCGCTCCATGGCCGCTGCGCACCATAACCCTGCTGCTCGCCATAAGCCTGCTGCTGCGGCGCACCATAATCCTGCTGCTGATCGCCATAAGCCTGCTGCCCTGCCTGCCCGGCTGGCTGCCGTCCCCCGAAATCCTGTCCGTATGACATGCGCTCCCCTTCCCCAGCTACGTCCACTGTGAACCAAAGAATATGCCAAGAACTACATAGATTCCAGTATTATCCAAGAAACAAGGTCCAGTCAACCACCCGAGGCCAGTCGTGTCGTCTGGTCCGCCTGACTGACCACCGCGCACCGCCAACTCGCCCTCAATTCCGTGCCGGTCCCTTGTCATCGCGCCCCCGGGGATCGGTATAAAGGTGTGGAACACGCGGCCACGGAGTCGGAGGACAACAATGCGCGACGCCGCCCTGCTCGGTGCCAGGCTGCTGCTTGGCGGCTACATGGGCATTCACGCGAGCCAGAAACTGCTGGGCAAGTTCCACGGCCCCGGCCTGGACGGGATCAGCAAGGTCTTCGAGGACAACGGCCTCAAGCCCGGCAGGGAGATGGCCATGGCCGCGGCCGCCACCGAGATCACCGGCGGCGTGCTCACGATCACCGGCATCGCCGACCCGGCGGGCCCGCTAGCGGTGGCCGGCGCCATGGCGGTCGCCGCCGGGTTCAACCGCGAGGGCGGCCTGATGGCGGCTCGCGGAGGCGTCGAGCTCCCGGTCGCCTACGCCACGCTCGCGCTGACCCTCGCCGCTGCCGGCCCAGGCAAGTACCGGCTGGGCCCGTCGCTTCCCGAAGGGCTTGTCGCGGTCGGCGCGCTCGTCGGCGGTGCCGCCGCCGGCGCCATCATCGCCAGGATGGTCACCACCAAGGCTGCCCGGGTGGCTGAGGTCCCCGCGCAGGCCCAGGTACCGGATGCCTGATCAGTATTCTCCCGAACGGTCCCGTGCTGACTGGTCCATCGACAAGCTTGACCTGGACGCGTACCTCAACCGGATCGGCTACAGCGGACCGCTCACCCCGAACGAAGCGGCGCTGAGCGCGCTCTACGAGGCGCACCTGGCCACGATCCGTTTCGAGAACTTCGGCATTTTCCTGGACGGCGGCGTCCGGGTCGATCTGGCGTCGATCCAGGAGAAGATCGTTTTCCGCGGCCGCGGTGGCTACTGCTACGAGCAGGCCCAGCTCTTCGGTGCGGTCCTGGAGCGGCTCGGCTTCCGGGTCGAGCGCCTGCTCGCCCGGGTCGGCCCGGACAGCGATGGACCCGCCAGGCCGCGCACGCACCTGACGCTGCGCGCGGCGGCCGACGGCGGCGCGTGGCTGGCGGATGTCGGTTTCGGCTCGTCGCCACCGCGTCCGCTTAGCCTCTCCAGGTACCGCTCCGGCGGGCCGCAGGACGTCGACGGCTGGATCTACGAGATCGCCCCAGACGTAGAGCACGGCCAGGAGGTCTGGAAGCTGCGCGAATATCAGGCGGGCAACTGGGTCACCCTGCACCGCTGGGACTACGCGATGGTCCACCCGGTCGACGTGGTCCTGTCGAACCACTACACGTCCACCCACCCGGACTCGTGGTTCACCTGGCAGCCGATGATCGTCCGTCGCGACCCGGACGCCATTCGCTCCATCCTCGGCCGGACCTACACGGTCAATTACGTGGGCCACGCCAAGGAGCGGCGGGAGCTATCCGATGAGGAGTTCGCGGCGGCCCTGACGGATGAGTTCGCCATGCCGCTCAGCCGCGCCGAGGTAGAAACCCTGGTCGCCGCTCCCACGGGCCGCGACCGGCAGCCTGTGGCCGGCGTGGCCCCCGGGACGTAACGCTCGCTGGCCCGTGAGCAGCGCTGTCGCCGCGTCCTTGAGTTTCGCGGCGATGGCATCCGGGGTCGCGTCAGCCACGTCGATGGCGACCGCCAGTTCGAAGCCGTCGATCAGGGCGACCAGGCACGCCACCACGGTCTCCGGAGGCAGCAACGGGCAGAACTCGCCGGTCTCCGTGCCTGCCCGGACCACCTCCGCGAGCATGTCTCGCCAAGCCTCGTAGGTTCCCTCCAAGAGCATCCGCAACTGCTCGTCATGCAGGCCGGCCGTGACGAACTCCATCCAAAGCGCGGCCGACTGGCGCAGGTCCCGGCGCAGCATGGACGCCTCGAGGACGGCGTAAAGCCGGGCCCGGGGCGTGGCCGATACGTCGCCCGCCAGCTTGACCAGGTCGACGACCGTTCGTGCGTGCTGGTCGAACGCCTCGCGGACAAGCTCGTTGCGCGAGTCGAAGTAGTACTGCAGCGAGCCAACCGACACGCCCGACTCGCGAGCCACATCGCGAAGCCGCACCGCGTCGGCCCCCTTGGCGGCGACGAGATCCAAGGTGACGTCGAGGATGGCCTGCTTGCGCCGGGCGAGCTCGCCGGGGTCTAGCTGCGGACGCCCGGATGGCCGGGAGACTTCCAAAGTCACCTCAACATTGTGGGTTCCCAAGGTCTTGTCTTTTTTAATATTACCGTATTAACATCCTCCCAAGCGTGCAGCGCAGTGACGCACATCACCCTCCGGGAGGTGGTCCCCGTGACCGGAACGCCCCACGGCTTCAGCCGAACACTGACCTGGAAGGGCGGCTTCTGGCTCGCCCTCGTCATCCCCATGAGCGGCCTCACCCTGGTGGGCTACGAGATCGGCGCGCTTGGCGCGTGGGGCGCCCTTGCCGTCTGGCTCGGAACCAGCGTCATCGCGCTGCTGCAGAACTTCATCTACGCCGAACTCGCGGGCATGCACGCGGATGCCTCAGGCGGCATCGCCGTATACGCGAGCCGCATCTGGGCCAGGTACTTCGCACCGCTCGGCGGCATCCTCGGCTGGGGTTACTGGGCGGGCTGGTCGCTGACACTGGCGGTGGTCTCGCTGGTCATCGGCGACTTGGTGCAGGCTGAGTGGTTCCCCGCTGACACTGGGACGATCACCGTCCTCGGCAACCACGTCGGGCTGGCCACCTGGATCGCCGCGGCAGTCGTCATCGTCGTCTACCTGATCAACGTCTCCGGCCTCAAGCTCGTCATCGGCACCAACGTGGTTATCGCGGCCGCCCTCGCGATCCTCGCGGGGGTGTGCATCATCGGCCCCATCGCGGCCGGCGACCTGCACGCCAGCCTGCACTTCACCGCCGGGCACGGCGCGTGGACAATCATCGTCACGCTTATGACCTGGAGTTTTGTGGCTTGCTGGACGTCCTACGGGACCGAGATCGCCGCAACCTTCACCCCCGAGTACAAGAATCCCCGAACCGACGTCGCCCGCGCGCTGCGCAGCTCGGCCCTGCTCATGGTCGTTGTGGTGGGCCTGTCCACCACGATTTTCCCGGCCGCCGTCGGCGAGAGCACCATCGCTGCCAACCCGGTGGGCTTCTTCGCCATCCTCGTCACCAAGGTCCTCGGCAGCGGCTTCGGCGGGGCCGCCATCGCGATCGTTTGCGCCGCGCAGCTCATCGCGCTCGGCTCGGCCACCAGCGACTCCGGCCGCGCGCTTTACGGCATGGCGGCGGACGGGCTCACCCCCCGCCAGTTGCACAAGCTCAACAAGGTCGGCCAGCCGGTGCGCGGCATGACGGTCGATCTGGTCTTCAACCTGGCCGTGCTGTTCCTCGTCTCCAACGTGGCCGGGATCATCTTCGCCAGCAATCTCGGCTACCTGCTGTCGGTTGTGTTCGCCCTCGGCGGTTTCCTCGTGCTGCGCAAGACCAGGCCCGACGCCGAGCGCCCCATCAAGCTGGCCAGGGCGTGGGTCCCGATCGCCGCACTGCTCATCGTCTTCAATGTGTTCATGATCGTTGTCGGCTTCACCCACCCCGCGCTCATCGGCTACGGCGGCGGTACCGAGCAGCTCATCGCCCTCAGCGTGATCGCGGTCGGTCTGGTGTCCTTCTTCTTCACGCGCTACGTCCAGATGGGCGTGCGCGGCAAGCGGCTCTGGCGCGACACTGAGGCCGCTGGCACCGTACCGGTGCCCGTCCGGAGCAGCTCATGATGTTTCCCCGCCTGTTCAGCCCGCTCGCCATCGGCCGGGTGACCCTTCCGAACCGCATTGTTTCCTCGGGTCACGACACTGTCATGGCGGACGAAGGGCAGATCACGGACCGGCTCATTGCTTACCACGAGGCTCGGGCTCGCGGCGGGGCCGGCCTGATCGTCGTGCAGGTTGCCGGGGTGCACGAGACCGCCCGGTACACCAGCCACGTCCTGATGGCGACCGACGACTCGTGCATCCCCGGCTACCGCGCCCTGGCTGCTGCCGTCAAACCGCACGGCACGGTGCTGTTCGGGCAGCTCTTCCACCCTGGCCGGGAAGTCATGGACCTAGCCGACGGCACGCTGACCGTGGCGGTCGCCCCGTCGGCCGTGCCGACCGAGCGGTTCCGCGTCATGCCCCGGCCGCTGCGGCTGGCTGAGATCCGCGAGATCATTGACGGCTACGGCCAGGCCGCCGCCCGGCTGCGGCAGGCCGGCCTGGACGGCGTTGAGGTCGTCGCCAGCCACGGGTATCTCCCGTCGCAGTTCCTCAACCCGAGCACGAACCTGCGCACGGATGAGTATGGCGGCACCCCCGAGAACCGCTTCCGTTTCCTGCGGGAGGCGTTCGAGTCGGTGCGCCGCTACTGCGGGCCGGACTTCACGGTCGGTTTGCGAATCTCCCTGGACGAGCGGGATCCGTCTGGGCTGCCGACGGATATCGCGTTCGCGGCGAGCGTGGCGCTGGCCGAGGAAGGGCTCGCCGATTACCTGAATGTCACGACCGGAACATCGGCCAGCCTGGCCGGGTCGGACCACATAGCCCCTGACATGACCAACGCTAACGGCTACGTCGCCCCGCTGGCCGGAAAGCTGCGCGCGGCCGTCCGGGTGCCGGTTCTCGTCGCCGGAAGGATCAACCAGCCGCAGGAGGCAGAGCACATCATCGCGGCAGGCCAGGCCGACGCCTGCGTGATGACCAGGGCGATGATCTGCGACCCGGACATGCCTGGGCTGGCGAAGGCCGGGGAGACGGACGACATCCGCGCCTGCATCGGCTGCAACCAGGCCTGCATCGGGCACTTCCACCTGGGGTTCCCGATCTCCTGCATCCAGCACCCGGAAACCGGCCGGGAGCGGCTTTACGGCATCCGGCGGCACGCCAGCCGGCCGAAGAAGGTCATGGTCGTCGGCGGCGGGCCAGCCGGGCTGAAGGCCGCCGCGGTCGCCGCCGAGCGCGGCCACGACGTCACGCTGTACGAGGCCGGCAACCGCGTGGGCGGGCAGGTGCTGCTGGCCGAACGGCTGCCGGGCCGGGAGGAATTCGGCGGCGCGATCACCAACCTGTCGCGTGAGGCCGCGCGGGCCGGAGTGACCGTGCAGCTGCGCACCACCGTGGACCTGCCGGCCGTGCGGGCACAATCGCCCGATCTCGTGGTCGTCGCCACCGGCGCGCGGCCCTACCGGCCGCCCCTGGAGGTCATGGACAGCCCGTGGATAGCGGACGCCTGGGAGGTGATACGCCAGCCCGAGGCCGCTCCGTCCGGGAAGATCGTCGTGGCGGACTTCCGCGGCGACTGGGTGGGCCTGGGTGCTGCGCGGCTACTCGCCGCGGCCGGGCACGAGGTGACGCTGGCGGTGCGCGGATACGCGGCGGGGGAGAGCCTGCAGCAATATGTCCGCGATCGCCTCCTCGCGGCGATGTCGCGGCAGCGGATCACCGTGCTGCCCCTCGTCCGGCCGTACGGCGTCGACGACGACACGGTCTACCTGCAGCATGTGCTGACCGAGGATCCCGTGCTGGTCGAGGGCGCCGCCGGGCTCGTGCTCGCCTGCGGCTCGTCTCCCGCCGGGGAATTGCTGGAGACGCTTGACTCGGCGGGGGTTCCAGCGGTCGGTATCGGCGACTGCCTGGCCCCGCGCACCGTCGAGGAAGCCGTCCTCGAGGGCCTCGTCGCCGCCTCCGGCATCTGAGAATCTGGATTGTTCCCGGTTCCGGTCGCTATAGCGACGCAAACCCCGAACGGATCTCCGCGACGTAACAGGGTGGGGCGTTCGATACGCGTGATGCGCGTAACTCGGCCGGAGCCCCGGCCTCGGCGAGTTCGCCGGCGTGCTGGGGCAGGCCCGAGCGGGCCCTGGTGAAGCCCGGCCGCGCCCAGGCCACCACGAGCGCTCCCACGATGCACGCCAGCCCGCCCGACACAACGGAGACCGTGTCGCCGAAGGCCGTCGCGACCGCGCCCGCTTCCAGGTCGCCGAGCCGCGGCCCGCCGGTGACGACGGCCATGTTGACTCCCATCAGCCGCCCGCGCATGCCGTCCGGCCCGGCGAACTGGATCATCGTGTTCCTGAACACCGCGGACACGACGTCCGCCCAGCCGGCCACGGCCAGCAGGACCAGGGCGGCCGGCAGCCAGTGGACGAGGCCGAACCCGGTGATCGACAGCCCCCAGACGAGGACCGCGAAGATGACCGCGAGCCCCTGGCGCCGGACCCCGCTGACCCAGCCGCTGGTCAGCGCGCCGATCAGCGCCCCGGCGCCCGGCGCGGCATACAGGAACCCGACCGTGCTCGCCCCGCCGCCGAACCGGGTCGCGGCCAGCGCGGGGAACAGCGCCCGCGGCATGCCGAACACCATCGCGTTCAGGTCGATCAGGTAGGCGCCCTGCACCGGCTGGGACTTCCGGATGAAGCGCAGCCCTTCGAGGGTCGAGCGCCAGCCCGGCCGGGTCACCGAGCCGGTGGCGGCTGGCGGCTGCGGCGAGATCATCGCGACCGCGGACAGCGCGGCAACGAAGCTGAGAACGTCCAGCCAGTAGATGAGATGCACGCCAGCTCCGGCGAGCAGTAGCCCGGCGACGGCGGGACCGACGATCGCACCAGTCTGGAACAGCGACTGGAAGATCGCGTTGGAGGCGGGCAGCAGCTCCATGCCCACCAGGCCGGGCAGCATAGCGTTCCGCGCGGAGCTGTCCATGCCGGAAAGGCCGGCGGTGATCGCCGGGAAGAGGAACAGCGGCCACAAAGACGGACCGAAGTCCGCGTTCAGCGCCAGGCCCGCGCTGCACAGGGCGGCCAGCGATTCCACGATGAGCAGCAGCTTCCGCCGGTCCATCGCGTCCACCAGCGACCCGCCGAGCAGCGACCCGATGACGAGCGGAATGAGCTGGGTCAGCGACACCAGGCCGACGATCAGCGACGAGTGCGTCAGCGCGTACACCTGGTACGGCACCGCGACCGTGGTCAGCTGGTTCCCGAGGACCGACACGCCGAGCCCGGCAATGAGCGCCCGATAGTCACGGGATCGCCGCAGCGGGCGCAGGTCGAGGAAGATATGCCTGGCTAGGCTCCGGGGAACGACGGCTCTCATTCGGGACTCAGACAGTCAGGCATCGCACCTAAGGATAACAGCCTTATGTATTCCGAACGGTCCGGTAGCTCCGCCCGGCCCCAGGACTGAACCGTGTCGGTGACCGGAAGAATCAGGCTGCACCCGCGTGCGCATGGCCAGCGGAACGGCCCCAGCCGAACGACCCGGGGAGCTGGCGAGCGCTGCCGGCGTTCGCTCAGCCGGTCGCGTCGGCTCAGACGG
>Ga0123356_10007998_pt1 | contig 10521 bp, 6 predicted proteins | sample TergutEmb28metaG_2_FD_92546 | JGI IMG/M metagenome (GOLD analysis project Ga0123356, IMG submission 92546) | Embiratermes neotenicus P3 segment gut microbial communities from Petit-Saut dam, French Guiana - Emb289 P3 | ecosystem: Host-associated > Arthropoda: Insects > Digestive system > Gut ... | reverse complement strand
GCAAAGTGCTGCATCTATGGCTGAAGATGAGTAAGCACGCGCCAGGCGAGAATCACGTCAGCTCAAAACCCCGCGCTATCCGTCCCCCGAGCTTGGTAGCGCGCTTGAATTATATTGGTTCCCGATCGAACCTCTGGCTGCGATCTGAGGTAGGAAGTTTTAAAACCTCTGGTTTTTTGCCCCCAACGGAAGCTGTGGGTTGAGTCTGCTTCTCGAGGTCGTGGCGGCGAGCTTGCGCATGGATCCTTGAGCTGCGCAGATCGCAAAATGCTCATGTCGAACTCAATCACCATCCCGAAATTGGCCGCGCTGCCGAGCGAACCATGTTACCGGCGCCTCCCGCGTCATTGCACGGCATAAACAAAGTTTTCTGCCGAAGCCAATATTTCCTCGACCAGCTCGGGCGTCGCTGCCTCCGCATACACCCGCAGCAGCGGTTCGGTTCCCGAGGCTCGGTATAAGACCCACGCATCCGCGCCATTCCCGCCTTTCGGGGCGTCCAAGAAGAACTTGACTCCGTCGAGCCCCTCCTTCTTGGTCACGCCATAGCTGCCCAGCCGCTTGGTGTCGGCGGAAGCTGCACGTTCGATCGCGGCGCGCTTGACATCGTCCGCGATGTGAAGATCGCGCCGGCCGTAGAAGTGTGGACCATACTCCCGCTGCAGTCGAGCGACCAGCTCCCCTAGCGGCTTTTTCTCTTCCGCCATTACGTTTGCCAGCAAAAGAGAATTCAGGATTCCATCGCGTTCGGGAAGGTAACGCGAGTAGCCGATGCCTCCCGATTCCTCGCCGCCGATCAGAATCTCGCGCTCCATCATCAGGTCGGCAATATGCTTGAAGCCGATGGGACACTCGTTCAGCTTGCGTCCGTGGCGCGCTGCGATGCGATCCAGCATGCGAGTGGTGTTAAACGCGCGCACCACTTCACCCGGCCACTGCCGGCGCCGCAACAGCCAATCGAGCAGCACGGAAAAAATCTTGTGCGAATCCACGAAGCTGCCATCTTCGGCGGCGGCGCCGATCCGATCGGCATCGCCGTCGGTGGCAAAGCCGGCGTGGCAGCGTTCGCCCGTGACGGTCTCCTTGAGCATGCGCACATGCGGCTCGATCGGCTCCGGGTTGATGTCCGGGAACAGAGGATTGGCTTCCTGGCGAATGGCGACAAATTCGATTTCGTGCTCAGAGAAGATTTGTGCGAGAATACCCCGCCCGGAGCCGTACATGGAGTCAACGGCAAACTTGAACCTGGCTTTCCGGACAAGCTCGAGGTCCGCGAAGCTCGAGACCGCGCGCACGTATGCGGGCTTTAAATCGACTTCCTCAATGCTCGAGGGCCTTCCCGCTGGGAATCGGCCGGCGGCTGCTTCCTCTTCAATGATCTTCATGATCGCCGGGGTCGCCGATCCGCCAAAGCTGGCTTTGAATTTCACGCCGTTCCAATTCCACGGATTGTGGCTCGAGGTAATGACCACGCCGCCGGAGGCGCCCGAATTTTTTACCGCAAACGAGATGGAAGGAGTGGGAGAGGCGCCGGTCGACAGCCGAACGGGAATCCCGGCTCCCGCCAGCACCTCGGCGGCGGCGCGGGCAAAGCGCGAAGACAGGAAGCGCGTGTCATAACCGACGACCAAGCCGCGCGATGGATCTTCATGCTTGAGCACATAGGAGGCGATCGCACCTGCAACCCGCCGCACGTTGTCGAAGGTGAAATCGTCGGCGATCACGGCGCGCCAGCCGTCGGTGCCGAATCGGATCGGTGGTGAGGGCGGTTGCCCCCGGGGCGGCCGTCGGGTTGCGCCTTCCCCCTGCTCGGTAATCACAGATGCTCCTTGGCTCTCGAGTCGCTCAGAAGCCGCAAGCGGTGCGGCTCCCCTCGCCTCCAGAGCTCTGAGATCAAGCGCGCCCCCTGATTCTACCGCGGCCGGGGGCGGCCGCTTCCCGGGGCCCTCGACCTCCTTGGATGTTTTTGACGCTGGGATGCGTTTCTCGCCGGACCGGGGGCGGCTTGGCTCGACCAGGGTTATTTGGGTTTCGCAGGGGGCGACACCGTGCGAATGTCCGCCGCCGCCGGCGCCAGTCCCTCGCCCATGGCGACAACGTGAATCTCCCCGGGCTCGGGTCGCGAACGCACAATCAGCAGGGCAAGGCCGTTGAAGGCATGGCGGTGGTCGGCATGAAACGGCTCCGTGGTTGCGGAGTTCCCGTTGTCCACTCCGGCGACATCGCCGGGGCCGGTCAGGCGGAAGTGAACCAGGTTGTCGGACACGGGGCAAAGATTTCCGTCTTTATCTTCGATCCGCGCGGTGACATAGGCGAGATCGTCGGCGTCGGCGTCAATCGTGGAGCGATCCGCGGAAAGTTTGATCCTCGCGGGAGCGCCCGCGGTCCGGACGTGCTGCTCGGCGACTTGCCGGCCGCCCGAGTAGGCAAGGACTTGAAGCGTGCCCGGTTGATACGGAACCTCCCACTTGAGGCGATACCTGGTCAGAAACTTGCCGTCTTCGCTGACCCGCGTGTTGACCGGAATCTCGATGGTTTCAGAAAAACGCTTCTTCCGGCCGAGAGACTTTCCGTTCAGGAAGAGCTCGACTTCATCCGCATTGGTGTACACGAACACCGGAATGTTCTCGCCTTCCTTCCCCTCCCAATTCCAGCGCTGAGGCACGATGTGGACCATCGGCTTCGTGGTCCACTGGCTCTGATACAGGTAGTAGCGGTCTTTGGGGAACCCGGCCAGGTCGACGAAGCCGAAATACGAGCTGCGTGCCGGCCAGTCGCCTTCGTGGCTGCTGCGCCACTCCCAGTACGGAGTGGGTTCGCCGATATAGTCAAAGCCAGTCCAAACAAACTGGCCGGGGACCGTTGGCAGTTTGTCCTGATAGGTAAATTCCACATCCGGACAGTACGCCCAGACCGGCGCCACCGTGTCATAGCTCGAGATCTGATGCCACGGGGGCTTCTCGTAGGCCACGAGGGGCCAATGGTACTCCCCCCGCGAGCTCACGCAGGATTCCGTTTCTGACCCATAGACTACCCAGTCGGGATGATCGTTTCGGATCTGCTCGTAGTGGGTGGGCGCATAATTGAAGCCCTTGATGTCCACCTGGTCGGCGAAGTGGTTGCGAATGGCGGCTTCCCACTGGTTCATGGCCGTGGTGGTCAGGCGGCTGGGGTCCTCTTCGTGGAAAAGATCCGTAAGCCGCCTGGCCTCCTTCCATCCGTCCGCCGAGTTCTGCTCGGGAATTTCGTTGCCGATGCTCCACAGGATGACGCTCGGATGGTTGCGGTCGCGGCGCACGAAGTCGCGCACGTCGCGCTCGGACCATTCATCGAAGTATTTGCTGTACCCGTTCGGGACCTTGGGAACGTGCCACATGTCAAAAATCTCGTCTATGACCACGATTCCCATGCGGTCCGCCAGTTCGAGCAACTCCGGTGCGGGAGGGTTGTGGCTGGTGCGGATGGCATTCACACCCGCGGCTTTGAGAATCTGGATTTGTCGCTCCAGGGCGCGGCGATTCACGGCTGCGCCCAGCGCGCCCAGGTCGTGGTGCAGGCACACTCCGCGAAGCTTGCGCGCCCGCCCGTTGAGCACAAATCCTCGGTCACGGTCGAAGGCAACCGTGCGAATACCGAACCGAGTCGTGTATTTGTCGAGCACCCGCTCGCCGGCGAGCACCTCGGTCACGAGCGCATAGAGGTAGGGATCCTCCATGTCCCAGAGGTGCGGGTTCGAAACCGCAAGGCTCGCGGCAATGGTTCGCGTGGCTTCCGGGGAAATCCCCATTCGGTCGCTCGTCGTCCGGGCGGCGACTCTTCCCGACGGGTCGACAACGCTCTGGCGGATTCGGACCTCAGTGTCCTGGCCGGTCTGGTTGCGAACCGCCGTCTTCACCGAGACGGTCGCCTTCTCCCCCGAAACCTCGGGAGTGGTAACGTAGGTGCCCCACTCGGCCACGTGCACGGGTGCGGTGACGTCGATCCAGACATGGCGATAAATTCCCGCCCCCGGATACCAGCGCGAAGCATTCGGCTCCGGCTGCAGGCGAACCGCCAAGACATTGGGCTCGGAGCCGAAGCGCAGCTGCGGGGTGAGGTTGAAATAGAAGCTGGAATATCCGTAGGGGCGGCCGCCGAGTTCTTCGCCATTCAGCCACACGGTCGAGTTCGACATCGCGCCGTCGAACAGGATAGTGACGACGCGGCCCTTCTGACTCTCGGGCACGAGAAACGACTTGCGATACCAACCGGTGCCCGCAACCGGCAATCCGCCTGAAGATGGATTGTTCCGCTGGTCGAAGGGACCCTCGATCGCCCAATCGTGGGGAAGCCGAAGCAGAGTCCAGCCGGAATCGTCGAAGCCGGGATTCTCGGCGCCGGGAGCATCTCCCTTCGAGAAGCGCCAATCGCCGTCAAAGTTGCTCCGCCGCTCGCCGGAGATCTGGACGGCGGCGACTGGCCGGGCTCCTGCGGCGGTCGGATTCAATGAGAGAAGGGCGGTCATGATCAGGTATGCGCATGCACGCACGATTTGTCGACCCATGGATCTCCTCAATGGAAGCTGGTAGGGGGCGAGGGCCCGGCGTCCCCCCATCCGTAATTTCGGATGCACGGCTTGCTTCCGGCCTCGCCCGTCGCGAACTCGGCAGGGAAAATTTCCCCGGCGCAGACCCGTGATCGAAACCGAAGCAATCGAGCGCTCATCCCCAAGCTGGCGTCCTGAACCCTTTAGGTACGCGCTGCCTCTTTTGCGGGAATCCAGTACACCTCTTCCTTCAGATGGTCCTTGGTAAAGCCGACGCGCTTTAGAATGCTCTTGCCGTTTTCAATCATGTCGGGATGGCCGCACAGGTAGGCGACGGCGTTGGCGCCGTCGAGTTCCCACAGATCGCAATACTTGCGCATGACGTCATCGACGCGGCCCCTTTCGCCCGCCCATTTTTCGTCTTCCCAGGGGCGGCTTACCGTCGGCACATATTTCAGCCACGGGGCGTCGGCGGCGAACTTCGAAAGCTCATCGCAGTATCCGAACTCCCAGGAGCGGCTGGCGCCGTTCAAGATAAAGAGTTTGTGCTCGCCCTGGAACGTGCCTTCCTTCCAAGAGCGGTAAAGGGTCCGCACGTAGCTGACAAAAGGGGCGATGCCGGTCACCGTCGAAACCAGAAAGTGATGGGTGCGCCCGCTCTTTTGATCGAGCGTGAACAAGCCCTTGGCCGATTTGCGCATCAGCATCTGGTCGCCGACCTGCAGTTGGTAAAGTTTGGGCGTCAGTTCTCCCTGCGGCACCAGCTCAAAGAAAAATTCAATTTCGCGTTCGAGCGGCGACGAAACGATAGAGTATGCCCGCTCGATGCGCTTCTCCGGGGTCTCGACCCCGAGCGTCGCATATTGCCCGGGTTTGAAGGTGAAGTTGCCGCCCGGGTCGACGCGAATCATCCACAGGTCGGAGGCAAAATCGGTTCGTTCCAGGATCTTTGCGCGGTAGAACTTATCGTTGGCAGTCGAAACATCCATGCGAGGACCTCGCGGATTCGAGCTACTCAGTTTACAGGAATCTGCCCCCCCGGTTTAAGTCTTCAGGGCGGGCAGCATGACCCGGATCTGGTTTTCCCATGCCAGCAAAATCGATGCGCCCGGAGAGCTCTCATCCCGTCGATCGAGAGCTCGCGAACTATTTGCCGACCACCAGCACCTTGAATGTATCGGGCAGGATCGCTGGTCGCGGATGGGGATTTTCGGCGGTTGCCGCCGGCGGCGGGCCAAATTTCGCGGTCACCAGATACACCGCATGAGTCTTGGGGTCGAGCGCCATGGTGCGAGCGCCGCGCTCGGTCTTCACGTTTTCCACCACCGAAAATTTGTCGGGAGCGTCTTCTTTCACCACGGTCAGCACACCTTCGCCGCAGGAGGCGAAGGCCAGTTTCGTCACCGGATCGAAGCGGTTCGCATCCACTCCGTCGCCGATGGGGAGCGTGGCGATGACTTTCCCGGTGTCGGCATTGACCACCGCCATCATTTTGTTATCGCAGCCGGCGAACAGGCGGCGGTTCTTGATGTCCATCGCCAGCCCGCTCGGCGATTCGCAGGGTGCCAGCGGCCAGCTGGACGTCACCTTCAATCCTTTGGGATCGAGCGCCACCAGTTCGCTTTTGTCTTCGATGTTCGCGAATACCCCGCCGTTTTCATCGCTGACGCCGAATTCGGGCTTGCCGTCGAGTCGAATCCTGCCCAGGATATTTCCGCTCCGGGCATCGATTGCGGTCGCATCGTGGCTTCTTCCATTGAAAGTGAATACCCGTTGGGTTCGAGGATCGTACAGGATGGCATCTGGATTTTCGCCGACCGATTGCACCTTGCTGATGGGCTTCAGAGTTTTCAGATCAAAAATCGTCACCGATCCTTCGCGTCCGTTGCTGGTGAAGCCGCGGCCCAGTTCAGGCGCGATGGCGATGCCGTGGACGCCGGGAGTATCCGGGATGTCTCCGACGGTCTTGCCCGAATCGGCGTCGATCACGATGACATGCGTAGCCCGCGAAATGAAAAGATGGCGAGAACCCGAGTCGGTTTCCAAGTAGTCCCAGCCGCCCTCGCCCCCGAGCGGATGAGTCTTGATGACGGAGAGGCCGCTCTGGGCTGGGGCCAGTTGCGACGAGAGGAGCAGGGCCAGCGAAAACCGGGCAAGGCGTCTCATAAAGGATCTCTCACGGTTGAAATGTAGCGCTGCCAAAGGATTCTACACTGTTGGTCAGCTCAGGCCGGAGATTTCTGCCCGGAGGCGCATCCGAGGCCTCCCCTGCGCCTGATCAAGCGAGCGATGGCGGCGCGGGCGGAATTGACTTCGAGCGCGCTCCAGTCCCGGTCAGCGCGTGGCCACGGCTGGCTCCGGGACCCTGCGGCTGACTTCGAAAGTCATTTTGCCCTTTGCCGCCCCGACCACGACCTGGTCGCCGTGCAGCACCTCGCCGTCGAGAATTTTCAGCGCCAGCGGGTCCTGAATGAGCTTCTGGATCGCGCGCTTCAAAGGCCGCGCGCCGAAAGTCGGGTCGTAGCCTTCGCTGAACAGCAGCTCTTTCGCGGCATCGGCGAGCTGGATCGATATCTTGCGGCCGGCAAGCAGCCGCCGCAGATCTTCGAGGCGCAGGTCGATGATCTTGACCAACTGCTCTTTGCCGAGCGGATGGAAGACGACCATGTCATCGACGCGGTTCAGGAACTCGGGGCGGAAATGCTGGCGCAGGGCCTCGAGGACGCGGTGCGAGGCCTCTTCGAATTTCTTTTCGGACTCCAGGCCTTCGGCTTGCAGGAAGGAAGACCCGATGTTCGAGGTCATGATGATGATCGCGTTTTTGAAATCGACCACTCGCCCCTGGCCGTCGGTGAGCCGGCCGTCGTCCATGATTTGCAGGAGGATGTTGAAGACGTCGGGGTGCGCCTTTTCGATTTCGTCGAACAGGATCACCGAGTACGGGCGGCGGCGAACCTGCTCGGTAAGCTGACCGCCTTCTTCGTAGCCGACGTATCCCGGCGGCGCGCCAATCAAGCGCGCAACCGCATGCCGCTCCATGTACTCGGACATGTCGATGCGAACCAGTGCGTGCTCGTCGTCGAAGAGAAATTCGGCCAGCGCGCGGGCGAGTTCGGTTTTACCGACCCCGGTCGGCCCGAGGAAGATGAAGGACCCGATCGGGCGGTGGGGATCGCTCAACCCTGCGCGGGAGCGGCGGATGGCATTCGAGACCCGCTCCACGGCAACGTCCTGGCCGACCACGCGCTGGCGCAGCCGGTCTTCCATGGTGACCAGCTTCTTGACTTCGCCTTCGAGCATCTTGGAGACCGGGATTCCGGTCCACTTGGAGACAATGCGCGCGACGTCTTCTTCATCGACCTCTTCTTTCAGCATTCTTGCGGCGGAGGCGCCCCCGTCCCCGTCCATCTGCCGGTTGACTTTGGCCAGCTCTTGTTCGGTCTGGCGAATCAGCCCATAGCGAATTTCAGCCACCCGCTGGAGATTGCCCTTGCGCTCTTCCGTCTGCTCTTCGATCTTCAGCTGCTCCAGCCTCTCTTTGAGCTGGCGCGAGCGTGCGATCAGGTCTTTTTCATGCTTCCACCGGGCTTTGAGGGCGTTCGACTGCTCGCGAATGCCGGCAAGCTCCTTGTCGATCCCCTCGAGACGCTCTTTGGAATTGGGGTCCCGCTCTTTCTTGAGCGCCTGCTTCTCGATTTCGAGCTGCGTGGCGCGGCGTTCGAGCTGGTCGATTTCCGTGGGCATGGAGTCGATCTGAATGCGCAGCGAAGCCGCCGCTTCGTCGATCAGGTCGATGGCCTTGTCGGGCAAGAATCGATCGGAAATGTAGCGGTGAGACAAGGTGGCCGCCGCCACGATCGCCGAATCCTGGATGCGCACGCCGTGATGAACCTCGTAGCGCTCTTTCAAGCCGCGAAGAATCGCGATGGTGTCTTCGACGTTGGGCTCGCCGACAAAGACGATCTGGAAGCGCCGCTCAAGCGCGGCGTCTTTTTCGATGTGCTTGCGGTATTCGTTCAGGGTGGTGGCCCCGATGGCGCGCAGCTCGCCGCGGGCAAGAGCCGGCTTGAGCATGTTCGAGGCGTCGATGGCGCCTTCGGCCGCTCCGGCGCCCACCAGGGTATGCAACTCGTCGATGAAAAGAATGATCTCGCCCTCGGAATCCTGGATCTCTTTCAGCACGGCTTTGAGCCGGTCTTCAAATTCACCGCGATACTTGGCTCCGGCGAGCATGGCCCCCAAATCGAGCGCGACCACGCGCTTGTTCTTAAGAATCTCCGGCACGTCGCCGGAGATAATGCGCTGGGCGAGGCCTTCGACGATCGCGGTCTTCCCCACCCCTGGCTCGCCGATCAGCACCGGATTGTTCTTGGTGCGGCGGGAAAGCACCTGCACCACGCGGCGAATCTCCTCATCACGCCCGATCACGGGATCGAGCTTGCCGCGCCGCGCCTGCTCGGTGAGATCGCGGGCGTAGCGCTCGAGGGCCTGATACTTGGCTTCGGGATTCTGGTCGGTGATGCGCTGCGAACCGCGGACCGAGGCGAGCGCCTGCAGAATTGCGTCATGGGTGGCGCCGCGGCGGCGAAGCATTTCTTCGGCCGGGTCGCGCTTGAGTTCGGTCGAAGCAAGCAGCAGGTGCTCGGTTGAAACGTACTCATCCTTGAAGGTGTCGGCTTCCTGGAAGGCCCGCTCGAGCAGCTGGTTTGCGGACGGGGACAGAGAAGGCTGCGCCGCCGCCCCAGAAATCTTCGGCAGGCGATCCATCGCCTGATAGATGTCGTTCACAATCGACTGCGGGCCGATTCCGATTTTTTCGAGTACGGGCGGGACGATGCCTTCTTTGTCCTCGAGCAATGCCGCCAACAAGTGGAGGGGCACGAGCTCGGGATTACCGCGCTCGGAAGCAAGCTGGGTCGCGCGCTCGACGGCCTGCTGGGCCTTTAGTGTGAATTTGTCCCAACGAATTGCCATAGAAACTCCTGATTCAGCGATGAGCGAACCGCCGCGAGAGGAAACGAAAGGGAGGCATCCGCTCGCACCGGGGCCTCCCTTCTCTTGAACGATGAATGATTTGGCGCGACCGGGTCACGCATCTCAAACGTTACGCCGCTTTGGTGGCGCCCTTAACTTCCTTGCCTTCGATCGACTTGTGGCTGCCGAGGTTCACCTTGATCTGCTTGGGTTTGGCTTCGGCCTTCTTGGCGAGCTGGATCTTCAGGATCCCCTTATCGTAGTTGGCCTGGATGTTTTCCGTGTCAACCGTGTTCGGCAGCGTGAAGGAGCGAGTGAAGCTGCCATACTGGCGCTCGACCCGGCGGAAGTTCTCTTCCTTCTGCTCTTTCTCGAACTTGCGCTCGCCGTGAACGGTCAACGTGTTGTTCTCGATGCGAACATCGATGTCCTTCTCCTCGATTCCCGGCACTTCGATGTTCAACGTGATGTTGTGCTCGTCTTCATAAACGTCCACCGCCGGGGCGAAGGTCGAGGTGGTGAGCGCCTCCTCGTGGTCGCCATGGGAGTCGCGAAACAGACGGTTCATGCGGTCCTGCAGAGTCGTGAACTCCCGGAAGGGGTCCCAACGGGTAATTACTGTCATAAACAATCCTCCTGAAATCGCAAAAGCTCAAAATTTTGTGGTTTGGAATGCCTGGTTGCGTCTGGCAACCCGGCATTAGCATAACCAAAGCATAAAATATTAGTCTTCTATTGTCAAGTATAGTATTTGCTTATTGTGCTTCAGCTTACAAGCAGAATGAGGCACTTCAGATATGCAGTTTCCGGAATTCCCGCGACGCTCGGATGATCTTTCGCCGCACCCCGGTTTTCCAGAATTCGAACAGTCCTGTGTGAATCCTGGGCGGCGGAGTGCAAGGTTTCGAGCAGGTCGCTCGCGCTGGTGTGATAGGAGCAGGAGCAGGTCACAAGGATTCCTCCCTTCCCGAGCATCTTGAGCGCCCTGAGATTGAGCTCTTTGTAGCCGCGCAGGGCAGTAG
>Ga0123356_10007997_pt1 | contig 10521 bp, 9 predicted proteins | sample TergutEmb28metaG_2_FD_92546 | JGI IMG/M metagenome (GOLD analysis project Ga0123356, IMG submission 92546) | Embiratermes neotenicus P3 segment gut microbial communities from Petit-Saut dam, French Guiana - Emb289 P3 | ecosystem: Host-associated > Arthropoda: Insects > Digestive system > Gut ... | reverse complement strand
TTTTCTTTCTATGTAGTGCCCACTTCGCGTATTTCGCCGCCGCCGTTTTTACTGGATGTCTCTAAATTCGGCGGAGTATGTCTCTTCATTCTGGTCCTCAAAGTGCTCTTATTCACCCCTTCCACAGCTTCTATGTGATCCCCATCACGGAACCTCCCATCCTCCTTTTGCATCATTGACATCCGATGTCAATTTCGAGACATCATATCGAAATGCTCGACGACACCAGGAACACCATCAGAGCGACCGGCATCATCATCGCGAACGTGTATATCGTTGTCAACAGACCTCCTTTACATCTCAGCTGCGCTGTGAGCACAGAAATTAGTGCAGCAAGTTCTATCAGGTACACTATCAGGATGGGTGCCGCGAACGATGCCGAACCTCCTGCCAGCTTCATCAGCGGAGCGAGCATGGATACGCTTATCCCCAATATCAGCGGTGCGAACACCGCGGATGTCCCGGTCATCATGTCCAGCATGCTTCTCAGCTTGTTCTGTATGCCGTTCACCGCCTCCGTCTGGTCCTGCAGCTGATGGCCTATGCTCACTGCCAGCTTCCCCGCCTCCCTGAGGTCCTTGAGCGATGAGGTGTACACATCACAGTAGAGCGTGGCCATCCTCTTCGAGTATGGGTCCATGGCTGCATGTATGGCATACGCGGTATCCCCTCGGGATATCATCAGACATCTCTCCAGCGATGCCGCCAGTTCACCTGCCGTTCGGTTCCCTTTGAACGATGATATGAGGGATGTCTCGAAGTTCTCCCCGGATATCAGCCTGTTACCAAGATCGAACAGCGCATCACCCATTACCGATCCCACATCCTTCCTCTTCCGTTCCCTGACCATCTTGGGATGGAGCGTCGCGAACAGCAGGATGCCTGCTGCGATCGAGGCGACCGCTGCGGATGATGTGATATCGCCGATGATGCGATGAACGATCACGAACACCGGTATGAATGCCGCCGCCGGTAATATGTCCCTGATCCTTATACTCTCATCGGACCGTACGTAGAACGGGTTCTTTGCAGCTATCATCATTATCACGCCGGCAACGACCGCAGGGATCAGAAGCAGAGTTATCACTGCGATGGTGACCGGATCCAGCGATGCGGATGAGAACTGACCTCCGACGCTCAGCATCGGGACCATGGATACCATTATCATCGGCACCATCACTCCGAGGCCGAATATCGCCATGCACGGTGCGTTGAGCTTGGAGCTGTACGATCCGCCCAGTTCCCTAAGGCCTTCCAGGATGGTGTCGTTGGCATCCTTGGTAACCCTCATGCGTTCGTTCGTATCGTTCGAATCAGCCGCGGACATGATAAGTCTCATACTCCTTCTGAACGAGGACAGCTGCGGCGGAAGGGAGGATATCATCGCATTCACCGAATCGCGTATGTCCGGTGATGATCTGGTGTCCACATCCCATACCGCCTTTGCGAACATTTTCGATATGTTAGGAGGTCCGTTGCGGGCCACCTCCCTCACCGCTGAATCTAACGATCTGTTACCGTCGATCATCAGACGCATCATCCCTATCGCCGCCGGGGCCTCGTTCATTACCGTCTCGGTCCTGGGCCCTTTTCTTTTGCTGTTGATCATGACGTATGCGAACGCCGGCATGGCGCACAGCATAGGGATGAAGTAGAATGCACCGCTGACATCCATGATCAGCATGACCGTCATCATGGCCGCCGATGACAGGGATGTTATCAGGACAGGCACATCCTTCTTCCTTACATTCATTCTGACATTCCTACTGACAAAGTCCATTGTATCTACCGAACCATCTTTTGAAACCGTCCACGGTCCCCGTCCTGTCAAAGGAACCGTCCGCCTGTGCCTTCGACAGGTGCTCGTTCGCAAAACATATCCATTCCGGGCCATAGAATTCATCCGAGTGCTCCGTTGCCATCTCGGCAAGGAATCTTCTCATCTCCGCCCTTGCCGATATCTCGTCGATGATCTCCTTCTCCGAGTACGACGATGTTAACAGTATCCTCCTGAACATAGGTGTTCCGAACACGTCACCGTCCGGTTCCGTGCCCGGGGCCATCTGGACGAAGCTGCCGTTCTTGTCCGAGGTCAGTGCGATCTCGCTGAGACGCCGGTACCTGCGCATGCTGCCCTTGGGTTTCTTGGTGGACATCGTCACCACGATGTCCGTGGCCGAGAACGCGTCCGGCGATATCTTCATGTCATGTACCACACGGTCATACACCGAACGCGCGGAATCCCCGTGTATCGTTCCCATGATCGAACTTCCGGCACGCCCGGTACGCATGCTCTGATAGAGCGTCTTCGCCTCCTCCCCTCTCACCTCTCCTAATATTATAGCCGACTCCCCCAGTCTCAGGGACACACGCAGCGCCTCTTCCGCACGCTTCTCCGCATCCCCGTTCAATCTTTCGTCTATGAGCATGGACTGCACCTTGTACCCCATACCGCGCATCTTGTCCGTCGGAAGTTCGGAGGTATCCTCTATCGTCAATATCCTCTGCGAGAGCGGGAATTCGAATAACAACGCAGAAAGAAGTGAACTTTTGCCGGCCCCTCTGGCACCGCATATCAGGAATGTGCATCTCATGTCCACAAGGAATGATAACAAGCCGGCGGACATCGGATCCATGGTGCCGTTCCCGATAAGCTTGGTCAATGTCCACGGGCTTCTGGAATGTTTTCTGATGGCCACCGCATCCCCGTTCGGGCTCATCGGATATCCGACGACCGTCGCGCGTGCATCGAACCCGCACATATCCGTCTCCAGCACCGGAGACGATTCGCAGAACGGCAGTCCGCTGTCCCTTTTCAGTGACGATATAAGGTTTCGAACTTCCCTCCTGTCCACGATCAGGTTCGTCCTGCATCTTATGTGGGAGTTGAATCCCGCTATTCCGTTCAGCGTGACATGTATCCTGTTCCTCTCGCACGGAGCGTCTATGTATATGTCCTCCAGTCTCGGGTCACCGAGCAATATCTCGAATATCCCCAATCCGGTTGTGTATCTGCGGACGACCGATGCCATCTCCTCGATCATGTCCGCCGACATGTTCGAATTGTTCGGGTCCTTTATCAGAAGATCCTTCGAGAAGGATGCGGTGCCGCAGGATGTGAGGTTCCCGGATACAGGGAATGAATCCCTTATCCTGTCTATCGCATCGTTGATCACCGCGTTCGTCCGGTCATCGAACTTGTATTCGGACGGCCTCAGGAAGTATTCCGGCTGACCGTCGCTCGTGTTCCTGATGGTCACGGAACCGGACGGAATGTCGTATCTTTCGATCACGTCCGTGTCCCCGTCCCCGATCATCCAGCAATCCGAGTATATCGGCTTCGAACGTTTGTCGTTCAGCGACATTCTATCCAAACTCCTCAATATTTCCGGTATCTTCCCGTTACGTTCGGATATGGGTACGATATGCGGGGTACCGATATCGTATATCTCGGCCGTATCATCATTCGGCAGTATGTCCTCTGAGGAGATTATCGATGCCATATCAGACCTCCGTCAGATGGAAGGCCTTCTTGGCCGCCTCTTTCCTTACCGTGACGAACATCGTCTCCAGACGGTCTATGAACCCTATCGTCCTGCGGAGACATTCCTCGCATCCCTCCTTCCCCGGGTTGTAACGTTCCGCCTCCGATCTCAATATCTCGAATCTCGGTCCCGGGAATGAATCGCGCATCCTCTCCGCATTGTACGGGATCGACGACCTGCACCCTTTACATCTGTTGGTCATCCTCTCTGCGGATGCCGCCTTTATGAGCGAACCGATCTTCGAAAGTTCGTTCAGCACATGAATTACGGACACAGGATATTCTGTATCCGATTCCTTCCGTATTATCAACCTGGTAGGTGTTCCGCTCTCATCGATCGTTCCTGTGATGCATCTCACGCACCCCTCATCCCCAAGCGAGGCCGTTCGGGAGCATGCTCTGCAGTCCATGGACAGCAGCCCTTCCTCGAATGTCACATTCGGCCCGCTGCCGGTCCTTTTCCTGTTGATCCCTGGTATCTTCATGATCATCGTGAAACGATCTTCGCTTCGGTTTATAATACGGGGACACTACAGTTAGTATTCACAAATGATCATCTTCATCCGTCATATCGTTCGCAATCAATATTTACGCCTTCGGACGTACACCGTGCATGGAGATACTAGCGCCCGTAGGCTCACCGGAGGCACTCGTCGCAGCTGTCAAAGGAGGAGCGGATTCCGTGTACCTTGGAGGAAAGAGGTTCGGCGCCAGGAAATTCTCCGATAATTTCGACAACGGGCAGCTGGAGGGGGCGGTGAATTACGCTCATGACAACGGTGTCAAGGTGTACGTGACCGTGAACACACTCATTAAGAACACGGAGATGGCGGATGCCATCTCCTTCGTGAAGTATCTCAAGGACATAGATGCGGACGCCGTCATAGTCCAGGACACCGGATTGCTCAGGGCGATCGGCCGCGTGGACATACAGAAGCACGCCTCTACGCAGATGGGCATCCATTCCAGGAAAGGACTGGAATGGTGCCTGGATAATGGTATAGACAGGGCGATACTCTCCAGAGAGCTGACGCTGGACGAGATAGAACATGTGATAAAGGACGCGAAGGTGGAGACGGAGGTATTCACTCAGGGTGCGCTGTGCTATTCATTCTCCGGCGGTTGCCTCTTCTCAAGCATCGTCGGCGGACGGAGCGGTAACCGCGGGGAATGCGCACAACCGTGCAGGAAGAGATACCGGACCGAGAAAAGAGAGGGATATCTGATGAACACGGCTGACCTCTACTGCATAGACCACTTCCATTCCCTGGAAAGGATGGGCATCACGTCAATGAAGATAGAGGGAAGGATGAGGAGCCCCGCTCATACATATCTAACATCCAAGGTGTACTCCCTGATAAGGAAGGGCGAGGACACGGAAGAGCTTGAGAGGATGAGGAAACTGCTCATGACGGTGTTCAACCGCGGTTACGGCACAGGATACATGGACGGTGTCAGGAATGTGGTGCAGCCGGTGTATCCGGACAACCGGGGCTTTCTCCTTGGCCAGGCTGAGATAAGGGGCAAAAGGTTCGATCCCGAGGGGATGGACATCAATGTGAAGGACGGCCTTTCGATATTCAGGGGAGAGACGAAGATAGGAGGGTTCAAAGTATCCAACCCGGGAAGGATAACCGTTCCGTTCGGGGTAGATGACGGTACATACGAGATATACCGGACGTACGATCCGCGTATAGACGAAGTGAAGAACATATTCTCGGATGTCCCGAGATTCACCGGGACGAAGAGCATACCGGAAGCGAGGTTCGAACCGAAGGTGACCGTCCGGAAGAGATCGAAGGCGGACCTGTCATTCTACGTATCGTCGATGAAGGTACTGAAAGAGGTGATAGGATATGCGGACCGCATCTATTTCGAGATGAACGACGAGACGGATGCTGCCAGAGAGCTTTGCGGAATGAGCGGAAAGGAATTCGTCACCATATTACCGAGATTCGATCCGTATGATACAATGCCCGAAGGTCCGCTGATGGCGCACAACGCAGGCCAGACGATGATATCTGACGGAAGGAGGATATACGGGAGCCATCACATGAACATGTTCAACTCCATGTTCCGTAACCAACTGTATCAAATGACGTTATCCGCAGAACTGTCCAAGAATGAGATAAGGGCGATATGCGAACGTTACGGCGGCCGGCTGGAACAGATGGTGTTCGGACGCATTGAACTCATGGTCACCAGGGATCCGGAGATGGACAGCTGCACACTGAAGGATGAACGCGATTATGAGTTCCCGGTGTACAGGGATGATAACGGGTTATCGCACATCCTCAACTCGTCAGATCTGCTCCTGCTTGACCATCTGGACGAATTGGAATCGTTCGGCATCGATTCGTTCGGCATAGACCTCAGGAAAAGACCGGCCGGTACGGCGGCGAAGGTAGCGAACGCGTTCCGCAAACGCGACAAAAGAAGGAAGGGAGAGATCATGGAGATATGCGGAAGCATAACATACGGGCACTACGCGAGAGGAGTGTAATACTAACTGTACAGATATCTTTTATAAACTATATTCTCCGATGCTTTGTCCATGAGGCTGAACAGAAAGGGAGAGGGCGGGTTCATGGGATCCGTTCTCGCCATGATGATCGTTGTGATATCACTGACCGCATTCTTATCTTTCCTTGCGTTCTCGACATCACAGGAGAACGACAGGGGGACGGAGATACCTGCGGACCTTTTGAATGACGTATACATAGTCAGCGGGAAGATAGACGCGGACCTGGAGGGAAGGATGTGCTACGTGATCGAAAGATACGGTTACGAAGGCATGAAGGTGATCCTCGAGATATCTGATGGGATATACGATTCATCGCTGACCGTATCCGTCGGATCATGCGATACGGACAGGATATTCTCGAAATGCGGCGTCATCACTGTAATGACGGATGACGGACGGTGCGTCCCGGTGAGATATACCATGGCGGTGTGGTCATGATGTGTTCCAGACATCCTCTTCCTCAAGACAAAGGATGCAGACGGCCATTCAGGATCGGGTCCCCGTCCCGGCCCGTCCGCAGCAGGAAAGGGATGGCGTCCATGATCGATGCGTTCATGTTCATCACCGTCATCGGATTGGTTGCGGCAGGGATGTTCGCCTATTCCTTCGACACGGCGGAGAGGGAGACGGTAGCTAAGGCCGCGTACGATACGTTCTTCGACATACGGTTAAGGACAGATGATATGTTCGGCGACACCGATTCCAGACCGGCAAGGATATGCGACCTCATAGCCGCATATATGATGACCGGTGAAGGCAACATCCCGGGATACATCGAGAATATAATGTACTCTGTGATCCCGCCGGTGTACGGGTATCTTTTCGTGTTCGAGTACAACGACCGTGTGCTGACGATAGGAGAGGAACGTGACGAGATATCCTCACGTCATTCCTCATCCGTCACAATATCTGACGGCAGCGTGATGCATGCTTCGCTGTCCGTGTATTAAGCGCCGAACTTCTCCGAGCGGTTGGCGATGTCCATGCATATCTGCAGCAGGTCACATCCCCTTATGCGCCCGATGCGCCCTTCGGCGCATCCGGATTCGCTGAACTTTTCCGCTCTGTCCGATACCATCGCATTCGAATATATGGTAAGAGGGACGGGATCGCCGCTGTGATCCATCCTCTCCGCCGATGTGCAGTGGTCGGCCGTGAACGCTATGACGATGTCCTTGGGCATGTTGTCCCTGATGTATCCCGCCATCTCATCCAGACGCGCGATGACGGAGCATTTGTCCCCTGCCTTCCCGTCATGTCCGCAGACATCCGGCGCTTTGACGTTCATCAGCACGAAATCATACGTCCCGAGCATCCTCAGCGCCAGTTCCGCCTTCTTGATCATATCCGTGTCCATGCCGCCGGTGCATTCCTTCGGAACATCGGCAACATCAAGACCGCATATCCCGCATATTCCTTTTATCATTCCGACACCGGCGACGCACACGGCGCGCATATCGTTCTTCAGAGGGAACGATATCATGTCCGGGAAGGAGCCGCCGCCTCTGGGTAACAGTATGTTCGCCTCCGGCATACCTTTTTTCCTGCGTTCGATGTTCACCGGGTGGTCCTTCATCTTCTCATATGACAGACGAACGAACTTGTTGATGACGGATGCGGTGAATTCCGCTGCTTCCGTCCTTCCTTTCGACAACGGTACCGGACCGAGGTCATGCGGGTCCGCGTCGGTGACATCCGGGTCCAGTCCCTTCCCCCTCAGTATGAGGGCGGCCCTGTGTTCCGTTCCCTCTTTTACTAATATCTCGATGCCGTCTATCCTGATCCCGTCGATCGCCTTCAGAAGCTCCGCGGTCTCCGGCGCCTTTATCCTTCCGGCCCGTCTGTCCACGATCTCCATCCTTTCATTCACAGTTGAGAAGTTACATCTGAACGCCACATCCCCCGGTCTGCCGATCAGACCTATACCTGCGGCCTCGAACGGTCCGCGGCCCTTATACACCTTGTACGGATCATAGCCAAGCAACGCCAGATGGGCAGTGTCGCTTCCGGGAGGGACGCCGGGTGCGATCACGTCCATTATTCCGGAATTTCCGCGGGAGACGAACCAGTCGAGATTGGGTGTCGGAGTATGTTGTAACGGAGTCTTACCGCCAAGCGCCTCGCATCCCCTGTCCCCGAGGCCGTCCATCACCACGAAGAGTATCTTCTTTTTGATCATGTGTTCACTTCAGTCTTTCCGCAAGCCATGCTATGTTGCCGGCGAGCGTGTGCATCGTCGTCTTGCCTTCCTCGTCCTTCTCGAAATCGCCCGGTGCCAGAGACAGGCTGAGGTTCCAGTAGGATGATCCGGGAATTATCATCTCGTTTATCGCAAAGAAGTGGTTTATGCTGTCGAACACATGTATGGAACCGGCTCTCCTGGCGACGGCAACAGCTGCGCCTATCTTCCTCTTCAGCACATTCCCGCATGACCTGCATACGTATCCGCATCTGTCGATGAGAGCTTTCGTTTCCGGCGTCAGGTCGGCGAAGTATGTCGGCGAACCTATGATTATGATATCCGCGTCCACCATCTTACTTATCCAATCGTTCACACCGTCATCGGCATGTATGCACTTCAGGTCCTTCCTCTGCCTGCATGTGCCGCATGCCCCGCACCCGCGTACCAGCTCGCCGCCCACCTGAACGAGTTCCGTCTCTATTCCATTGCTCTCAAGATCGGAGAGCACGAGCCTCAGCATCTGGGCCGTGTTCCCGTTCTTCTTCGGACTTCCGTTGAATGCCACTGCCTTCATTGTACACACCTCATGCGTCCGGCCACAGCTCGGCCGACATCTCCCTAAGCTTGAACTTCATTATCTTCCCGCTGGCTGTCAGCGGGAACTCCTTCACGAATGCAACATACTTCGGTATCTTGTACCATGCTATCTTCCCTTTGCAGAACCTCTGTACATCATCCGTCGTCAGCGTTACGTTATCCTTAGTGATCACGAACGCTCCCGGCTGCTCCCCGTATTTCACACTGGGGACACCTACCACCTGCACATCCCGCACGCCCGGCATGTTGTACAGGAAGTCCTCCACCTCCTTCGGATATATGTTCTCGCCTCCGCGGATGATCATATCCTTTATCCTTCCGGTGACGGAGAAATATCCCTTCTCGTCCTTTATCCCTATGTCGCCGGAATGGAGCCAGCCGTCCTTGTCTATCGCCTTGGATGTCTCCTCGGGCATGTTGTAATACCCTTTCATGACATTGTATCCGCGGCAGCAGAATTCACCGGGAACTCCTGTCGGACATATATTCCCTGTCTCCGGATCTATTATCTCCACCTCCACCCCCTGGAGCGCCGGCCCTACCGTGGAGCATTTGCGTTCAAGACTCGGTTCATCATATCTGGTCTGCGTCATCCCGGGGGATGATTCCGTCAGGCCGTACACGATGGTGAGCTCCGAGGCGTTCATCTTCTCTACCACATCGTTCATCGTCTTTATCGGGCACGGGGAACCGGCCATGATGCCGGTCCTCAGCGAACTGTAATCGAACTTGCTGAAGAGCTTGTGCTCAAGTATCGCGATGAACATCGTTGGAACGCCGTACACGGATGTGCACCTCTCCTGTTCGATGGACATCATGACCACCACGGGATCATACTGTTCCAATATCACCATGGTGGACCCGTGGTTCACTGCCGCCATGACACCAAGCACACATCCGAAGCAGTGGAAGAGAGGAACTGGTATGCATATGCGGTCCTTCTCCGAATAGTTCATGTTCTCCCCTATCCAGAAACCGTCGTTGGCAATGTTGTGGTGGGTAAGCATCACGCCCTTCGGGAATCCGGTCGTTCCGGAGGTGTACTGCATGTTCACCACGTCATGACACGATACGCTGTCCTTCCTCTCCCGGAACTCCTCATCCGACGTCTGGCAGGACAATGACATTATCTCAGTTATGGAGTACATCCCGCGGCGTTTCTCCGGGCCCATGAATATGACGTTCCTGAGGTTCGGATATCTCTCGGTATGGAACTTTTCCCTGGGCTGTGTCCTCAGCTCAGGTATGAGCTCGTAGATGGTGGCCACGTAATCGGTGTCACGGTAACCGTCTATCATCATCAGATGTTCCGTTTCCGATTGGCTGAGTATGTAATCTATCTCCGCCGATCTGTAATTGGTGTTTATCGTAAGCAGTATCGCCCCGATCTTGGCGGTCGCGAACTGTATCTGCGTCCAGTGGGGGACGTTCGTGGCCCACAGCGCCAGCTTATCCCCCTTCTTGACACCCAGTGCCATCAATCCCTTTGCAAGGAGGTCCACCGAATCGTTGAATTCTTTCCACGTCTGTCTGAAGTCCCTGTCCACATAGATGAGCGCATCCGTGTCCGGATACTCGGCCGCACGCTTCTCCAGAAGCCCGCCCAGCGTCTCCTCCGTGGTCATCTCCTTTCTTTTCATGTTCACACCGGTGCGTATATCACTGCGAATATCT
>Ga0123356_10007996_pt1 | contig 10522 bp, 12 predicted proteins | sample TergutEmb28metaG_2_FD_92546 | JGI IMG/M metagenome (GOLD analysis project Ga0123356, IMG submission 92546) | Embiratermes neotenicus P3 segment gut microbial communities from Petit-Saut dam, French Guiana - Emb289 P3 | ecosystem: Host-associated > Arthropoda: Insects > Digestive system > Gut ... | reverse complement strand
AGTTTGAGCGCATACTACTCGCTCCACGAAAGCGCAGGAATCATATATGTCAAAGGTATGGAACCTCTGGTTGTCACAACGCCTGCCTATGTTGCCGACATGACTCCCACAGTGCTCAACCTGTTGGGCATGCCATATGATTCGCGTTTTCTTCCGGGACGTGATGTTTTTTCCGATACGATGCCGTTTGTCTATCTTGTCGGTAGTGTAATAACCGAAGCGGGTATATATGACAGAAGCCGTAGGAATTTTATTCCTGCCGAAGGTATTGAAGAAGTTTCCGATGAATATGTTTCTGCGATACTGGCAATTGATGCTGCAAAAAAATCTGCAATAGATCAGATCATAAAACTGAACTATTTTGAATCGATCAGGGAGTTTTTGGAGTAACAATTATTGAGGGAGTTTAATCATGAATGAAACAACCAAGCATCTTAAAAAGTGTCATTCGTCTATACGATGACATGTGTGAAAATTTCATAGAGAAACCGGAACCGACAAAAGAAAATGCCAAAGGAACATATGAGGAACTTTGGTGTAACTGTAAAAACAAAGTTATCGCAAGCTGTGACTCGGGCGATATATCATATGCTTATCACGCGGCAATGGGAGCGCAGGATTATCTCGACGAAATGACCGGAATGATCGGGTCCAAAAAATTCGACCTTATGCAGCACTTTGACGCAGAAAACCTGCATATTTTCAAAGATGCTTTTCTACAGGTAATGGATGAATATTTAAATATATACAAGGCAATAGATCTACAACCGAAAATATACGAAACATTTGAAGAGGTATATGAGCAATATATGGCAGTATAAGTTTGGTTAAACTCAACTCAATAGTATATACATCATATAGCCGAGATATAAAGCGACCATTGCCGCTCCTTCAAGCCGGGTGATTTTCTTTCGTGTCAGTATGAAAACCATAACCATGATGTTACCTAATGTAAGCGCTCCCATATCAAACATTTGACTTCTGTTGACCACAAGCGGATCGATCGTTCCTGCGACACCCAATATAAATAAAAAGTTATATATATTTGTACCTATAACCGTTCCCAGCGCCATACCGCTTTCACGTTTCTTACAGGCTATTATGCAAATGATAAGCTCCGGCAGAGATGTACCCGCACCAATGATCGTCAAACCAATGATTCTGTGAGGGACACCAAACTGTTCGGCGATGATTTCTGCATGCCCGACCGTCAATTCTCCGCCAAACAAAATAATCACCAATCCGAAAACCACTCCGGTTATTGACAGCCATAAAGGTTTTGTTTTTTCGTGAGGAACTTCAACCGAAGTGCGGTGAGTTACATGCTCATGAGAACGCAGCCCCTGCATTGCATGGCGAAGCAGCAACGCCAAATATACGGCAAATACTAATATCATTATGACCCCGACAGCACGGGGAACTCTTTCTCCAGTCCCTAACGATACAATCAGCATTATCAAAAAAAGCCCCACAGTTGATCCGACCATCAACCAGGCTTCGGCTCCCATTTCACTTAATTTTACCTTGATCGGTTTAATCAATGCGCAAACACCAATGATAAAAAGTAAGTTAAAATAATTCGATCCTATAATATTACTCATAGAAAGGTCGCTGTGACCTTTTACAGAAGCTGTAATACTTATAACTGTTTCGGGTGCACTTGTTCCTATCGCGATTATAGTAAGGGCGATCACCACCGTCGGGATTTTCATCTTTACGGCAACATTTACACTTGAATTAACAAAAATCTCCGCGCCGGCAATAAGAATAACAATGCCGGCTATTAGCAGTAAAATATCCAATAAATAAATCTCCGTAAAACTAAGGTTTATAATAGAACAATGGCGGAGGTAAATTGGAATCGAACCAATCTGTGAGGGGACACCCCACACAACGGTTTTGAAGACCGCGAGGCACACCAGTTACCCTTTTACCTCCATGTATTTTTAGGCTCTTCGGAGTCATTTGAGCTATTCGGAACTCAAAAGAACCTAAAGTGTAAACACAAAAGTATTATATGGCAAAACAGAATTGGAAGTAAAGAAAAATTAAGAGAATTACTAAAAACTTGAAGAATTAGTGTTTTTGAAGTACAATCATTGCTTAAGTAATAAATAATATCAAATTACGATTTCATTGCCATAAGGCTAGCTGATAGGAAGGTAAAATGGAAACTGTTTCACAAGTAGTTGATAGTAAATTACTAAGCGGTATTATCGCTTTACCAAAAAGATTTCAAAATAAAAAAGTAGAAATTATTGTTTCATTAAATGAAGAAAAAACAGCCCTGCCAAAATTATCAATGAATGATATAATCGCAATGAAGAAAGGGTCTATTTCTGAATTATTGACAGGCTCTATTCCTCAATCTGGTAAGACTCTTGATGAATATCGAGCAGAAAGGTTGGCAAAATATGAACATACCAACTTAAACCAGCTTATTTAAACAGTACCGAAGAAGAATAAGAGGCCTTGAGTGTGTCGCAAGTGCGACGTTTTCAAGGCTCTTTTTTTAAGTCTAAAATAATGTTTAAAATTTTCTTATGAATTTCTTTTTAATAATTTGTCAGGTCTGCATATCGGTCAATATAAGGTAATAATTTCTATATTGAGTATGTTTGGTATTCGGACGAAAATTACTACGATGTGTACGATATAAAAGATTGTTTTTCCATACTTAAAATGTTAAAATTAAGCTCAAAATGATGAAAAATTCTACAAAGGAAAAGCCGTGAAAATTGTAATAAAAATTCTTGCTTGGATAATTAGTATAGTATTTATTTTTCTGGGAGTAGCACTATTTCTTAGTGAACAATGGCAAGCAATTTTCTTTGCGTTCGCAGGACTATCCATAAACCCACTTGTTTTTGCACTTTTTAAGAAAAAGTTAAAATCAAAAATTGTTTTTCACATTTTAGCTTTTGTTGGCTTAACCATTTTTTCATTGTATTTAGTGACTACTGCTAATGACCAACAACACAGGAGAACACCTACACCTATTACGACCCCACCTGTTGTAGTTGCTTCACCTGAAAAAACACCTGATGTTCAGCAAATTCAGCAAACAGATATCTTATTAAATGTCGAAAATGAAGAGCTCACAATTTCTTTCATATTTGGGGACAGAACAGGTATTTTCACAGGTACTCTTCTTAACGGAGAGCCTTCTGGTTACGGTACATTTACATCAAAAACTTCAGATGAAGTTGAATGGTGTTATACCGGATTTTTTGAAGATGCTCAGTTTAACGGTAGCGGTGAAACTTCCTGGGAAACGGGAGAACGCAGAGAAGGTACATATAAAAACGGGTCACTTATAAATGGTCGATTTTATGCTGCTGATGGAAAACTTTTATATGAGGGCATTCTAGGTGAACAAGAAGAACATACAGAAGAATTTATTCATTTCTTGCATAATTTAGAGTTTCCTGAAGATTCACCCCAATTAAATTCAATAAGAAATCTGACAGTACATTTTATTGATGTAGGTCAGGCTGCATCAACTCTTATACTACTACCTAATGATGAAATTATGCTAATTGATGGCGGTGAAGCACGTCACGCAACCAGTATAATTGATTATATGAAGAAACATGATGTTACGTCTATAGATTATCTTATTGCATCACACCCTCATGAAGATCACATAGGAGGATTGCCATCGATAATTTATGAGTTTGATGTGTTTAATCTTTTCATGCCCCTTGTTACACATACAACAGAGACTTATTTCAACTTAGTAAAAAGTATTCAAGACAATGGTTTACAGGCAAATGAAGCAAGAGATGGGATAAACATTCTTTCTATACCAGACTTAAATGTTGATATTATTTCTCCTACAGAATTTGAAGACAAAAACCTTAATAATCATAGTGCTGTTATAAAACTTATATTTGGTAATACATCATTCTTATTTATGTCTGATGCCGAAGCAAAAGCAGAAAATCTTATAACGGCAAATGTATCAGCAGATGTTCTAAAAGTAGGTCATCATGGATCTGACACGTCAACAACTGATGAATTTTTGAAAAGAGTGTCACCATCTTACGCAGTCATAACTGTGGGAAATAATACATATGGGCACCCCTCGGATGATGTTTTAGTACGTCTTAATAATGAAGGTGTTGAAGTATTTCGAACAGATAAGGTTGGTACAATAGTTTTTAAATCAGACGGTGAAAACATAATTATCGATAAATCACCATCTCCCTATCAACCTACAGTAACTCTAAGTCCGACACCCAGTCCAACACCTGCACCAACACCGAACCCAACACCCAGTCCAACACCAACTCCGACGCCCAGACCAACGCCAACTCCGACGCCCAGACCAACACCAACTCCAACGCCCGCGCCAACTCCGACACCCAAACCAACACCAACGCCTACACCAACACCAACTCCGATCCCACCCTCAAACCCCGATGATGAAAGAATAGTTTATAAAGCAGATTCAGGGCGAAGATATCATACAAGTATCTGTCATCATGTGCGACAGAGTAAAACGGAAATAACGCTAAGCAAAGCAAAAGCAGAGGGTTTAACTGCGTGTGGTACATGTAAACCACCACCATAATAAGGAGATATTAAATGTTGATAATTGATAGATTTGAGGGAGAATTTGCTGTTATAGAAACATCAAATGGTTTCATCAATATCCCTAAAATTGACCTGCCTGATAATGCAAAAGAAAGTGATGTTCTCACATTGAGTCTAGATAAATGTGAAACAGAAGCACGCAAAAAACACATTGAGGGAATGATGAGCAATATTTTTAAGGGTTAGTAGAATGTTGAGCTTCCAAGAGACGACATGATTATAGGAGCGCCGCACATGATGTTTACAGCATCGTGTGCGGCGGTTGTTTTATACAATATTTGCAATAGTATGATGAATAAAAGATACATTATTAGCTTTTTATATTTACTCGTACAGTATAATCATCAGGAACCAGACTTTCGATAAACACCCGCATCATTCGAATTGCTTCATTTTCTGCATCTTCAAATAATTTTCTTTCAAAAACTCTAGCCTCCATTAGTTCACGACCTTCAACTTCCAATTCAAACCAATCTTCTAGATTAAAACTGGCAAATAACCCTGTTGAATTATCGAGAACTTCAGCACCTTCCATGTGTATTTCATGACTAAGTATCTTTGCTTTAGGAAGCATCATAGTAACTGTTTTATTACTTTCTGATACATTCAATGAAGCATCTGCAGTATCAATGCCGATTTTAATTGTACCGTCAAGTTTAACGTTTATCTTCCTTTGTGTGAAAGGTATATCAAATAAATCGAAAAAACGTTTACTATCTTCTCTAGAGAAAATATCTGTATAAAAGAATCTTAATGTAGCAATTTCACCGATTGATGTAACCTGTTCCTCGAGGATCAAAAAATTCATTACAGTATTATCCTCTATTGGTGATTCAAAGCTCAAGAAATCATTTATACGGATAGCAATTACAGCGATAATTATTACAATTATTACAACACCTGCAATAACCGCATACTTCCTTATTGTATCAATACTAAGGCTCATCTTTTTTTTATCTGAAGAACTGTACGATACTGATGGTATATTTGTAGTAATATTATTATCTTTCATTACAGGTTCACCACAAGAAACACAAAAATCTGTATCCTGTTTCTGCTTATTTCCACACTTACCACAAAACATATAAAACCCTCCTACAATATTTTTCATTATACAATAGATTTAGTTTCTCGCTTACTATATTTTCAATATTCACAAATAACTATTTTGCACCTTCGCCTAAAAATGTATCTGAAATAATTTCTACTATTGCTTTCATATCGGAGGCTTGTGTTATGTTTTCCGATATAAACTTTACTAGTCCCGGGAGCTTTTCAAGTATTTGAGCTTCCAATATTTTTTCTACCCAATCAATATCTTGAACGGTTTTTTTCCCTTGGTGGATTTGTTCGAACGCATATATCGATCCTTGACCAAGAGCTGCGACAATAGTACCCGCTACTATTGCGTTTAAGACACTTGCAGCAATATTCACACTAGGAATAGTCTTTATCGAACTTATTGCTGTTTTTGCGACAATACCAACTGTTCCAGTTTTTACAATCGAATCAATAAACATTTTTGATCCATCTGTTTTGTTTATTCCATATATTCTGGCAAGAGCGTTAATCATCCCTATTTCTAAAGGTGCTAGTATAAGAGCATCTGCAAACGGAACAGGAACGGCACCTATGACAGCTGCCGCTGTTGTTGAAACACCTGTTAAACTATGAGACATTATTCTCATCACTTGTAGTGAACTTAACAAAGTTTATAGCTAATTGACCAATACTGAAAACCCTGTATTTATTTGGTTTCCAGAATAACCAATCATTATTGATAGTACTTATAACTGTTTAACTATATCATTATATAGTGCTTTTTGCACCTTTTTTTGATATAATTCTATCCATATACAACTAAAAAATAATTAAGCAATACAGCAAATAGATGATCTTGAGGGGTAAAGAATGACACTTTCAGAAAAATATGAAATTGATCAATTAACGGACAACACCAAGATTGAATATTGTAAATAATGTAATGACTGTATTTTTCAAGATGATGGAACGCCTTATACAAATTATTATCAAAAAGGATCTTGCGTAATATATGCATATCCAAAATTCAAGCCAATGGAAATAATACACAATAAAACAGATTGTGAATACCGGGAAATATTCAATGATAAAGATAAAAATAACGGTATTAATACAACTGAGTAATAAAAAATACCGTTAGTCACGCTCTTACCATAGACACACCGCTGTCGATGCGGCGGGGTGTGTTTATTCCGTTGAATTTGATTATGTAGACGAGTTTGTCGGCGTCAACGTCGATTATGACGCCGAGGCCGAAGAATTCGTGGTCGACTTTGTCGCCGATGGAGTAGTTGAGTTTGCGGGAGAAGTTTTGCTCTTGTATGTTTGATATTCTTTTTGTTTCTTCGGCGAGGTCGTTGTTGAGGTCAACGATGTAGTCGAGGTTTGTTTTTTCGGCGTTGAAGATGAAGCGTGAGGGGTAGCGGAATTGAGCTATGCTGTCTAAACCTTCGGCATCGGACAGAAATAGTTTGTTTTCGGCACGGGTGAAAGCTACATAGGCAAGGCGGCGTTCTTCCTCGAGTTGGCGTTCGGTGCTTGCACGCCGGGACGGGAATATGCCTTCGTTCATGCCACAAACGAATACATATGGAAACTCTAAGCCTTTGGCTGTGTGGATCGTCATCATGTTTACGGCATCTTTGCCGGAGTCACGGTCACCGCTTGTGAATAGGGCGATGTGTTGCAGGTAGGTTTGTAGGTTTGTTTCTTCACCTGCTGTTGTTTCGTAGTCGAAGATGGATTGTTTTAGTTCGGCGAGGTTGTCCAGTCTGTCTTCTTCTCCGGCTACTCGCATGTGTTCTTCGTACCCGCTGTCTTTGAGTATAAGGAGCAGGAGGTCGGTTAGTGTCATGTCCTGGTATTGTTCTTTAAAGCGTTCGATCAAGCCGATAAAGTGTTTTGCTTTTGTCTTTTTAAATTCGGCGGTTTCTATGTTGCAGATCAATGCGTTGTATAGGGAGCAGTTATTTTCTTCGGCGTATTTGTGAAGGAATGTCATTCGGGTCTTCCCTATTCCTCTGTTTGGTTCGTTGATGATGCGTTCAAAGGATAGATCATCTGTGTTTATCAACATACGGAGGTATGAGAGAATGTCTTTTATTTCTTTTCTTCCATAGAAAGGTACTCCGCTATACAAGATGTGGGAGATTTCGTTTTTTATGAATGATTCTTCAATCGGGCGGGAAACATAGTGTGCGCGGTACAGTACCGCTATATCGGACAGTTTAATACCTTGTTCTTTTAATGCAAGGATTTGAGCGGAGATCCATTCGGCTTCCTCCGCAGTTGTTTTTGCATGATAGTATACTGCTTGTCCTGTATCGGTTTTCATGGAGGTCATTTCTTTTTCAAAGCGGAGTTTATTGTGTTTGATAAGTGCGTTTGCGGGGTTGATGACTTGTTTTGTTGAGCGGTAGTTTTTATTCATTTCAATCGTTGTGCAGGGAGAGAATTTATCATCGAATTCGAGTATTGTTTCCACTCTTGCCCGGCGCCATTCATATATCGTTTGATCTGGATCGCCGACGACAAAGAGGTTTTTATGATAGGCACTTAGTATTTTTGCTATGGCGAGTTCTTTAGTGTCCACATCCTGTACTTCGTCGATCATTATATAGCATAGGCGTTCCTGCCATTTAATCTTTTTGTCATTGTCGTTTATAAGGATATATAGCATGAAGTTTAAGAGGTCCTGAAAGTCAAGGCCGTAGTTTTTCCTTTGGATGTAGAGGTATTCGAACCATACTTTATCAAACAGGGTGTCTGCCGATGATCTTTTTTTGTTTAGTTCGGTCATGTTGATATCTGTGAGCAGGGGTAAGTAATCGAGTTTGTCTTTGATTATCCAGATTTTTTTCATTGTTTCTTCAACGGTCATTTGCTTCGATGTTATTCCGAATTTTGTAAAGCAGGTTTTTATGATCCGGCGTTGGTCTTCATCGTCTAGAACAATGAATTCTTTCGGGTATTGCATGTAGTGTATGTCTTCTCTGAGGAAACGGACGGCAAATCCATGGAAGGTGCAGACGTAACCTAGGTCCTTATCCCCTATCATTGCCCGGATACGTTTTTTTACTTCTTTTGCTGCTTTGTTTGTGTAGGTGACGCATAATATGTTTTCAGGAGAAATGCCGTAGTTTTCTATTAGGTGAGCGTATCGGTGGGTCAGCGCTCTTGTTTTACCGGAGCCGGCACCGGCAATAATCCTGTAGTAACCTTCTGTGGCTTTTACCGCTGCGGTTTGTTCTTCGTTGAGGTTTGAGAAAACATCATAAGTCATTTATTATTTCACTTCCTTTCAAGAAACCAGCGGCAGGCACCATTTGTTTCTTCAAGCCATATGTATGTTTGTTTGTTGTGGACTTTGATGGAGTAGCGTATGCCTGTGCCTCCGGCTTTTAGTGATGCTGCGGGGCGTATTTCCGATATTTTGTCGATTTCATATTTATAGCCGTCTTCCCATGTGAAGGATATGGGGTATACATTACCTTCGGTGTCAATGAAGGCGTTTACTTTAACGTATACTTTGTTTTCGTTTACCATGTAGGGGCGGTAGTCGATTATTTCGGTCATGGTCTTCCTCCTTTTTATAGGTAACTGGTCGGGTGGATCGTGTGGTGATTGAGGGTAGTGGGGTTGTAGTTCGGTGTATTTCTTATGGTAAATGGGGGTGTGTCCAAAAAAACGGATTGAAGATGGGGAGTGTAAAAAAAGCCGGGAACAAAATTGCTGTCCCCGGCTTTTTTTTCATGAAAATAGATTTTTATCAACTACTTTTTCTACCTTTAAAATTCGCAGATATTTTATCTCCCCAACTATCAGGTAGACACGCCTCTACCGGTGATGCTCTAAAACACATCATTGTTTCATTTAGAACATCATAATTCAACGCTATTCCTTCACTATCATTATGGAAGTTTTGTGTACGATTCCGTGCAATACCAAAACGATTTGCCACATCAATAGCATCAATATTTGCACCAAGAAATATAAACTCCCAATTAAACTTTTTCTTTTGTTTTTCAACCATCGACTTGATTTTATCGTAAGTGAATTCTTTGCTTGCATTTTCCATTCCGTCTGTTGTAATTACAAACATCACTTTTTCAGCGCGATAATCGTCTGCGGTGTTTTTTTGTACTTTACTAATTTTCTTAATTGTCTTTCCGACTGCATCAAGAAGAGCTGTGCAACCTCTGACAAAGTATTCTTGCGATGTAATTTCTTTGACCGCTTTAATGTCAATTCGATCATGCAGTATTTCATAGTTATCGTCAAAAAGTACTGTTGTGATTCGGCAATCACCCGGTTCTGCCTGTTGCTTTTTGAGCAGGGAATTAAATCCGCCGATTGTGTCACTTTCAAGTCCACCCATTGAACCGCTGCGGTCTAAAATAAAGACCAATTCTGTTTTAATTGTTTTCATTTGTAATATACTCCATTCATTTGTAATATGAACAGAGTATAAGTGCTTTTTATGATCAATAGGTCGCTTAAGGGGCGACATTATCCTCCTAGTAATTGTTGATCATATTCGAAAAGAACATTATTAATACTAAAAATATCATATTTCTTTTCCGATATGAAATATTCAATGATGACATCAAACATAACACTTCGCGATAAAGCAAATCCTGCTTGTCGTAGAAGATCGTTTGTCTCCGGCAAAGATAATTCTAAAGCTACAGCAAGAGCAACAACAGTTTTTTTGCTCGGCATATATCCTTTACCTTTACGAATTTTCGAAAAGAGTTTACGATCCAGATTTGCACGTTTGTATACTTCTACATCTGTTTTACCTTTTGCATCTATAAGTTTTAAGAGTGTTGTTGTAAAAGGTTCATCGAGCTCAACTATTTCATTAAATGGTTTTCTCGTT